>Ga0153956_1000606_pt1 | contig 38714 bp, 38 predicted proteins | sample TSFL040MetaG_FD_104704 | JGI IMG/M metagenome (GOLD analysis project Ga0153956, IMG submission 104704) | Attine ant fungus gardens microbial communities from Florida, USA - TSFL040 MetaG | ecosystem: Host-associated > Fungi > Mycelium > Unclassified | place: USA: Florida, Wekiwa Springs... | reverse complement strand
TCTCGAATATTCCGAATACCGTCACTTTCTGCCCGTTATCGAAAAGGCAAAAGAAGCAGTCGTAAACAGCGGCCAGCAGGTTGCTGACCATTTCGAGGATATCCTCGAAATGGTCAGGATCGGGCAACAGGTGTTGAAAGCCGCTGCCCGATCTTTTAGTTTAAATTAAGTATTGGATTTACGCGGGACGGCCTCATCTTGTTGATTCAGAATGACGATGATCCTTAAGGTGAAGAAGCCTGATTTTCTCGGTCAGTCACAGTGGGATTTTCGACATGATAATCGGAAAGCGGCCTAATTCAGCTTAAAAAAATTTGAGTTAGATGGTTTTATCTCTCTCTTTTAATGTAAGATAGAGCCAACAATATTAGATGCCCATTATGGCGTCCACTAATGCGACAAGTTCGCGGGCGGGCGTTTTTTTTTGTTTACAAGGAAATTATGATATCGGAAACACTTAAACCAATCGAATTGACCTTTGGCGGTAAAACTTTTGTGTTTCATCAGCGGATGGCGACGGTCGCCGAGGAAGACGCTATCGATCAGCGTTTTGCGGAGATCAACAAAAAGGATCCCGCACGTTATGAGATCGCATTTCAGCTATGCCGTGACGTGCTGGCTGAGACAGCCGCGTCTATGCCCGAGGCGATCGTTGATGACGAAGAAAAGCCCGGCGAACAAAAGAGCGTGCCGCTTGGCGACGGTTCTGTTTCGGCGGCTCTTGCAGCTGCGTTTGCTGAGAGGACGATGGTCAACGAACGCATTATTCGCACCGCATATAACCTGTATCGCGGGCAGCTTGTGCCGGACTACCGTTTTTTATAGCGTTTCGGCTGATCGCAAGGGCATCGATCGAAAGCCGGGACAAGCTGCTGTTTGACAGATACTCATACGATTGCCCGATAGTGTGCCGGATCAACGGCATTGACATAGATCGTGAGGCAACGGGCCGGTTTTGCGATAACTGTCCGGCGGCGATGGCGGACAGGCCTGTAAGGTCGGCCTTTAAAAGGCTGATGACAGCGTGGTTCGGCGAGGATCACGGATACAGGTTCGATGAGATGCGGTCGCAGTTCAACCACGTATATCGTTTGCGAGATATGCCGACAAACAGGATGACGGCACGTTTCAGGCACTTAGCCGACACTATCAAACGTGAGGAATGGCGGCACGGGCAGATGACAAAGCCGCAGACGTGACGGCATCAGCGAACGTAAAAAGTGTTGCCGCATTTATGGCATATCCAGGAGTGCTGCCATTTGAGCATCGCGGCCTTGTATGCGGCCGCAGACCTCTTACCGTCATCTCCGCCGATAGCGTAGCGGAATCCTATCGCGGTGGCTGCCCCGATAAAGACGGAGAGAAGCCCTGATGTTAGCGGCCCCCATTCGAAGATGCTGAAAAAAAGCCACGCTAAAGGGCCGCAAACTAGGTTGAAAATTATGAACATCGCTAAGATCGAGTGGTAGAGTTCGGCGGGGTGTGAGACCGACAGAAACACAATAGCACGATAGAGGTCATCGCGTAAACAACTTTTAACAATGAATGAGGTAGGCGTTAAATTTACAGGCGATCCGGCGGGGCTGTTTGACGTTGCCGATGAGGTCGAGGCACGGCTTCGCAGTATCGCATCACCGACAAATCTGGCATCAAATCCGTTCGATGCGATGTCTAAATCCGCAAAGACCGGAGCGGCCCAGATCGTCACATTCACCAACTCGATAAGCAAGGCAAGCACCGCATCGACCGCCGCACTCAATCAGACGGCGGCTGCGACAGAGAACCTTACACGCCGAACTAACGCTTTAACTGCCGCTGAAAAGGCCCGTGAGCGAGCGACGGCCGCGGGACAGCGGTTTGACGCGGGGCGGAAGCCGACGATCACGGACTATCGCACCGACTATGCGGGAGCGACGCAAACGGCTGCGGCCGCCGCACCGACAAAAGCGGAGAGCGATGCCGAGTTTAACAGGCTGCGTCGCGTCCGAATGCAGATGGCGGCTGAGGACTTTGCGGCTCAGGACAAGCTGGAGCGTGCTAGAGCGTATCAGAACTCGGTCGAAAAACTAAAGATCTATCGGGCTGAAAAGGCCGCCGAGATCGCCGAAGAAACGAAGACGGCGGGCAGGATCAAGCAGATCCGAGGCTTTGGAATGGTGATCCGTCACGCGACGGGCGGCTGGGTCGATGAAATGCAGATCAACGCAGGCATCGCGTTGCTTAACAAGTATCGGGAGGCGGCAAGTGCCGCAAGCGGTGCAGGTTCAAAAGCAGCCACGGCAGCAGTAACAGCCGGAACAAGTGTCGCAGGCGGAGCCGCAGGAGCGGCGGCGGGCAGTGGAGCGGCGGCCGGTGTCAGCGCCAAAATTGTTAGTTTAATCGGAACCGCTGCGGAGGGCACGACGGTGGCAACGACCTCGCTTATTGGAGCGGCAGGACTACCGCTCATATATGCGGCATATCGTTTAAGTACAGACAGGAGAGTTGAGGCTGAGCGAGCGTTAAAACTAGAAGAGGGGATGGCCGTGGTCTATGGACGCCAGCAGTCGATGCGCAAGCAAATACTCGACACTTATGCACAACAGACTGCGGAGATCGAGCGGCAGGCAAAGTTTGCCGACCGGTTGAAATTCGCGGAATCACTTCCCGCTAAAGAATCCGCAGCCCTCCTTAACAGTTTGATCCAGATAAAAAATCTCCAGATCCAAGCGGCAGCGGATCACGGAGATGCTGCGGAAGCTAACCGCCTGTTGCAGGAAAGGAATGCGGCAAACCAACAGCTATTAGATCTGCCACAACGGGAAACGTCGCGATTAGACACAGACTTTGCGGCGCGTAACGAGATGTTCAAACAGTCGCAGCAGATCGAGCGTGAGGCGGCAGAGCGGCGGGCAAAGGACATACAGGACGGCATCGACAAGATCAAAGAGCTTGGCAAAACGTGGCGGACTACGTTTACAGACCTGTTTGTTCAAAGCAACTCGCAAAATCCGTTCGTATCGCTTTATACGAACGGGCAAAAGGCATTGGAATCGTTTCGGGCGTCATCTGTACTGCTGAGTGCCGATCTGCGTAAACAGGGCGAGGATATGATCCGTCAAAACAACGCTCTCGCACTGTTTCGACAGCGTGCAGATACACGCCTTGACGTATTCGATCTGAGACAGCAGGCGAGAGACCTGCGGGATTACGTAAGCCCTGATGACCAGAACCGCCAACGCTCAGATTGGCGGAACAGGTTCCTGCGCAACTCACCGAACTACGAATATCTGTTGACGAATCGGTATCAGATGGATCCGAGCGCTCAAAACCAGACGTTTGCTGACTACCTCAAAGATGATCTGCAAAAACGATACGAGAACATTTACGGAACGCCTCAGGAAAAGATACAGCAGGGGGTTGAGGATCGGTTGTCTGAGATCAACAAGCTGCGGAGGCTGTCGGGAGCGGATCAGAACTATCTCGATCAAAAGGTTTTGTCGCTCGGACAGCGGTACAATCCGGCGGATCTAACGTCCGGCGAACGCAGCATTATCGCGGACGCAGCCGACAGACAGGCCGCACAAAAGGCAAGGATGGAAGCCGACAGTTATAAAGTTCAAAGCGATCTGTTGACCGTGCTGACATCGATCAATAAGCAGATGACCGGTCAATCGGGCAAAGGGCTTTTGGCAATCGAGAACAGCATCAAAATCCAGAACGCATCGGATGCGGATATCGAGGTGCGGGAGGCGTTGAGGCCGCCGAGGCCGTCGGATACGGCACGCGATTACGGCGGCGGGCTTGGGTTAAGCGGCGGAGGCGGCGGGCTGACGAATCGATGAGGACGGGGCGGGAATGATGACGCGGAGTTTGGGAACTGACCAGACTAAAGAGTTATGGATTATCCGAGAGTGAAAATTGGTTCGGTGTATCTGACCGAGGACGGGTTAGAGGACGGAATGCCGTGCCGGTGCGAGGTGACGGGGCTTGAGCGGTTAAAGCCGTCGAAAACGGGAAGTGTCGTAATTGCGGCGGACGGAACGCCTCACAGCTTTCTCCGTTCGAATACGGGCAAGGGAGCACCGATCTCGATCCGTCCCTACGCGGTGCGAAAGAGCGTGTTTGACGGCGTTATCAACGCGATCAACGAAAAGCTCAACACGGATGAGGCCGTCAACATTACTATCGAGGGCGACACGGGCGATTTTGATCTTGAATGCGTCGCGGCACTGCCTCAGGCGGTCGAGTTCCCGGGTACGTTCTCAGACGGGATCATTGACGGCGTGCAGTTCAATTTTATCGTGGCCGGAATGAATTAAAGGGCAGTATCAGGAGATAGAGAGTTATGGGCGGCAAAAGCGGATATTTGGAAGGGGCGATGCTCGATCATATCTTCGGGATCGCAGATTATACACGGCCTGCGAGTGTGTTCATGGCGTTGTTCAAGGGAGACCCTGATGATAGCGGCGTCGAGGTGTCAGGCGGCGGATATGCCCGTGTAGAGGTTGTCAACGACGGCACGAACTGGTCACGCACGGACAGCACGGTCATAAATTTGAACGACATCGACTTTGGCACGGCATCGGCTGATTGGGCGACGCTTGGCCATGAGGTCACACACGCGGCGATGCTCGACGACGCAACGGCGGGCAATCTGCTCTATTCGGGGGCGTTATCAGTGCCGAGGATCATTTTGAACGGCGATCCGATCGTGCTTGTCGCGGGTCAATTGCAGATCACTGAGAGCTAAGCGAGGTTCACAATGCCGACGATACCGATCCAACTCGAAAAGATCGCTGAAAATCTGAGCCTTAACAGGCCGACGCTTGGGATAATGTACTTTATCGCGACGGCGGACTTTACGCTGTCGGACGTGCTGATAAAACGCTCTGTGACAAGCGGGCTGTCGGGGCTGTGGTACTTTAACGTCCGCATAAACGGTGCGGCAGTGTTCTCAGGCGGCGGACGGCCGACGCTGAGCTTAGGCGTGCCGCAGGTATCAAAGACGGGCTTGAGCGTGAGCGTTGCAAAAGGCGACGCGATCCTCTTTGATCTCGAAGTCCCGGGCGGCGGCATACTGACGGGCAGCTTATCGCTTGTGCTGACGGGAACGCAGACAGCTGCGGGCGTAGGCGATGTTACGGGTGCGGCAAGCAGCACGTCCAACAACCTCGCACAGTTTAACGACACGAGCGGCAAGGCGATCAAGGACGGCGGTTTGTCGGTCTCTGACGATACAACGCTCGCATCCGATTCATCGACGCAGCTTGCGACGGTGCACGCTGTAAAGGGCTACGTTGACGCCAACGCAGGGAGCGGTTCGGTCGTCTCGGTCATTGCTGGTGACGGCATCGACGTTGACGATACCGATCCCGCGAATCCGATAATTTCATTTACTCCGGCGATCACGACGGACGGTACATTGAGCGGTGATTCGGACTCTAATATCCCGACAGAAAAGGCGGTCAAAAAGTACGTCGATGACAACGCGGGCGGCGGAGGCGGCGGGGCATCGGCGTTGACCGATCTTACCGACGTTGACGTATCGGGCGTCTCTGACGGTGACGTACTGACGTATGACAGCGGTGACGGCAAATGGAAGGCCAATGTTGTGGCGGGCGGTTCGATGGCTGAGACGACATCGACGGTCACGACATTGTCGCTCACGAACAATCAGGAAGAGACGGGCACGGTCCCGCTCGGCAGGACATCGACGCTCTCGCGTATGGCGGCTGATAGAGCTTGCCGCGTGAGGCTGTATATGACGTCTGCCACACGAACCGCCGACGCATCGCGTCCGATAGGAACCGATCCGACGGGCGGCGGGCTGATATGCGAGGTGGTATTTACGACATCCGAAACAGTATTAGGGCGAGAGTCGGCAGTGGCATCAAACGGCGATCCGGTCAGGTCGAACGACATCTACTACTCGATCCAGAATCTATCAGGTTCAACATCAACCGTGACAGTACAGATACCGCACGTGATATTGGAGGCATAACACCATGGCAGCACGTATAATAAGTTTAGCACCGACCTATGCAAGCGATGCAGAGTTTCGCGCGTGGGGAAAGGCAGTGTCCGATGCTTTCGCAGCAGGCGGATGGGTGCAAACGTCAGACACAGGACAGATCAATTGGGCGACGGTATCCAGGCCGCCATCAACCAGTACCGTTCAGGGTTATGAGATATGGCGTATGGACGATGCGGCAGGAGGGCTGCACAATGCATATATCAAGATCGATTACGGGTCGTCGAGCTCGTTTAACTCTCCGGGAATCGGGGTACAGATCGGTTGGGGATCGAACGGATCAGGAGCCCTCACAGGCAACACCAACACCAGGCAGATCATAACGATAGGAGCGTCTGCAACCTCGACCACGTACCCGAGCTTATTCAGCGTGGGTGCAGGATATGCGTGTTTTATGCTTTTCTCGTCATACGCATCAGGGGGGATGCTTTTTTCCATCGAGCGTACCCGCGACGCAACAGGGGCCGTCGAAGATCAGGTTTTTGTGTTCGGACAGGGCTATAACAGCTCAGGACAGTGGAGTCAGACAGTTCCACTGTCAGGTACAGCGTCAACCGTTAATACGTTGGATTTGAATAACGGCGGGGGTATGAGAAAGGTCGCCAATGCAACCGCAACATACAGCGGCAGCATCGGCCTGAGCACTATTGCTCCGCAAAAGGGCGGGTGGTTAATGGAAGCGATGAATCTCTTCGGCGGCGACTCGACAAACTATAATGCCTTTCAGCAACAGTACTCGATCATGGTTTATGGCTCGACGCACAACTACATAGTAGCGTCCACGACGAACGTACTGACAACAGGCGTTAATCCGCTCATGAGGTACGAGTAATGGCGACGCCGATAGACCCGCCGACGATGCAAACGCCGCGATCAGCTCAAAATATACCGACAAATATTCACGGTGTGAAGAACATCATCGCACGGTCGTTGAATCCGCCGACGATAGAGGATCTTAACCCGCCGCCGACAACGGGATGGGTGTATCCGCGCGGCACTAAACCGCAGACATAAAAGATACGCGATCCTTATATTCCCTAAATGCCGATAATCGACAGCTCGAACAGGGTCAGCATACTCGCCGCAATGGTCGGCGGGTCGGACTATGCCGCAAATCTGAGCGGTGCGGTCAGGCTGAGTGCGTCATTCGCGGGCGGTTCGCAGGTGACGGCGAACATCACGGGCGGTTACGACATCATCACGTTCAACGGTTCGTCATCGGTCTATGCTCATATCTCAAGTCCGAATATACAGCCGATCACGTTCAACGGCTCGTCGTCAGTCGAGGCACAGCTTACGATCACGCGATATGACGCATATGAACTGCGGTTCGCTATCGACATTTTGCCCTACGATGCGACACCGGCAACGCTGCATCCGATATGGCTGCCGCGATTAAAGGTCGAGGGCGTCGAGGTCGATGTCGTCAATTGGCAGTTTACGGAGAGCAAGGACTCGGCAAGTGCTGATTTTACGGCGGAGTTAGCGGATGACCGCGACAGGGCGAAGTTCACCGCCGGTGCTGAGATCGAATTCGGCATCGGACGGCGTACCGGCGGAGCGTGGGACGCAGCAACGTTCGTCACGCTCTTTAGTTCCGGCGAGATCTCAAGCCGTGACCTGAGCGTGACGAATACGCAGACGATATCTGTCCGCATCGGCCCCGAACTCTCGCAAAAGCTGATACGCACGCCGGAACGCGATCTCGTCATCTATGATCCGCAAAAGCAGACGCTCGACGTAAGCCGCTTTGACATACTCTACGATACCGAAGGCCGACAATACATCACCGAGCTTTACGGCATACCGGGGATGACGCTCTACTCGCTGCTGAGGCACGTGCTCGTCACGCGATGCGGCTTTTCGGACTTTCGAACGAACTTGCCGGACTTTCCTATCGCCCGCATCGATTGTCCGATAGGCAAGGGCTTTTTAGAGAGCATACGCGGGTCGATGGGAGTCTTTAGCCCGGTCGTATTTGCGGACGGCGATGTGATCTGGTTCGTTGATACGTCTATCGCGATGCCTGCGGGCTTTCCGGCGGCAAGGACGGTCAGTGTATCGGATTATCGTGCGGCAAATGTCAGCGACACTGCCCGCAAGCTCGACGGCCTGATCGTGAACTACACCGAGGACAAGGCCGCCTTTGACTTCGTGACGACACGAACTGAGACCCGCGAGGAATCGACAGGCATATTCGGGCAATCGGGCTATACGCTCACGTCCATCGAACGCGGCTTTCGCGAATATCGCAAATTCGCCCAGCCCGCGATAGTGCTGAGGAACGAACTCTACTACGAACAGCGGACGACGCGAAACAGCTTTGACACGATAGGCGTCACACGCGAGGATTATGAGTTTGACTCAATGGCCAGACTGTCGGGACGCACAAAACGGGTAAGCTCGCTCTTGCCGAATCTCGACAACCCGGACTTTTACACGCTCACCGATACGTCTGTCGAGCGTGAAGCTCTGATATACGCGATACACCCGTATCAGCCGCGTTCGCAGTACGTGCAGACGCGAACGCTTGAGATCACGGGACTGATCGCCATTGACGGCGAGAACCCGCAGCTTGGCAAGGACTTTGAACGGGAGTTTACGACGGCACACCGCAGCGGCAATCTGGCCGAGGGTATGACAACGCGGTTCGGAGCGATACGCACAGTTACCGAGGACGCCGAGCCAAAGCGTGACGGACAGGTCACGATCAGAACGTGTGAGATCGATCATCTCTCAAATGCCGTCATCACCGATCAAAAGGACGACCGTCCCGGCGATGTCTCGATGTACGGAACGCAGCCCGTGCAGAACCGCATTCTCGTGCTTGATGACGAGAACGCGACACGCTCGACGGGCTTTGTCGAAACGATCAGCGTCGGCGAACTGCCGCTGCTGTACGCGATACCGCTTGCCCGCCGCATCCTTAAGAACCGCAAATATCGCTCAAAGGACGGACGTGCCGACGTGATAGGGTATGACCGCGGCCTAAGAAAGGGCATTCCCGTGTCACTCGTCATCCATAACGGAGAGGTGCTTGGCAATTTTCTCATCATCGGCCGCACGATAAGCGGCAGTGCGGAGGGCGTCGATATGCAGCTTGAGGTAGTGCAGATATGATCTATGACCTGAACGGCAACCCGATATCGAGCTTTACGACAGCGATAGACAGCGGGGCGGTGCAGGTGTACACGATCCGAATAGACTGCCGGACGGGATACAGCCTGTTCGCCGACGCCGTCGCATCGCTCACAGTCGAGGCAAAACGCACTGCCGACGCCGATTACACGGACATTGAAGCCTCGCCGATAGACCTTTCAGCGTGGGACGGCACAACGCAGGAGTTTCAAGTGCGGCTGACGGCGGCAAGCGTGTCGGCGGTCACAAGACGGGCATTCAGCCTGCGGGTCGGGCATATTGCCTGATTTTTAACCTCAATTGAGTTGCAAAAAGAGGCAATGTCAGGATGTAAACGACATCCTGACATTCTCATTTCGGAAAATGCCGACAGACATAACGATCATCATCCACAAACGCAGACCGCAGTCTCACGCACGACCGAAACGCGGCCCGATCAAACCCGCACAGCGCGGCGAATATCTGCCGCGGCGGCTGAGAAGCGGTTCGATGCGCGTCTTTGATCTCGGAGCGATGATGTCGGGCGATTCATACTACACGCGGCCGGACTCATTCGGCGGCATATACACGTTCTCAAACCCCGATTGGAGCGACCTGACGGACTTTTACAACTACCCGCTGACGATCACGGCTGAGGAATGGAAAACAACCTTTCGGCAGATAAAGGACGGGCACGATAACGTGGCGGTCAACGGTGCCGGATCGAACGGCGAATATTTTTACAAGGAACTCACTACGGGCGGCTTTGCATTGTCTCAGATTGGGGCAAACCCTAACGGATTCGGCATAACCGACGGCATCGAGCCTCACGACGGCAATAAACTGCCATTCTACAACTCGCTGCTGTACTACGGCATCGGGCTTCGCGGCGTCGGCGGCTATTGGACGACGACCACAGACCCGACAGACCCGAGCGTTATAACGCCCGACATCGACTATACCAAGGCGTTCGATGTCTATCTCGCTCCAAAGGTCGTGCGTGTGTCCGGCACGTATCTGTCCGGCGTGCCGCACGGACTCGACATCTATTACACCGATTGGACGGGGCCGTTGCCGTATCCGGCGATCCAAGTCGTATTCTTTTCGTGCGACGAGGCAGGGGCTCCGGCCTATTACAGGCTGGTCTATCGAACTGACGGAGTGGACATCGAAGCGTCAGACAGCCTTACGCTCCCGACAGCTCCGGGCCGACGACGACGGATTTGCGGGCTTGGAAACCAGAATGACGACGGCGGTTGGGAGAGCTTTGACCCTGACAGGTATCAGTTCAACTCGCCGACAGTCGTGTTGGATCGGGCTGCGGTAAAAGGTAACTACTATGAGGGCAATGCTCTTGATGCTGATGAATACAAAGAATTGGACAAACGGCGCGTACAGGCCGGACGATCTCAGGGCGGACGCAATATCAAAAAGATCAGCGGAGTTTGGAGCACGGACTCGGATAATGATGATCTGACCTTCGTCGCAGTCACGGTCGGCGGCAAAGGCACGGTCATCGATCCGCTGCTAATGGGAGCGGTAAATCAAGGCGGCCATTGGTGGTATCTGTGGAAGAAGGCGTGATGCTTCGAGCGGACGCAAAGGCTGCCGGTTCCCGAAACGGACAAAATTCACGCGGCGGCGGCTGTAACTCTAGGCAATACAATCAGATAGCGGCACGATTCAAATCTTGTAGACGGCACCAGTAAAAATGGGGGTTTCGTCCGTTGACGGAACTCTCTAATTCGATCTGCGGATGCATGGTGGCTGCATCTTTCACATAAATATCTTCAAGCTTCCTTTTAACGGTATTATCCTGTTTGTATGGATAATTACTGAAAGCAGACTCTCCACTCTCAATAATCTGATAATTAGGTTCTCACTGAACAAATGTTGGCGAGAGTGATCTGCCGATCCGGATCTCGAGGTTGGCTAAACTATCTTTAGCAAGGTTTGCATATCACTTTGGCAGATATAGACTCAGATGATGCAGAGAGTTCGTTTCTGTGGCCGCATCAACTGAGAGGGATCAACAATGACTGCTAATGTGCCCATAGATAACGATGATATTGAGTCAGTCGTTCGTCGGATCGAAGAGGAATTGGTTCTGACAAAGGATCGATTACGTTCGGCTATCGAACAATACGATCTGTCAGTCAAAGGGCTTGATACATCGAATGAACAACTTTTAAAGGTCAAAAATGATCTTCGCTCTGCATCCCAGGGATTTGAGATCGAGAAATTAGAGATGCAGGCTGAAAATGACAGATCGACGGCCATTGATCATGAGCTGAAAGAAAAGGCCGATATTGCCGAACAGGTCAACTCTAACTTTCAAGATCTGTTATCTTCGGCCGATATAGGCAGTATCTTTCTAGATCGTGCCCTCCAGATCAGACGATATACGCCGGTTATCGAAGATATTTTTAATATCATACCCACTGATATAGGCCGACCGCTTTCTCATCTGACACATAAACTCGAACAGGTTAACTGTACCGCCGATGCTGCTGAGGTGCTGCGTACGCTCAAACTTATCGAGCGTGAGGTGCGTGACAGAGACGGCAAAGCTTACATGATCCGCACGTTGCCATATCGCACGGCTGACGGCAAGGTTGAGGGCGTCGTCCTTACATTTACCGATATCGGCAAGATCCTTGAGGCAAAGCGGTCTCGACTGCGGCTGTCGGCTATTGTGGACAACTCTAACGATGCGATCATCAGCTTTTCTGAAAAAAATCACATTCTAAGCTGGAACCCCGCCGCCGAAAGGATATTCGGCTACACGGCTCAAGAGGCCATCGGAAGATCGATCGATATTCTCGCAAGTAAAGATAAATACCGAGATCATTCCGAAATGCTGGACCGTGTTTGGAATGGCGATTCGATCAATGAATTGCGGACAGTGTATGTAAAAAAAAGATGGTGCGTCTGTCAGTGTTTCGATAGCCGCGTCTGCGGTTGCCGATACCGACGAGGAATTGATCGAAGCAATTGCCATTGTGCGTGATGTTGCACATCGGACAGGTGCTGAGACGCTAATGGCGGCCGATCTCGATGATATGCGCATGCTTCGCGATCTGGGGACTGATTTTTGGCGTCGGACGATGTTGAGCAACTGTATCAGGAGATCGTTGCCGCTGCGGTTAAACTGACCAGGTCGATCGCGGGAACCATGCAGGTGTTCAATGATGAGACCAATGAACTGGAACTGCTCGCGTCGGCCGGCATACCGCCGGTCATAAAGAAAAGGTTTGCCAGGGTAGGTGCCGACAGCGGTACGTCGTGCGGAGTTGCCTTGAGATCAGGTAAACGCAGTTATGCCGATTATGACGATCCAAATGTTCGTGATCCTAAAGGTGCTAACGAATTACATCGCAAGGCCGGCCTCTTATGTTCGCAATCGACGGTACTTCTTTCCCGCACAGGTAAATGTCTGGGAATGATCTCGACCCATTGGGGTACTCATAAACATCGCCTTACGGAGCGCGAACAGCGTTTCCTTGATCTGCTTGCGCGTCAGTCGGCAGACCTTTTAGAGGCAAGGTTGTCGGGTAAAGCACTTATCGAGTCTGATCAGCGTCTGCGTGTGGTCGTCGGCAGAGATCTTATTTACAAAAGAGGACAGGGCAAATAAGACCCTTCAAAATGAAATGGCGACCGCTCTTGCCAACGGCCGTGCAGAAGATGAGCGATGGCACGTTAGAAAGGACGGAACTCGTTTTTTTGCAAGCGGCGGTATGAGTCCGATATATGACGGCGATGCGGGCGGTTTTGTAAAGATCGCCCGTGATCAGACCCAAAAACTGATCGCCGATGCCGCAATGCTTGAAAAACAGCAGCTAAGTTTGCTCGTTTCAGCTCAGGAGGGCGAACGTCAACGCATTGCTCGTAATTTGCACGATCAATTGGGTCAACAACTGACAGCACTTCGTCTAACGCTTGAGGGGCTTGGTTTAAGAGAACTCGATGATGAGGCAAGAGGTCTGTTGACCCGCAGCCGGGACCTTGCAATGAAGATAGATCAGGATGCAAGTTTCCTGGCATGGGAACTCCGTCCGGCGATCCTCGACGATATGGGGCTGCGTGCCGCATTGGGGCATTTTGTGCGTGAGTGGTCACAGGTCTTTGGTATATCAGCAAGTTTTCACACAGCCAGGGTCGGCACCAAAAGACTCGTATCCGATATCGAGGTCAATCTCTATCGCGTCGCACAAGAAGCTTTAAATAATATCGTCAAACATGCCGAAGCCACAGAGGTCAGCGTGATCCTCGAAGGCCAGAAAGGCGGAATGCTGGTGCTTATTGTCGAAGATAATGGCAAAGGGATCGACAACGCGAATAAAGATAAGACGGGGCAAACGGGAGCATGTATCGGGCTGCTTGGAATGGCCGAACGTGCGGCCTTACTTGAGGGCCGCCTCGATATAGAGTCATCGCCCGGTAAGGGAACAACGATCTATGCACGGGTACCGCTCAGAAATACCGATACAGAGGTTGAGATGCATTCCAGCTAAGGTGTGTTTTGTACTCAAGACTGTTCGAGCCAGCCCTGTAATATTGCGTAACGCACAATGTCGATACGATTGGCAAAGTCTAACTTTCGCATTGCGTTGGATTTATGAGATTCAATGGTCTTGACGCTTAACTGAAGACGTCCGGCGATCTCTTTATTGGTCCATCCCCAGGCGACCATTCTCAGCACCTCATTTTCGCGGTCGGTAAGTTCATTGGTTCCCGCTCCGCGCAGGTTGCCGGTATGACCGCCGTAACCGCCCATAACACGTTGGGTTATTTGCGGGTCAAGATATGCTCCGCCCGCCATAATGCTCCGTATGGCGGTGATGAGTTCCGTCGGGGCACTCTGTTTAAGGACATATCCATTAGATCCGGCATTTATCAATTGTCTTAGATAACCATCCTCGGTGTGACGTGTGAGGGTCAGGATCTTAATATCCGGCAGCCGCCGACGGATAAGTTTGGTGGCAGTAAGGCCGTTCATTCCCGGCATTGAGATGTCGATGATAGCAATGTCAGGTTTGATCTCAAAGATCTGACCTGCGGCTGATTCGCCGTCGCCGTCGCATCCCACGACCTTCATATCCGGTTGGCTCTCAATGAGCATCTTTACTCCCTCACGAACAAGTTCATGATCTTCGGCAAGGAATACGCTGAGTTTCTTCATTTTAGGCACCTTTGAAGAGTTCGGCGGAATGACAGCTTTACGGATGACGGTATTTTGTTTTGCTGGCGAAGTGTTAATATCGGCCCTCGGCAAATGAAGTTATTGTCCGAGTCTATTATTTTTATACTCGGAAATAAACCACAAATATCGTACAGAAGGTTAATGATAACTGCCCTCAAGTTCTTCGTAACAGCCGCAGGCGATATCCTGGATCTGATGCGGGTCGAGGATCTTTATGCCGCCGCGTGAATAATCGATCAATTGCCGCTCACGCAGATCCATTGCTACAAAAGTGACACTCGGCCTATATACGCCGAGAGTACGGGCGATCTGCTCGTGGGTAAGTTTGAGCACCCTTCGGTCGCTGCGATCGCTCATCATAAGCAGCCAAGTGCAAAATCTTTCTTCGAGCGAGTGGTACATATTGCACACCGCTTTTTGCGAGATCTGGCGAATATAGTGTTCGACGGCCGAGTAAAGCATCTCGATGAAATTCGGGATCTCGCGGCCAAGTTTATTGAGCATACAGCTTTCGATCCTCAGCACAGTCCCGCCCTGAATGGCCTGTACGCAATTCGGCACATGATCCGAGCGAAATATAGACAAAAGGCCGATGGCACTTTCGCGTCCAGTGAGTGCGACCTCGACCATCCGGCCGTCATCAAGAAGGTGAAGCTCTGAGAATATAGCAGTTTCCGGGAAATAAATATAATCGATCTCATCGTCCTGCTGATAGAGAAAATCGTCTGCTTTGACCTCGATCTGATGCAGATACGGACGCAGCTTTTTTAATAACTCAGCCGGAAATGAGCTGATCATCCTATTAGTTGTGAAAGCATTATCGACCAATAGGCCGTTGAGGATGCTGTTGTTGCCGTTCGAAGAAATAAGGGTTGCTGTATCGGATCTATCCATTGTGAACCTCATTGCCGTTCAGGTATTTACGGCGAAAAAACTGAAAACTAATGCTCTGAACATTGGAGCGGTGATTTATGGGGCACAATAGAAAATTCCCTTATAGTGAGAACTTCTCAGCGAAAGATCGTTATGTGAAACCAGTATTACAAATTGATCGGGGCGGGGAAATAGGTATTTTGAGTAAGATCACTCAGGGAATTCCCTTAGAAAGGTATCCTTAAGTATGAACTTCGTGGAAAGTATGATCTTTAGTGATCCTAATATTAACAAAGTATTCATATATGTAATTTGCTATACAGAACGGCGATAGTGACTTTAGTTATTCTTCTTTTGGAGAAATTTTGATCGTCATATTTGTCGATCTTTGGGGAAAGATGAGGGGTCTTTCCCTCCTTTTTTTGCACATAGATCTCTCGCATTCAATAAAGAGACCATTAGATCTAAAAAAAACATATCTAATGTATGCTGCTAGACCGCATCTGCGACCTAATGCTCTTAAAGTGATCGATAAGTGCAAGATTTTGATCTAATTTTATGAGGAAGATGCCCAAAGATCTTCCTCTTTTTTTTCAAATAAGATCGGAATATAAGAACAAGGGGGAACCGAAGCTGAATGGAAACACTCTATAGGACAGTGCGAAATTGGGGACAGCGCTTTATTGCACCGCATGCCGAGGCGTCATCGGCGGCTGTTATGAAAGAACTGCGGCGTCGAAAAATGTCAAAAGAAAAGCTGTGTGAGCGATGCGGCGGCAGCGGAATGTACAACTGGACGATATGTCGTGTATGTCTCGGCCAGGCAACCACACTTTCCAATGACGAATGGTTCATTGTGATCAAAAGATTCTATGGAGATCGCGAATACATCAGAAAAAATGGATGACGGATCGCCAATGGCCTGTCGAGATATTATGCGGCAAAATTTGCCGGTGCAACGTAAAAAAGAGGCCGCCTTTTCCGGGACAGCCTCTTTTTATTTTCAGCCCAGAGAGCTTTTATACCCGCTCTTCGTTCGAAGTGCGGATGTATAACATTGCCATTCCCGGTCTCGGCTTTGGCGTCGGTGCGGGCTTTGGCGGTTTATTGACGTTCGGATTGATGACCGGCGGATTCTTTGGCGGTTTTTGCGGATCGCGTTGGGCTGACGCCGCAACGGCAAGGCCCGAGATCATCAAACTCATTAAAAATAGCTGTCTGATAATTTTCATTTCAAAATCACTTCCTCTCTCGTGTTAAACGCTTCCGGGGAAAGAGGGAAAGTGCGTTCCCGGCAAATTTAAACGCAAACACAATGCCAAACACAGAGCTTTGACGTATATACCGCATATTTAGTTGTAATCTTGATGTACCTATGTGACCTGACTGCGAAGATCGGTCACGTTTTACGTTATTGTTATACGAAATCGTAAATTCATCAACCTTTAGCGACATCTTTGATCCACACAGATGTCTCAGGCGATGCGGTCACCGGCCTATAATAATGGCATAATCAAAGCATGGCGAATGCAAAAGATACGCTGCGATCCGTTCTTGTCGTGATCGCGACAGCGGTAACGATAGCACTAAATGTACTTGCGTCGATGGGAAAGCTCAATGGCGTTTTAACGAACGAGGTCTCGGATAAATATCCGACGGTCATTACTCCGGCAGGCTTTGCATTTACGATCTGGGCGCTGATATATACGGGGCTTGCTGTATTTTCGATCTATCAGCTGCTGCCGTCAAAGGCGGAAAAGTATCGAGGCGTAAGGACACTCTATATTGTCAGCTGCGTTTTAAATTGCGGTTGGATCCTTGCATGGCACAATTACGCCGTAGGCATTGCGGCGGTACTGATCGTTATCTTGGCGGCAGTGCTCGTTATGATCGCACGCAGTTTTGCCGGAGATGCAGGGTCTTTAGCCGAGGCTGTATTGACCAAAGCGATCTTTGGCATCTATGCCGGATGGGTAAGTGCGGCGGCACTTGTCAATCTTATTGTCTTTGCAAAGTTCGAAGGTATCGAGATGTCGTCCCTAATGTGGAATTTGATCGGTATGCTCTGTCTTGCGATAGCGGCGGCCTTTGCCGTGATGGCGCGTCTGAAACTGCGAAACTACTTTTTCCCGCTGTCGATCGCATGGGCAGCAACCGGTATCGCCGTAAAACAGACCGGGAATACGGCGATCATCGTGACATCTGCATTTTGCGTGATCGTCAGCCTCGTGGCCTCGGTCAGCTTTGTCCTCGAAGGCGAAACATTCCCGCGAAACACAGACTCTAATGCGAACTAAGATCTGTATCTCTATTGCCGCCGAAACTACCGAAGAACTGCTCGCAAAGATCACTGAGGCTGAAAAATTTGACGGGCTGATCGAAGTACGGTTCGATGCGCTTGTACGCGGTCAGGTCGAGTCGGCGATCACGGCTGTATCCGGTTCCGCGGCAGCAAAGCGTGTGATCGCTACATTTCGTTCTGATGAACAAGGCGGACGCGGCGGATATACCTTTGATGAGCGCCGTGAGTTTTGGAGTAAGGCGGGCGGATTTGGCTATGTTGATGTCGAAGAGGATATTGCCAAGTTTGCTCCTGACGGCCCGATACGGATCGTTTCGCATCATGATCTTAATGGTGTCCCGCCGGATATAGACGCGATCGCCGAACGTCTTGCTGCCGCGGCCGATATTGTAAAGATCGCAGCGGCCGCTGACGATGCCTGCGACGCCCTGCCGTTAATACGCATACTCAAAAAACTTACCTCGCAAGGTAAACAGATGATCTCGCTGGCGATGGGCGATGCGGGAAAATGGACTCGTATTCTCGGCCCGTCTCATGGCGGATATCTCACATTTGCTCCATTAGCGGCAGGTGATGAAACTGCCTCGGGACAGATCACTGCTGACGATCTGCGTGATGTTTTCGGCGTGGATGAGATCACGGGCGAGACAAAGACGTTTGGTGTGATCGGCGATCCGATCGCACGATCTAGATCGCCTTATATGCATAATCCGGCATTTCGGGATGCCGGTATTGATGCCGTATTCATATCGTTTCTGGTCAAGGATATTGAGGCTTTCATACGCAGAATGGTCAAGCCGGACACACGTGAGATCGACCTTAACTTTGGCGGATTTTCGGTAACGATGCCGCATAAGCGGTCAGTGATGCCGTATCTCGACGAGATCGACGAAAATGCTAAAGCCGTCGGTGCCGTCAATACGATCGCCATTTGCGATGGTAAGCTGACCGGCAGCAATACGGATGTTTACGGGTTCATTACGCCGCTTGTTGCCAAACTTGGCGATCTGACCGGCATGAGTGCCGCGGTCTTTGGTGCGGGCGGAGCATCTCGAGCGGTTGTATACGCTCTGAAGAAGCAAAGAGCTGTACCGACTGTATTTGCTCGGGACACGGAAAAGGCAAAAGGATTTGCCAAAGATCTCGATGTCGAGATACAGCCTATTTCTGATACATTGACACGACATTTCGATATCATCGTCAACACAACCCCGCTCGGGATGGCCGGCGAAAATGCAGGCCGCACTATTCTTCGATCTGCGGAAATGCGAAACGCACAACTTGTCTATGATATTGTCACCTCGGCCAAAGACACGCCGCTTATTACAGAAGCAAAGACCGCCGGCGTGCCGACGATCGGCGGTATCGATATGCTGATAGCCCAGGGTATGCGTCAGTTCGAGATCTGGACAGGCAGACAGGCGCCGGGCGAATTGATGAGAGATGCATTATCAATAAGGATGCAGGCGTCATCCGTGAAGTGATCTGAGTAATTATGCGGAAGACGATACCCGAGCGGTACAGCAGACAGATATTATTTAAAGAGATCGGCGAGAGCGGACAGTATGCACTGCTTAACTCACGCGTGCTGCTTGTCGGATGCGGAGCTCTCGGCTGTGCTCAGGCTGAAATGCTTGCCCGAGCCGGCATCGGTTATCTCCGGATCGTCGATCGTGATTTTGTAGAGCACAGCAATCTTCAGCGGCAGACACTTTTTACCGAATCTGACTCCGATCTGCGCCTTCCAAAAGCAGTAGCCGCAAAACGCCGTATCAATGCGATCAATTCCGAAATAAATGTCGAGGACATCGTCGCTGACGTCAATCTCTCAAATGTCGAAGAACTGGTGAAAGACTGTGATCTGGTGATCGACGGAACTGATAATTTTCAGGTCAGATATCTGGTCAATGATGCCTGTGTTAAAAATAACGTGACATGGATCTATGGAGCCGCAGTTTCAAGCTATGGTTCGACGATGACGATCATTCCGGGCGAGACTCCGTGTCTGCGATGTATCTTTGACGAAATGCCTGACGCAGGCTCGGCACCGACCTGTGATACGTCAGGCGTGATCATGCCGATCATTCAGACCGTTGCCGCTGCTCAGGCCGCCGAAGCATTAAAGCTGCTTGTCGGCAATAAGGATGCGATCCATCATTCGCTGATGCAATTCGACATTTGGTCAAACGAGCGTCAGCGGATCAAACTCGGCGCACCTGATAGCGATTGCATCTGTTGCGGACAGCGTAAATTCGAATTTCTTGATGCCGATGCGGCTGAGTTCGCGGCAGTTCTCTGCGGACGCGATGCTGTCCAACTCGGAGCCGCCGCCGGTACCCGGCTTGATCTCGATGCTCTTGCCAAACGTCTCGGCCCGGCTTTAAATGTTATTCAAAATGAATATCTGCTTCGGTTTAAAATAGACAGTAATGATGTGACCGTATTTGCCGACGGCCGAGCCATCATCAAAGGCGTAGATTCTATTGCCGCAGCCCGCTCGATCTATGCACGATATATTGGGACTTGAAAAAGAGGGTAAGTGAAAAGATGAAAGAGTAAGGTCTTAGACGCGGCATTTTTCACGGTTCGGGCTTTTCTCATTCATTATTTCTCGCCATAATTGAGGTATGGCTAGTAAACCGAAGATAGTGATAATCGGCGGTGGATTTGGCGGACTGTGGGCGGCAAAGGCTCTCGCAAAAAAGAATGTTGATGTCGCTCTGATCGATCGAAAGAACCATCACGTTTTTCAGCCGCTGCTCTATCAGGTCGCAACTGCCGTTCTCTCACCGGGCGAGATCTCACAGCCGATCCGGCGCATACTTCAAAAATATAAGAATATCGAGGTCATACTCGGCGAGGTCGTTGACTTTGACAAAGAAAATAACGAGGTCATTTTAGGTGACAAAGCGCGGGTCAAATACGACTATCTGATCGTAGCCGCCGGTGCATGCCATTCATACTTTGGCCATGAGGAATGGGAGCGTTCCGCTCCGGGCCTTAAGACACTCGAGGACGCCGTCGAGATACGCCGCCGAGTCTTGCTGGCTTTCGAACTTGCAGAGCGTGATGCGTATCTGCAGGGCGAGCACAAGCAATTGAATTTTGTTGTGGTCGGCGGCGGCCCGACCGGCGTTGAACTTGCCGGAGCTATCGCCGATATTGCCCGTCAGGTGCTGGCAAATGATTTTAAGGCGATCGATACACGAAAAACACACGTCACGCTTTACGAAGGTGCCGACCGCGTCCTTTCAGCTTTTGATAAAAAACTGTCTAAAAGCGCCAAAAAACAGCTCGAAGATATCGGGGTCGAGGTTAAGCTGAACAGCTTAGTTACCGAGATCGAGCCGGGACGCATCAAGGTCGGTGATGACTGGGTTGATTGTGATGTTGTTTTGTGGGCGTCAGGCGTAAAGGCGTCGTCGCTCGGCAAAAAGCTTGGGGTCGAAACAGATAAGGCCGGACGAGTGCCTATCGAAAAGGACCTTTCGCTCAAGGATCATCCCAATATCTTTGTCATCGGCGATATGGCTTCGCTAAAACAGGAAAATGGCGATCCTGTTCCGGGTGTCAGCCCCGCAGCGATGCAGATGGGCACACAGGCAGCAAAGAATATTTTAAACGACATTGCGGGCCGCAGCCGTGAGGATTTTAAATACTGGGATAAGGGCACGATGGCCACGATCGGCCGAAGCAAAGCGATCGCTCAACTCGGGGCATTAAAACTTTCAGGGTTTTTTGCGTGGTGTATGTGGCTGTTTCTCCACGTATTTTTCCTTATCGGCTTTCGCAATCGTCTGGCTGTAATGTCCGACTGGTTCTGGGCATACGTTACTCGCGAGCGAAGTGCCCGGCTCATCACCGGTGATGCCGAAGATATGCGGGAGGGCGTCGAGTTCATCCAGGCCGCACGTCTCAAAAAGAATACTAAGAAAGCAGACGATAACGACAAGATCTGACAATGCTGTCATAACCGCCGCTGATATATCTGCGTAATAACCATACGGCGGTTAATCTGCTATCATTTCACGATCAATAAAAGCGCGGTTTTTTTGCGCCGGATAAACAATGAAATTTGCGTCATATCTTGGCCTCTTAACACTTATTCTGGTTATAAACACATTTGCCGCTGAGCCGCAGGTGTGGACGGTCAGTTCGCGTGCCGATGTGCTGCGCGGCGATGCGCGGGGCGTATCTATCGATCAGGATGGAGCGATCACGGTGGCTCCGTCATTTACAGAGTCATTCAAGACCGAACAGCCGTATATATGGTCAAGCGTCGCCGATGCAGCGGGCATCGTCTATCTCGGCACCGGCGGTGACGGCAAGATATTTAAGGCCGATGGGACAGGCGGCAAACTTTTTGCCGATCTCGCCGAGCAAAATGTCTCAGCGCTTGCGCTTGCTCCCGGCGGCGGCATCTTTGCTGCGACCATGCCGGACGGCAAAGTTTATAGGATAGATGCCGGCGGCACGGCAAGTGTCTATTTTGAACCTAAAGCAAAATACATTTGGTCGATCGCCGTTTTGCCTGACGGCAGTCTTGCCGTTGCGACCGGTGATGACGGCAAACTTTACAAGGTCAGAGCGGCCAATGCTTCGCCGGAGGCGTCGCTGCTATACGACTCAGGCGAATCGCACATTATTTCGCTTGCCGTCGATAAGCAGGGCGATCTATACGCCGGAACCGATCCCGGCGGACTGGTGCTGAGATTCTCTGCGGACGGTAAGGCGTTTGGGTTGCTGGATGCATCTTTGCGTGAGATCCATGATCTGGCGATCGGCGATGACGGTTCGGTGTATGCTCTCGCGGTGAGCGATGCCGCGGCAAGCATCAAGTCCGCTGACGCCGCCGATAAGACTGCCGCAGCCGAATCAAAACCGATGACGGTCGAAAAGCCTTCCCTTGCACAGGAGTCAGCAGTAAAAAGCAGATTCGATCTCTCGTCGGCAAGATCCGCAGTTTACAGGATCCTGCCTGACGGCGGCAGCGATCTCATTTGGGCATCGTCAACCGTTACGGGGTTTTCGCTTGTGACGCAGAGCGGCGGGGTCTGGATCGGCACATCTGATAAAGGCCGTGTCTATAGCGTGACAAATGACGGCCGCGAAACGCTGCTCGCACAGACCGGTGCAGGCCAATTATCGACGATGCTGCGAACGGCGTCAGGCATCATTGCGACATCAAGCAATCAGGGTGTGTTATATCGAGCGGCAGCGACATCGACAGAGGGAACCTACGATTCACCGGTGCTTGATGCAAGAACGCCCGCAACCTGGGGCCGGATCTGGTGGCGTTCGACCGGAAATGTTTCGATACAAACCCGAGTAGGTAATACCGAGCGGCCCGATAGGACATGGTCGGATTGGAGTGCTGCGACGACCGATCAGAAAGGTTCGCAGATCGTCGGCCCAAAAGCACGCTACATCCAATGGCGGGCCGTGCTGAAAGGATCTGCGTCAGCAACGGTATTAAATGAGGTCAGCCTCTCATTCATCGGTCGTAATATTGCCCCCGAGATCCTTTCGCTAAATGTTCTGCCGACAAATATCGGCCTTGCACCCAATCCGGCAAATCCTATTGATCCGAATATCGAACTTTCTGGTATAGATCCGGCGTTGTTCGGTGTGCCGAGCAGTGCTGTTGCACCGCGCAGGCTCTATCAGCGTGCGGCGACGGCATTGCAGTGGACGGCCGAGGATCGAAACGGAGACAAAATGGTTTACGACGTTTACTACAAACGATCGGCCGATCTGTCGTGGAAGTTATTAAAAAGCGAAATGAACGAGACTTTTCTTACGATCGACGGACAGACCCTCGCGGACGGACGTTATCTGTTCAAGGTCGTGGTTCACGATTCGCCATCAAATCCCGCATCGATGGCACTTGCCGGCGAAAAGGTCTCAGACCCTGTCGAAATTGACAATACGCCGCCGACCGTAACGGCGGTCGGAGCTCCGCAGACGATGGGCGACAAAACACGCTTCATTTTTGAGGCGGCTGATGCGGCGAGCTATATTTCGCGTGCCGAATACAGCATAAACGCAGGCGAATGGATGCCCGTCTATGCTGATGACGGCATATCTGACGGGCCGAGAGAGCGTTACACCATCGACATATCGACATCGAGGCCGGGCGAGTATGCCGTAACATTCCGAGCCTATGACGTTAGCGGCAATTCGGCAAATATTCGTGCGGCAGTTACAAAGTAGAGATCGATCTTATTCTTTAGGCAGTGTCATCGTTTTGCCTTCGGCATCGATATCAAGATGACGAGTAGTGTTATCGGTGACGCTTGGCGGCACGAGGTCGCCGGTCTTATATCGCGGATCAGGAACCGGCCATTGTGTTTGTGCGGGCGGCAACGCCTGGTCAGGCTGAGGCTGAAACGCCGGTGAGGTTGTCGTCGCCCCGTACAATTCACGATTCTTTTCAAATCGGCGAAGCTGTATAAGTTGTGCCACTCCGGGGCTGATCGAGCCGAAGGCGGGAAACAGCAGCCAGAACCACCATCCGTGTCCGCCTAACGCTCCGGTCGTTGCCAACACGATAGCGGCGACCAAAAACGCCAAGCCGGAGAACAATTTTGTTATTGCCCCCTCAAATGTGACCGGACGGCCCTTATGATTAAGCAGCATCTGCTGCTGCGGACGCCCGCTCAGAGCATTTGTCACACCGCCGAGATCTGTGCCGCAATTTCGGCAATATTTGCTGTTATCAGGATTTTGTTGGCCGCATTTTGGACAGAACATAGCTTAAGATCAGAGGTCGGGGTCAGCAGGTCAAAATTCAGAAACCTCGCGAACAAATGTTAAATGATCGAGTGATATCACCCTTTACGCTGACGGCGGGCCTCAAAAAGAATTACGCCGGCGGCGACGGATACGTTCAGCGAATCTATTTTTCCATACATCGGAATTTTTACCAACACATCACAGTTCTCAGCGACAAGTCGATGAAGGCCGCTGCCCTCGCCGCCGAGGACAAGCGCGGACGGACGTGTCCAATCCCACCCGGTATGGTCGATCGATGCGTCGAGACTGCTGCCGACGACCCAGATATTACGTGCTTTGAGATCATCGATCAGACGGTTGAGATTTGAGGCGCGGGCGACCTTGACGTATTCGATCGCACCGGCCGATGATTTGGCGACAGTGTCGGTCAACCCGACGGCACGGCGTTCAGGTATGACAACGCCGTCAACCGCGGCACATTCGGCAACACGCAGAATGGCTCCGAGATTGCGCGGGTCCTCAACACCGTCAAGCAGCAGCAGCAGTGCGTCGTCGCCGATATTGTCCAGAATCTCATCGACATCCGTGTATTCGCCTGATGCGGCAAATGCTATCACGCCCTGTGTGTTAGCGCCGGGCTCGACATATTTCGAAAATGAATCTCGCGGCACCCGATTCCACGCGATCGATGCCGAACGGCATAATTCGATGACCTCGCTGATACGTTTTTCCTGTGATCCGTCGGCTATCAGCACGCGGTCAACTCGACGCGAACCCGCACGCAATGCCTCGATCACGGGCAAAAGGCCGTATAACACATTTGACGAACGCGGTTCGCGGTCACGCGGACCTTCGCGTCGGCTGTCGCGATCCCTGTCGCGGTCGAGTTGGGGGCGCCGGTCGTTTCGTCTTTCGGGCCGATCTGATCGATCAGGATCGCGGCGGGCAAAATTACGGTTATCACGGCTTTCGGGCCGGCTGCCGCCGGTTCGTACGGGACGTTCGCGTGGAGCGTTCCTGTCATTATTCTGCGGCCTGTCATTGCCCTTGCGTTCACGCGAAGGCCTGTTATCAGAGCGTCGTCGGTTACGTTCGTTCATTTCATTAAATACTGCAATCGCGAAAATTTATTCATTTGGCGGGTGTTCGTCGTGGACGCGGCTTTGGCAAAATTCTTTTGCCCGACGCCCGTCCGCACCAGTCCGCCGGAATCGAAACGCGTTTCGAGAGGCCATGCAAACTCAAGTGCGAGCCTTAATAAGGCATAATCTTTGACCGAACTCGCATCAGGACAGCGGCGGATCAATTCGGCAGCCAGCTTTTTCATATTCTCAACGGCAAGCAGCGAACGCTGTGAACCGAGACATGAGAAATCGAACCCGACGAGATTGATGCGAAACCCGCGTTCGAATTCGTCCGAATAAATATCGAGCATCGCTTCGTCCGAGGTCATTGCTGATTCGTCGATCAGCTTTAGCGGCCTGCCTTGTCGTCCGCGTTTTTCTAACACGTCCGTCCGCGAATTGGTTATCATCCCGTTCACGATCGCTGCAACGGATGTATTTGAAACATTGTGCATCTCGCCGGTGTTAAAGTCGCTGAACCCGATCGACCCGTCAGCAAAGGATATCGCACCGACCCGCAGCGGCAGTTGAGCGTTAAGCACTTCGTCCTGTATGGAAACGCATTTAACACCCGATCGATCAAGACGTGAGATCAGCATATCGGCTTCGGCATTATTCGCAGTTCTTGCGACGGCGATCCACGTGTCCGACCCGCTAAGTATGCCGAGATCCGCAGGTGCCCAGCCGAGCGTATTCAACAGCTCTGCGGCTTTCGGAGCCGCCGCTATGGCGGAGGCGCGTGCCACGATATTAATACCGTTAGCCTCGGCATCGATATGCGAGATCTTGGGCGTCAGGTTGTCGGTAAACTCAGTCCTCGCTTCGATCGCCGCACCGCAATACATACAGGTAAAACGGTTAGGAGCATTATTTCGGCCGCAATTTTTGCACTCGATCAATGTATGAGCGGCAAAGGCGAGCTCATCGGTCTGATATCGCGGGTCAGATCCGCCTGCTCTTGTTTTCTCATTAGTATCCTGCATAGATCGACAAAAAGGACAGGTTTACCTGCGCCTTTGTATGCACTGTGTCCAAATTAGCTTGACCGAATTGTTTGCCAAAGGCAAACTGTTTATGGGCCAATGGCAATTTCGCCGGCCATGTTTAGTACAAGGTATGATCGCGACGCTGACTGTAGATATATTTAGACATCGATCTTAAGATCTTTTAAAGTAAGGCTTTTGAATTTATTTGCGAACTTATTTGATCATTTTTTAACGGATCTATACCTTCCTCAAACGTGCCGCCGTCCGATGCCATGGCGAACCGCAATTTGTAGCAGCGGTTCGAGGAGGCATAAATGCAGTTCGATACGATAACAACTTCGTCGTGGCAATTTGGCAACCGCGGCCGGGTCGCCGTTTTCATTGACGGCAATAATCTTTTTCACGCGGCTCGATTTCACAACATCGACATCGATTATAACAAGCTGCTGCGCGTGCTTTTGGGCGATGGGCGTCTGCTGAGAGCATTCTTTTACACAGGCGTCGATGCCGGAGCCGAGCGTCAGCAGGGTTTTTTGCTGTGGATGCGTCGTAACGGCTTTCGTGTCGTGCAAAAAGAGCTAAAGACATTTTACGACGGTACGCGCAAGGCAAATCTTGATGTCGAGATAGCCGTCGATATGCTGAGCCTTGCCGGGCGATATGATACGGCCGTGCTGGTCTCAGGCGATGAGGACTTTGTTTATGCGATCAACGCGGTGGCATATAAAGGCTGTCGCGTCGAGGTCGCAGGATTTCGCTCGAACACCGCTCCGCGGCTGATAGATGTCGGAGACTTTTTTATCGACCTCGGCGATATCGCCGATCTGATCCGCAAGGACAGCGGATCGGGCGATTACGAAGTACCGTCATTTGTGCCGCCCGGTGAGATCACGCAGGAACCTAACCGCGATCGCGGTTATGATGAGAATGTTGCCCGATTTGACCGCGGACGCGACCGCAGATAACCGATAGATATTTGTGAGCGTACACACCAAAACATTTACCGTTTCTGAGGCAAACGCAATGCTGCTCGATATCGAGCCGATGCTTTTGGACATACAGCGGAGCTATGCGTACATTACCGAGCTTCGCGGTGAGGCAAGTGCCGCAGCCGTCGCGTCGCAATACGGCGGTGGAATGGCGGGCGGCACCGCATACGTAAATACGCTCTATGAGATCGGGCGGCTTACTACCGAACTTGTCGAGCTTGGCATCGAGCTAAAAGACTATTCACGCGGACTGATCGACTTTCCGAGTATCAGGAACGGTCGCATCGTTTATCTCTGCTGGCAGCTGGGTGAGCCGCCAATGATCGAATATTGGCATGAGATCGACGGCGGATTTTCGGGCCGTCAGCCGCTGTAGATCCGCGTTAACTTTCCTATAACAATTCGGACTGACCGCCAAGAGATGGTTCTCATTCAAAGCGCACAGGCGCTTAAATGGTAAAAAACCTTGCAATTGGTGTGATTTAGTGTTGACTGGCTAAAGTAAAAGTTTATAATATCACCTAGTTTTCGCGTTTCATTAAGCGCTTTTAATCAATCCAACTTGCTCTCGTAATGCTTATGAAATGTCCGGTATGCAGCCGTGATCTCGCGCCCACACTGTCCATCTGCCCGTCATGCGGTGCAATGATGAATGACTCTGTAAGGGAAGAACTCCAGTCAAAGATAACATCTGGCCCGCTCAGCAAACGGCCATTGATCGTTGATGACCTTGCTTTAGCCGAGGGCTATGACGATCTGCCGCTGCTCGATGAACCGGATCTCGCGTCTGATGCGGCGTTTGTTACAGCAGCTGCGCAGGCGGATTCCACGGTCAGGGTCGAGGCCGTAATGAATGCTGCCGATCTTGAGACATCAATGCAGGAGTTTTCGGCAAACGACGATCTTGGAGTTGAAACTGTTGCTGCATCTGCGGAAAAGCCTTTGCCCCTGGCGATGCGCATCGAGCGTCCGTCTCCGCCGATCAGGAATCACGTACAGCATCCGTCGCCGCTGAGAGGACGCGGGCCGACCGCTGAACTTGCTTCCGGCAAAACAAGTCCGACGCTGGTCGGTTTTCAAAATAAGGCTAACGTAATGCCGGATTGGCGTCTCGAAATGCAGAATGCCGCCCGCAAACGGCTCGGCCTCGTTGCTGAACCCGCTGAACAAAGTACAGCCGCGACGGCAGCCCAACAGTCAGGCCCGGCGATCGCACCTGTTATTGAGGCTCCCGCATTCCGAATGAACGGAGCTGCCGCGATCAAGGCCGAAACAGTGCCGCAGACAGATATTGATATTCCTGACAATGCCGACCCGCGTTTAGCAAGTGCGTTGGCGAGGATCAATGCATCTCGAACCACATTTCGCTCTGCAGAACCTGTTCGCGAGACAGCTCCGGCTCGTGTGTCGCCCGCGACAAAAAATTATCCGTTCAACGTGATACAGCCCACATTTACGCCTTCGGCACGTACGGCACCTGCCGTATCACGGCCCACAGCCGTTGAAAGCAAGCCTGCGCCAACGCCGGTCAAACAAGTGATCTCAGGCGGAATGATATTTGAGAGCAAGCGAGACTCGGTCAGTTCAAAAAAGACAGCCTCGAATGATGTTCCGCTCATAAAATTCGACACGAATAAATTGCCAAAGATCGCTTCGGTCCTGGGCGGAGCACGTCTCGATGATGACGATCCAAATGTCATCGAGATGACACGTCCGTCAACGCAAACCGAATTTGACGGCGTAAACCGCATTGTGATCAATGCCGAACATGAGAATGCGGCTGTCGATGACATCGACGGCGAATACGATGAGATCGAGGATCTCGCACCTTTTACGATGCGATTCAATGCCGGGCTTTTTGATCTGATTATCGGCATTGTTATCACAATGGTTCTGCTGTCGCCGCTCGCACTTGCCGGCGGTTCTTGGGTGTCTCTGACAGGAACTCTGACATTTACTGCCACGCTCGCTGCGGTGATGTTCATTTATCTGACGGCAAGTGTCGGATTTCTGGGCAAAACGCTTGGTATGCGGTTATTTTCTCTCGAGATCGTTGATGCCGAGGAAAACGAATATCCGACGCTGCATCAGGCTGCGGTGAGTTCGTCGCTGTATCTGGTCTCGCTGCTCTTTGCCGGAGCCGGTTTCGTGACAATATTCTTTAACGAAGAAAAACGTGCGGTTCACGATCTGATGTCGGGAACCATCGTTGTGCGGGAATTTTAAAGTTCCTCTTAATACGCTGTTCGAGACTGTCGAAGCTACGGCAGTCTCTTTTTTATTTGGAGAAACAAATTGTGGCACTATTGAGTTGGTCGGTGTGAGAATATGGAAGTGCGTTCAAGCAGAGATGAGCAGCGTGAGATCGAGCGTCGTGAGCGGCTCGAACAACTTGCCGCCGCCGCACGTCTGAAAGCTAACCGTATCATCGCCAGATCTCGCAAGCTCATCGCCAATCTTCGTGGCGATCTCGATAAACATGGCGACCCTGAGCGTTGGAAGCATTTCGGCGACCTTTTGCTTGCTAACATTTACAATGCAAAACGCAGCGGTGAGACGGTTACGGTCATAGATTATTTTGATGAGGCTGTGCCTGAGATAATTATCGATGTCGAGATCAACGAGTCTCTCAACGAGGCGGCCGAGAGATACTTTCGCAAATATACAAAAGCTCGTAACGGCAAGGCCGTGATCGAAGAGCGGATCGAAACGGCATTGCGATCCATCGCCGACGCCGAGAGCCTTTTGCCCTCGATAGATAATGCCCTCAATGCCGGCGATGAGGAATATCTGACATCACTGACCGCTCCCAAACGTCAGGTTACCGAGGTCAAAAAGGCAAAGAAAAAGGATGTTGAGATCAAAGGCGTAAGACGGTTCGTGTCGTCCGACGGTTATGAGATACTCGTCGGAAAGGCGGCTAAGGATAACGATCATCTTACTTTTCGCATATCGAATTCGCTCGATACGTGGCTGCACGCAGCCGATTACAGCGGTTCGCATGTTGTGATCCGCAACCCGAATCGCAAGGAAATTCCGCAGCGAACGCTTGGTGAGGCCGCAAATTTAGCCGCCTTTTACAGTTCGGCACGCGAACTCGAAAAGGCGGCTGTAAATTACACTCAGAGAAAATTTGTCAGCCGTGTAAAAGGCGGTGTTCCCGGACTTGTACGGCTTGCGTCATTTCGTACATTGATGGCAGTGCCAAAAGTTCCGTTCGAACGCGATGACCGCTGAACTGTTAATTTTCGGTCATCAGCTTATCGACGCTTTCCTGCAATTTTGTCAGGACACTAGATCCGCCGCCGGTAAAAACACCACGCAGCCTGCCCTCGCGATCGACAAGGAAACTCTGCGGAATGCCGCCCAAACCGCTTTTTTGCGAAAATTTAGCCGTTACGTCAGGTTTTATGCGTGCAAGATCGTAATTAAGCTTCATCTTTTTTGCAAAATTGGTTATCTGTTCGACGGTCTCTTCTTCGTCGCTGTCCTGAATACCTACATCAAGTCCGACGATCTGAAATCCCTGATCGCGGTACTTATCCTGCAATTCGATAAGATGAGGCATTTCACCGCGGCACGGGCCGCACCATGTTGCCCATAGATTATAGAGCACCACTTTTCCTTTCATATCGGATGGCGTGAAAAGCGTTCCGTCAAGCCTTTCTATTTCGGCATTTGCAAGCTCGGACGGCAGCGGCGGATATACCGACGGATCTACCTTTTTGACAGGTGAGGCCGCCGCAGTTGAATTTTTGTTACCGGCCGCGACGGTATCTGCATCGGTCGAGGTCGAACCGCATCCCGTCAGAGCCGAAAATGCTATTGCTAAGACACAAAATAGAGCGATATTAAATAAAACAGTCTTCATAAGTGCAGGGTCAGGCTATCTGATATCTTTTAGCCTGAGCAGTATCAGCGTCATTATTGCTAATGATCCAAACATTAGCATTAGTACAAGTTGGTTCAAAACCTCATTCATCCACGGATGAAGAAAGGTGACGTATGTGCTCAGATCTGCAGGCAATTTTTTGGCATTAGGCACGGCCGGCAGTTCATCTGGTTTTTGCAGTGTCGGACTGAGGCCTGCGTTCCTTGCATCATCATACTGCTTCAGTTTCTTTTCGATCGATGATTGATAGTCCTCAAGATCCTTTCGGGCATTGGTCAGTATCTTTTCGTTATCGGTCTCGATCTGTTTATAAAGTCCAAGTCCGTTGGTACTGTCGCCGGGTTCGGCGCCTTCGGGTTCGAGAGTGTCGAGCGTCGAAAAGCGTTTCATCGTATCGAACGACCACGCCGCAGGTACGAGCAGACTCAATGGTTTTGAGATGCCGGTCGGCACGCCAACGATGCCGGAAAATAAGATCTGAGGTATCAGCACCAGCGGGACAAGGCTCGTTGCCATCTCGCCCGTCTTTACTATCGCTGAGATAAAAAGCCCCAACGCGATGCCGACCGCAGCTGTAAGCAGCATTGTCCAGAATTGCGGTATGCCGAAAAGGTCGCCGGGCATCGGGTCGAGGCCGACAAGATCAAAGAATTTCAGCGGGACAAAAAGCAATACACACTGCATCGCGACAATACATCCGAGTACCGTAAACTTTGACGCCAAATAGGGAAGTATGCCGAGATTGACCATTCGTTCTCGTGCGTAAACCGCTTTTTCACGAATGATCTCACGGGCGGCGACGCTCGTGCCGAACCAAATAGATACGATTGCAGGGACGAAATAGATAAAATCCCGCGGCCGCGTTCGATCGACCACAAAATAGGTAAGCAGTGCGATGAGCGGAGCTTGTGCGAACAGTATGAATAGGTTCAGTTTATCCTTAAGCAATACCTCAAAATATCGTCTCGAGAGCGTCGCCCATTGCCTTATCGCGCCAAAAATGCCAAGACGTATGCGTTTAGTGGCTGAGCCTTGAGCGACCGATCCGATCTTGCTCTGAGGTTCGGCAACGTACTGACGATGCTCGTTCGATGATAAATATCGCCGCTTCCAATCATCAGATGCGGCATCGGCGGCTTGAGCGCGTGCTGATTCGCCGTTAGTACGTACCGAGCGTTTTACCGGTTCCTCGAGTTTGTCAAAAAGCTCTTTGAAATTTGCGGCACCGGTGAATTTCAATGCTCCATCCGGAGTGCCGAAATATACCAGCCGTCCACGCATCAGCACCGCGATCTTGTCAAAGAGTTTTACATTCTCCATCGCATGTGTCGTCAGCACAACAGTTCGGCCCGAATCGGCAATGGTGCGAAAGAGCCGCATGATCTTTTCTTCGGTCGCCGGATCGAGGCCTGAGGTCGGCTCGTCGAGAAAGATCATCGACGGTTTTGTTATCAGTTCGACAGCGATAGAAACTCGTTTTCGCTGTCCGCCTGAGAGTTGGCTGACGGCAACGTCGCGACGGTCGGTAAGGCCGGTTACGTCAAGCACTTCGCTGATGGTCTGATCGATCTCAGCCGACGAGACGTCACGCGACAACCTGAGTTTTGCGACATAATACAGCGTACGGTAAACGGTGAGTTCGCGATGAATGATATCGTCCTGCGGGACATAACCGATCGACTGTTTGAGCGAGGCGAGGTCGCGGTATAGATCGCGTTCGTTAATGAGTACAGTGCCCGAGTCGGGCGGCCTGACGCCATTAAGGGCGTCCATCAGCGTTGATTTTCCTGCTCCGGATGGCCCTAAGAGGCCGACGAATTCGTTCGGCCTGATCGTGATCGAAATACCGTCGAGCAGACGAAGCGTCGAGCCTTTTACACGTACATCTTTTGTCAGGTTTACGGCGTCGATGCGCGTTTTTGACCGCGTGTCGAAAATGCCGATATTCCCGCCGCCGTCGATACGCAGTTCAAATGATCCGATCAGGACATGATCGTCAGGCGTGATTGACTGTCTCGAGATCCTAATGCCGTTGACAAAAACACCGTTGGTCGAATTAAGGTCGTCAATGACAATGTCCGCTCCCTGCCGCAGAAGACGGGCGTGTTTTGACGATATCTGCAGGCCGTCGAGCCGAATATCGTTGTCGGGGCCGCGGCCGATACCGAGTTCTTTTTTATCGCCGAATGTCAGCGTCATCATAAGCTCGGGCTGTGATGACTGTGCGGTTGCCGACGGCGTCGGTTTGTCGATGCGGGCGACCATCGTTTTGGATCGATCCGGGCCGACATCAAAATTTGCTGCCGAGTTGGACAATGCGACCGAACGCTGTGCCGCCGTGCCGCTGTCCCCTTTAGCCTGCCGCGACGGCGAATCTATCATTATCACTGGGCCGCCGATACCAAATCTGACCTGATCGCCGTGAAAAAGAGGTGTCGGAGCCGCGATCCGCTGTTCGTTTACGTAAGTTCCGTTAAAACTGCCTTTGTCCTCGACGACGATCTTTTCGTCAACGAGTTTTAGCGTTGCGTGGCGACGCGAGACCATTACTCGGGCCGCATCAAATGTGATGTCGCACGATGTCTCACGGCCGACCGATAACTCGTTAGCGGTTATCTCGATCGGTGAACGATCCGGCAGATCGGCAAATCGAATGATCGCCGGAGCATTTTGTTTGCGAGGCGGTTGAACCGGCGGCGATGCAGCGTGTGAAACCGGAGACTGTGCGGCCGGCGGAGCGACGGCAACCGGCTGGGCGATCTCGCCGAGCGGCATCGGATCGACGAGTACCTCGTACCATACGACCTTTATTGACGGGCCATCGGTGCCGAATTGAATGACATTTCCTGCCTGCAGCCTTTCAGGAGCAGTTACGCGTCGGCCATTCAGATAGGTTCCAAAGCTGGAATTGAGGTCGCCGACATACCAATGACCGGCATCATGACGGATCATCGCATGACGTCTGGAGACCATCGGATGTTGAGTATTCTCAAATGAGATGTGACATTCCGCAGGGTCGCGGCCGATGCGTATCTCCGACTGCTCGAACAGGCGTTCCTCGCCTTCGGCTCCGTTGGGGCCGAGTTCTGTCAGGATGATCTTCATCCGGCAAAGACGTTTGGCTTTGTGTTAAGCGGGTGAGCGGTCTCGTAAGCGTGTGCCATTGCGAACAGCGATCCCTCAGACCAGAAATTGCCCACCAGTTGTAAACCGATCGGCAAGCCGTCGGACGAGATGCCTGACGGAACGCTGATCGCCGGTACGCCTGCCAGATTGGCAGAGACGGTAAAAATGTCGCTCAGATACATCGCGATCGGGTCATCAGAGCGTTCGCCGATCTTAAATGCTGTCGATGGCGATGTCGGCGTCAGGATCACGTCACATTTTGCAAACGCATTGATGTAATCTTGTTTGACGAGTGCACGCACCTTTTGAGCTTTTGAGTAATAGGCGTCATAGTAGCCGCTCGACAGAACGTATGTGCCCAGCATGATACGCCGCTTGACCTCGGCTCCAAAGCCCTTTTCGCGAGTTTTGAAGTACATTTCACGAAGGCCGGACGCATTTTCGGCACGATATCCGTAGCGGACACCGTCAAATCTCGCAAGGTTTGATGATGCCTCGGCGGTCGCGATTATGTAATAAACGGCAATGCCGTATTTTGCGTAGGGAAGCTCGACATCGACGATCTTTGCTCCGAGCTTTTCATAGTTGGCGATGGCGGCGAGTGTTGCCTCTCGAACCTCGTCATCAAGGCCGCTGCCGAGCAATTCGCGTGGAACGCCGATCGTCTTGCCCTCGACATTGCCGGTCAGTGATGCAGAGTAATTCGGTACGGGAACATTTGCCGAGGTGGCGTCACGATCGTCTCGTCCGGCGATCACCTCGAGCACATCTGCAACTTCTTTTGTTGTCCGGCCAAAAATGCCGATGTTGTCCAGAGACGATGCAAAAGCGACCAGGCCATAACGTGAGATGCGTCCGTATGTCGGTTTAAAGCCTACGATGCCGCACAGTGACGCGGGCTGACGGACCGAGCCGCCGGTCTCGCTGCCTAACGAAACACGCACAACGCCCGAGGCAACCGCTGCGGCTGAACCGCCCGAGCTGCCGCCCGGCACACGTGTCGTATCCCAGGGATTTTTTACCGGGCCGAATGCGGACGTTTCATTTGACGATCCCATCGCAAACTCATCCATGTTCGTCTTGCCGATAATGATCGCACCGGCATCTTTGAGCCGCGAGACCGCTGTGGCGTCGTAATGGGCGTGATAATTGCCTAGTATTCGCGAGCCGCAGGTCGTCTGTATTCCCTTGGTGCAGATGTTGTCCTTGACAGCGATCGCCACACCTTTAAGCTTGAGATCGTCGGAGTTAGCATCAAGCGCGCGCGCCGCCGCAAGAGCGGAATCGCGTTCGATCGAAAGGAACGAATTCAACTCACCATTAAGCCGCTCGGCATTTTCAAGCGTTCTTTCAGTTTCAGAGACAAAGGACATAAAAAGTCAGAACCGGAAAATAGGGTTAGGATCAAATCAGAAATCAAAATTCAGAGATCAAAATTCAAAAAAGATCTGGATCAAAAACTGTAAATCATTGCCGTTGTCATAGATCGGTTACTTAAGATCTCAGACCCGTTACTCTCGGCCTGTTTACGGGGTTACTTTGTCGATCAGCCAGCGATCAGGAGTTTTTACTGCATCGACATGCAGATCTTTTTGCACTGTGCCGCGTTCGTCACGCCAATAGATCTGGATCTGAAAATCGACCTTTTCCGGTGATTCGACGGTGCAAACACCGATCTTGAATGTCCGCGGATAATCGGTCGAATCTGTAAAATAATCGTGTCCTGTCGCCGCATCCTGTTCTAACCGTGACGAAACAACATTATACAGTGCGGGCGTCAAATAACTTTCCCGCAGCTTTAGATTTTCGGCCGTCGGCTTCATATCGTTGCCGAAATGGAACGAATAGAATTGACGCACATTATCGCGGGCCTGCGCACACTCGGGATCGTCGAGGTTTGGAATGCCGCACGACGCAGCAAAAACCGCACTTACAGTGCAGATCAACAACAGTATCCATGATCTAGGCAGCATGTGATCCATTATCCGAGCACCTTTGGAACCTGAAAATGTCCGGCAACAGCTGACGGAGCCTCGCTCAGTGCGGCCGTTTGTCCGAGTGATCCGCCGGGAATATCTTTACGTATCGTATCGGTCGCTTCGCCCTCGGCCGTCAGGCCGCCGAGCATCGGTTCGATGTCGCCGATGTCGAGTTCATTAAGTTGTTCGACATATTTGACGATATTTGCCATCTGCGGCGTGTACAACTCGACCTCTTCGTCAGAGATGTTAAGATGCGCAAGTTTTGCTATTTTTCTAACGTCCATATCTCATTTGCGTGCAAGATAAACTGCGGCAGCCTCTAAAAATTGCTGTCTCAAGTGATCGTCGGCTATCGATGCGGCCGCGGCATCGAGTTTAGGGTCGATCGGCGGCAGTTCGAGAGAGTTGTCATCTCTTTCGTCAAGGCGTTCGATCGATCGCGGTTCGATGCGAAACTCGATACGCTTGACACTGCCTTGTCCGGCGATAGTGTTGACCTTAGCCAACATCTGCGGGGCCAGATCCTCAAGATGAAGTTGCCACGTCCTATCTTCGACGTGTACGACAAGACGGTTCTCAAAATACTCCGCTGCCTTTGTTCGGTCGCGGATCAGATCACCTGCCGCCTGTTCCCATGCCGCAAACACCAAAGCCTCGGTCGCCGCGTCATTCGCCCCAAGCCCACCCAATATAGCCGGAATTGACCCAAATATACGCTCCATTTGCCTATTGCCACCAATAATTTATCATTTTAAACGACAAAGGGCGGCTTCCCAAAGCCTGTTCCTAGTGGTAAACGGGATTTACTTAGTGCAGATTAATCATACTGAAATGATCGAACTTCCAAAATTGATACTTGCTTCGGGCAGTCCGCGTCGGGCTGAGATACTTGCGTCGGTCGGATGGCCGTTTGAGAAGTGTGTTGCGGATATAAACGAAGACGTGCTGGAGCGAGAGACGCCAGAAGACTATGTCGTTCGACTGGCGATTGAAAAGGCGTCGGTCGTGTCTAAAATATATCCCGGCCGCTATGTGCTCGGGGCCGATACGACCGTTGTTATTGACGGCAGCATTATCGGAAAGCCGTTCGACCTTGATGATGCACGCCGTATGCTGCGTCTGCTATCCGGTGAATCTCATGATGTGCTGACGGGTATCGCCGTTGTGCGGGATGACACCGTCCGCTCGGCAATACAGCGGACACGCGTTAAATTTGCTTCGATGAATGACGCCGAGGTCGAGTATCTTGCTATTAACGGCAGTCCGCTCGACAAGGCCGGAGCCTACGCCGTACAAGCCCAGGCGGCATTGTTCATCGAAAGCATCGAGGGCGACTATTGGAATGTCGTCGGCCTGCCGATCAGTCTTGTTTACAGCCTGATAATGAAAAAAGAACACATCTGAATAAGCCGTTTACCGATACGGGGATGTAAGAAGACCGGAGTTGAGAGTGAATGAGTTGGTAGAGCTAGTCAGTACCACCCGCTGCCGCAGGTGGTACTGTCACGGTGACAGTGGCCGCAGGCAAGATATTACAGCAATTTGTCTATGGCCTTTGAGATCGGGACGGAAAGGTCAAATTTCGGGTCGATGCCGCCAAAGGGTTCGGTAGCGGGTTTGCCTAACTTATCCAGCAGGACAAATGACGGCACTTGTTCGACGTTGAGATTTTTGGTGAGCAGAGCACCGTCACCGTCGCGCAGTATGGTTACGGTGAGCTTATTGGATGCCGCGAATTGTCTTATGGCCTCGTTCGAAGCGTAATTCTTTGACTTAGGATTTGTCGAGTCGGTCGCCACGAAATAGAAAACGACCTGACGGCCCGCATATTTTTTAGCGAGTGTATTTGTTATTTCAGCCTGTTTGCCCGAGAGCGGCAGCCAGCTTGCACCTACTGCGAGTACCACTATCTTGCCCTTTTGATCCTCGACATTTACGTTTGCTCCGTCCAATGAGGTTAGAACGGTTTGTGCCGCCGCACCGATAGCGAAAGAAAGAGTAAGGGCGAAAATCGAAATGTAAAATTTCAGTGTTCTCATATTTTTGCGGAATGTGCGGTTTCGACAGCCGCTCAACCTCCACATTGAGTTAGATGCAAATTTGATGCCGATTACTGCTTTCGGTTGAGAATGACGTTATCGATCAGCCGTACACCGGCAAAATTAACGGCAGTGCAGATCAGCGTTTCGCTATCTCCGATCTTTGCAATGGGTTCGAGTGTTTCGCTGTTGACGATCTCGACGTAATCGAGATCAGCGAGCGGTTCGGCCTTAAGCTTGTTCACGACAATTTGCTTCAGGTCTGCGGCATTTCGTTCACCTTTTTTAAACGCCAATTTTGCTTCGCGAAGTGATTCGATGATGATCGCC
>Ga0153956_1000605_pt1 | contig 38735 bp, 33 predicted proteins | sample TSFL040MetaG_FD_104704 | JGI IMG/M metagenome (GOLD analysis project Ga0153956, IMG submission 104704) | Attine ant fungus gardens microbial communities from Florida, USA - TSFL040 MetaG | ecosystem: Host-associated > Fungi > Mycelium > Unclassified | place: USA: Florida, Wekiwa Springs... | reverse complement strand
CTCGCGCTGACCGCCGTCTCGGCGGCATCGGCCTCTGCACACGTGTTCAAAACCGCGTCGAGCCCGACCTTCCTGAAAGGCGAACAGGCGACCAAAAACGTCTTCACGGTGGAAGGCGGGACGATGAAATGCACCGGGGTCGTCTTTACGAGCGCTGAAATCACCGGCACCGTACTCTCGAGCGTGACCCTGCATCCGGAATACACCGGCTGCGCCGCCTTCGGCCAGAATGCCGTGGTCAACACCGGTCCGTCCATCACCAATGGCTGCAACTACGTTCTCAACGCCGAAGGAACGGTCAACGTCGTATGTGTCGGCGGTACGTCGGCGATCACGATTACGCTGCAAACTGCGGGTTGTGTGATCACCATCGCGCCGCAGTCGAACCTCAGCAAAGTCAAATACGAAAACGTGACCGAAGGAGGATTCGGGAATGTTCTCGTCACTGCGGAAGTCGAAGGGATCTCGTACACGAGCTCCGGCGGCATCTGCGGAGGCAACGCGACGCCCGGCAAATACACGGGCCCGGTACTGACCAAAGGGTTCAGCTCAGCGTTCAGCGGTCAGCACAGCATCTCCTGGGAATAGCGGAACCGAGATACTGCGCGAATTCCTTGACACGGACGTATTTATTTCAGTAGCCTTGAGAGACTCGGACAGGGGGTCCGAGGACTGCGCAGGGAGCCAGGGAGCTCAAGCCGGTAGTGCGGACGGCCCGGGCGCAGTCGATATCCAGAGGGAACAGGGAGGGCTTAATGGTTGCTCGGGTTCACCAGAGGCTTGGCACTGCCGGCTTCGTCATCGCGATCGTCGCCTTGGTCGCCGCGCTCGGGGGAGGCGCCTACGCCGCTTCCGGCGGCCTCACGGGTAAGCAGAAGAAGGAAGTCGAAAAGATCGCCAAGAAGTACGCAGGAAAGCCGGGCGCCGCTGGCGCGACGGGTCCGGCCGGGCCGGCCGGCGCCAAGGGAGACGCCGGCGCGAAGGGCGATACGGGCGCAACGGGCGCAACGGGTGCCACCGGCGCGACCGGAGCCGCGGGCGCGGCGGGTAAAGATGGCAAAGCAGGCGAACCGGGAGTCCTTCACCCGGGTGAAACGCTGCAGTCCGAAGCTACCTTGACCGGCACTTGGGGCATCTACCACGCACCGGTCGGGACGGTCAACGTGCCGCTGAGCTTCTCGATCCCACTTCGTGAACCCCCGGCGCACACGACCCTTGTGGAAGCGGGCGAAACCAAAGCTGGCTGCCCCGGCATGGTCGAAGGGATCCCGACCGCCGAACCGGGCAACTTCTGCGTCTACAACTTCTTCGAACTGGAACAGATCACCAACCTCGGGATCTTCGCTCCGGCGACGAACGAAGTTTTCAAGGAAGGCGAAGCGTCGCAGACCGGCGCCCTGCTGCGCGCTCAATGCGAAGCCACCTTCTGCACCGAGGGCGGTGCCTGGGCGGTCACGGCGGAATAGCGGAACTGGGCCATGTGTGGGCAAGGGATGGAGCCCGCGCATGGCCCGATTCAAGTCTGGAAGGACGTGATGTGAGTGAGGACCTCGGCCGCTTACCTGTTCCGCCATCGGAAGGTGCCGATCGTGCTGACCGTGGTCGCGACGATGCTTGTCGCGACCGCCGTCGCCACCGCGGCCCCTCCGACGCGTCTGTTCCAGACTCCCGTGAGCAGGACCACGGGAGCGGGGGCCGGCCAGCTGAACGAAGCCGAGGCCCTCGCGGCTGACCCCACCACCGGCGACATCTTCGTCGCCGACCAAGACAATAACCGCGTCTCGGAGTTCGGACCCTTCGGTCAGTTCATCAAGGCCTGGGGCTGGGGAGTCGCGACCGGGGCGGCCGAGCTGCAGACGTGTGGGCCTGGTGCCACCCCGCCGACGGCGACGTGCCGTCGGGGCATCTCGGGATCGGGTGCTGGCCAGTTCGCCAATCTCAAAGGCGGCATTACCGTTGATTCCGTAGGAGATGTGTGGGTAGCCGATCTTGCAAATCACCGGGTCCAGAAGTTCGACGCCGCTGGGAAATTTCTCCTGATGGTCGGTGGTGGTGTCAACAAAGGGCCCAACCATCCAGGTAACCTTTGCACCGCGACCAACATCTCAGAAGGCGACACTTGTGGTGTGGGCATCCAAGGCTCAGGCCCTGGAGAATTTGAAACTTCCAGCCCAGGCTCAAAGCTCGCGGCATCGGCTGGAGGGGCGGTGTTGGTCGGTGACAAAGGGAGAATCCAAGAACTTCTCGGGAACGGAGAACTTGGTCCGCAAGTGTCACTCGAAGGCCAATACGCCGGAAAATACGTGATGGCGATAAGTCGGGCCGCGTCCGGGACGATCGACCTGTTGGTTGGTTCTACCGACTTTGGTACCGTTGACCACGAAATCGTTCGGCTAGCTCCCGGAGGGACTGTCGCCGAAACCATTCCCACGCCGTGGGAACCTACGGCCTTGGCGGTCGACGCGGAAGACCACTTCTACGTTGCGCTCTATCATTTCGAACCGCCTGCGCACCAGCGTTCCGAAGGCTACTATCGAGAAGTCCTCGAGTTCGCGACCGACGGCTCCCCAATCCTTCCCTTCGAAGAAGGATTGGCGCGTATTCAGGCGGGCCGTAAGGAAGCCCACTATTACGGGTTGGCTGCGAATATCGTCACGGCGGCGGGCGCCTCCGACGTCTATCTCACCGAACTCCAGAATGCGACGCTGGAATCCGCTGAGGAGGACGTGGTCGCGGCGTACGGACCAGGTCCGGACAAGTGGAGTCCTCCAGCGGTCCCGCCCGAAATCGATTCCCAGTACGCGTCGTCTGTTACCTCGGACTCGGCGACCGTTGGTGCCGAAATCAATCCTCACTTCTGGGCTGATACCACCTATTCGGTCGAATTCGGCACCGGCAGATGTATCGAAGGCGGATGCGCGCAAGTTTTGCCGGCCTCCCCGGCCGCACTGGGAGGAGGCGTAGGGAACGAACCGGTCGCCGCACCGGGCATCGAAATCGCGGGGTTGGCGCCGGTGACCGTCTATCACTTTCGATTTATCGCCCAAAGTAGCGGCGGCGGACCAGTCAAGGGCGTCGGTGCCGGCGAAGCGGAAGGCACCTTCACCACGCCGCTTCCCTTCCATGCGGATGAAAGCTGTCCGAACCAGGCGCTTCGGGTGGGCGGGGCCGCCGGACTCCCCGATTGCCGAGCCTACGAGATGGTCTCGCCGGTCGACAAAAACGGGGCCGACATCTATCCGCTGATCAACGTCAACGAAATTCCAATCGCCTTGGACCAGTCGACGGAAGGTGGAGAAAAGCTCGCGTATAGCGATTACCAGTCATTTGGCGACGGGGCCGGGGCACCGTACATGTCGCAGTACATCGCCTCGCGCGGGCCGGACGGTTGGACCAGCCAGAATGTCACCGCGCCGCAAGGCATAAGCAGCCTGTCACCGGGCCACCGCTTGGAGCTGGGGATCTGGCAGTTCACGCCGGACCTGTGCGCATCTAGTGTCCTCCAGTACACCGATCCGGCTCTTGCGCCAGGAGCGGTCCCCGGCTTCCGCAATGCCTACCTGCGCAAGAACTGCGCCGGGGAAGGCTATGAAGCGCTCAGCACCGTCGAACCGCCATCGGGGACTCACCCGCTGTATTTCCTCCCGGCGCCTCAGGGAATGTCGGCGGACGGCCGGTGCGCCGTCGTGGGTACTTCAGGAATCGGCGCAGCGCAGGCAAGGGAAATATACGAGTCTTGCGAAGGACATCGGACCGCGATCAGCTTGCTGCCCAACGGTGCGCCGGCGAGCCGAGCACGAGTCGGAAGTAGCAACGGCATCGACGAACCTCTTCTCAAGCCTCGTATCGGCAACGTGGCCGGCGCCGTGTCCCAGGACGGCGAACGCGTCTACTGGTCGGAAGGTGAAGGGAAGATCTTCGTCAGGGTCAACGCCAGCCAGGAACCGAGCGCCCTCAGCGGGAGCAAATGCACCGAAGCGGAAAAGGCTTGTACGGAGAAAGTCTCCCAGACCGCGTCGGGCGCGGCCGCTCAGTTCTTGGCGGCCTCCGCCGACGGCGGTACGGCGTACTTCTCGATCAGAGAAGCCAGTTCACCGCTCGATGGCAACCTCTACGCCTTCAATCTGGACGCTGGCAGTGCGCAGAAAATCGCAGGAGAATTCATCGGCGAGGTCGGCGCGAGCGCCGACGGCTCACGTTTTGCGTTCGCTTCGCGCGAAGTCCTCACCACCCAGCCAAACTCGGCGGGCAGAATGGCTGTGGCAGGCGAAGCAAACCTGTACTACTTCAACGCCGAAGGGAGTGGGGAAGGGCGCTTCCTATTCGTCGGCACGCTCTCGGCGCAGGACGCCTTGGTGGAAAATCTGGTCAGCAGCCTGTCCCCGATAGCCAGCGAACCATTCCGTGACGTGTCGCGGATGAGCGGCAGCGGCGCTCAGTTCGCGTTCATGTCGACCGCGAGCCTGACCGGATACGACAATACGGACCTCAACAGTGGCGAAGCGGATGCCGAGGTGTATCTGTTCGACTCGACCGCCGATGGTGGCGCGGGTCGCCTGACTTGTGTCTCGTGCAACCCGAGTGGGCAGCGGCCGGCGGGGCGGCAGCTCAAGGTCGAATTGAAGCCAGGGACCTGGGCAGCGTCCTCCTTGCCGCCATACCAGACCGAATTCTACGGCGCGCGCGTTCTCTCTTCGAATGGGACGCGTGTGTATTTCAACTCTTATGAATCGTTGTCCGGCAACGACGAGAACGGCGGCGTGGCGGATGTCTACGAGTGGGAGACAGCCGGAACCGGCGACTGTGTCGTGGGGGGCTCCGGATACTCCGCGGCGAACGGTGGCTGCATCAATTTGATCTCGTCCGGCCAGAGTCCGGTCGATTCGGAATTCCTCGAGGCATCCGCCGACGGCAGGGATGTCTTCTTCGCCACGAACGAGAGCTTGGTGCCGCAGGACCCAGGCCAATACGACATCTACGACGCCCGTGAATTAGGTGGGTTCCCGCCAGTGCCGACGGCTCCGCCGGCCTGCGTCGGAGATCGCTGCCAGGCCGAACAATCGCCGCCCGCCACCAGTCCCGCGGGGACGGTGGGACACGGCGCCGGCAATCCCAAGGACCTCAAGCCCTCTTGCGCGAAGGGCCGTCGCGCAGTCAAGAAGCACGGAAAGTGGCGGTGTGTCAAGAAGGCTCCGAAGCATAAGAAGGCCAAAGGGAAGAAGCATTCGAAGGGCAAGGGGAGCCACAAGGGCAAGAAGGGCAATAAGAAGAACCACAAGTCCCGGGGGGCTAAGAAATGAGACGGCTGACGCAGATCTTCCTCGCGGCGGTCGTGGCGCTGGCTGCCTTCGCGCCGGTCGCCCGGGCCGCCTTCGGGGTCGAAGAATTCAGCCTCGGCTTCTCTCAGGCGGGAGGGGCACCGCAGGATCAGGCGGGATCGCATCCGTTCGCGGTGACCAATCTTTTGCGTCTGAATCACTTCGTCTCGCCCCAATCGGGCGAAGTACCGGACGGCGCGCTGCGGAACCTGGAAGTCTCCCTGCCGCCCGGTCTGGTCGGGAGGCCGGGGGCGACGCCACGGTGCCCGAGCACCGACTTCATCGAATTCAACCAAGACACGAAGATCCCGCACTGCTCAAACGACTCAGCCGTTGGAGCCGTGATCGTCAAAGCTCACTACGAAGGCACCCAAGTCGCCTATCTAAGTGCGCCTGTGTACAACCTTGTTCCGCCGAAGGGGGTCGTGCAGAAGTTCGGCTTCATCGCGCTTGGAGTTCCGGTCACCCTTGAATTCAAGGTGAGTGAAGAATGGCCCTACAACGTGGTGGTCGTCCTCCACGACGTCAACCAGACGTTGCCGATCATCGGTTCGCGGCTGATTATCTGGGGGGACCCGGCGAGCCCCGCGCACGACGCGGAACGAGGTAGTTGCATCAATCCCACCACCATCCAGACCACCGAAAGAATCTCTTTCACGGGCGCCAGTTGTCCCTCGTCCTCTCCAGAAGAAGCACTCGTCCGTCTACCGACCAGCTGTTCCGAACCGCAGTCGGTCGGGTTCGAGGCCAGCTCTTGGGAGGGCGAATCAACCGCGGGCGTCTCGCCGATGGAAGCGATCAGCGGATGCGCTCTGCTGACCTTCGGGCCGACCATCAAACCGGTGCCCACCACCACCTCAGGCTCGAACTCGAGCGGTCTCGACTTCAACCTCGATGTCGAAGACGGCGGGCTGAGCGATCCCGCGCAGAACTCCCAGTCGGATATCAAGCGAGTGGAAGTGACTCTGCCGGAAGGCTTCACGGTCAACCCGTCGGTGGCCCAGGGGCTGACCGCCTGCTCGCCGGCGGACCTGGGACGCGAAACCGCCGACTCCGCTCCTGGGGAAGGCTGCCCGCAGGCGTCGGCCATCGGCAGCGTCGAAGTCGAAACGTCGCTCCTCGAAGAACCGGTGAACGGGACTCTCTACGTCGCCAAGCCCTTCGAAAACGAATTCGGCTCGCTGCTCGCCACCTACATGGTGATCAAGAATCCGAACCTCGGAATCCTGGTCAAGCAGGGTATCCATATCGTTGCCGACGAAGCGACGGGCCGGCTCACGGCGATCGCCGAGAAAGTACCCCAGCTTCCGTTCTCGCATTTCCGCCTGCATTTCCGCGGTGGGGAACGCGCGCCGTTGACTACGCCGGAAGCATGCGGGAGCTACGACGTAAACGCGGTCATCACTCCGTGGTCGGGCGGCGCGCCGGTCACCGACAGTCAGTCCTTCGAGATCAGCAGCGGCAACGGCGGAAGCGCTTGTCCGACTGGGGGGAAGCGTGGCTTTGCCCCTGGCTTCGAAGCGGGGACGCTCTCGCCGGTCTCCGGGAACTATTCGCCGTTCGTCCTGAAGCTGACCCGCGGCGCGAACCAGGCGCCACCGCGTACGCTTGAAACCACCTTGCCTGAGGGCCTTCTCGGCAAGCTCGCCGGCATCACCGAATGCTCGGATGCGCAGATCGCCGCCGCGGTCGCTCGCGGTGGACCCAATCAGGGGGCCGCCGAGATCGCCCGACCCAGCTGCCCTTCGAGCTCTGAAGTCGGAACCGTCAATGTCGGTGCCGGATCGGGAAGTCAGACCTTCGTTCAGGGGCACGTCTACCTGGCCGGACCGTATAAAGGGGCCCCTCTTTCACTCGCGATCATCACGCCCGCGGTCACGGGACCGTTCGATCTCGGCGCGGTCGTCGTCCGGGCAGCTCTTTACGTCGATGAACGGACCGCGCAGATTCGCGCGGTCTCGGATCCGCTGCCGACGATCCTGCAGGGCATTCCGCTTGAAGTCCGCTCGATCTACCTGAACATGAACAGGCCGAGCTTCACCTTGAACCCGACGTCCTGCGAACCGAAGTCGATCACCGGGTCCGCCGGCTCGGCGCTGGGGACCGTCACGTCGCTCAGCCAGTACTTCCAAGCCGCTGAATGTCGGCGTCTGAAGTTCGAACCGAAATTGAAGCTCAGCCTCAAGGGTGAAACGAAGCGCTCCGGTCACCCCGCACTCACCGCGGTGTTGACGTATCCCCAGAAGGGGTCCTACGCCAACATCGCCCGGGCTCAGGTAGGCCTGCCGCATTCCGAGTTCCTCGATCAAGGAAATCTGAACAAGGTCTGCAAACAGGCTGAACTCAAGACCGGTACTTGCCCCAAGAGTTCGATCTACGGCTTCGCCGAAGCGTGGACTCCCCTGCTCGACAAGCCGGTGAAAGGACCTGTCTATCTGGGCGTCGGTTACGGCTACAAGCTGCCGGCGCTGGTCGCCGAATTAAACGGCCAGATTCGAGTGTTGCTCGTCGGGAAGATCGACACGACCAAGGAAAAGGGCATCCGAAACACTTTCGAGGTCGTGCCCGATGCACCCGTTAGTCGCTTCGTGTTGCGAATGAAGGGTGGCAAGAAATATGGGCTGCTCGAAAACTCGGAAAACATCTGCCACAAGAAGCAATTCGCCGCGGGCCACTTCAAGGCACAGAACGGCCGCCAGACCTTCTTGAGACCGCTTATCAGCAACAGTTGCGGCAAGAAGAAGGCCAAGGGCAAGGGCCACCACAAGCACGCTCGGTAGTCAAGGCGAATAGCGGGTCTCGCTCTTGGCCTGCCGATCAAAGCGCTTTGAGCGTAGGCACAAAAAACGCGGGTTTAAGCCTTTACAAACCTTGGTGTAATCCGCTAGCCTGATTACTAGGGATCACCTTTTTCGGTGGGGGCGGTTGGATCGGAGGAATTCCGACCAAAGCTCAATGTTGAAGGCGGAACAAGCACTCCGTCAAGGAAGCGTTCACGCCGGATCAGGCGGGGTCAAGAAGGCCCGATTCCAACTTGTTACCGAGCAATCAAGGGAGGCACAAGTATGAGGTCCAGGTACCTAACCAAGCTGCTTGGCGCAGCGGGGGCAGCGGTCACGGCGGTGGCTTTGCTCGCGCCGATGGCGCAGGCGACTACGCCGGCACCAGGCTATAGCCAGTTCGCCGGTTGTCCCAGCCCGTCGGAACACGCGGGGATCGCGACCTGCCAGACGGCCACCATCACCGGCGGCAATCTGCACCTGGGTAACAAAGAAACGCCGATCACCAACCCGATCACGCTCAGCGGTGGTATCGGTCCGTCCGGTGGGCCGCTCTACTACAATTCCAAAGGCGGACTGAGCAAGGCCAAACAGAAGGTCAATGGCGGGGTCATCGGCCTCACCGGCCTCACCTGGCTGGCTGAAATTCTCGGCAGCGACGCGCTGACGCTCTACGCGACGGCCGAACTCGCCGGGACGCCTTCGGTCAACACGGTCGAAGACGTGACTCTGCCTCTCAAGGTGCACCTGGAAAACAGCACCGGCGTCCTGGGGTCGAACTGCTATGTCGGCTCGGCGTCTGACCCGATCAACCTCCACCTGGTTACCGGGACGAGCGGTTCGCTGACCGGTGCCGCGCCTGCCTACAAATTCGATCCGGCCACGGAAATCGTCAAAGGCACGGCCGGTAAGTTTGTCGACGGTACGTTCAGGGCTCCGGAAGCGCATGGTTGCGTGCTGACCCTGTTCGGCTTCATTCCGGTGAACATCGATGGTGTGATCGACCTGGCTTCCGGCCTGCCGGCCAGCACGGGCAACTACACCACGCAGAACTACAACATCGAAATTGTGGAATCGGAACTGGTCTACCCGTAGGTAGCTGGTTCTCAGCAGATGGAACGCGCGGCGGAAGGTTCGCCGCGCGTTCCTTTCTTCTTCTGCCGGAGTTAGCGGTATCCCTCCGGGCGGCCCTCGAGGATCACGGTTTTCACCTCCAGGTAGGAGCGGAGGCCTTCGATGCCGCCCTCGCGGCCTTGGCCGGACTGCTTGAAGCCGCCGAAGGCGATTCCGAAGTCGGTACGGAAGGCGTTGTGGCCGACGGTGCCGGCGCGGAGCTCGGCGGCTACTGAACGGGCTCGGTCGACGTCTTCGGTGAAGACCGAGGAGTTGAGGCCGTAGATGGTGTCGTTGGCGGTGGCGATGGCGGCGGGCTCGTCGTCGGCGGGGATGACGGTGAGGACGGGGCCGAAGATCTCCTCGCGGGCGATCGTGGCTCCGTTGTCGACGTTGCCGAAGACGGTGGGCTCGACGAACCAGCCCTTGTCGAGGTGGGACGGACGGCCGCCGCCGGTGGCGAGGGTGGCTCCCTCTTCCCTGCCTTTGGCGATGTAGCCCTCGACGCGATCGCGCTGGCGCTCCGCGGCGAGCGGGCCCATCTCGGTGGTGTCGTCGAAGGGGTCGCCGACGACCTTGGCGGAGAAGGCCTCCGACAAAGCTTCGACGAACTCGTCGTGGCGCTTGCGGGTGACGATGAGCCTGGTGAGCGAGGAGCAGACCTGGCCGGTCAGCATGCACTCGCCCGCCGCGATGGTCTGGGCCGCGGCGCCCAGGTCGGCGTCATCGAGGATCACGGCCGCCGACTTGCCGCCCAGCTCGAGCGTGACGCGGGCGATCCGTTCGCCGCACAGGGAGGCGATGCGCCGCCCGGCCGCGGGTCGAGCCGGTGAAGGTGATCTTGTCGATCCGCGGGTCGGTGACCAGGAGCTCCGAGACCTCTCGTTCGGCGGTGACCACGTTGAGGACGCTGGGCGGGATGCCGGCCGCCTCGGCGGCCTCCGCCACGACGTAACCGTCCCCGGGCGCCTCCGGCGAGCACTTGAGGACGACGGTGCACCCGGCGATCATCGCCGGCGCCACCTTGTGGCCGATCAGGCCGAGCGGCCCGTTCCAGGGGATGATCGCGCCGACCACGCCGACCGGCTCGCGGACGAGGAGGCCGAACTCGCCGCCCGCCGTGGGCGTCTTCTCTTCCTCCCAGGCGAAGGTGTCGGCGAGGCCCGCGTAGTAGTCGAAGGTCCCGGCCGTCCCCTCGGCGGCAAATTTCGCGGTGGAGTGGAGGACGCCGGACTCGCGCGGCCAGATCTGGGCGATGTCGTCGCCGCGTTTGCGCAGCTCGTTCGCCAACGCCCGCATGTGGTCGGCCCGCTCGGCGTGGAGAGTTTGCGCCAGGGTCCGTTGTCGAACGCCTCGCGGGCGGCGGCGACCGCCCGGTCCATGTCCGACTCCATCGCCTCGGGGACGCTGAAGTAGTGCTCCTCGCTGACGGAATCGATGACGTCGATGGTGCGGTCGGTGGTGGGCTCGACCCAGTCCCCGCCGATGAAGAAGCTGTCCGGGTGCCGCAGCGGCGCCTCGGTCAATTCGATCGTGCTCATATGCCTTTCGGCCTCCTGTCGGGGTGGTCCCAAAGTTGTGAGACTCGGTGTCAGGCGACTACCCGACCCGCCTGATCCGCTACCGTTGAGTAGTCGGGCAGGCGCCACCGCCGCCCGAGAGAACCCGTTTCCTCCACGTGCACAGGCACTTCGGGGCTGCTGGATCTCCCCGAAGAAGTCAATTCAAGGAGCACTCTCATAACTACGTTTGCCGAGCTCGGCACCTCCGAGCCCGTTGTCGAAGCGCTGCGCGCGCGTTCGATCACCGAGCCTTTCCCTGTACAGAAGCTGGTCATCGCCGATGCGTTGGATGGCCACGACCTGCTGGTTCAATCGCCGACCGGATCGGGCAAGACGCTCGCCTTCGGCGTGCCGCTGGTCGATCTGCTGAAGCCGGGCGCTTACGGGCCCCAGGCGCTGATCCTGGCCCCGACGCGCGAGCTCGCCTCGCAGATCGTCGACGAGCTGGAAGTCCTCGCCAAGGCGCGGAAGCTGCGCGTCGCCGCCGTCTATGGCGGGGTCGGCTTCGGTCCGCAGATCGCCGCGGCGAAGAAGGCCGACGTCCTGGTCGCCACTCCTGGCCGCCTCGAGGACCTGATCGCGCGCGGCGCGGTCTCCCTCGACCTGGTCGAGGTCCTCGTTCTGGACGAGGCGGACCGGATGCTCGACATGGGCTTCCGCCCCGCCGTCGACCGGATCGTCTCCCTCACCCCCGACGACCGCCAGACGTTCTTCTTCTCGGCGACGCTCGAGGGGATGGTCGGCAAGGTCGCCCGCGAGTACACCTACAAGGCGCGCTCCCACACCCACGCCCCGCCCGAGGAGGACGCACGCGACATCGAGCACCGCTTCATGCTGGTCGAGTCGCAGGGCGCGAAGCTCGACCAACTGGTCGCCTCGCTGGAGGCGGAGGAGCCGAGCCGCTCGCTCGTCTTCGTCCGCACCAAGCGCGGCGCCGACCGCCTGGTCAAGCGCCTGAAGGCGCAGAAAGTGGAAGCGGTCGCGATGCACGGCGACAAAAGCCAGCGGCAGCGTGAAAACGCGCTCGCCCGCTTCGAGCGCGGCGACGTGATGACGCTGGTCGCCACCGACGTGGCGGCGCGCGGCATCGACGTCCCCGACGTGATGCGGGTCATCAACTACGACGCGCCCGAGGATCAGGCCGCCTACGTCCACCGGATCGGCCGCACCGGCCGCGCCGGACGGACCGGCACCGGGATCAGCTTCGTCCTCGCCGACGAGGTGAAGGAGATGCGGAAGATCGCCAAGGCGCTCGATCTCGACTTCGGCGCCGCCGGCCGGACAGAAGGCGGCACGCCGAAGCCGCGGCGCGCCGAGGGCAAGCGAAGCGAGCGTTCCCAGAAGAGCGGGAACGGACGCAGGAGCGAGAGCGGAAAGCGTCCGGAGAGCGAGAGCGAGAGGCGTTCGTCCGACGGCCCCCGCGCCAAACGGCGCCGTCGTCGTCGCCGCAAGCCCGCCGCGACCCCCGCGGGCTGAGGCCCGCCGCGGCCGGCGCCCGTCTCAGGCGGGCGTCAGGCCGTAGTGCCGGGCGGTGTCGGTGAAGAGCGTCTTCAGGATCGCCCGGTTCACCGGCTTGCCGGGCTTGCCGACCGCGGTCAGCTCGACCGCGATCGTCCAGGTGAAGCGGCAGGCGTCCTCGCCGCGCGGCTCCACCAGGTAATCCTCCGCCAGCGACTTGAAGAGGGGGCTGGTCGTCTCCACCACGTAGAAGGAGTGCCGGTGGCCTTCCTCCCAGCGGAAGTACCGCTCCCGTAGGTAGGCGGAACCGCCGAGCGATTTCACTTCGCGCGTGGTGCCGACGCCGAAGGGGCGCGGGGAGGTCCAGCGCACGTCGTTCAGGATCCGGCACCAGTGCAGGGCGTCGTCGGCGCAGAGTTCGTCCCAGACCACGGATGCCGGGCGGGGGATCTCAAAGCCCGCGCGCAGGCGCAGCGGCGCCGCCTCGAGGAAGCTCTCGTCGACCGGGGTGCAGTTGAACCAGGGTGCGATCGGCCGAGCCTATCCCGGCCCGGCCGACGCATCCAGGAACCTTGAGTTAATTCCGCGCGGCCGCCTTGAAGCGGCTGACGGCGGTGGCGGCGAGGCCCGGCATCTTCAGCGAGCCCCAGCCGCTGGCGGCGTCGTAGCCGACCCCGGCCGAGAAGACGCCGAACGGCTTGCCGCCGCCCGCGTCGACCGGGGTGAGGGCGCCGAGGTCGTTGTTGCCGCGGGTGACGTCGAGGAGGACGTTCTTCGCCGCGGCGACGCCGGCCTTCGCTTCCCGGCCCACTTCGTAGATCAGCGGGTTGAGGAAGCCGAGCGGCGGGGCGCCGTGCTTGGCCTGGTAGCCGTCGGCGAGGAGCACGCCGCCCGCGTAGAGCGGCGTCGCGGCGCTGGTGCCGCCGATCGCCTGCCAACCGCCTTCCGGCTGAGCGGCCGAGCGGCATTCCGGCGCGGTGCAGAAGATCGCGTAGCCGGGGACGAGGTCGGCGAGGCCCGCGACGTCGGGGACGATGCGCCCGTTGCCGTATTTGGAGATCAGGCCGCGCTGCCACCAGGGCCGCGGGGTGGTGAGGATGCTGAGCCCGCTGCCGCCGCCACCGAAGGCGATCGGCGAGTCGTTCCAGACCATCTCCTGCTTGATCCGGTTGCTCTTGGTGAGTTCGACGTTGGTGCCGCCGACGGCGGTCACGTAGGGGGAGGAGGCGGGCTCGCTGACGCTCACCAGCGGCAGGGCGTTCGTGCCTTTTTCGTTTTCGATGCGGCAGCCGCTCGAGCCGGTGTCGCCGGCGGCGACGAGGACCGAGATACCGGAGCCGGCCGCCACCGCGAACACTTCGTTCAGCGTTTCGTGGAAGGCGATCTGGCCGCCCAGCTCCGCCTCGCACTGGCCGAGCGAGATCGAGATCGCGTCCGGGTGGTGGCCCTTGGAGCCGAGCGCGGCCGCGACCGTGTCGAGGATCTGGTTCTCCGAGGAGCCGCCCTCGTAGACGTAGATGTGCTGCGCCTTCGGCACGGTCGCCGTCAGCACCTCGAGGTCGAGCGTCGTCTCGTTGCCCGGGGACAGCGGCTTGGCGACGCCGACCGGCCGCACCCGCAGGTTCGGGGTCGGCAGCCCGAAGCACTTGGCGAACGTTTCGATGTCGGAGCGACGGAAGCCGTCGGTCTCGATCACCGCGATGTCCTTGCCTTGGCCCTTGAAGCCCTGCGAGTGCAGCGCCGCGTGGCCGAAGGCGGTCAGGTACTGGTTCGGCGTGTAGGCGTTCAGCCCGTCCGGTTCACCCGCGCTGCGGGCTTCGGCGCACCCGGCGGTGGTGCCTTTGTTGAAGACGATCGAGGTGCCTTTCAGCCCCGGCTCCTGGCCCAGGCCCTCGCCGGCGTAGCGCTCGACGTCCCCGGCGAAGACGCCTTCCTTGGTGCCGATGGCGCCGATCGAGGTGACGATGCCGCGCAGGTCCGCGGGAACGCGGCGGGCGTCGGACACCGAGCCGGCGGAGGACGCCGAGGCGCCGATCGCCGGGAGGGCGCTCGCCGCGACCGCGGCCGGGACGTGGGCGGTGACGAAGGTGCCGGTCGCGCCGAGCTCACCGGTCGCGCCGTGCTCGTGGAGCCACTGCATCGTCGCCTTCCTGGCGGCGGGCTGGGCGCCGAAGCGGTGGACGATCTGCTCGACCGTCGCGTACTGGCGGTACTGCGGCGAGCGCGGGTCGGAGACGGAGCGGACGAACTTCGCGAGGCCTTCGGGGTGCTTCAGCTGCAGCAGGAAGGTCAGCTCGCCCGGCTTCTGGGACGAGCCCGACTTGGTCGCGGCGGCGGCGCTTCCGGCGGCCAGCGCGAGGCCGGCGAGCGCGAGCGCGACGAGCGCCGTCGCGAGGCGGGGGAGACGGGTCCGCCCGGTAGGGGCGGCCGTGGGTTGGGACGACATCAGACGAATCGACTCCTTGGTGGGTGGAAGGGGGACAGGACCACCTTCATCGGCAGATCCGGGGTTGAGCCTGAGTCCCACCCGCCGCGCTTAAGGCCCGGGGCGGAGGTGCCGATGGCGTGGCATGCGTCTACTCCGACACCTCTCGTTCACCAATGTCATCGCGATGCTCGCCCTCTTCCTCGCCCTGGGCGGGGCGGCCTACGCCGGGACCAAGATCAACGGCAGCTCGATCAAGAACGGCTCGATCGGCGGGGGCAAGTTGAAGAACGAAACGATCACCGGGAACAAGCTGAAGAAAGGGACGCTGACGGGCGCCCAGATCGCGAACGCGTCGATCACGGGAACGCAGATCGCGCCCGGGTCGATCGACGCGAGCCAGATCAACCTCTCCACGCTCGGCGCGGTGCCGCTGGCGCAGGCGGCGCAGACGGCCGCCAAGGCGGATTCCGCGACGAAGGCGGATTCCGCCACGAGCGCGACGACGGCGACCAACGCCACGAACGCCGACAACGCGATGCATGCGGAAAGCGCCGACAGCGCCTCGACCGCCGGCGAAGCCGATGCCCTGAACGGCGAGACGGCCGCGCAGCTGACCCTCTCCTGCAGGGCTCATACCGAGTTCTACGGTGGCATGTGCTGGGACGAGACGAATCGCCCGGAAAAACTCTGGATCGCCGCGCTGAGGACGTGCGCCGATACGGGCGGTCGCCTGCCGACGATCAGCGAACTGATCGCCTTCATCCTCTTCGACACGTCCAACGAATTCGGCGAAGAAGTCTGGTCCGGCGACCTGGCCGACGTGGTCGGCCCGACGGAAGAGGTGTTGACCAGCGCCGAGACCGGCCGCGGCAAGCAGAACGGCGTGAACCCGCTCGGCTACCGCTGCGTCTTCCCTCAGTCAAACTGACGGGGTGATCGCCTTCGCGACCAGCCGGGACCTGCCCGGCGGCTGGGACGACGACCGCGAGGCGGCACGGCTGGCCGGGGCGGAGTTCGCGGTCTGGGATGACCCCGCAGTCGACTGGGAGGCCTACGACCGGGTGGTGATCCGCTCGGCGTGGGACTACAGCAGGCGGATCGACGAGTTCCTCGCCTGGTGCGCGGCGGTCGGGCCGGAGCGGCTGCGCAACGTCCCCGAGCTGATCGCCTTCGACGCCGACAAGCGCTATCTCGGCGAGCTTGAGGCGCGGACCGCGCCGACCACCTTCGTCGGGCCGGGCGACCCGCTGCCCGAGTTGCGCGGGGAGGTCGTGGTGAAGCCGAACGTCTCGGCGGGCGCGCGCGACACGGGCCGCTTCGGGCCCGCCACACACGCCGACGCCCTGGCCCTGATCGAGCGGATCCGGGACAACGGGCGCGTCGCGATCGTCCAGGCCTACCTTGCCGACGTCGACCGCGGCGGCGAGACGGCGCTCGTCTTCATCGCCGGCGAGCTGTCCCACGTCCTTCACAAGCGCCCGGTCCTGCGCGGCGAAGGCGTGGCCCCGCTCGGCGAGGACGCGGACGGCCCGGCCGCGGTGATGCTGGAGGACGACCTGGTGCGGGCCGGCAACGCCGAGCCGGCGCAGCGCGAGTTCGCCGACGCGGTGCTCGGGGAGGTGGCCGAGCGCTTCGGCACGCCGCTCTACGCGCGGGTTGACGTCGCCCACGACGACGAGGGCCTGCCGGTACTGATGGAGCTCGAGGCGATCGAGCCCTGCCTCTACCTCGATCTCGTTCCCGGCGCCGCCGAGCGCTTCGCCCGCGCCGTCCTCGCCTCCTGAGCCATCCTCCGGGGTGTCACGAATCGCCGGCCTCGCTCGTCTATCCCAGAGACGACGATGATGTTGGTGACGGAGGAACCCACCGTGACCGGGAAAGACGAGCAGCGACTGGACGACCTGTACCGCGCCGAATCGGGGCGGGTGTTCGGCATCGCCTACCGGATGCTCGGCAGCGTCGCCGACGCCGAGGAAGTCGTGCAGGACACCTTCGTCCGCTTCGGCGCGGTCGACGCGGAGGCGGTGCGGCAGCCGCCGGCGCTCCTGACCACGATCGCCACGCGGCTCAGCATCGACCGGCTGAAGTCGGCGCGCGCCGAGCGGGAGAAGTATGTCGGCGCCTGGCTGCCCGAGCCCCTGCTGGTGGACGAGGCCGACGTCGCGGGCCAGGCCGAGCAGGCCGACTCGATCTCGATGGCCTTCCTGGTCCTGCTCGAGAGCCTCTCGCCGCTGGAGCGCGCCGTCTTCCTGCTGCGCGAGGCCTTCGACTACGACTACGCGGCGATCGGCGAGATCGTCGAACGCGGCGAGGAGAACTGCCGCCAGATCGCCCTGCGCGCGCGGCGCCAGATCGAGGCGCACCGGCCCCGCTTCGAGACCTCGCGTGAGGAGCGCGAGGAGATCGTGCGGCGCTTCTTCACCGCGGCCCAGGAGGGCGATTCGGAGGCCCTGCTCGAGCTGCTCGCCGCCGACGCGGTGCTCTACGGCGACGGCGGCGGCAAGGCGCCCGCGCTCGGGTCACCGCTCGACGGTCGCGATCGGGTCGCCGCCGCGTTGATCGCCCTGCTGCGCACCGGCGCGCGGCTCGGCGCCCGCCTCGAACCGGTCTGGGTCAACGGCCAGCCCGGGGCGCGCTTCCTCGCTCCCGACGGGGCGTTGATCAACGTCGTCGCGGTCGACGTCCTCGACGGCCAGGTGCAGGCGGTCCGCTCGGTGGTCAACCCGGAGAAGCTCGGCCACCTGGGTCCGCTCGCCGACGTCACGGCGCTGCTCGCCGCACGGCGCCGGCCCTAGTCGACGACCTGTCACGCGGGGAGCCGCCCGCTCGTCATCCCTGGTGAAAGCGAACCCCAGGAGGCAGCAGATGAGCGAGAAGGGCAGCAAGCAGAGGATCGTCGTCGTCGGCGGTGGATACGCGGGGGCGCTGGCCGCGGTGCGGCTCGCCGGCCGGGCTCGCGGGCGCGCCGAGGTGACCCTGGTCGACCCGCGCACGGAGCTGGTCGAGCGCCTGCGACTGCACCAGCTCGCGACCGGGCAGAAGGTGCGCGGCCACGACCTCGCGCGCCTCACCGGCCGGCGGGTGAGAACCCTCCGTGCGCGGGCGATCGCGGTCGACCCCGACCGTGGCGCGCTGGCGGTCGAGGCGGACGGCAAGATCAGCGAGGTCCCCTTCGACCAGGTCGTCATCGCGGTGGGCTCGACGGTCGACCCGGGCGCGGTGCCGGGTGGCGCCGAGCACGCCCACTCGCTCGCCGACCCGGCCGCCGCGATCCGCCTGCGCGAGGCGCTGCGCGAGCTGCCGGAGTCGGGGCGGGTGGTGGTCTGCGGCGGCGGCTTCACCGGCGTCGAGGCGGCGAGCGAGGTGGCGGCGGCGCGTCCCGACCTGCGCGTCTCCATGGTCTCGGCGGGACCCGTCGGCCGCTGGCTCTCGCGGCGCGGCGCGGCGGAGCTGGAGAGCAGGCTCCGGCGGCTCGGGGTCGAGCTGGTGGAGGGGGAGAAGGTGGCCACGGTCGAGCCCGGAACGGTCGTCTTCGAAGGGGGAAGCGGGCTCCCGGCCGACCTGGCGGTCTGGTGCGGCGGGTTCGTCGCCCAGCCCCTGATGGCGGACAGCGGCCTGCCGGTCGACGCCCGCGGCCTGCTGGCGGTCGACCCGACCTTGCGGTCGGTCGGCCACGACAACGTGATCGGGGCGGGCGACGCGGCGGCGATCCCCGACTTCCCGAACGGCGCCAGGTACCGCATGACCTGTCAGGCCGGGATGCCCTCCGGCGCCCACGCCGCCGACACCGCGGTGGCGCAGCTGCGGGGAGAGGAGCCCGCGCCGTTCGAATTCGGCTACATCCACCAGCCGATCTCGCTCGGCCGCCGTGACGGTCTGATCCAGTGGGTCGACCGGGCGGACCAGCCGAAGGAGAAGGTCCTGGTCGGGCGGCGGGCCGTCGTCTACAAGGAGCTCGTGACCCGCGGGGCGGTGCCGTCGATCAGATGGGAGCGGCGCCTGCCGGGAATGCTGCGCTGGCCGTCGACCGGCCGCGCGGCGATCCGTCCGGCTCCGGTCCCCGGGTCGGCGGGATCGAGCTGACCGGCGCAAGGCTTCCGTCACCGGCGCATGCCGCCCTGGCCACGCTCGATACATCAGCGGTATGCTCCCGAAAATGCCGCGGGAGAACAGGGGGCGTAGGTTGACCCGCTCCGTGGAGGAAACGATGGCCGTCCCTAGGGAGGGTGAGCGGCCGCAAAGGAAGGTAGGAGCATGCGCAAACACGTGCTGATAGTCCTCGCCTTGGGGGCGCTCGTCGCCGTCTCGGTGGTCGGGATCGCGACCGCCGCGGGGGGCGAAGGGCCGGTCACGGTCAAAGTCGGCAACCTGGAACTGACGGCGAACGGCGGCTTCACGCCGAAGGCGCTGTCGAAGACCAAGCAGACGCCGATCGAACTCTCGGCCGAAGGCTCGGTCAAAGAGGCTGACGGGAGCCATCCGCCCGCGGCCCGCGAAATCATCATCGAAGGCGACAAAAACGCCGAAGTCCACGTCAAGGGCATCCCGACCTGCAAAGCGGGTCAGCTGCAGGCGACCGACACGGAAACCGCCCTCAAGAACTGCAAATCGGCGCTGATCGGCGAAGGACAGACGACCGCCCAGGTGGCGTTCGCCGAACAGAAGCCGATCAACGTCCCGTCCAAGCTGCTGCTCTTCAACGGCGGCGAAAAGGGCGGCAAGATCACCTGGTACGTCCACGCGTACTTCTCCAACCCGATCTCGGGCGCGATCGTCTCGACGGTCACCATCCAGAAGAAACCGAACGGCCGCTTCGGCACCTACACGCTGACCAAGATTCCGCAGATCACCGGCGGTTCGGGCTCGATCATCTCGTTCAACCTGAAAATCAAAAAGAGCGTGGCCGGGGTCAACCCGATCAGCGCCAAATGCACCGACGGGAAGCTCAAAGTCCACGTCGAAGCGAAGTTCGAAGACGGGACCAAGGCCCAGACGGAAATCGTCCGCGCCTGCACCCCGAAGGGCTGATCCACCCTCGCGGCCTTGGGCCGCAGAGGTGAAGACGCAAAGAAAAGGGCGGCCCTCGGGCCGCCCTTTTCGGATATGCGCAGGAAGAACTTATCCGACTTGGTATCCGACGGCAACCGGAAAAGTACCCAGACGGTTGCCACAATCGCCCCCGTGGACGCCGCGCCGGGGATTCTCTGCATCTCGATCGACAACATCGGCGAGGCGGCGGAGATGGGCGAAGGGACCTGGGACGAGGGCAGGCCGATCGGCGAGCACTTCACGATCGAGATCGTCCCGCGGATGCTGGCGATCCTCGACCGCCACGCGACCAAGGCCACCTTCTTCGTCGAGGCCTTCAACGCCGGCATCTATCCGGACCTGCTGGCGGAGATCGCGGCGCGCGGGCACGAGGTCGGCTGCCACGCCTGGCAGCACGAGCACTGGGGCTCACTGGAGCCGGCCGCCGAGCGTGAGCTGCTGAGTCGCTCGACCGCGGCGCTGGCCGGCGTCGTCCCTTCGCCGGTCGGCTTCCGCCCGCCCGGCGGGCAGCTCACCGAGCTCTCCGCCGGGCTCCTCGTGGAGCAGGGCTACCGCTACTACTCGCCCGCCGGGACGCGGGCCGGGGTGGAGGGCGACCTCGCCGTGCTGCCCTTCGAGTGGCCGACGGTCGACGCCTTCTACTACGCGCCGCTCTTCGGCGGCCTGCGCGAGGAACGCGGCCTCCCGGCCGAGCCCTCGACCGCCGCGGCGCTCGCCGCCGGCTTCGGCGAACGGCTGGAGGAGGCGGCGCGCCCCGGTCAGGTCACCACCCTCGTCTTCCACCCGATGCTGCTGGCGGAGGACGATCGGCTCGAGGCCTTCGGCCTGGTGCTCGGCCGCGCCGCCGAGCTGGCCGCCACGGGCTCGCTCGAGCGGATGCGGATGGGCGACCTCGCCGAGCGCATGTTGGCGCGGTCCGGCGACTAACCGACGCCGGTGGTGGACACCTCGACCTGGACCTGACTTTTACCGGGGGCGGGGACCTAGCACCTGATGGACGAGTACAAGCAGAAAAACCCGTACGCGGCGCGTGAGAAAGAGGACACGCTGGAGAAACTCGCCGAGCGGCTGACCGACCGCGGCGCCGACGGGGCGCAGATGCTGAAGACGATCGCCGAGTTCAACGGCGCGGTCGACGACTCGGTCGAGTTCAACCCGTACGCCAAAGACGGCCGCCACACCTCCGGCCTCGCGATCGAGAAGACGAACTGGGCGCAGGCGCTGGTCGAGCCGCCGTTCGAGGCCTACGAGGTGACCTGCGGGATCACCTTCACCTTCGGCGGCGTGCGGGTCGGCTCCGACGGGGCGGTGCTCGACGCGGGCAAGAAGCCGATCCCCGGCATCTACGCCGCGGGCGAGATGGTCGGCGGGCTCTACTACTTCAACTACGCGAGCGGCACCGGGCTGACCTCCGGCGCCGTGCTCGGCCTGCCGCGCCGGGCGGGCGGCCGCCGCGGCCTGAGGCAGCTGATGAACGCGCCGCAGATGCTGGTGGATCGCCGCGGGCTCGACCGCCCCGGAGTGCGCCCGGTGCCCCTGCCCGGGGGCGGGCGCGTCCGCGAGCGCGAGGACTCCGACCGCACGGTCCGCCGGCAGCTGCGGCTGCTGGCGAGCCGCTTGCGGCTCGCCGAGACGCTCGGCGCGATCGAGGGCGAGGGGGAGAGCGCCAAGCTGATCGACACGCTCGACGCCTTCTTCGCCGCCAACGGGTCGGTGCGCGCCACCGCCGCCGGCCTCGCGATCCATGAGAACACCGTCCGCCACCGGTTCCGCCGGCTGGCCGCCGCCACCGGGCTCGACGTCCTCGGCTCGACCGACGACCGACTGACCGCCCGCATGGCCCTGACCCTGCACCGGCTTCGGAGCAACGCACCAGCCAGAAAGGAACCGAAATGGAGATCAATCGGGGAAGGGAGCCGGACTCCTTCTCGGAACGTCGCGTCAAGACGTTCAGCGGCGAGGTCTGGAGTGACCCGGTCCTTTCCGGTGTCGAGGACGTGGCCATCAACAACGTGTTCTTCGCGCCCGGCGCGCGCACGCACTGGCACACGCACAGCGGCGCGCAGATCCTCTGCGTGATCAGCGGCCGCGGCCACGCCTACACGCGCGACGGGGAGGGCGGCGAGATCCGCGCGGGCGACGTCGTCTACATCCCCGCGGGGGAGGAACATTGGCACGGTGCCGCCCCCGACTCCTACCTGCTGCACGCCGCGATCACCTTCGGCGGCCACGACTGGCTGGTCCCGGTCACCGACGAGGAGTACGACTCCGCGCGCGCGGCGAACGGCGCGACGAAGGCGGGCTGACCCGATGGGGGACCGCTACGAGGAGGGCCTGGCGATGCGCCGGCAGGTGCTCGGCGACGCTTACGTGCAGCGCTCGCTGGAGGCGGCGACCGAGTTCAGCCGGCCGATGCAGGAGCTGGTCACCGAATACTGCTGGGGCGCGGTGTGGGCCCGGCCCGGCCTCGTCCCGCGCGACCGCAGCCTGGTCAACCTGGGGATGCCGGCGGCGCTCGACGCCTTCCGGATCGCCGGGGCGGTGATCGAGGAGCACGAGGCCGGCGGCGAGGGGTGATCGCCGTCCGCTATGGCGTGATGGAGGCGACCAGGTCCCGCCTCTTTCACAACTTCCACACCTACGGCGAACCTGACGCTCCGGCGTCATTGGCCTACTACTTCTGGGTGCTCGACGAGGGCAGCAGCGTCACCCTCGTCGATACGGGTTGGGACCCGGCGGTGGCGCGGCGCCGCGGCCGCGACTGCCTCGTGGAGCCACTCGACGCACTTCGTGAGATCGGGATCTCCCCGGAGCGGGTGAGCACGATCCTGGTCAGCCACTTCCACTACGACCACATCGGCAACCTGCGCGCCTTCCCCGACGCGGAGCTGGTGGTGCCGCGGACGGAGGTCGAGTTCTGGGCGACGCCGATGGCGCGCAGCGGCCAGTTCACCGCCCACGTGGAGGACGCGGAGCTCGAGGTCGTCGAGGCGGCGCGCGCCGCCGGTCGCGTCCGCGAAGTCGGCGGCGAGGCGGAGGTCCTGCCCGGCGTCCGCGCGATCGAGGTCGGCGGCCACTCGCCCGGCCAGCTGATGTTCCTCGTCGCGCACGAGCGCCGTGACGTCCTCCTCACCTCCGACGCCGTCCACCTCTACGAGGACTTCGAACGCGACCGCCCCTCCTCCGTCGTGGCCGACCTCGCCGCGATGTACCGCGCCCACGCCCGGGTCCGCGACTTCGCCGCCGCCGGCGCCACCGTCGTCCCCGGCCACGACCCCCTGGTGCTGGACCGCTTCCCGGCCCTCGACGGCGTCGACTTCGCGGTGCGGATCTAGCCCGTTAGTGGTTCTCGACCCTGATCCCGGCGGCGCCGGCGAGCCGGGGGGCGAGGTCGATCAGCTGGGAGCTGTCGACGATCGCGCCGCGCAGGCCGGCGATGTCGCCGCCGAGTGCCGAGACGTCGGAGCCGCGCAGGTCGACCTCCGTCATCTCCACCCGGCTGAAGTCGGCGCCCTGGAGCGTGCAGCCCTCGAAGCGGACCGACTTGAGCGTGCCGCCGCCGAAGTCGGTGTCGAGGAGGACGCAGTCGGAGAAGGTGACGTGGCGCAGGGTGGCCGCGCGCAGGTTGGCGTAGTCGAGCTTGCAGTCGTGGAGGAGGACGTCCTCGAGCTCGGCCTCGATCAGCGTCACCCCGGTCAGCCGCGCGCCGCGCAGCTCGACCCGCCGCAGCGCCGCCCCGCGCCAGTCCCCGTTCGACGCGTCGAGCCCTTCGGCGGTGACGTCGACCAGCCACAGGTCCCGCAGCGCGGCGTCCGCCGCCCGCAGCCCGTCGATCGTCGCGTGCACGATCCGTCCCGACCGCGCTTCGGCCCCGGCGATGTCCGCCCCGACGATCTCGGCGTCCTCGACCGTGAACCCTTCCTCGGGTTCAGGCCCCAGCTCCGCCGGGTGGAGATGCTCCGGCGCGAGGTCCGGCGGGTTGTCACGGCCGATCTCGGGCACGGCGGCCTATCTTGGCGGAGCGACGGGCGGTCCGGCGGCGCGGAGGAGGTCGCCTAGTTCGCGGGCGATGCGGTCGGCGGCTGCCGCGGCGGCGGGGGAGGCTTCGTCCATCTGCAGGAAGTTGTGGATCATGCCGGGCTCGCGGCGGGCGGTGACCTGGTTGCCGGCCGCGCGGAGGCGCTCGGCGTAGTCCTCCAGCTCGTCGCGCAGGGGGTCGCGCTCGCCGCTGACGATCAGGGCGGGCGGCATGCCGGTGAGGTCGGCGGCGCCGAGCGGGCTGATGCCTTCCTCGCCCCAGCGGGACTCCTCGGCGACCCACTGGGAGTTGAACCAGCGGACCGCGGCCGGGTCGAGGCCGCCACCCTCGGCGTTCTCCGTCATCGAGGGGTGGCTGCCGGTGAGGTCGGCGTTCGCGTAGATCAGGGCCTGGACGGCGGGGAGCGCCGCCGGGTCCTCGGTGCGCAGGCGCTGGCAGGCGAGGGTGACGAGCGTGCCGCCGGCGCTGTCGCCGAGCGCGCCCCACGGTCCCAGGCCGTCCAGCTCCTCCGGCCCGCCCGCGATCCAGCGCATCGTCGCGACCGCGTCGTCGACCGACGCCGGCCACGGGTGCTCGGGCGCGAGCCGGTACTCCAGCGAGAGGACCGCCGCGTCGGCGGCGACCGCGAGGCGGCGGCAGAGGCGGTCCGCGGAGGCGACGCTGCCGACCGTCCAGCCGCCCGCGTGCAGGTAGAGGACCAGCGGCAGCGGGCCGGGCCGGGGGCGGTAGAGGCGCGCGCCCAATCCCTCGACCTCGACCTCGCGGACCGCGGCCATCTCCGGCCCCGGCTGCTTCTGCGCGGCACGCTCGTCCAGCGCCGCCCGCGCCTCCGCGACGTCCGGCTCGTCCCCGAACGGCGACGGCCGCAGCTCCAGCATTTCCATCCCTCGGTCGGCGTACCTCACCCGGCGCATTCTGACTTGGTGCGTTCGTCTTTTGGCGGTCTATGTTGGCCAAAGGACGAACGCACTTGGTTGCGGCGGGTCAGGCCGCGGCGGCGGGGGCGGTGCGGAGGCGTTGGAGGGCGAGGGATTGGGCCTCGGCGAGGGGCGTCGTGCCGTGACGGTCGGCCTCGTCGAGGACGTGGAGGACCGCGCCGCCGATGTGGTCGACCAAGGCCGTGACCGCGTCGCGGTCGAGATGGTGGAGCTCGGCGTAGACGCTGATCAGGCCGCCCGCGTTGGCGATGAAATCGGGGGCGTAGACGATCCCGCGCCGGGCCAGGTCCGTCGCCAGGGCCTCTTCGGCGAGGACGTTGTTGGCGGCACCGCAGACGATCGCGCAGCGGAGCTGGTCGACCGTCGCCGCGTCGATGACCCCGCCGAGCGCGCAGGGGGCGAGGACGTCGCACTCGGTGAGGATCGCCTCGCCCGGCTCGACCCAGCGCGCGCCGAGCTCCTCCGCCAGGGCGCGCCGGGACGGGTCGACGTCCGTGATCGTCACCTCCGCGCCGCCGCCCACGAGGAGCCGCGCCAACCGCCCGCCGACGTGGCCCGCGCCGATGACGCAGACGCGCACGCCCGGCAGCGACGCGTCGCCGAAGCGGTGCTCCAGGCAGGCGCGGAGCGCCGACAGGACCCCGCGCGCGGTGACCGGGCTCGGGTCGCCGCTGCCGCCGCGCTCGCCCGGCAGTCCCACGACGTGGGAGGTGCGCTCGGCGATCACCGCCATGTCGGCGGCGCCGGTGCCGACGTCCTCCGCGGTCACGTACTTGCCGCCCAGGGACGCGACCGCGTCGCCGAAGTCGAGCAGCATCGCGCGACGCAGCTCACCCTCGGGCCGCTCCGCGCTCGGCGCGCAGATCACCCCCTTGCCGCCGCCGAGCAGGAGGCCCGCCGCGGCCGCCTTGTAGGTCATCGCCCGCGCCAGCCGCAGGGCGTCCTCGATCCCGTCACCGGGGGACTCGTAGTGCCACATCCGCGCCCCGCCCAGGGCGGGCCCGAGCACCGTCGAATGGACGGCGATCGCGATCGTCACCCCGCTGCGCGGCCCGCTCACGACCCGCAGCTCCTCGTAGTCGGCGGCCGCCTCCGGCCACCGCACACTTCCTAGAGCGCTCATCGCTCCTCCCTTCCTTTCTCCAGTCCCTCGCGCAGCTCACCCAGGAAGCGCGCCGCCTCGGCGCCGTCGAGCGCCCGGTGGTCCCACGACATGCAGAGGTAGGACATCGGGCGGATCGCGATCGCGTCCTCGCCGCCGCTCTCCACCACGACCGGCCGCTTCACCACCGCCTCGAGGTCGAGGATCGCCACCTGTGGCGGGTTGATGATCGGCGTCGCCATCACCGCGCCGAACTGGCCCGGGTTGGTGATCGTGAACGTGCCGCCCTGGACCTCGTCGGGCGTCAGGCGCCTCTCGCGCGCCCGCGCGGCGAGGTCGCCGATCACCGCCGTCATCCCCTCCAGCGAGAGCCGCTGCGCCTGCCGGATCACCGGCACGATCAGCCCGTCCTCCAGCGCCACCGCGATGCCCAGGTTGACGTCGGAGTGGTGGACGATCTCCTCGCCCTCGATCGAGGCGTTCAGGATCGGATGGCGCTCCAGCGCCGCGACCACCTCGCAGGCGACGAAGGCCAGGTAGGTGAGGTTGACCCCACGGTCCGCCATCCGCGGGCGGAGCTCGTCGCGCCGCGCGGCGACGCGGCCGAAGTCGACCTCCACCACCGTCGTGCAGTGCGCGGCCGTGTGCCGCGATTCGACCATGCGCTTGGCGATCTGCGCCCGCATCGGCGACATCCGCTCGCGGCGAGCGGGGCCAAGCGGCTCCGAAGCGCGGGTTGGCTCCGGCTCCGGCTTGTACGGGGACTCGGTGTGGAGCGGCCTCTCCTTCTTCTCTTCCAAAAAGGAGACGAGATCGGCTTTGCGGACCCGTCCGCCGATCCCATGACCTTCGATTTGTTCGAGGTCGATGTGATTGTCGGCAGCCATGCGCCGCACGATCGGTGAATAGACGCGCGAGCGATCTCCGTCCCCGACCTCCATCTCCGCCAGCACCGTCCCGACCTCGACCGTCTCGCCGGGCTCGACCACGATCCGGGCGAGCACGCCGGACGCCGGCGCCGGGATCTCGACGTCGACCTTGTCGGTGCTGACGTCACAGACCGGCTGGTCGGCCTCGATCCTGTCCCCGGGGCGCACCCGCCACTCGACGATCGTGCCCTCGGCGACCGAGATGCCCATCTGCGGCATCGCGATCTCGACCGTGCGCGCGACCTCCGCGACCTCAGTAGGCGAGGAGCTCATGGCAGGCCTCCTTCATGTCGTCGAGCTGGGGCAGGACCTCCTGCTCCAGCGGTGGGCTGAACGGGATCGGCACGTCGGGCGCGGTCAGGCGCCGGATCGGGGCGTCGAGGTCCTCGAAGGCCTCCGCGCCGATCAGCGCCGCCACCTCCGCGCCGACCCCGCAGGATCGCGTCGCCTCGTGGGCGATCAGCACCTTGCCGGTCTTCCGCGCGCTTGCCAGGATCGCCTCGGTGTCGAGCGGACAGAGCGTCCGCAGGTCGAGCACCTCGATGTCCTCTTCGAGCGCGTCGGCCGCCGCCAGGGCCAGCGGCACCGCCGAGCCGTAGGCGATCACGGTCAGCTCGCCACCCTCGCGCGCCACCCGCGCCTCGCCGAGCGGCACCGTGTACTCGCCCTCCGGCACCTCGTCGCGCACGTGCCGGTAGAGCCCCTTGTGCTCGAGGAAGCAGACCGGGTTGGGATCCCGGATCGCGCTCGCGAGCAGGCCCTTGGCGTCCGCCGCCGCCGCCGGCGCCACCACCTTCAGCCCCGGCGCCTGCAGGAACCACGCCTCCGGGTTCTGCGAGTGGAACGGGCCGCCGGAGAAGCCGCCGCCGGAGGGCAGCCGGACCACCAGCGGCACGCTCTGTCCCTGCCGGTAGTGGAGCTTCGCCGCCACGTTCACCAGCTGGTCGAACCCGCAGGCGATGAAGTCCGCGAACTGCATCTCGCAGACCGGCCGCATGCCCTCGATCGCCGCGCCGGTGGCGGCGCCGACGATCGCGTTCTCGGCCAGCGGCGTGTCCAGCACGCGTTCGGCCCCGAACTCCTCGGCGAAGCCCGCGGTCACCTTGAAGGCGCCGCCGAAGGCGCCGATGTCCTCACCCAGGCAGAACACCGATTCGTCCCGGCGCATCTCCGTGCGGAGGCCGTCGGAGATCGCCTCGAGGTAGGTCAGCTCCGCCATCAGGCGGCCCTCCTCTCCAGCGTGGGATCGATCGTGGGACGGTCACTCTCCTCCGCCCAGCCCGACCACGGGGCGACCCCGTCGCCGAGCGGCTCCCAGCGGTCGGCGAAGACGCCCTCCAGGGCGGACGACGGCTCCGGCAGCGGCGACGCCAGCGCCCGCTCGGCGCACTCGCCGACGTACACGCGCACCTCCTCGCCGATCCGCTCGACCTCCTCGGCGGCGAAGCCGAAGTCCTCGACCAGGCGGGACGCGTAGCTGCCGATCGGGTCGCGCGCCTCCCACTCGGCGAGCAGGTCCGGCGGCACGTAGCCCATGTCGTCGTGGGCGCCGTGGCCGTGCATGCGCATCGTCTGGCACTCGACCAGCGTCGGCCCGCCGCCGTGGCGCGCCCGCTCCACCGCCGCGTGGACGGCCGCGAACACCGCCTCGACGTCGTTGCCGTCGACCTCCACGCCGGGCAGCCCGTACCCCTCGGCCCGTTCCACCGGGTCGGCCGCAAACTCCAGCTCGTTCGGCGTCGAGTAGGCGAAGCGGTTGTTCTCCAGCACGAAGACGACCGGCAGCCGCTGCACCCCGGCGAAGTTCATCGCCTCGTGCCACTGGCCGTTGGCGGTCGAGCCCTCGCCGAAGAAGGTCAGCGCCACCCGGTCCTCGCCGCGCATCTTCATCGCCAGCGCCATCCCGTTGGCGACCAGCGCCATGTCGGGCAGCATCGACACCATCCCCACGCACCCCAGGTCGCGGTCGCCGAAGTGCAGGTTGCCGTCCTTCCCGCCGGTCACGCCGCCGGTCCGGCCCATGTAGTTGGCGAGGTAGCGGTCCGGCGTCACCCCGCGCACGAAATGCGCGCCGAGGTCCCGGTGCAGGATGCAGAGCCGGTCCCGCGGCGCCAGCGCGAACGCCGATCCCACCGAGATCGCCTCCTGCCCGCGGCCGTCGTAGAACGACCCCGGCACCTTGCCCTGTTTGTAGAGACTGAGGGCCCGCTCCTCGGCGGTCCTCATCATCGTCATGTACGTGAGCAGCCCGGCCCGGTCCCCCCGGGTCAGCAGCGCAGGATCAAGCGGAACGGCGGCACCCATCACCGCGCTCGCGTCGCTGAGCGTCATATCTCGCCTCTCGGTTCTGGCCCCGCTTCGGGATCGCCTCCGCCGGGCCGGTTGTCGCGGCTCCGGGATCACCGGGGCACCGCGCCTATGGCGAGGGAGTCGAGGGATCCCCCCTCCTCCCTTGTGTGATTTGGAGCTTACGCCGATCGGCGCCGCCGCGCTACCTAAAAATGTCCTTGGACGATCTCGCCGTCGGGGACGAGCGTGAGGAGCTGGACGCCGGTCGGGGTCGTCGTCGCCTCCTCGAGGCGGAACTTCGTCGGCGTCACCGCCCCGTCGAAGAGCCGGCGGCCGGTGCGCAGGACGATCGGGATGACCTCGACGTGGTGGCGGTCGACGAGGCCGGCGGCGAGGAGCGCCTGGGTCAGCTCGATGCTGCCGTGGACCTGCAGCTCCCGCCCCGGCTCCCGCTTCAGCGCGGCGACCGCCTCGACCACGTCACCGTCGAGCAGGGTGGCGCCGTCCCAGGAGAGGTCGCCGAGGGTGCTCGAGGCGACGTGCTTCGGCAGGCCGTTGAGGGCGGTCGAGATCGGGTTCTCGTCGCCGACCCCGGGCCAGTAGGAGGCGAAGATCTCGTACGTCTTGCGGCCCAGCAGGAAGGCGTCGGCCCGCCCGAAGATGCCGTCGACGTACCGCTGCGCCGCCTCCTCGAAGTAGGGCATCGCCCAGCCGCCGAGCTGGAAGCCGCCGCTCGGGTCCTCCTCCGGCGCGCCCGGGGACTGGGTCACGCCGTCCAGGCTCATCATCGTCGTCACCGTGAGTTCCATGTCTTCCTCCTGATTGGACTTTGCTTATATCCCGACGACGAACGGGCCGCCTGAAAATCGACAGCGCCGCGCCGCCGTCACGCGGGCGGGCTACGAGCGCGTCCGCGACGCCGCTCCCGCCGGGGTCGAGGTGGTCGCGATCGACGACGGGCTCGACCTCGGGACCGTCGACTTCCTCGTCCCGGCGAGCGCCGACGCCCGCGCCTTCGAGGCGCTCCCGGACCTGACCCGGGTCGAGGTCGTGCAGGTCCTCTCCGCGGGCACCGACCGGGTGGCGGAGCTGATGCCGCCGCAGGCGACGCTCTGCAACGCGCGCGGCACGCGCGACGGGCCGGTCGCCGAGTGGGTCGTGGCGGCGCTGCTCGGCGCCACCTCGCGGACGCTGGAGTGCGCGCCACTGAGGGCCTGGACCGACCGCTTCGTCGAGGACCTGGAGAGCTGGACCGTGCTGGTCGTCGGCATGGGTTCGATCGGCCGCCACGTGGCGCGCCTGCTGGAACCGTTCGGGACGCGCGTCGTCGGCGTCGCCTCGCGGGCCCGCGAGGACCTCCACGGGGTGGACGAGCTCCCTGCCCTCCTGCCGGACGCCGACGCGGTCGTGATCCTCACCCCGCTGAGCGCCGCCACCCGCGGCCTTTTCGGCGCCGCCGAGCTGGCGGCGATGCGCGACGGTGCGCTCCTCGTCAACGCCGGCCGCGGCCCGGTCGTCGACACCGACGCCCTCGTCGCCGAGACGGCCACCGGCCGGCTGCGCGCGGTGCTCGACGTCACCGACCCCGAGCCGCTGCCCGACGGCCACCCGCTCTGGACCGCGCCCGGCGTCCTCGCGATCACCCCGCACATCGCCGGGGACTCGAAGCTCGGGCACCTGCGCGCCGTCGACCTCGCCGCGCGCCAGCTCACCCGCTGGGCGGCGGGGGAGGAGCTCGAGAACGTGGTCCGGGTCGGGTCGGGGGCGGCGGCACGATGAGCGGCGCCGGCGAGCGCATCGACCCTGGCCTCACCGGCGTCCCCGAGACCCTGCTCTGGACCCTCTGGCACCGCGTCCTCGAGGCCCGCCGCCCTGATGCCGTGCTCGCCGACCCGGTCGCGGTCGAGCTGGTCGACCGCATCGACTACCCGTTCGCGGAGCGCTTCGGGGAGAGCTTCGGCCAGTTCCAGGCAGTGCGGACGAAGGCCTTCGACCGCGAGGTCCGCCGCTTCCTCCAGCGCCATCCGACCGGCACCGTCGTCGCGCTCGGCGAGGGCCTGGAAACGCAGTTCTGGCGCGTCGACAACGGCTCGGTCCGCTGGGTGGGAGTGGACCTGCCGGAGGTCGAGGCGCTGCGCGGCCGCCTCCTGCCGAGCGCCGAGCGCGTCACCTCCCGCGGCGAATCGGTGACCGACCTGGGCTGGCTCGCGGAGCTCGCCGCCGGCCCGACGCTCGTCACCGCGCAGGGCCTCCTCATGTACCTGCGCCAGGAGGACGTGGACGCGATCGTCGTCGGCATCGCCGGCGCGCTCCCGGGCGGCGGCGACTTCGTCTTCGACGCGATGGCCCCCTGGGCGGTCGAGCGCAGCCGCGCCGGCAAGCTCTCCCGCGGGGGCTACACGCCGCCGGCCTGGGACTGGGGCCTGGACGACGCCGAGGCGCGCCGGCTGGCGACGCTCTCGCCCCGCATCGAGGAGGTCCGCGCCCTCCCGCTCCCGCGCGGCCGCGGCCCCCTCACCGGGTTCCTGCTGCCGCTGCTCGGTCGCCCGGAGAGGATGCGGCGTCACATGCTCTCGGTGAACCGCCTGACGATCGGTGGGTTCAGCGCCTTCTGACCCCGACGACGCGCCAGGCGTAGGCCACGGACGGTCCGAGGACGGTGAAGTTGTGGACCCCGACCGGTCGCACCCGGAACTGGTGCTTGCCCGGCTTCAGCGCCCGGTAGTGCGCCGGGGAGGCGCAGCTGCGGAAGAAGTCGTCGTCGAGGCGGCATTCGAAGCGCCGCGTGTCCCCGTTGCCGGAGAAGGTGAAGGTGGCGGCCCGCGACTTCGTCCGCTTGCCGGGATGGCCGGCGAGGGTCGCGAGCGGCGCGAAGGGAGGGGGTGGCCCGGGGATGACGGGCGGCGTCGCCCAGACGGTGCCGGAGACCTTGATGACCTGGGGCGAATCGAGGGCGTTGTCGGCGATCCGCAGTTCGCCTTCGGCGGAGACGGTGTTCCTGGATCCGAGCGCGAACGCCACGGTGCACGATCCGCCCGGCGGCAGCGTCAAGGCGGCCCGGCAGCCGTTTTCGGACCACATCCAGTTGAGCGGAGCAAAGCCCGTCACCGGCGCCCCGCCGGCAAAGAAGTCGAGGTTCGAGATCTTGAGTTCGCCCGGGCCGTGGTTGGTGATGATGGCGCTCCGCTGCTGTCGATCGCCATCGCTCGCCGGGATCGTCCCGAAATCGACCGTCGCGGGGTCGATCGTCACCGTCGGCGCCGCCCCGGTCCCGCTCAGGTGGGTGGCGACGGGCGGGGCGGTTTCTTCCCACGCGGCCACTTCCAGGGTCGTTTCCGTCGGGCCCGAGCCCCGCGGCGTGAAGGTCACTTCGATCGTGCAACTGTCGCCGGGTTCCAACCAGGACCGGCATCCTTTGGAGTCAAATTCGAAATCGTCGGCGGGGATGAGGGCGACGAGCGTCGGGAACAGCCGAACCTCGCCGGTGTTGACGAGCTTCAGCCGAGCGGGTTCGGGAGCCGTTTCCCCCGGCGGCACGGTGCCGAAGTCGAAGGTCGCGGGTTCGAGGGCCCAGCTAGCGGTGGCGGCGCCGGCGCCGGTGGGGACCACGAGGCAGGCGGCGAGCGCGATCAGCAGCGCGAGCGCGGCCCAAGCCCGCGCCAAACGACCTATGTCCCTTGCCGTCGCCACGCGCGGGAATCATTGCGCAAACCAACCCCATGTCCTTTGTAACCCTCTGGGTGACAAAGGACATCGACCCCGATTGAACCTCGACGGTACGAGGCCAGTATCCACTCGCGAGTGGCCCCACCACGGGGCCCGCGACCGCGAGGAGGGGCAATGGCAACGTTGGGAATCGAGGGACGAGACGGGCCCCGCCGACATTCGGATCGGCTCGGCACGCGCGCGATGCTCGCCGTCGTCCTCCTCGCTGCCGCGCTGCTGCTGGCGCTCCCGGGCGGCGCCTGGGCGACGGTCCTCTACCCGCCGATCGCGGGGACGGCGAACAAGACGGCGTCCGGCTTCGAACTGACCGGCACCGTCTACAACTACGGCGGCGCGGGCGCCACCACCACCTACCACTTCGAATACGGCACCTCGACCGCCTACGGCTCCAGCGTGCCGATGCCCGACGCCGAAGGAGGCTCGGCGCTCGCCACCCCGGTGTCCCAGCAGATCACCGGCCTGCAGGCGGACACGACCTACCACTACCGCCTGGTGTCCGACAACTCGGTGGAAGGCATCGGCTTCAGCGCCGACCGCACCTTCTCGACCGCCGAAACGCCTCCGTCGTCGCCGCCGTCCACGCCTCCAGGCACCCCGCCGGGGACGGGCACCGGGACCGGCAAAGGCACCGGCACGGGGACCGGCGCCACTCCGGGAACCGGCACCGGCACGGGGAGCTATCCCGGCGAATACCCCTACCCGGGCGAATCGCCGGGGACCGGGCCGTCGGTTGGCGGCAAGGGCCCGAAGACCGTGGTGAAGGAGGTCAAGAGCGGCGGTCACACCCTGCTCGCGGCCCCGAACGGCCGCACCCTCTACAGCCTCAGCGTCGAGACCCACGGCAAGTTCGTCTGCACCAAGATGAGCGGCTGCACCTCGATCTGGCATCCGCTCACCGTCGCCGCCGGCGTCGTCCCCAAGGGCCCGGTCAAGCTCGGCACGGTGAAGCGCCCGGAAGGGACCGTCCAGGTCACCTACCGCGGCCGCCCGCTCTACACCTTCGGCGGGGACAAGAAGACGGGGCAGACGAAAGGCGAGGGCATCCGCGACGTCGGCACCTGGCACGCCGTGACGGCGCCCTAGATGATTGATCCCACGGCGGTCGGGGGGCGGCGCTCCGGCCGTCCGAGTTGCGTCCCGGGCGTCTCGGACACGGCCCTGGCAGGCTGTGGCCGTGTCCGAGACGCCCGGGACGTGTGGGGTTCGCGGGGAGGACGGCGAGGGTCGGGAAGTTCCAGGACTTCCGTGGGCGTCCCGTGCGGGAGAGGTCACGAAGAGCCCCGAAGGGCCTCATCCGTCGACGAAGACGCCGGGAACGTCACCCTTCCGCGCGTCTTCTGTCTGCTCTCGGGCCTGGGATCAAGGCCCGGGAACGCGCTGCGTGAGTTGACCCCACCATGGTGTGGTCAACTCACTCAGCGCGAAAGTGACTGTTGGACAACATGCGCGGAGGCGTGACTTCCCGGCATCTCTGTGACCCTCACATCCGGCGCGATCATTTAGTCGCAGGGGAGCGCCACGCGCAGGAGGGTGCCGCCGCGCGGCGGGCTCGTGAGGGCGAGGGTGCCGTCGAGGGCCTCGACCCGGTCGCGGATGCCGACGATGCCGCTGCCCTCGGCGGAGGCGCCGCCGCGGCCGTCGTCCTCGACTTCGATCAGGAGGGCCCCGTTCTCACGGGCGAGGGAGAGGCGGACGCTGTCGGCGCCGGCGTGCTTGAGGCTGTTGGCGAGGGCCTCGGAGACGACGAAGTAGGCGGCCGTCTCCACCCGCGCGGGCGGGCGCTCGGCGCCGGGGACGATCTGGGGGTCGACCACGCCGGGGTAGGAATCGGCGAGGTCGGCGGTCGCGGCGAAGATGCCGCGCTCGACCAGCGCCGGGGGCAGGAAGCCGTGGGCGAAGGTGCGCAGGTCGTCCGCCGCCGACACGAGGTCGCGCTCCAGCTCCCGCAGGCGCTCGCGTTCGTCCGCCGCGAGCTCGGACCCTTCGCTCAGCTCGTTCGCCGACATCGCCAGCAGCAGGAGGCGGGTCTGCATGCCGTCGTGGAGATCGCGGGCGAGGCGGCGGCGCTCGTCGTCCCTGGCTTCGATCGCCGACGCCCGCACCTCGCTTTCGAGCCGCCCGCGGTCGAGGTGCGCGGCGACCACCCGCGCCGCCGCCTCCGCCAGGCTCGAGTCCGGCGCCAGCGTCGCGTCATATGAGAGGGCGCCGAGCCGCTCGCCGCCCGCGCCGCGCACCTCGGCCGCCGCCCGGCCCGGGTCGTCCGGCGGCACCGCGACCACCTCGCCCAGCCCGTCGAGGTAGGCGCCGCGCCCCTCCACCCAGACGGCGAGCTCGACCGTGGGATCGCCGAGCGTCTCGCGCAGCGCCGCGGCCATCGAGTCGCCCTCGCCCTCGTCGGCTTCGATCCGGCCGGCGAGCTCGTCGATCGCCAGGGTGCGGCCGAAACCGCCGCTCAGCATCGTCACCGCGAAGGCCACCGGGACGATCGCGATCGCCACGTTCTGCGAGAGGACGGCCCAGGGGATCAGGTCGTCGGGGATGCCGATGCCGCTGATCAGGCGGCCGCTGATCGGCACGTAGAGGGCGGCCAGGATCCCGTAGATGAGCATCGGCGTGACCCCGCGGCGGCTCGCCGGCGCCACCCGCCGCCAGCGCTGCCAGAGGATCGCCGCCGTCACCACCGTCGTGCAGGTGCCGACCCCCCACTGCGCCCAGAGCGCGGCGTCCGCCAGCCCCGGCGAGTCGTGGACCTGCAGCACCGTCCACGGCCCGCCGCTGCCGCCGCCGAAGAGCCACTGCGGTGCCTGCATCACGGTGCAGACGAAGTAGGCGACCAGCACGGTGGCGACGCTCGCCCGCCCGCGCAGCCGGCCCGAGGGGAAGGCGAGCAGCAGGTGGACGACCATCGCCAGGAGCAGCGTGGCGAGGACCAACCCGACCGCGGTCAGCGCCGGCACGCCCGAGCCACTGAGTTCGGCGAGCAGCCAGACCAGGCCGGCGGCGACCATCAGCGGTCCCATGCGGCTCGCCGGCCGCCGCAGCGCCGCGGCGATCCCCGCCCAGACGAAGATCGACGCCAGGCCTGGGGAGAGGATCCCCATCCAGGTCGGCCAGGACGAGCCCGAGTGGAGGAACAGCGCGACGTCGATCAGCGCAAGCGCCAGCGCCGAAGCACCGACGAGCGCGTAAGCAAGGACGAGCGACGACCGGTTCAGAGTGTGAGAAGCATTACCTAAACCGCAGCCGACCGCCAGGGTCGAGCAGGGCGAGGGCGGCGGGGTCGGGCGGCGTGCCGCCGATCCAGATCGGCGCCGATGGCGGGCTCCTGCCGCGGCCGCTGCGGCGCTCGCGGATCCTGCTCGGGCCGGCCGAGCGGGTCGAGGTGGTCGTCGACTTCGCCGCCGCGCGGGGCGGGGCGGTGGAGCTGCGGAGCGCGCCTCGGCGGCCGGGGCGCGACCCGCTCGGGTCCCACACCTATGGCGGTCCGCTGATGCAGTTCCGCGTCGACCCGGCCCGCGTGCACGACCCGAGCCGCGTGCCCGCCCGCCTGCGCCCGCTGCCCGCCTGGACGCGGAAGGTGAGGCACCGCCCCGACCACCGCTGGACGATCACCGTCGGCGGCCTCTCCTGCACCACACCTCCTGGTACCTGCTGTCCAGGGACGGGAAGCCACCGCCGCCGTGGGAAGACTGCCTCAAGGACACCTTCTTCATCTATCCCGGCGAACGGATCGTGGTCGCCGGCCGCCTCGTCGACCACCCCGGCAAATTCGTCGTCCACTGCCACATGCTCGACCACGAGGACCACGGCCTGATGAGCCAGTTCCGCGTGCGGGCCGGCTGAATCGTCAGTCGATCGAGGCGATCAGCCCGGGCAGGTCCCGGTGGTCGTCGAGGACGAAGTCGGCCTCGGGGCCGGCGCTGGGATCGTCGGCGAGGCCTCGGTAGCGGATGCTCCCCATGCCGATCGCCCGGGCGCCGGCGACGTCGGTGCGGCGGAGGTCGCCGATGTGGACCGCGTCGGCCGGGGAGGCGTCGAGCATCCCCAGCGCGGCCTCGAAGATCCGCGGGTCGGGCTTGTAGGCGCCGACCTCGTCGGAGAAGCCCCAGCCGGAGAAGTGCTCGAGCAGCCCCTCGCTCGCGAGGAATTCCCGCAGGATCGCCCCGCCGGTGAAGCCCGCGTCGCAGACGATTCCGAGCACCACCCCGTCGCCGCGCAGCCGCTCGAGCGTCGCGCCGATGTCCGGCGCCAGTCCCAGGTCGGCCCCACGCCCCGCGCCGAGAAACGCCTTCGCGACCGCCTCGCCCGCCGCCTCCCCGAGCTCCAGCGCCGCCACCAACCGCTCCGCCCCTTCCGCGGGAGAGACGTGGACCCCTTCGGCCCAGGCCCGTTCCCGTCCCCGGATCACCTCGCCGACGTGCCCCGCCAGATGCTCCCCGTCGATCTCCACCCCGTGCGCCTCCAGAGTCTCGACGACCGCCGCGTGCCGCAGATCCCGCATCGCCCCCGGCACCGGTTCGACCGCGATCGTGTTCCAGAAATCAAAAGTGAGGGCCCGCACCGGCACCCGCCGCAGGCTAACGAGCAAGTCAGGGGGCGAGGTGAACGAGTGGCACCACCTGCACCCCGTCGGCGCGGGTCAGCCCATATCCGGTCGCCACCACGACCGCGAGGAACTTCGGCTGCCCGCATCTGCCGGTGTCGACGGTTTCGGCGAACTTGAGCAGGCTCGCCGCGGCCTCGTCGACGGCGTCGCTGCCGCCGAGCTTCACCTCGATCGCAGCCCATCCGTCGGGGCTCTCGACGATCGCGTCCACCTCGAGGCCGGAGCTGTCGCGGTAGTGCGTCACCTCGCCGCGGATCGGCTGCGCGTAGATCCGGAGGTCCCGTATCGCCAGGGACTCGAACAGGAAACCGAGCAGATTCAGGTCCCGCATCAGCGCGGCAGGGTCGGCCCCGAGCGCCGCGACCGCGAGCGACGGATCGACGAAGTGGCGCTTCGGAGCGCGGCGCAGGCGACTGCGGGAGCGGAGGTGCGCCTCCCAGGGAGGCTGGTTCTCGACCACGAAGAGGCGTTCCAGCGAGCTCAGGTACTCGGCGACGGTCTGATCCTTCAGCGGCTCCTCGCCTCCGCCCGCGCTGTCGCGGGCGAGGGTGGAGACGGAAGAGGTGGTCGCGATGTTCCGGGCAAGACTGGCGATCATTCTCTCGACCCGTCCCGGATCGCGGCGCACCCCGTCCACCTGGTTGATGTCGGTGCGAGTCACCTCGCCGAGGTAGTCCCGGACTCCGTCCATCGCTGCTTTCAGCGGTCTGTCCCGGAATCCCGGCCAGCCCCCGCGAGCGATCTCGGCGACCAGATCCCCGAGGTCGGCCTGGCTCTCTCCGGCCTTTGCCTTCGAGCCCGCCAACAACGCACTCAGCGAGATCGCGCCGCTGCTGAGTCCCGACTCGATCAGGGACATCGGTCGCATCCGCAGGCGGGCGATGCGGCCGGCCCCCGAGTGCCGCGTGACGTCGTCCGCCGGGACGGCCGATCCCGACAGGATGAACTGTCCCGGCTCGCCGCGATCGTCGACCGCCCGGCGAATCTGATTCCAGATCGCCGGCTCCACCTGCCACTCGTCGATCAGCCGCGGCGTCTCTCCGTCGAGGACCAACGCCGGGTTCAGCGCGACGGCTGCCCGTGCGTTCTGGTCGATGTCCAAGAGGACCTCGCTTGCGGCCAGTTGCCGGGCGGTCTCGGTCTTCCCGCAGGCCTTGGGACCCTCGATCAGGACAGCTCCGGCGCTTCCGAGCCGGTCTTTCAAGTCGTCGTCGGCAACTCTCGGTTTGTACGATTTTGCAGGCATTCAAGCCATTCTAGAGACTCCAACGGCAAAAATGCAGAGCTCCCAGCGGCAAATTTGCAGACCTCCCAACGGTAAAAATGCAGAGATTCCAGCGGCAAGAATGTCAGCGGGGGGAGGGGTCGCTGGGGGTCGGGTCCTCTTCGCGGGCGAGG
>Ga0153956_1000604_pt1 | contig 38736 bp, 36 predicted proteins | sample TSFL040MetaG_FD_104704 | JGI IMG/M metagenome (GOLD analysis project Ga0153956, IMG submission 104704) | Attine ant fungus gardens microbial communities from Florida, USA - TSFL040 MetaG | ecosystem: Host-associated > Fungi > Mycelium > Unclassified | place: USA: Florida, Wekiwa Springs... | reverse complement strand
TCAATGCAACGTCCGGCCTTGTGAGACCCGATACAGCACCACCGACCTCCTGGACGGCGAGTGCGAACAGATCCTTGAGACCCTCAAGGGACAACCGCCAAGCGACTGCAAATTACAGATCCCAAGCCTAGCTGGATTTGAGTAGAAATGACCCGCTACTTTGCATTACAATGCCTCCAATGCCCATGACCATTGGAGGCTTCGGATGCTGATGGCGGAGAATGAAGAAGAGGCTCGCAAGACCTCTTGTCAATTGCCGCCCTCGCCTGACCTTCGCCCCTCCCGAAGGTCGATCGTTTTTGGCACCCCTTACCTTGTCGGTGTCGGGCTGATCGGCGTCAACGCGGCCCGATGCGCTCAGTCAATAACAGATGCCCTTCGATCGTCACGCTTTCCGTCACTCGCCGCCGCAATTGAAACATGGAGCAAAACCGGTGGAACACTTATCATTGACAATGACTACAATGAAACCTTGCCGATAACAATGTCGTGCCAAGGAAATCTTTCTTATCATCTAAGCACTGACGGAGTCAGAAGCCTAGTCTATAATGGCCCGCAATATCACTGGTTCTTTTGCATCTACTCCGCAGGATACAACCCCTTCTCCATCGACGGGCAATTGACCATCGATGGAAACAATAATTGTAGCATGCCGCTTTTCGTGCGGTTCGAAGCCGCAGAAGGAAGTGCAAGACGGGAATTCAACGCCGAAGGCCTCACCGCCATCAATGCCCGCATGAAGCAGGGCGTCAGCCGCGTGGATGGCTCGCGAACGAACGCCTACGGCGCTGCAGGTATGATGTTTACGGGAGGTTTCGATTCACTGACGCTTCGGCATGTAAGGGTGGCGAACGTAACGCGAGAGGAGCGCGCCGGACGACCTGGTTCACAGGGTTGCATCGGTATCGGGGTCGTAGCCAAATTGGGAACCACGCGCAGCGCTCGACAACTCACCATCGAGGACTTCGAAGTACGGCACGTGGACAGTGACGATCTGCCGGGCTCGCCGGAACGCGCCGACATGGATGGCGTGCTGGTGTTTCAGTCGGCTGAACGTGCAGGCACTCGACCGATCATTCAGCGCGGCTTGATACGCGAGGCCGCCGGGCGCGCGATCAAAGTTTATGCACCCGGGGGAGGAGGCGTCACACGCGACATCGAAATCCATCGTTCAGTGCCCGGAACCACGACCGGGTCGAACGATGTCGCGCATCAGCATGGCGACGGAACGATTGAGAATATCAAGCTATATTATAGTGGGAATGCGCATGCGTATCCCACCATCCCGGTCGGGATGTCCGCCGGCCATCTTCGCGACCCCGATTTCCCTTTTCAACCGGGCATAGTGCGCAATATTCAGATCATTGATACGACCGGCCGTCCAAAATTCACGCTTTTGTCAATCGTCTTCAATCTCGAAGATCGTGGCCTTCGTCGGTATGCTCTGAGCGATATCGATGACAGTGGCAGCGCCGAAACGCTTTTCCAGCCTGGCGCATTGGGAACTTATCAAGGCGCGCTGATCGACATCAACAACGTGACGGTGAATTTGACGCGTGGACTGATGGCGACGGAGGATCACGACCGCAGGCTCGAGATCCGCGCCCGATCGCTGGTGAATCGCAATGCACGCGCGGTCCCCCTCAAAACATTCTACGATGGCCGCCCCGCTCCACCGGAACACGGCGGGATGTTGGTCGCCGACCAGACGGTGAAAGGAATTGCGCATTAGGGATCGGACGCACGCCAAGCGCGAGCGTTCGACCGCAAGGGTGCCGTGCGACGATCGTCTTAGCGGGTTGCGTCGCTGGATTGATCAGGGCAGGAGGCGCTCGATCAATGCCCAATTTTCGAACGTGATCTGCCGCAGGTCTCCTTGCGCCAGACCAATGGATTTAAAGGACCTCATGCCCGACAGTTCAGCCGCTTATCCAACCGAAGGTTCGTGGCCCACCCGATATGGCATGGCCTGTAGGCAGGACGGACGCGCACTGTTGCCGCTCGGCCCGCGGCGGGTCGCCAGCGGCAGGCGGTGATCGAATGACCAAGCAAGTTCCTGCCATCAGCGTCATCGGCCTAGGCTATATCGGACTGCCGACCGCAGCGATGTTCGCATCGCGTAAAATCGAGGTGATCGGCGTCGATGTAAATCAACATACCGTCGACACAATCAACCGTGGCGAAATCCATATCGTAGAGCCCGACCTGGATATCGTGGTACAGGCGGCGGTCAGCGAAGGCTTTCTGCGCGCCACCACCGCGCCAACCGCGGCGGATGCGTTTTTGATCGCCGTACCGACGCCGGTCATAGGCAATGACCACCAACCGGACTTGACGCACATCCAGTCGGCCTGCCAATCGATCGCTCCGGTTCTGACCCCAGGCAATCTGGTCGTCCTCGAATCGACATCGCCCGTTGGCGCCACCGAACAGATGGCGGCGTGGCTGGCCGAGGCACGCCCCGATCTCAGTTTTCCACAACACGCGGGCGAGCAGTCCGACATCCGCATCGCACACTGTCCCGAACGCGTATTGCCAGGCAAGGTGATGCGGGAACTGATCTACAACGACCGTGTGATCGGCGGCTTGACGCAACGCTGTTCCGAACAAGCGGCCGCGCTCTATCGGACGTTCGTCGAAGGCGAATGCGTGATCACCAGCGCGCGCACCGCCGAAATGGCGAAACTCACCGAAAACAGCTTTCGCGACGTCAACATCGCCTTTGCCAACGAACTCTCGGTGGTCTGCGACAAGTTTGGCATCGACGTGTGGGAGTTGATAGCACTCGCCAACCGCCATCCGCGCGTCAATATCCTGCAACCGGGCCCGGGAGTTGGAGGGCATTGCATTGCCGTCGATCCATGGTTCATCGTTTCGTCGGCGCCGGCTGAAGCGCAGCTGATCCATACCGCCCGCGTCGTAAACGATTCGAAGCCCCAATGGGTGTTTGGCAAAGTCGGGCGCGCGGTGAAGGAAGCCGCGCGTGGCGCTGGCGGCCACGCGGTCACGGTCGCCTGCTATGGCTTGGCATTCAAGCCCGACATCGACGACTTACGCGAGAGTCCGGCGCTGCAAATCGTCCGAGCGGTAGCCGACGGACATGACTGTCAGCTGTTGGTCGTCGAGCCCCACATCGAGTCGCTGCCGGCCGGATTGGAGCGCGCCAAACTTGTGAATATGGCCGCCGCTGCGAATGCAGACGTCCATGTAATGCTGGTCGATCACAGCATCTTTCGCGGGATGGAGAGGCCAGCAGGCGAAATCGTGGACAGCAGAGGAATCTGGCGTTGACCGCGGCGACATCGAATGACCGCGAGACTCGGCTGACGCCCCTCGCGGACCGCAAGATCGCGATCATCGGGCTCGGCTATGTGGGGTTACCGCTGGCGGTCGAATTCGGTAAGCGCCGTCCTGTCGTCGGGTTTGATATCGACGTTGGTCGCGTCGCAGAACTGCGCGCGGGTAGCGATCGGACACTCGAAACCGACGCCGCCGAATTAGCCGAGGCTCGGCATCTGACATTCACCACCAACCCGGCAGACATCGCCGACTGCACAATCTTCATAGTGACAGTGCCGACGCCGATCGATGCGCAAAAGCGGCCTGACCTTCGCCCCTTGATCGGCGCCTCGACCACTGTCGGCAAGGTGATCAAGGCCGGCGACATCGTGATTTACGAATCGACCGTACACCCCGGCGCGACCGAGGGAGATTGCGTGCCGGTGATCGAGGCGCAATCTGGTCTCAAGTTCAACCGGGATTTCTTTGCCGGCTATAGCCCGGAGCGGATCAACCCCGGCGACAGGGAACACCGCCTGCCCAACATCCGCAAGATCACCTCGGGCTCCACGGCGGAAGTCGCCGAGTTGGTCGACGCGCTCTATCGAGAGATAATTACGGCAGGTACCTACCGAGCAGAATCCATCCAGGTCGCCGAGGCTGCCAAAGTCATCGAAAACACCCAGCGTGATCTCAATATCGCGCTCATGAATGAACTCGCGATCATCTTTAATCGCATGGGCATCGATACCGAAGCCGTACTGAAAGCGGCGGGAACGAAATGGAATTTCCTGCCGTTTCGCCCGGGCCTCGTCGGCGGACATTGTATCGGCGTAGACCCCTATTACCTCACCTACAAGGCCGAAGCGATCGGGCACGAACCGCGTATCATCAATGCGGGACGACGCCTGAACGACGGGATGGGGAGCTACGTCGCGGGCCAGCTAGTCAAAGCGATAATCGCTCGGGATATCAAGGTGCGTGGAGCACGCGTGTTGGTGATGGGGCTGACTTTCAAAGAGAATTGCCCCGATTTGCGTAATACGCGCGTGGTCGACGTCATCGAACAACTGCATAGCTACGGAATTGAAGTCGACGTTCATGATCCTTGGGTCGATGCGGAGGAAGCGCTGCACGAGTATGACCTGGTGCTGACCAACGACCTGCGGGATGCAAGCTATGATGGGATAATATTGGCGGTCGCCCATGACCGATTCCGCGACTTGGGCGCTGATCAGATCCGCACGTTCGGCAAGCCAAATCACGTGGTCTACGACCTGAAGTGCATGTTGCCGGCAGGCACCACGGATTTACGACTCTAGGCATTGCGCGGGAAATCGGCGGTATGAGCGGGATCTTCGTCAACGAGAATATCGGGCAGTTGACCGCCGCTCTTGAAGAAGCGGCGTAAGACAGCAGCATGATTTCGTTCAGCTATATCTGGTCAAAAATGGTACGAAAAATGCGCGGCGCCGCAATTCGCGGCAGCGCGGTCGACCAGACATCGCAAGTCGAAGCCGGCACGGCGTTCATCGACAGCACGATGGCACGCCACAGTTTTTGCGGTTATGATTGCGAGATCGCCGCTACCGACATTGGTCCGTTCTGCTCGATCGCCAACCATGTGGCGATCGGAGGCGGCCGGCACCCGATAGAATGGGTCGGGACATCCCCCGTATTCTACGAAGGCCGCGACAGCGTGGCGAAGAAATTCTCGACATTCACCCGACCGCCACCGCGGCGCACGACAATTGGCGCCGATGTCTGGATCGGATATCGGGCGATCATCATGCAAGGCGTTTCGATCGGACACGGCGCCGTTATCGGCGCTGGATCTGTGGTCACCGCCGATGTCCCTCCCTATGCAATCGTCGCCGGTACACCGGCGCGTTTAATACGCTACAGGTTCGAAGAAGCATTGCGTGGCGCATTGCTTGACAGCCACTGGTGGGATCGACCCGATGCGATATTGGAACGATGCAGCGCGTCTATTCGCGACCCCGAAGATTTTCTCGAACAGCTAAGCCGATGCGAATAGTCCATATCTGCCTTGCCGCATTCTACATTGATGGTTTTGGCTATCAGGAAAATATCCTCCCGAAGGTGCATCGGCAGATGGGCCATGAGGTTGAAATCATTGCCTCTACCGAAACCTATCTTGATCACGCACGGCTCGGACATGTCGAGCCTTCGAGCTATATCAACGAGCACGGCATACAGGTGCACCGGTTGCCCTACGCGAGGTGGGCTCCGCGCCGTTTACGGTCAAAGATTCGCGCCTATCTGGGCCTGGAAGAAAGACTGCGCGCGTTCCGACCCGACCTCATTTTCGTTCACGACGTTCAGTTTTGGGATTTCTTGACGCTCCGCCGCTACGTTCTCAAGAATCCGACCCCGATATTCGCCGACTGCCACGCCGACTACGTCAACAGCGCGCAGGGTTTTGTGTCGCGGCGCATTCTTCACCGCAGCCTATATCGCGGAATCCTGAAGCGAGTTGACGCGGTCGTCGATCGCTACTTCCCAACCTTGCCGAGCCGTGCGGATTTCCTTCACGAAATGTACGGGCTCGATAAGGCAAAGATGGAACTCTTGCCGTTCGGCGCCGACGACACACAAACCGTGGGACTGGATCGTGCCGCCGTGCGGCGCGATATGCGGGCAGCTCTGGGCATCGATGCACAGGCCGCCGTTCTCGTGACCGGCGGAAAGCTGGATCTGCGCAAGAATATTCACACTCTTATCGAACGATTCTCGGCAGCGCGGCGGGCCGGGAACCTGCGTTCATCTCATTTGATCGTGTTTGGCGAGCCCAACGCGGATGTGCAGGCCGAACTCGACCGGCTCGACATAGACGCCAATGTTCACATGCTGGGCTGGACGCCTGCAAGTGAGATATACAAGGCGTTCTGGGCCGCCGATCTCGCCATCTTCCCCGGAACGCATTCGGTATTGTGGGAAGAGGCGATCGGCCATGGCCTAGGAGCGGTTATTCACCGTTGGCCGGGCATGGACCATCTCGACCTGGGTCAAAACGTGAGGTTCATTGACGAAGCTTCTCCAGCGACGCTCGACATTCTGCTGTCCGATCTGACCGCCGACAACGGCGCCGAAATCCATCGACTGACCGCATCAGCAGCGGAAAAAGGCCCGCGCGCATTCTCTTTCAGCGCAATCGCGGCCAAGGCCATCGAGATGCCAGTCCGCCCGAGCTAACTCCCCCTCCCCATCGTCTCCGGGCGGGCTGATGAGCGCCTGGGCTGACCGTGGCGAAGACGGGTTGGAACGATCGCGTTTCGGTTGCCTATATCCGCACGAATGTTAAAGCGCGCAGCCACGATGGCTGCCGTTCGGCAAAATGCCATTTTTATGCAGACTTACTTGAGGACTTTTCGGCAATGAAGACGGCTTTGGTGTGTGGTGCGGGCGGGTTCATTGGCGGACACCTCGTCAAGCGGCTGAAGCGCGAAGGCTTTTGGGTTCGCGGTTGCGACCTGAAGTATAACGAATACGCCCCCACCGAAGCCGACGATTTCGCCATCGGTGATCTACGAGAGCAGGCGTTTGTGCGGTCGGTGATCGATCGCCGTTTCGACGAAGTCTATCAACTCGCAGCCGATATGGGCGGCGCCGGCTATATTTTTACCGGCGAAAACGACGCCGACATCATGCACAATTCCGCGACGATCAACCTGAACGTCCTCGACGCCTGCCAAAAACGTAACATCAAGCGCGTTTTCTATTCATCGTCCGCTTGCATGTATCCTGAGCATAACCAGATCGATCCGGACAATCCCAACTGCGCGGAGGACAGCGCCTACCCTGCCAACCCGGATAGCGAATATGGCTGGGAAAAGCTTTTTTCCGAGCGGCTATACCTCGCCTACAACCGCAACCATGGGATGCAATGCCGCGTCGCGCGTTATCACAACATCTTCGGACCGGAAGGGACGTGGGACGGCGGCAAGGAAAAAGCGCCGGCCGCCATGTGCAGAAAGGTCGCGATGGCGCCCAGCGACGGCACCATCGAGGTTTGGGGCGACGGCCTGCAGACGCGGTCGTTCCTGTACGTCGACGAATGCCTCGAAGGAACGATCCGCTTACTGCGCTCCGATTTCCAGGGGCCAGTCAATATCGGTTCGGAAGAGATGATCACGATCAACGGACTCGCGGCAATGGTCGGCGACATCGCCGGCAAGGATCTGTCGATCGACAATATCCCGGGGCCGCTTGGGGTACGCGGGCGCAACTCCGACAATCGACTGATCAAGGAAAAGCTTGGCTGGGCGCCGGAATGGTCCCTCCGCCGGGGCATGGAAATCACCTATGCCTGGATCAACGGGCAGGTGAACCAGCGCCACAACCAACCGGTTCGCTGAGCGCGACACGTGCATTACCCTGGCCGCTTGCTCCACACGACGAAATCCCCGTTCGATTTTAGGGGAAAACTGAGCGACATGATCGTCACGCGGTTGCTGGCCGGACGTGCGCGCCGTCACTTGCGTGATGGCCTGCCGCCGGTGGCAATGTTCGCGTTCGATTATATCGGCAACGAGATCGCCGTACGCGGACGGTTTGAACGTGAGGAATTGAGCGCACTCGCCGATTTCCTGGCTCCGCTGGCGGACCGCTTTGCCAATGGAACGGCGGTCGACATCGGGGCAAACATCGGCAACCATAGCCTTTTCTTTGCAGAGCACTTCCGAATGGTGCACAGTTTCGAGCCCAATCCGCGCACGTTCGGGGCGCTCACGCTCAATGCCGCTCTTGTCGATAATGTCGTCGTTCACAATGTCGCCCTAGGCGAGCGAACTGAAACCGCGACGCTGACTTTTGATCCGCTCAATATCGGCGAGGCTTCGCTGTCGGCCGGCGCCGGTGGCTCGAAAATGGTCGACGTAAAGGTGGAGCGTCTCGATGACCTCGCCGACCAGTTCGACGACATCGCCTTCGTTAAGATCGACGTCGAAGGTTTTGAACCGCAAGTTATCGCCGGTACGCGCGGAATGATCGAACGGTTCCATCCCGTCATTGCGTTCGAGCAGAACCGAAACGCCTTTGCCGACGGGCGCAGCGCAACCGCCGAACTGCTGATCTCGATGGGGTACCGGCTCTGCGTATTCGCCAAGCGCAATGAAGGCCATGGCGTTGCTGGACACGCACTTGCGACACTCCGCAAAGCGTATAGCGGCACGGTGTTCGACGTGGTGGCAATCGAGCGACTGACGCCCGGCCATTATCCCATGGTCGTAGCCGTATCCGATGCGGACTTGGCGCTGCTGGCCGGAGCCCGACCATGAGCTTCTTCGGTTCAGCGCAACGCGCCATGCGCAGGTTCGGCCTTGAGGTTCGCAAGAATGGACCATCGGCTCGCGACGACCTCAGACTTGCCCTCTTCCTCCGCCAGCATCGGATCGATCTGGTGTTCGATATCGGCGCCAATCGCGGACAATTCGCGCGTCAACTTTTCGCCAACGGTTATAGTGGCCGCATCGTGTCATTCGAACCGTTGCCCGCCGCGCTCACCTTACTGGAGAACGCGGCACGGCCGTTTGGGGAGCGTTGGGTCGTCGCTCCACGCGTCGCACTCTGCGACAAGACGGGGACAGTCGAGTTCAATATTAATCAATCCGACGCGACAAGTTCATTGCTTACCCCCTCGGGCGCAGCGGTCGAACGTATCCCAGGCATCCGTACCCAACGAGCGATCAAGGTGCCGTCACAGCGACTGGACGAATTCATTGACTATATTCGGCCCGCAGATCGCTTGTTTATCAAGATCGACGTGCAGGGCGGTGAAGGCCTGGTGCTCGCCGGCGCCGGCTGTGCTCTCGATCAGGCGGTGGGCATTGTCGTGGAGCTGTCGCTGACATCGCTCTACGCTGACCAGCCAATTGCATTCGACATTCTCGACGATCTGCGCGCGCGCGGTTTCGAGGTCTATGATATCGCCACAGCCTATCGCGACCCGAACGATTTCCGGCTGCATCAAATCGATGTGGTAATGTTTCACCGCGATCGGCTGGCGCTCGCTCGCTAGTCTGGGCAATCCTCAACGTCATGACGCGGCCCCTGCCAGGTTTCTTTCACGCGATTTTCGCACGCGGGCTCGGCCGCAATACTGCATTTGCGCTGGCGCAGAGCCTCATCACATTGGCAAGCATGCTGCTCGTTTATCGTGTGTTGATCGCGTATCAGGGGCTGGCGGCACTTGGCCTATGGTCGCTGCTGACCATGTTCAGCGGGATCGCGACGGCATTCGACGTCAGCGGGGCGTCGGCCCTTGCCCGGTCGGTCGCACGCCATGAAAACGAATTCTTCGAACGCACACCTACGCCGATCATCCACACGGTGCTGATTACCAGCCTGGCTATCAACGGTGTGCTCTTGCTGCTGCTGCTTGCGCTGGCAGCAGCCCTGCTTCCTCACCTCGTCGAGCCCGCGCAGCTTGCCCAAGCTTGGGAGCTCGTCCCTTGGGTAGCCGGTCTGATGCTGGTGAATCCCCTTGCCGTCGGTCTGACATCGTCGATCGATGGACTGATGCGCGCCGATCAACGCGCAATGTTGATGTCGGCGGCCGCGCTGATTGGCGCAATCACCGCAGTGGCACTGATCCCCAATGTCGGCGTCGTCGGCATCGCCATCGCCCAAGCGATTCAGCAAATGATCGTGATCGGGGGCGCCTGGACATTGCTCCGGTGGCATGTCGATGATTTCGGCTGGATTCCGCGTCATTGGAAACGCACGATATTTAGGCAAACAACTGCTTATGCCGTGAAGATGAATGTCGTCGGCGTTCTGGGTTTGCTGTTTGAACCTGTAACCAAATATTGTCTGACGCTGTCCGGCGGCACGACGGCGCTCGGCGCTTACGAGCTGGCCGCCCGCCTGGTTGTTCAACTGCGCAACCTCGCGGTCAGCAGCACCGTGCCGTTGGTGCCCGTTCTCGCGGGGATCAGCGAGAACGAGAATCATCGACTGGCAACCGTATTGACGCGTGCCCAACGGCTCATCGTGCCGGCAGCCCTTGGCGTCGCATTGATGTCGTTGCTCGCGACACCGATCATGTGTCTTATCATCCTCGGTCATTTTTCCATGACCGTATTACGCATGGGCGCCCTGTTGACGTGGGGCTGGAGCATCAACCTGATTGCGTTGCCGCTCTATCTCGTAGCGCAGGCACAAGGTCAGTTACGATGGAATATCGCGTCGCATGCGTTGATCGGATTAACCGTCGTTGCCACGACGGCCATCGCTCCTCGAGGTGAACCGCTCTATATCGTCACTGGAATCGCCGCTGGTTTGGCGGCTGGCGCTCTTTGCGCGATAACCGGCAACGCCGTGGCTTTCGGCGTCACGCAGGTGGTGGCACGATGGCCCGCCATCGCCGGCGTGGTGGCCATCGTAACCATGGCTTGCACCGCGACGTTCGCCATGGCCCCGGCACTCGCCAGCATACGCGTTGGATAGTAATCATGACAGATCGACAAACAAGCCTGAGACAGCACCCAACTATAGTTTCGCATTCTGAAACAACGAAGACCTTTCCGAGGTCATCGTAACCATGCCAGCCGATCTATCTCCAAAAGAATTCATCCATTTGACTGCGCATAGTGGGCATCATGCGGCTTATCATGACATGTTCTCCGACTTATTCGGACTAAGCCCATCTATTGGAAAAATAGACGTCACGATTTTTCGAAAGCTGCTATCGGCTGAACGCTTGTTCTTTGGGACATTGGATGACGACATACGCGGTTTCACTATCGTGGCTTTGGCACGCGCCGTACTCGGACGGCGCACTGGCGGTCTGTTCCTGCATCCCAATTCCTGCTTCGGCAGCTGCATAAAAGCCAAGGTCAAATGGCTGCTGTTCGCATTCTTGTCGCGTTTCCCGGGCGTTACGATATTGTCGATCCTCCCTTATGAATTGATGCCGGAACTGCGCGAGGTATCCAGCGCCTATGTCCACGACCCGCAGTTCTGGGACCAATTGGATGCGCCACCGTCAGTCGATGACGAAGTCGTCCGTCAGTTGCATGAGGCTGCAGCAGGCCGACCGATCCTGGGATACCTGGGATCCGGGACGCCGCAGAAGGCCTTCCCGTTTCTCGCGGCAATTGCGACTGAACCGGGGTTTATCGATCGCATAATGGTGGTTGCCGCCGGTAAGATGTCTGATAGCTGCCAGGCAGCCGCCGACCAACTGCGTAATATTGGAGCTGCCGTTTGGCAACGCTTTGTCAGCGACGAGGAAATGGCCGCAATTTATTCCACCAGCCGATGGATATGGAATTCATATGCACCTGGTTATGAGCAGGCATCCGGTATTTTTGGTCGTGCGGTTCAACAGGGACGACCGGTCGCGATACGGCACGATTCTGTTACACTGGCTTATTATACGCGCTTACTGCGCCACCCGGCTGTCCGGCTCCCCGACGACGCGCCCGGCGCAGCAACCAGATTGATCGCGGCCATCAATGAGCGCAGTGACGATTTGCCGCAGCTTGATGAGACAGCCCTGATATTGCGCAACTGGAAGACCGATTTCATTGCGGCGGTGAACAAGTCGATGCAAAAATAGAACCAAGCCCAAGCGTGTCGAGCCGATGCGGCCTGAGAATATTAGTTGACATGTCGAAACGAATTGAGAGGTTGGCAAGTTGACCTTACAGCAGCATTCCTATGACGCTGCCCGCTACGCGGGAATTCCCGCGCATACCGGAAGCGATCGCCTGGCGATCGATTCGGTCGCAGTCCAGCGGACAATGGTTTTTTGTATTGCCGCAATGGCATTCAGCTATCAGCTGACCACGCCGATTTTGCTTAAGCTGGTTGCCGACGCAAATATCAGCATTTTTAATCTGATGATCAAAGGATTCTTCACAGCGGGATTCTGCGCAGTCACTTTGGCGGGCCTGCTGTCGCGCCGCAGTATCGGCGGCATCGGTTTAGTATTTATGGCCTATCTTGGCGTACTTGGACTACGACTACTCTACGACATCCTGGCCCTTGATATTCTTCCGATATTTCAGACGAAATTCTACGTGCTTTCCTATTATTTCGGACTTATCGTCATTCCAACCGCCGGAGTCTTGCTGTCGCTCCGCCCGCAAGACACAAGAATACTTCACAAAGCCATTTTCTGGATGTTGGTCGGCGCGAACCTGGCGCTGACGATCTACATTCTCGGCGGCGGCATCGTGACGCCTGAAACAGCGTTTTCCGGACGGTTCGAGGTAGCTGGCGACCTGGATCAGACGGCGGTGCTCAATCCCATCGGGGTCAGCGCTGCGGGCGCGTTTTTGGCCTCATTCGCGATCGGGCGACTGGCGATGCTACGCTCTTCCAACATGGTCGGCGATGCATTCAACGCCGGCATGGTCGTGCTGGGAATCGTCAACTTGCTAGCTGGTGGATCGCGCGGCCCCCTTGTCGGATTCGTGCTGGCGCTCCTGACTACTCTCTATGCGATGCTTCGCGGCTTGCTGCAGCTCGACCCGGTTCGTCCGCGACGCCGAATGTGGGCGTACGGCGGTTTGATGGGAGGAGCGATCACTCTTTTCATCATGGCTAGTCGAACAGCGCCGGTATACGTCTTCGACCGCTTCTACACGATGTTTGAATCGCGAGCGCATGGTGGACAAGAGACGCGCGACTACTTGATCGCAAACGCGCTTAGCGACTTTGCGGGATCCCCTTTTATCGGGTCAAGCTATCTGACGAGCATCGGCCAGGAGTTCCCGCACAACGTCGTGGTCGACACATTGATGGCGACTGGCATCGTCGGATTTGCCCTGTTCTTCATCGTCATGATGCGATGGCTTCGCGGGCTGTTCAGGATGTTGCACGGGAATCTCGGACCTTATGGTTTTGCCATAGCCTTGGTCTCGATATGCATGGTGTCGCTCGGCATGACGTCGGGCGCCGCGTGGCAGAATCCGGACTTTTGGGTAATGGTTACAGTCGCATTGGTGCTCGGCAATGCGCCAGCCCCCAAGACCGTTGCACCGCTACATGCCTAGCGGCCGGTCGCCGCCCTTGAGATCCACGGCAAGAGATCGCTTGAACGCGAGTTTGTTTTTTTGCCCTAACTAGCTTAGCGGCGAACCCACCCGACAGGCCGTCTCCCCCCGGTTTCAGGATTTGCTTTAGTGTCTCGTTCCTATCAGATTTGCTCGCGCTGCGTAATGGACACGAGCGACAGTCGCATCGTATTCGACGAGTATGGGGTGTGCGATCATTGCCACTCATTCGAAAACGACGTGAAGCCAAAATGGCATCCCGACGAACAAGGCAAGGCCGAAGTCGCGCGGACGGTCGAGCAGATCAAGGCCCGGGGAGCCGGGAAGCCGTTCGACTCCATCTTGGGCATGTCCGGCGGACTGGACAGCTCCTACATGCTTCATCTCATGGTGAAGGAGTTCGGCTTGAGGCCGCTCGTGTTTCACGTCGATGGCGGCTGGAACAGCGATATCGCGGTGAGCAACATCCAGAACCTGGTCAACGGCCTGGGACTCGATCTCTACACCGAAGTGATCAATTGGGAAGAGATGCGCGATTTCCAGCTCGCATTCTTCAAAGCCGGTGTCCCCCATCTCGACATTCCGCAAGACCATGCATTCGTTGCGACACTGTATCACTTTGCGAACAAACATGGCATCAAGTGGATTTTGAATGGAGGAAATACATCAACTGAGTGCGTCCGTAATCCGAAAGAATATTTATATTACGGCACCGACATGGCCCAGATTCGCGACATTCAACGCCGATTTGGTACTCGCCCACTCGAGAGCTACCCACTGAGCTCTGTATTTTTTCATAAAATATATTTGCGCTACGTTCGTGGAGTTCGCGTTTTCAAGCCACTCGACTTGCTTCCTTACACCAAGAACCTGGCAATCGAGACGCTGCAGAAAGAATATGGCTGGGCAGCTTATCCGCAAAAACATTTCGAAAGCCGCTTCACGAAGTTCTACGAGGGATATTGGCTGCCGACACGTTTCGGGTTCGATACGCGCCGAGTGCAATATTCGTCCCTGATTCTGACGGGGCAGATGATACGCGAAGACGCCCTCGAACGGCTGAAAACCCCCGCCTACGATCCTGCGACGATCGACGAGGACTTCGCCTACATCGCCAGCAAGCTACGAATCAGCGAGGATGATCTTCGACGCTACCATGAAATGCCCTTGAAGAATTATCACGACTATAGAAATCAGGAATGGATGTTCGATCTGGGAGCAAAGATGCTCAAACTCATCGGCTCCGAAAAGGCCACGAAACGCTAAAAAGGGCGTCATGATCGCTATAATCGACTATGGATCGGGGAATGTCGGCGCCATTGCAAACGTCCTGCGGCAATGCAAGATCGCGCACATCCTAACCGATGACCCTGGCGCCCTGGCGCAGGCCGACAGTTTCATCCTGCCAGGCGTCGGCGCGTTCGACCCAACGATGGAAACTTTGGTGAGATCGGGCATCACCGATGCGCTGAACGAGCAGGTGATCGGTCGCAACAAGCCGGTGCTCGGCATCTGCGTGGGAATGCACCTGCTGTCGAACGGTAGCGACGAAGGCCAGTTGCCCGGGCTGGGATGGATTCCCGGACGCGTCCGCAAGATCGACGCAAGCCGCCTCAATGCGCCGCCGCGGCTCCCGCATATGGGCTGGAACAGTATCGCCATCAAGCAGAGCGCTTCTCTGCTTGATGGCGTAGATGCCGAACAAGGCTTCTACTTCCTGCACAGCTACTACTTCGACGCCGCAGATGCCACCCACGTGGCAGCGCAGGTGAGTTATGGCACCGACCTCCCCTGCGCCGTGCAGCGCGACAACGTCTTCGGCATGCAATTTCACCCCGAGAAGAGCCACCGCAACGGCGCGCAGGTCTTCATGAATTTTGCGGGGCTCTTATAATGTTGCGCTCGCGCATTGTCCCCTGCCTCCTGATGCGGGACAGCGGTTTGGTGAAAACGCAAGCGTTCGGATCGCCCAAATATGTCGGTGATCCGATCAATGCGGTAAAGATATTCAATGAAAAGGAAGTCGACGAACTATCGATTTACGACATCGACGCATCAGTCCAAGGCCGCGGCCCCGATTTCGACCACCTCCGCAGCATCGCCGTCGAGAGCCGGATGCCGCTTTGCTACGGCGGCGGCGTCCGCTCGCCTGCCGATGCCGTGCGCTTGATCAAGAGCGGTTTCGAAAAAGTGTCAGTCAGCGCAGCAGCGGTGGAGCGACCTGAGCTGATCCGTGAACTTGCGGACGCGGTAGGTCGACAGAGCGTCGTCGTGACAGTTGATGTTAAGAAGGCGGGACTGTTCGGCCAGCTTGGCATTTTCACGCATAACGGACGGCGCGCCGTCAAGCGCAAGCTCTTCGACTATCTTGCCGAAGCCGAAGCGAATGGCGCCGGAGAGATCGTGATAAACAATATCGACCGCGATGGCACGATGACGGGGTATGACCTCGACCTCGCGCGCAACGCCCGCTCGGCCGTATCCACGCCGCTGACGATGCTGGGCGGCGCCGGTAGTGTGAGCGACATGCGCGCGTTGATCGACGTCATCGGCACATGCGGCGCTGCGGCGGGAAGCATATTTGTCTTTAATGGTATTTACCGGGCAGTTCTCATCTCCTACGCGCGACCTTAAGGCGCAAGCTATCGGACGATGGGCTGTCTTCGTCCCCTCACAGGCGTACAATGCAACAGATTCTCCAGGACCTCAGCAACGGCGTTACGACGCTGGTCGACGCACCGGCACCGCTGGTCCGCCAAGGCTGCTTATTGATCGATACGACCAGGTCGCTGATTTCGACCGGAACCGAGCGCATGCTGGTCGATTTCGGTCGTTCCGGCTTGTTGGCCAAGGCGCGTGCGCAGCCTGAAAAGGTGACGCAGGTATTGGAAAAAGTGCGCATCGATGGGCTTCTGACGACGATCGATGCGGTACGGTCGAAACTCGGCCAGCCGATTCCGTTAGGATACAGCAATGTCGGTGTCGTCCGTGCGGTAGGCCGTGGCGTCGAAGGTTTCGCGGCGGGAGATCGCGTGGTCTCCAACGGCCCGCACGCGGACGTCGTGTGCATTCCCCAAAACCTGTGCGCGCGTATTCCGGACGGGGTCTCCGACGAAGCGGCCAGCTTTGCCGTCGTCGCGAGCATCGGACTGCAAGGCATTCGCCTGGTCGAGCCGACGCTAGGCGAAGCGGTGGTCGTCACCGGCGCCGGCCTCATCGGCTTGCTGACGGTTCAATTGCTCCTGGCAAACGGCTGTCGCGTGCTGGCGATCGACTTCGACGCCGCCAAACTGGAACTCGCGCGCCAATTCGGCGCGGAAGTTTGCAACCCAGGCGCCGGCGAAGACTCCGTAGCTGCCGCCATGGCCTTCACGCGAGGCATGGGCGTCGATGCGGTCGTCGTAACCGCATCGACCCAGTCTTCCGACCCAATCACGCAAGCGGCTCGCATGAGCAGGAAGCGCGGTCGCATCGTATTGGTCGGCGTGACGGGGCTCGACCTGAATCGGGCCGATTTTTACGAAAAGGAACTGACGTTTCAGGTGTCCTGCTCGTACGGTCCAGGGCGCTACGATCCTCAATATGAGGAAGCCGGCCAAGATTATCCGCTGGGTTTCGTTCGCTGGACGGAACAACGCAATTTTGTCGCCATACTCGATATGCTCGCATCGGGCCGGTTGTCGACCGATACGCTCGTTTCACACCGCATCCCGTTCACCGATGCCCCGGCGGCGTATGATACGCTCTCAACCGACAAGAGCGCGCTCGGGATCATATTGGATTACGATCATGCAATCGACGCGCGCTATGCGACGGTGGTGCCCTTGGCTCGCGCGAACGCCCCTCGCAACGTTGCAAAGGCGAAGGACCAGACACCGTCGATCGGTATGATCGGCGCCGGGAATTACGCTTCACGCATTTTGATACCGGCGTTTCGCGCGGCGGGAGCGGATCTACATACCATCGCTTCGGCGGGAGGCACGAATGGCGTCGTCCATGGCGAACGCGCTGGATTTCGGTACTCCAGCACCGATCCGGCTGCGTTGTTGGCGAACGACGAGATAAACACCATCGTCATCGCGACACGGCACAACACACATGCCCGTTTCGCCATCGACGCGCTGGCGGCCGACAATCACGTATTTGTCGAGAAGCCGTTGTGCCTGACCCGTGACGAACTGGAAGATGTGCGTACGGCGCAAGCGGCTTCCAATCGATTGTTGATGGTGGGGTTCAATCGTCGTTTCTCCCCGCTCGTCCAAAAGATGAAATCGCTCGTCGACCGCGTGGCCGAGCCCAAGGCGTTTATGCTGGTAATGAATGCGGGGGCGATCCCCGCTGGCCACTGGACTCAGGATCCGGCCATCGGAGGAGGACGCATTGTCGGCGAGGCTTGTCACCACATCGATTTGATGCGCCACCTCGCGGGCGCCCCCATAGTTTCGGTTTCCGCCCGTCGGATGGGCGATAACCCAGCGCAACCGATCACCGAGGACAAAGCGGTCATCACGCTCGGCTTCGCTGACGGCTCGTTCGGCACGGTTCATTATCTGGCGAACGGCGGATCATCCTTTCCAAAGGAGCGGATCGAAGTATTCGCTGGCGGACGGACATTACAACTCGACAACTTTGTCGCCTTGCGCGGGTTCAATTGGCCGGGATTCCGGAAACAGAAATTGTGGCGGCAGGACAAGGGACAGACGCAGTGCGTCGGCGCTTTCCTGTCGGCGATCGCAAGGGGAGAGGACAGCCCCATCCCGGCAGACCAGCTCTTCGATGTCGCCAACGCGACTCTCACCTCAGCGGAACAGCTTCGCACGCAATCGTGAGCGCAGCAGCAAAAATTCGAACGATGGCGGCTTTGGGACCCCGTAGCTTGCTGCGGGTCGGTGCGTACCGTCTGTTGACTCGCGCCGGCCTTCATCCCGTACAGCGTCTGAAGACGCAGCCCCCTGCCCTCCCGCCTTTTTTCCGCGCGACGGCTATCGTGGGCGTTCGACCGGCCAGCGATACCAACTGGCGCGATCGGACCATTCGGTTCGATTGGCTGGAGGAGTCGTTGCCGCGCGATGGCGTGCCCGACTGGTTCGCAAATCCTCTTGGCGCGCATGGCGGCCTCAGCGCGGCGCAACCCTGGTGGACGATCCCGGACTTCGGTACCGGTGATATCAAGGGATTGTGGGAATTGTCGCGATTTGGCTGGGCGCTTCCCCTGGCGCAAGCTGCCGCCAGCGGCGATCCCGAAGCCGGCGTCCAGCTTAACCGATGGATCGGCAACTGGACACAGGCCAACCGGCTATACGCGGGCGCCAACTGGAAATGCGGCCAGGAAGCCTCAATCCGCATCATGCACTTGGCAGCGGCGGCCATTGTTCTGGGCGAGGATCATACACCCCTTCCCAGTCTCGCAACCCTGGTCGAGCAACATCTCGCGCGAATTGCTCCCACCATTTCCTATGCGTTGGGACAGAACAACAATCATGGGACATCGGAAGCGGCGGCGCTCTTCATTGGCGGTAGCTTGCTGGCGAACGCGGGCAACGCGCGCGGGTTCGCCTGGACCGACATGGGCCGACGATGGCTGGAGGACCGGGCCGACAGGCTGATAGCGACCGATGGCAGTTTCAGTCAGTATTCGGTCAACTACCACCGGGTAATGCTGGACACGTACAGCCTCGCCGAATGTTGGCGTTCGCGGCGCGGCGCCCCGCCGTTTTCCGCGCGATTGATGACACGTCTTGCGGCGGCGACCGATTGGTTGCGAACGATCGTCGATGAACGAAGTGGCGATGCGCCGAATATTGGCGCGAGCGATGGCGCGCGTTTGCTTCCTTTGACTCCGACCGGCTATCGCGACTTCCGCCCATCGGTCCAGTTAGCTAGCGCGCTATTTCTGAACGCACGCGCCTATAAGCACGGCGCCTGGGATGCCGGCGCGCAATGGCTGGGAATCGACCTGCCGGAAACAACAATGCGAGCGCCGATCAGCCGCAGCTTCGATGAGGGAGGCTGGCATGTCCTTCGGCGCGGAACAGCGATCGCGACAATGCGATACCCTCGCTTTCGCTTTCGGCCCTCACAAGCGGATGCGCTGCATCTCGATTTGATGGTCGACGGCCTGAACCTGCTTCGCGATGCGGGAACATACAGCTATAACGACACCACGGTGGCCGATGGCGATTTCACGGGAACCGCGTTCCACAATAGTGTGACGTTCGATGGCCAAGATCAAATGCCCCGGCTGGGCCGTTTCCTTTTTGGCGGGTGGCTCGATGCGTCGGATGTACAGACCGTTGAAAGCAGTCCCGAAAATGTTACCCCCGCAGCCGGATATCGCGACGCCCGAGGCAACCGGCATCATCGACGAATCCAGCTTTCGGAAACCACATTGACCTGCATCGATCGCCTGGACGGACCATTCGCCTCCGCCGTCCTGCGTTGGCGCTTGCCCTATGGCGATTGGACCCTGGCCGACGGAACCATAACGAACGGCAAGGCCACGATAGAGATCACGCATAATCGGGAAATGGCCGTCCAACTTTCGTTGCGCGACGACCGCGAAGCACGGAATTATGCCCAACTCTCGAAGGTCACGCTGATCGAAGCCGTGATCGGCGGAGCGGGAACGGTGGAAACGCGAGTACGTTTCTGACCATGCGCATCCTTTATTATCACCAACATTTCAGCACGCCGCACGGATCGGGGGGAATCCGATCCTATGAAATGGCTCGCGCCTTGATCCGGCAAGGCCATCAGGTGACAATGGTGTGCGGTAAATATGGTTCGGCTTCGACCGGCCTCACCGGCGATTTCGTCAAGGGACGCCGTCGGGGGGAAGTGGACGGCATCGACGTCATCGAATTCGACCTCGCTTATGCCAACACTGATGGATTTCTGAAGCGCACGGCAACATTCTTGCGTTATGCGGTGGGCGCGGTCGGGGTCGCGCTACGGGAACGCTATGATCTTGCCATCGCCAGCACGACGCCGTTGACGGTCGGTATTCCGGCGATTACCGCGCGCTGGCTTCGCCGCAAGCCCTATGTGTTCGAAGTACGCGATCTGTGGCCCGAATTGCCAAAGGCCATGGGGGTCATCAAAAACCCTTTGGCCCTGCTGGCGATGTCCGCACTCGAATGGCTCTCCTACCGCAACGCCGTGCGCTGCATCGGCCTCGCCCCCGGCATCGTTTCCGGGATCGCGGCACGTGGCGTCCCGGAATCGCGTATCCGATTGGTGCCCAACGGGTGTGATCTTCATATCTTCGGCGAAACGATCAGCCCCTGGCGGCCCGCGTCGGTGCGCGACGACCAATTGTTGGCGATCTTTTCGGGCACGCATGGCCAAGCGAACGGGTTGGACGCCGTGCTCGACGCGGCGGCGCTATTGAAAGCCAGAAAGCGCGACGATATCGTCATATTGCTTATCGGTAGCGGCAAACTCAAGCCCGATTTGATTACCCGATCACGAGAAGAGGGGCTAGAAAATATCCTATTTCACGCGCCGGTTGATAAAAAAAAACTCGCAGAATTAATGGCTTCTTCGGATATTGGATTACAGATCCTCGCAAACGTCCCAGCATTTTACTATGGAACATCTCCCAACAAATTCTTCGATTATTTAGCGGCCGGTTTACCAGTCCTGACCAATTACCCCGGCTGGGTGGCGGAGATGATCGCGCGCGAACGCTGCGGGGTCGCCGTAAAACCGGACGACGCGGAAGCATTGGCGGACGCACTGGAGAAATTGGCCGATGATCGTACGGCTCTCCCCTCCATGGGTGCTGCCGCGACATCGCTTGCCCAGCGCGAATTCGATCGCATCCAACTTGCCGATCGGTGGGTGGCTTGGGTAACCGAGGGAAAGAGGCGCCAGTGACGCCGCATGCAGCGTCGCTTCGTCTTCGACCCACGAAACACTATCGGAGATCAGCATGCTAAACACACGGTTTTCGCCTTGGCCGAGCTTCACGTCCGAAGAGATAGATGCGGTCACTGCCGTGCTACGCTCGAACCGCGTCAATTATTGGACGGGCGAGGAGTGCCGGCTGTTCGAACGCGAATTCGCCGAATTCAGCGGAACAGCGCACGCGATTGCGCTCGCAAACGGCACCTTGGCGCTCGACCTTGCTCTCCGCGGGCTTCGCATCGGCGCGGTCAACGGCGGAAACGCGACTGACGAAGTGATCGTAACACCACGAACATTTATCGCGTCGATCAGTTGCGTGGTGAATGCCGGGGCAATTCCAGTCTTTGCGGATGTCGATCCGGATAGCGGCAACCTGTCGCCAGCAACGATCGAAGCCGCGCTGACCCAACGTACGCGCGCGGTGATCGCGGTCCATCTCGCCGGTTGGCCGGCAGACATTGACGGGATGAAGCACTTGACCGATCCGCGCGGTATTCGAATTGTCGAAGACTGCGCCCAAGCCCATGGCGCTCGCATCGGCGACCGCAGCGTCGGCGGCATCGGCGACATCGGCGCCTGGTCGTTTTGCCAGGACAAGATAATCACCACCGGCGGGGAAGGCGGAATGGTGACTGTGAACGACCCGGCGCTTTGGTCGAGGATGTGGTCCTTCAAGGATCACGGCAAGAGTTGGGAAGCCGTATACGAGCGGCAGCATCCGCCAGGCTTCCGATGGCTTCACGAAGAGTTCGGCACCAACTGGCGCATGTTGGAAATGCAGGCGGCGATCGGCAGGATTCAGCTTCGCCGATTACCCGCCTGGACAGCCCGCCGCCAACAGATCGCCGGACGTATACGTGACGCGTTAAAACAATTCGCCGAGATTGTCCGCGTTCCGGTGCCGGAAGTCCATCTTGAACACGCCTACTACAAACTCTACGCTTATGTACGCCCACAACGTTTAAAGCCGGACTGGGATCGTGATCGAATTATCTCCGAAGTAACAATTCGCGGTATTCCTTTGTATCATGGCGGTTGCTCCGAGGTTTATCTCGAAAAGTCTTTCGACGATACTGGATGGCGTCCTACCGATCGACTTCCAGTCGCGCGCGAACTTGGCGATACAAGTCTGATGTTTCTTACTCACCCCACGTTGACCGACGACGAAGTCGAAGAAACGTGCACAGTGATAGGTCGGGTTCTTACCGATGCGGCTGGCTAACCAGCCACAGTTGGCCATCACCCCGCCGCCGCCACCTTGTCCCGCGTCTTCGTGTCGAAATCGCTCGCGTCGTGGCGTTCCCATAGCTGGCCGGCGGGGTCGCCCGTCACGCGGTTGACCATGCGGCCGCGCTGGACGGCGGGCCGGGCGAAGATCCGGTCGGCCCAGCGGATGACGTTCGTGTAATCCTGCACCTGCAGGAACTCGCCGGCGTCGTAGACGAGGCCCTTGACCAACGCCCCGTACCAGGGCGCGGCCGCCATGTCGGCGATGCTGTAGTCCGGCCCGCCGAGATATTCGCTGTCGCCCAGGCGGCGGTCGAGCACATCGAGCTGGCGCTTCACCTCCATCGCGTAGCGGTCGATCGCATATTCGATCTTGAACGGGGCATAGGCATAGAAATGCCCGAACCCGCCGCCCAGGAACGGCGCGGAGCCCATCTGCCACATCAGCCACGACATCACCTCGGCGCGGGCGGGATAGTCGGTGGGGAGGAACGCGCCGAACTTCTCGGCGAGATAGACCAGGATCGCGCCGGATTCGAACACCCGCACCGGCGCATCGCCGCCATGGTCGACCAAGGCCGGGATCTTCGAATTGGGATTGGCCGCGACGAACCCGCTGCCGAACTGGTCGCCCTGGTTGATGCGGATCAGCCAAGCATCATACTCCGCGCCCGCATGGCCGAGCGCGAGCAATTCCTCCAGCATCACCGTCACCTTCACCCCGTTGGGCGTGGCGAGCGAATAGAGCTGCAACGGATGCCCGCCCACCGGCAAGTCCTTGTCGTGCGTCGCGCCGGCGACCGGGCGATTGATGCTGGCGAAGGCCCCGCCATTCTCCTTGTTCCAGGTCCAGACCTTGGGCGGCGCATAATCGGTCATTCGGAGTCTCCTCGCTGATGGCGCAGGACATAGGAACGCCGCGGCCGTTCGATAAGCGGGACGGAGCTTGCCGCCCGCGACTTTTCATCACGCCACCGGCAACGCCAGCTGATCGATGGCGTCGAGCGGCGCCATGGACGCCAGCGTCACCCCGACCAGCCTGATCCCCGCGCGCAACGGAAACAGGGTCGCGACCAACCGCTCGGCCACGGCGATCAGGTCGGCGTGGCTCGCGACGGCGCTGCCCAGCGTCCTGCTGCGCGTGACGATGCGGAAATCGGCGTAGCGCGCCTTCACCACCACGGTCTTGCCGCTGGTCCGCGTGCGCTCGCACCATTCCCATACCTGGTCCGCCATCCGCCGCACCGCCGCCAGCACTTCATCCGGCGTGACAAGATCGTGTTCGAACGTCGTCTCCGACCCGGAGGATTTGCGCGGGCGGTCGGGCGTGACCGCGCGGTCGTCCTCGCCCTGCGCGATCTTATGATACCACGCGCCGGACTTGCCGAAATGGGCGATCAGGAATGCGGGGTCACGCGCGCGCAAGTCGGCGCCGGTCGCGATCCCCAGCCGGTTGAGCTTTTCCGCGGTCTTCGGCCCGATGCCGTGGAAGCGCCCGACCGGCAGCCCGGCGACGAAATCCGCCCCCTGCCCCGGCGGAATGACGAACTGGCCGTTGGGCTTGTTCTGGTCCGACGCCAGCTTGGCGAGGAACTTGTTGTACGAAATCCCCGCCGACGCGGTCAGGCGCGTCGTGTCGAGGATGCGCGCGCGAATCTCGCTCGCGGTGGCGGTCGCCGAGGGCAACCCCTTGAGATTGGCCGTGACGTCCAGATACGCCTCGTCGAGCGACAGCGGTTCGACCAGCGGCGTGTAATCGTGGAATATCTCGCGAATCTGGCGCGAGACGTGGCGGTACACGTCGAACCGGTGCGGCACGAAGACCAGGTCGGGGCAGCGCCGCAGGGCCACGACGGACGGCATCGCCGACCGCACGCCGAACGTCCGCGCCTCGTAACTCGCCGCCGCGACCACCCCGCGCCCGGTCGCCGACCCCACCGCCACCGGCCGCCCGCGCAGCGCGGGGTCGTCGCGCTGTTCGACCGAGGCGAAGAAGGCATCCATGTCGACGTGAATGATCTTGCGCATCACCGCCAGAACCATGGCCGTTGCCGCCCGGCAACACAATCGACGTTAACGGAAACGCTATCGAAGTTAACGCTCTTGCCCGCATTCCGCCGCTTTGCTGTTGGTTAAGCGCGCGGCAACGATTCCCCCCCAGCCACCGCGTAAGAGTGAGGCAGTGATGCAGACGACCCGATTCGGCCGCGCGATGAGCGCCCTCGCCGCCCTGGGCATGGTCGCGGGATGCGGCGGCGGGTCAGGCAGCACCGGGGGCACCGCAATTGTCGCCGCCTCCGGTTCCGGCACGCCCACGCCGAGCGCCGACCCGAACGGCAATCCGCCGATCGAAATCGCCGGCTGCTCGCTGCGCGAGCGCCAGAACTGGGCCTATGCGCAGTTGAAGGAATGGTATCTGTTCCCCGACACGATGCCCGCCAGCCTCGACCCCGCGCCCTATGCGACGGTCGATGCCTATGTCGATGCGCTGACCGCGACCGCGCGGGCGCAGCACAAGGACCGCAACTTCACCTACCTGACCTCGATCAAGGCCGAGGACGCCTATTACAATTCGGGATCGAACGCCGGCTTCGGCGTCCGCCTGTCGTACGAGACGGCGGGTCGCGTGTTCGTGTCGGAAAGCTTCGAGGGCGCCCCCGCGCTCGCCGCCGGGATCGATCGCGGCACCGAAATCCTCGCGGTCGGCACCACGGCCGACGACCTCAAGCCGGTCGGCGACATCATCGCCGCGTCGGGCGCACAGGGCGTCACCGACGCGCTCGGCCCGGCCACCGCCGGCACCAGCCGCGTGCTGCGCGTCAGCACCGGCGGCGTGGTCGGCACGGTCGCGCTGACCAAGACCGATTACACCATGACCCCGGTCTCCGACCGCTACGGCGCGAAGATCATCACCGACGGCGGCAGGCAATACGGCTACGTCAACCTGCGCACCTTCATCTCGACCGCCGACCCGGCGCTGCGCGACGCGTTCGACCAGTTCCGCAAGGCGGGCGTCACCGACATCATCGTCGACCTGCGCTACAATGGCGGCGGGCTGGTCTCGATCGCCGAACTGATGGGCGACCTGATGGGCGCGAACCACGCGACGACCGACACGTTCGACTGGATGATGTATCGTTCGGACAAGCAGACCAACAACACGACGCGCTATTTCAAGCCCCAGCCGCAATCGATCGCACCGACCCGCATCGCCTTTATCGGCAGCAGCGGCACCGCGTCGGCCAGCGAACTCGTGATCAACGCGATGCGGCCGTATCTGCGCGCCAACGCCGCGCTGATCGGCACCAACACGTTCGGCAAGCCGGTCGGCCAGATCGCGGTCGACAAGACGAGCTGCGACGACCGCCTGCGCGTGATCGCCTTCTCGCTCAAGAACGCCGATCGCGACGGCGATTATTATGACGGCCTCGCCCCGAAGATGGAGGCGACGTGCCAAGCCGGCGACGACCTCGCTTTTCCGATGGGCGACCCGCGCGAAGCCTCGACCCGGTCGGCGCTCGATTTCCTCCAGGGCAAGAGCTGCACCCGGATCGGCGGCATCACCACGATGGCGGTCAAGGCGAAGCGCGAGTTGATCGTCCCCGCCAACGCCAGCACCGCGCAACGCGAGACGCCGGGGCTGTTCTGAGACCGATTCCCCTCCCTGAAAGGGAGGGGTTAGGGGTGGGTCGAGGCTTGGCGCGACGCAAGCCGCGAATCCGCACCAGCCGTATCGCGATACTTCCACCCACCCCCAACCCCTCCCTTCCAGGGAGGGGAGAAGATGGTGGCGAAACGCGGCCCACTCGCGCATATCGGTCGATGTGACCGACGCCCCGCAACCCGCCATCCCCGCCGCGACCCTCGTCCTGATCCGCGACCGCGCAGGCGCGCCGCCCGAGCTGCTGATGGTCGAACGCGCCAAGGCGATGGTGTTCGCCGGTGGCATGCTGGTCTTCCCCGGCGGACGGATCGATCCCGGCGACTATACCTTGGCCGCGACGCTGGGCGGCGATGCCGAGGACGCGCCCGCGCGGATCGCCGCGATCCGCGAGACGATCGAGGAAGCGGGCGTCCCCGTCGGCCTCACCCCGATGCCCGACGCCGCGACGCTCGACGCGATCCGCGCCGGGCTCCATGCCGGGGAGAGCTTCGCCGCGTTGCTCGGCGCGCACGGCCTCGGCCTCGATCTCGACGCGCTGACCTGGTTCGCGCGCTGGCTGCCGGCGCACGCGCACATGCGGATCTTCGACACGCGCTTCTACCTTGCGCGCTGGCCCGCCGGCGCGGCCGAGCCGCAAGTCGACGATACCGAGAATGTCCGCCTGCTATGGGCAAGCGCGTCGGATGTGCTCGCCGATTGCGACGCCGGCCGGGCGCAGGTGATCTTCCCCACGCGCCGCAACCTCGAACGCCTCGCGCAATATGCCGACCATGACCATGCCGTCGCGCACGCGCTGGCGCATCCGCCACGCACGATCACGCCCTTCACCCAGGACCGCGACGGCGTGCCCCACCTCTGCATCCCCGACGACCTCGGCTATCCGGTGACGAGCGAGAAACTGACCGGGGCGCTCAGGGGCTGACCGATCAACTCGACAGCGCCGCCCCGGTATCGACCTTCTCGACCCAGGCCGGGAAGAAGCTCGGCTGGCGGTTCGACCAGCCGGACGCGGTCGCCGCCGCCTCGCTGATCGACTGGAGCAGCTTGCGGCGCAATTCGGGGTGGAGGTGCGGCAGCGCCGCCGCCGCGCAGAACGCGCCGGGCAGCCACGGCCGGGCCTCCGCGCCGATCAGCCGCTCGTACAGGAACCGATAGGCGGAGAACGACGTCAGCCGCCCCTGCCCCAGGTCGAAGGCGGTGACGGTGATCAGCGGCGCCATGAAGCCTTCGATCGCGTCGAGCCCGCTATCGTCGGGCACCAGCGCGCGGACTTCCTCCAGCCGGTCGTAGATCCGGGCCTGGGCGCGGATGCTGGCGGCTTCGACCGTGTCGCGCGACCAGCGCAGCATCGCGTCCTCGCGCTCCAGCCCGACATCGAGGCTGCGCCGGATATAACGCTGCGTCGACGCGGCGAATGCCGCGAACTCCTTCATCTCGGCCAAAGCCATCGCGCCGTCGGCCGGTTTTTTGCTGGCACCCATACGAACACCCCACCCGCTCACATCACGGGGAGGATGATGCGCCGATATGGTTAACGCATTGCTTAACGCGCCATTCGCCCCGCGTTCAGGATGGAATCACGGATCGTGCTGCGGCGCAACGACCATTGCGACGAAGCGAGTCCGGCGCGCGGATCGGTCGGGAGGTGAGGGATTTGGGCAACGCTTTCATCTCCCCTCCCTGCAAGGGAGGGGTTGGGGGTGGGTGGAAGTATCGCGATACGGCTGGCGCAGGTTCACGGCTGGCATCTCGCCAAGCCTCGACCCACCCCTGGCCCCTCCCTTGCAGGGAGGGGAATTGCCTACGCATCCCGCTGCCGTTCCTTCTCCGCCGCTTCATCGAAGCCCGACGATTTCGGCGGCTCGCCCTTGTCGCCCGGCTGCGTGGCCGAGGGCGGGTCGGAGGCGTCCATCGATTCGTCGAGCCCGCGGTCGAGCTTGGCGTCCTCGTTCGCGGGGCCTTTCCTCAGCCGCTTCTCGATCGACTTGTCCTGGCCCGCGTCCTGGGCGGGAGTCTGCGCGACTTCTTCCTTGCCGGCGTCGCTGCCGGTGGTGGGATGATCGCCCATGATATCCTCCTGGCGAACGGTTCGGAGGCGGAAACGTCCACCGACCGAATCCCGTTCCAACAAAAAACCCGGCGGATTTCTCCACCGGGCTCTTCGCATTGCCGTGATCCTCAGGACCTAGTTGCGGCTCGAACCGAACAGGCGGAGGATGAACAGGAACATGTTGATGAAGTCGAGGTAGAGGTTGAGCGCCGACATGATCCTGGCGCGGCCCTCGCTTTCGGTCCCGGCGACGTAGCTGTAGATGCTCTTGGTGCGCTGGGTGTCATAGGCGGTGAGACCCGCGAAGATCAGCACGCCGATCACGCTGATGATCAGCGACAGCGGCCCCGAATGCAGGAACACGTTGACCAGCATCGCGACGACCAGGCCGACCAGCCCGACGATCAGGAAGCTGCCGAACGCGCTCAAATTGCGCTCGGTGGTGTAGCCGTACAGGCTCAGGCCCGCGAAGCCGGCGGCGGTGGCGAAGAACGCACCCGCGATCGACGCCCCCGAATAAGCGAGGAAGATCGTCGACAGCGATGCGCCGAACAGGCCGGCATAGGCCCAGAACAGCGCCTGGAGCGTGCCGGTCGACATGCGGTTCTGGCCAAAGCTCATCGCGAACACGATGCCGAGCGGAGCCAGCGTCACGATCCAGCCGAGCGGCGACATGCCGGTCCGCGAGATCAGCGCAGTGTACGCGCCCGAATAGAACACGCCCATCGCGACGATGCCGGTGAGCAGCACCGCGGACGCCATGTAATTATAGACCGAAAGCATATAGGCGCGGAGCCCCGCGTCATACGCGACGCCGCGCGCATCGGCCGCGGCGCCGACGGGCGCGAGACCGGGACGGGGATCAGACCAATTGGCCATCGAAGACAACTCCTCTTGGACGGCCCCAATGGCCGTTCGGGGACAATATCGTTGTTCCTTGGGGCCAGTTCAAGCGAAACACGACATGCGCCGATCACGCATCATGCGGGCCAGATGGACGGCGATGACCGCCATCGTGCGCGTCGACGCGGCGGCAATGAGCATAGCGGAGGCTGCCTCCACCTCTTCCGATGTAAAGCTCCGCCAGGGGCGAAGGGCATGTTCAGCGTCATACCATGTCGTCCATCTATCGCTTGTCCATGATGCGGGCCGGATTACCGACGACCGTGGCGCCATCGGGCACATCTTTCGTCACCACCGCACCCATTCCGATGGTCGCGCCGCGCCCGATACGCAGCGGCTTGTCCGGCGTACCCTGACGAATGATGGCGCCAGTGCCGATATAGGCATGATCGCCGATATGGACATTGCCGTTGCACATCACCCGTGGCGCGAAAGTCACATAATCGCCAATCACACAATCATGCGCCACATAGCTGTAGATGTTGGCATGAAAGCCGGTGCCAATGCGAATATTGGACGTCAGGGTGACGAAGGGTTGCAATATCGCGCCTTCGCCAAGTGCGATGTCATCGCCGACAACGATATTGGCCGCCATGACATTGCACATAGCCACGTTTGCTTCCGCACAGCGCGCAATGAGGCGCCGCCGCACACCAGCATCCGCGATCGCAACGGAAACGCTACGACTGCTGGCAGGCATGTCCAAAAAAAACTGCCACGTTACGACGTCATGTCCGTTCATCCTCCTTTGCTCGACGCCATCGTCGATGAAGACGAAATGATTATCGCTTTCACCGCAATACTGCTCGCGGACAACAGGCATGACCTCACGGCCAAAGCCGCTGGCGCCATAGATTCCAATCAATTGCGTCATGACAACTCCCAACGCGCGAAATACGAATTACTGCTCCGGCGTCCCCTGAAACCTGCTCATCGTCGCTTCGCCATCGGCACTGATGCCGTCGCGGCGCAGCACTTTGGCGATCGTCATCAGAATGATCCTTAAGTCGAGACGCAGGCTCAGGTGATCGACATACCAGGTGTCGAGCGCGAACCTCTCCTCCCAGCCAAGCGCGTTGCGCCCGTTGACCTGTGCCCAGCCGGTAAGGCCGGGGCGGACATCATGCCGGCGTGCCTGGTCGGGCGTGTAGAGCGGCAGATACTCGATGAGCAGCGGCCGGGGACCGACGAGGCTCATCTCACCCTTGAGCACGTTCCAGAGTTCGGGCAGTTCGTCGAGGCTGGTCGCGCGCAGGATATGCCCGAGCCGGGTGATTCGCTCGGCGTCGGCTAGCGGCACGCCGTCCTTGTCCACCGCGTTCCGCATGGTACGGAACTTGACCATGGCGAAGGGCCGGCCGTGCAAGCCGGGACGCGTCTGCCGGAACAGTACGGGACCGCCCATGTTGACGCGGATAAGCAGGGCGAGCACGGCCAGCGCAGGCAGGGCGACGAGCAGGGCGGGGCCGGCAATGAGGATGTCGAGCAGGCGCTTCACTCGTACCGTTCTTGCGCCGAGGTCGGGCAGCGGCGCAAGCCCTTTTCTGGCCAGGACGGGCGGAAGGGATAGCGGCGTCCAACTATTCGGCGTGTTTCCGCCCCCCCCCCCCCGCCTTTGGCGACGCGTTCCCTGCGGGGGCAACTCCGCCCTAACCCGCGACCAGCACCCCGCACGCGATCCGGCCGCCCGAATTGCCCGAGGGATCGGTCATCATGTCGTCGGCATCGGCATGGATCACCATCGCCGCGCCGTCGGCGTCGAGCAGCGCGTCGAAGCTTGCGCCGGGCAGGTTGATCCCCAAAGTCCCGCGCCCGTCCGGTCCGATCGACAGATTGGGCAGGTCGCCGGCATGCGGCCCTTGCGGGTTGTTCGTCCCGTGCTTCATGCCGCCGGGGTTCCAGTGCGGCCCCGCGCTGGCGAAATCGGAGCCCTCGCAGCGCCCGACCGTATGGAGATGCGCGCCGTGCATCCCCGGCGGCAGGAAGCGCGCGTCGACCGTCACGCGCAGGCCGCCCGCGACCTCGCGCACCGTGGCGCGGCCGACATCCTTGCCGTCGGGCGTGCGCAGCGTCGCCGCCGCGATTCGCCCGCCCGCGACCGGCGCGCCGACCCTGGGCTTGTCGTCGGCGCACCCCGCCAGCGCGACTACCACCGCAATCGCCGTCATCGTCACGAACCGCATGCCGCCCTCCTGATATCGTTTCGGTTGCAACCCTCGACTTGTTCGCGCGGTTCCGCAAGACTGGCGCGGGAGCAAGAAAGGACGGCGGATGACGCGTTGGATGCTGGGCCTGGCGCTGATGCTGGCGGCGTGCAGCCGCGACACGGGGGACATTCCCAAGCGCGTCGATACCGCGCCCGACATACCGCACCTCGCCTCGACCATCGTCGTGCCGGTGTCGGCCCGGCTCGCCGACCTCGCCGCCGAACTCAACCGCGCGACGCCGCGGACCCTGTGGACGATCGACCGCCAGGAGGAAGCGTGCATCCCCGCGCAGCGCCTCACCGCCTGCGCGGTCAAGCGCAAGGACGGGTCGTGCCGGATCGGCATCAAGAAGCTGAAGGTCACGCCCGATCTGTCGTGCCGGATCGTCGGGCAGGCGGTGCGCGGGCCGATCGCGCTGTCGGGCAGCGGATCGGTGCTGACGCTGACGCTGCCGGTGCGCGCGACGGTCAGCGCGCAGGATATCGGCCACATCATCAAGCGCGAGACCGCGACCGGCGCGGCGACGGTGCGCGCCACCGTCCGCCTGTCCCTGACCCGCGACTGGAATCCGGCCGCGACCGTCCGCATCGCCTATGACTGGACCAACCCGCCGGGGATCGACATCTTCAACAAGCGGATCGTCTTCGTCGACAAGGCCGACGCCAAGCTCAAGGGCGTGATCGCCGGCCTCGAACGCAGCCTGCCCAAGCAACTCGCCAAGCTCCGCGTCCGCGAGCGGCTGTCGGCGGCGTGGCGGACGGGCTTCACCGTCCTCCAGCTCAACCGCGACCGCCCGCCGGTATGGATGCGGCTCACCCCGCAAGCGCTCGGCTTCGGCGGATATCGCGTCGCGGGCGGCAACCTGCTGCTCGACGTCCAGGCCAGGACGCTGACCGAGACCTTCATCGGCGACCGGCCGAGCGACCCCGCTCCCACCCCGCTGCCGCCGTTCGCCTCGGGGCTGGGGCAGCAGGGGCTGGCGTTCAACATCCCGGTGCTCGCGCAGTACAAGGAACTCGAACCCGTCGTGCTGCGCGCGCTGGAGAAGCTCGCGGCCAAGGGCATCACGCTGCCCAAGCTCGGCCCCGTCGACGCCCAATTCGGCAAGGTCACGATCTACGCCACCGAAGGCGGGCGCCTCGCGGTCGGCGTCACGGTCAAGGCGGCCTTGCGCAGCGGGCTGATCGGTGAAACGCACGGCGAGGTGTGGCTGTCGGGCCTGCCGGTCAACGACGACAATTCCCAGCGCATCAACATCGCCGACCTCAAGGTCGCGACGCGCACCGACAGCAAGACGGTCAACCTGCTGATCGCCCTGTTCGACGATCCGCGGACGCTGGAGACGATCCGCACCGCGCTGACCGAGGATTTCGCCAAGGATTACGCGCAAGTGCTGGCCGCCGCCCGCGCCGCGATCGCCAGCTATCGCGTGGACGACGTGCTGCTGTCGACCAACGTCACCAGGGTAACGCACGGCAAGATCGCGGTGACCGGCCAGGGCCTGTACCTGCCGGTCCAGGCTTTCGGGGAGGCGACGATCGCGTACCGGCCGGGGCGTTGACGGGAAATTCCTGCTATTTACGAATGGTTTCGGCGAACGGGCCGCACCGGTGCCGACCGAGGAGAAACACATGAAGGCGATCGTAGTGACGGATCAGGCCGCGGGAACGGCCGGGATGACGCTGACTGAGCGGCCCGAGCCACGCACGGCGATCAACGATGTCGTGGTTCAGGTTCATGCGTCGGGGTTCGTGCCGACCGAGCTGACATGGCCTTCGACCTGGACCGATCGCGTCGATCGCGACCGGACGCCGACGATCCCCGGGCACGAATTGGCCGGCATCGTGACCGCGCTCGGCTATGGCACGACCGGGCTGTCGGTGGGGCAGCGCGTGTTCGGCCTGACCGACTGGCATCGCGACGGGACGCTGGCGGAATATGCGGCGGTCGAGGCGCGCAACCTCGCGCCGCTGCCGGGCGATGTCGACTTCACGGTGGGCGCGAGCCTGCCGATCTCGGGCCTGACCGCGTGGCAGGGGCTGTTCGACCACGGCCGCCTGCGCGCGGGGCAGAGCGTTCTGGTCCATGGCGCGGCCGGCGCGGTCGGCGCGATGGTGACGCAGCTCGCCAGCGGAGCCGGCGCCTATGTCATCGGCACCGGGCGCGCCGCCGACCGCGCGAAGGCGCTGGACTTCGGCGCGCAGGCGTTCGTCGACCTCGGCAACGATACCCTGGAAGATGTGGGCGGCGTCGACCTGGTGTTCGACGTCATCGGCGGCGATATCGGGAGGCGGTCGGCGGCCCTGGTCCGCCCCGGCGGGACATTGGTGTCGATCGTCGGCCCGGCCGAGACGCGGCCCGCCGAGGGGCTGGCGATCGACTTCGTGGTCGAATCCGATCGCGCCCAACTCATCGAGATCGTCCAGCGCGTGCGGGACGGGCGGCTGCGGACCAACATCGGCGCCGTCGCGACCCTCGACGACGCCGTCGCCGCGTTCAACACGACCGAACGCCGCACCGGGAAGACGATCATCCGCCATCGACCGTAGCAATGCGGGGCCGACCGGCGGACACGGTTCCCGACCCGTCACTCCTAACAGAAAGGCCGCCCGTCCCGCGACCGGCGGCCTCCCATTTTTCCGATGACGAGAGCGTCAGGCGTAGCGAATGCGCGTCACCGCCGGCCGACGCCTGAGCGCGCCGCCGATCGCGCCGAAGCCGACAAGCATCAGCGCCCAGGTGGCGGGTTCCGGCACGGCGGCCGCCGCCATGTCATCGGTGATGCGGATGCTGAGGTCCAGATCGTCCGCCCCATGATATGGCGAGGAGCCGCCGACGCTGAAGGCTTCGTTGCCCAGCGGATCGGGCGCCGCGCCAACCAGATATCCGGAATAGGCGAAGGCGTTCGACGCCGTTCCCTCGAACCCGATCCAGTAGGCGCCGGCGCTCAAGGCCCAGTTCAGCCCGGCGAGCCCTTGCCACTGGGCCGCGCCCTGCGCGGTGATCGCCGTATCGAACGAACCCGAATAGAGAACCGATCCCGGAACATCGCCCCCGTCGGTGAAGATCCTGACGGTGACCGTCTGCGAGACGATCCCGCCGATATAGGCTTCGATGGTGCGGATGGTGTCGTCCGATCCGAGCGTGAACTCGGCGGCGAGATATTGCCCGCTGGTCAATCCCCATGTCGTGTCGTTGTTGTCCGGCCCCGCGCCCGTATCGACGATGGAAGCCGCGGTCGCCGGTGGCGCAGCGACGGAACAAAGCAGTGCCGCTATCGCCAGGCTGGGAAGCCTTGCGGACTTGTATCGCAATTTCATTGTCGTCCCCTGTGTCATGCCCGGCTGGTGAACCGGGCGGTTAGACACGCGCGAACACAGGGAAAGCGCGCCCCACGTATTTCCCGGCCTCGGGGAGCTACCCTTCGGCGTTACAAGGGGTCTTGTATTCCATGGGCCGCCCGGCGTGAGCCGGGATGCCCTGCGTTCGAGCGCGTCACGCGCAGCAGCGGAAGTTGTCTAAGCCTCCGCCGCCGTCGACATTCATGCCACGATTCGGCCGGCCTTACGAGAGGCTATTGGTGCAACCGTTCCCGGAGCGGGACGGGCGGCATCGACTGGCCTCAAGCTGGCGGGCGTGGCGCCGATCCCGCGATTGGCGCCCTCCTTTTTCCAGCGACGAAGGGCCCGGTCGCCCCGCTGATCGACCGGACCAGCCGGATTGCGGGGTTTTGAGAGAGCGGATTCGGCGATATGAAAGGCCCGCCCAAGAGGACGGATCAATGACCGAACGAACCCCCTCCGACCTGATCGACCAGCGCATAGCCGATCTCGGCGACTGGCGCGGCGAGATGCTCGCCACGATCCGGCGCGTCGTCACGTCGGCCGATCCCGATGTCGTCGAGGAATGGAAATGGCGCGGGGTGCCGACCTGGTATTGCGACGGCATGATCTGTACCGGCGAAACCTACAAGGCGGCGGTCAAGGCGACCTTCGCCAAGGGAGCATCGCTCGACGATCCCGGCAAGCTGTTCAATGCGAGCCTCGACGGCAATGCCCGCCGCGCGATCGATTTCCACGAAGGCGACATCATCGACGAAGCGGCGCTGAAGGCGCTGGTCGAGGCGGCGATCGCGCTCAATCGATCGGGCCGGAAGAAATAGCCGTCAGCCCGGACACGCCCCGTCGCGCACCCCGCTGACGCTGCCGACGCCAAGCACGATCTTGGCGCGGCGCTCGAACGCCAGCGCTTGCCAGCGCCCCGAATTGCCGATCGCGGTGCGGCTGCGCAGGAACGTGAGGCTCATCAGCTCATATTGCTCGGGGTCGATCCGGCCGGCATCGATCAGGCAATGCCAGGCGGCGACGTTCCAGTCGGCGTCGCGCGAAACGCCGTCCTGGTCGATCGTCCGCGCCAGCGCGCCGTACCAGTCGATGATCGCGCGCAGCCTCGGCGCGCGCTCCGCCTCGGGCATCGCCGCCAGCCTGGCGCGGAGCCGCGCGATGTCCTCGTCCCCCGGCAGGAACCCTTGCTGCACGCGCGTATCGATCGCCCAGCGCACCTTGCGCAGGGTCATCGGCCCGGCCGGGAACACGCGGAGCAGATCGAGCCGCACCTGGTCGAGCAACGCGACATAGGTATCCGCCTGGACCTGCAGCATCGCGTCGCTTTCGAACAAAGCGGTCAGCTCGGCGGCGAGTACCGGAGTCAGCCGCCCCTTCTCATCCTCCGCCGCCGCGATCGCCGCGCGGCATGTGTCGGCGACCGGCACCGCCAGGCAAGGCTTCGAAAACAGCAGCTTGCCATAAGTCGGCGCCAAGGCGTCGCGCCCTCGCCTGAAGTCACGCTTGTGGCGAAACTGCGCGCGCCACGCGGATAATACCGGCTGCAGGCTGCCCGTGCCGAAATTCCATTGCGCCATCCCGACCGAGATCAGCTGGCTGTCGAAATTGCCCGTCGGCATCGCCCAGCAGCCCATCGTCTCCGGAATCGACGTCTCCGCCATCCGCGCGAACACGCCCGCGCGGTCGAGCCCGATTTCGGCCAGCCGTGCGGCGACGGCGGGGTCGATGCGGATGGTCGGCACGTCGGCCACCCGGCGGCATGGAGGCGGCTCGGGCGCGGTTTGCGCGGCCACCGGCAGCGCGATCGACCAGGCGAGGAGAGCGAGCAGCCACCGCATCCCTTATGGCTATGCGGGCCGCCGCCGCGAGTAAATCCCGTCCCCTCCCCCGGCTACCGCTTCGCCACCAGATGATCGAACACCGCGGGGTGGAGCGGCTGGTTGAACCTGCAGCCGATCACCGCGCGCCGCCGCCACATCACCGTCGCTTCCAGCCCCTGCATCCCCGGCATGGCCAGCCACACGATCGCGCCCGGATCGAGCGACGGATGCGCCTCCGCCTGGAACCCGCTGGTCGACAGGTCGACCAGATGGACGTGAAACTTGTTCGACGAGCGGTCGCGCAGCACCGCCGCGATGCGAAACGGCGCGCGCGGGCGCTCGCGGTTCCCCCCCGGCGTCATCAGGCTCGGTCACGCGGACTGTCCTTGGCTACGACCCATCGATCTGGATGAGACTCAATGATCACTTACCGGCGGAAGTTCCCCTCACGGCCCGGAATTATACTGCGCGCACGCCGCCTTGTCGCCCGCAACGCACGCTGTGTAGAGCGCCATCCGCGCCGCGTTGCGGCGGCGGATCTCCGCGTTGCGCGCATCATTCTCGCGGACCTGACGGCGATATTCCGCCATCTTCGCGTCATAGTCGGCGATCGATTTGTCGACCGACGCCTTGTACGCCTCCTTGTCACCGATGATCTTGCGCGTCGCAGCGTCGGCCTTCGCCGCGGCGGCCGCATTGGCGTCGGTCGTGCCCGCCGAATCATCCAGCGTCGGTGACGGCATCGGCGCGGGTTTGGGCGCGGGCAACGTCCCCGAGGCGGGCGCGTGCTGGGTGACGACCGGATCGGTCTGCTGCGCCGCGAGCGGCACCGCCGCCAGGCCCGCCGCCGCCAGCACCATCTCGATCGCCGCGATCGCCGCCAATCCGCGCATATCATCCCCTCCACAACGTCACGGCATCGTGCTTTCGGCGGCGGCGGGGAGTCAAGGCGCGGTGATTGTGAAGACCGTCCACAAGACTGAAGCCATGATGAGGGGATAGGGGCGCGAAGTGGATTCGCGCCGTCGGCCGTTGCTTGAGCAACGCCGGCCGGACGCGGCTTGAGCCGGATTTAGCGCCGCTAAATCCACGGCCGCCGCGTCACGGTATCTTCCCCTCCGCCAGCCAGGTCTCCGCCCGCGCCGCCTCGTCCCGTCGGGCGCGCGCGGCGATGCGGTCGAGCTTGCCGGCGATGCTCGCGAACACCTGGTCGGGCGACCGCACCGTCCCCGCCACGAACGATCCGCCCGCCAGCTTCGCCGCCTCCTTCGCCGCCGCGACCCGCTCCCGCTTGGTCTCTCGCGCGCGCGGCGTCCCCCCGCCGCGCTGGAGCATCGTCCTGAGCAGCGAATCCGACCGCACCACGCGGGTGCCGACGATCTTGCCGGCATGCCACACCGGCTGCTCGACACCGTGGATCGCACGGTCGATCGCCGCCTGTTCCAGCGTCGCCATCGACCGGCCGATCGCCTGCTCGCACGCCGCCGCGAAATCGGGATAAAGCTGGCGCATCCGTCGCACCCCGGCGGCGGACAGCCGCACGCGCCGGCACGCTTCCTCATAGCATCCGGTTTCGGTCAGCGCGCGCAGCAACGCGCGCTGGCGGCGCGGCGTCAGCCCGTCATAGCGCACGCGATTGTCCATCGCGCGCTCCTCGTCCGCCCCGGTCGCGGCGCGGCGCGCGGTCGCTTGCCCGGCCTGCCATTCGTCGAGCACCGCCTGCCACTTCGCGGCGAAATCGGGCAGCCGCCGCCGGCGATCGCACGCGCCATGCGTCGACCGCCCGATCTCCGCGCACGCCTTGGTGACGCTGCCGGTCAACCGCAGCGCCATCAGGAACGCGACCTCGGTATCCGCCGTCCAGCGCCGAAAGCGCGGCTTGGATGCTGACATGATGGGCTCCCGCGAATGAAAGGGAGCCGACCATGTATCGCATGACATCGCGTGTAGGAAAGCGTCGCGGCGGCCGGCGATGTCGATGGTGTCGGCCCGCGACCGTGACTGGCTCCCCTCCCTGTAAGGGAGGGGCTGGGGGTGGGTTGGCGAGCGCAGCGAGCCACGATACGCTCGCCGCATGGCCCGCCGTGTCGATCCGATCCTGACCGCCAGGGTGCGTGATCTGCGCAATAACCCGACGCCGGCGGAGATCGCGATCTGGCATCGCCGCTCATGCTATCGCCTAGGACGGATCGACATTCAGATTTGAGCGGGTGGGTTGCAGACTTGTTCTCCGTCACCCCGGCCTTGTGCCGGGGTCCACCGGGAGGCAGGCGTGGAACAAGAGGCTCAAAGGCCCAGGCGCTGTGGCG
>Ga0153956_1000603_pt1 | contig 38761 bp, 30 predicted proteins | sample TSFL040MetaG_FD_104704 | JGI IMG/M metagenome (GOLD analysis project Ga0153956, IMG submission 104704) | Attine ant fungus gardens microbial communities from Florida, USA - TSFL040 MetaG | ecosystem: Host-associated > Fungi > Mycelium > Unclassified | place: USA: Florida, Wekiwa Springs... | reverse complement strand
CTCCGACACTCACGACCGGCCGTCTCCGACGGCCTTTTCCCTCTCTCTTCGCAGACTCCTGCCCTTCAGGCACGTACGGGGATATTAAGGACATGGGGGCTTCTCCTTAGCAGTTCTGCTGCTCTTTACTATTAAATTGTTATCTCTGTTCAGAAAACCGTCGTTTTAGGAAAGTTACACTTTTCCTATAGGATGCGTCAAGGTTTTCTTACAGCATTATTGTAATTGACGAAATATATACAGTGTTTTTTAAAAGTTGGATCCTTTCTGTTCAAATGCTTTCTATCAGCTAATCATTATCTGAGGCATTGGTCTAAAATGTGGTAGAGAGATCATAGGTTAAAAACATTTGAATCACCACGATTTCACGTATCTTTCATCATCAGATTATTTACGCTCGATCCTCAAGAAACTTTATCTGCAAAAAAGATCATCTTTCTTCGACGAAATGTCACAAAACTCCGCAGAAAGATCATACATTCCGCCGGAAAATGACATAACTTCGAAGAATGATCGCCTTTTTTGAGGAAAAATTACGAGTCAACGAAAAGGATCTTGATTTTATTGTTTTAAGGTCTATGGTAGTTAAGCCAAAAAAAGGATAAGCTAAACTACTGAAATGAAAAGACTAAACCGCTATTATCGGCGTTCCCGAATCGCGGAGAAGAAATTTCGTGAAATAATCAAGTATTTCGCAGTTGATCTGACAGCCAATAAGACGGCTGAGTTAACAGGATTGACACATAAAGCGGTCAATCAGATGTATTTGAAAATTCGTCATCGTCTGGCAGAAGAGTCACAGCGGCAGTCACAGTTTTCTGGTGAGGTCGAGGTCGAGGTCGATGAAAGCTACTTCGAAGCCAGGCGGATAAAAGGCAAACGCGGACGAGGAGCTTTCGGTAAGACGATAGTCTTCGGCATCGGCAAACGGAACGGAAAAGTGTTCAGAGAGATCGTCCCGGATGTCCAGCGAAAGACGCCGCAAGCCATTATTCGCGGGTGTGTCAGCATCGAGACCGTTATCCATTCCGACGGCTGGAGAGGCTACAACGGACTGGTCGATATCGGCTATCCGAAGCACTTTCGCGTCAACCGCTCGGCCGACGAATTTGCCAACGATGTTTCAAATATCAACGGTATCGAATCCTTTTGGTCCTTCGCCAAAAGACGTTTGATAAAATTTAATGGTGTTAAGAAAGAAACTTTTTATCTGCACCTAAAAGAATGTGAATTCAGGTTCAATCATCGCAATGATAACCTTTATAAACTTCTTCTGGCTTTGCTTAGAAAGTTTCCTTTATAATGTCCTTAACTACCATAGACCCTTATTTTAATATTAAAGGAGTTATTCGCTATCGGGCATTACATCGTAGGGGATGCGGTTGGTTAGGGTTCGAGAGATGAGTTGGCATACGGTCCAGGCGGCGAGAGAGATGCCGGTTATGGCCCAACCGACATCGACGAGGATATGATCGTCGGCGATCAGACCGAGCATGAGCGGCAGCATACCGACCATCGCGGCAACAAGGACAGTGCGGCGCGTGCGAAAGAGTGAGTCGATAAGTTTAACTCGGCCGAGTTCGAGATCCATATATTCGGCATCGTTATTCAGATTCGAAAAGTAATCTGCCTCAACACGCGTCCAGCGGCGAAGCGATGGTGTCGAAGCAGCCCGATGAGCAGCCATGAACTGATGAATAACGTGTGCGATCTTGCCTTCGCGAAGGGCGGTCTCGGCCAGCCCGCGTGCGGCCAGAAATGTTTCGCCCGCACGGTCGATAGCTTTTTGAAACGATCTGACGGCACGATCCCAGCGTCCGTATTGAGCATAACTCTCGCCGATCCGTGACAATAATGCAGCATCATCTCCGCAGTATCTTTCGGCAAGCCTTAGAGCTGCGATAGACCTTAGATCGAGGTCGGGCTGACGCTCGGCCCCTGCAAATGACTGTAAACAGCGTGCAAAATCAAATATTAGCCGGCCGTCATGCGGCTTTAAGATCAATGCCCTGCGAAACGATTCGAGAGCTTGCGTGAGATAGCCTGCGAGCCGGAGTTCGTTGCCGAGCTGATGCAGATAGTCGGCTCGATCGCCCTCTTCGGGTGAGATATCAAGTTCGCGTTCGGGAACGGCCTTATTTCTGCCCGGACGTGACATGATCGTGTGACTCAGCACTTCGGCCCGAGGAATACCGGCAAAAGATGCTTTCATCTGCACTTCCTTCGGGTCGGCAAGATGGTCTCTCAGATCGAGCGAACGTGTATCAAGTGCATCCTCGGGCACAAAAGGCAGGATCGCCTGCATCATACGGCGATAATTTTCACCGGTCGATGTAAGTACGAATTCGAGCCCGCGGCCTTTGATCGCCGTTCTGTATCTATAAAGAATGCGGCCGCTGCGGCGAATAAGCCTGACCGCCTGAGTGTCGATCTGCTCGACATCTGACACACGCAGGCTGCGGCGTCCGCCTGTCAGCCGTGAAGTCACAATACTGACCAGGCCCGTACGTGATATTCGGCGGCCGTCAAAAACAATGTGATCTGAAAGTGCGAGAAAAGGAATAATGACCCAGCTTATGACAAAAAGCGGTACGACAAGCGGGTCATAATCTAAATAGATAACAAGAGCACAAAGATATGTGCCCAACAAAAAACCGGAAATATATGGGTTTAAAGGAACTCGTACACCGATCCGCGAACGGGCTTGCGAAGCTCGATCGGTGCTTTTATTATCAGCTTTGACGATCGGATCAGTTCTTTCGATCACTTAGAGACAATAATCTAAAATACCGGCCTAATTAACAGATCACATACCGCCGAAAGGATTTGCAGGCTCAGGCGTCGAGATCTCTTTTGCACGTGCCGGATCGAGGGCTGTCAGCTTATCTTTTGCATCGCGTGCCGTTTCGGTCAACGGAACACTGGCTCCGTCAGCATCCTTAGCGTCACTGGCTGTTTTTGCGATGTTGAAATAGATATCGGCAGCTTCCTTTACCTTGTTCTGCTTTTCGTAAACACCGGCAAGGTTAAAATTGATCGTATCTTTCGCAATAACAGCGTCGCTCATACCTGCCAATTCCTGATAGAGCGTCACAGCATCGTCAAAACGTCCGTCCTCGGCTCGGGTCTGTGCGAGAGCAAACTTTGCAAGCTTTGCGGTGTCGGACGATCCGGCCGAGATGCCTTCGAGATCGGTGATACCGGCGGCTCGATCCGTATAAAGCTTGTTTACCGCGATGAAGTACTTTGCCTTTTCACCGACGCTGCCGCCAAATTTATCGACAACAGCCTGAAATTCGGCGATCGCGGCATCAGATCTTTCCTTTTCGGTCTTAAAGGTCTTGTCGGTCGAACCTGCGACGGGAGTATCAGTGATACGAGCTTGTGAGGTTTCGATCGCCTTGCCCAAAGCAGCCTGACCGGCCGCTCCCGAACGTCTCGAGATAGTGGTAACGGCAAAAATAACGATGCCCAAAACAACCACACCGATCACTACATATAAAAGAGTACGGCCATTTCCGGCAAATGATCGCTCAAGCCCCTCGAGGCTTTTTCCGACCTTGCTCTGAAATGCATCTTCGTAGCGTGTTGCCTGCTGCGGTTCATTTGGCGTTGCCGCCACCTGTTGAAATCGTCTGTTCTTCTTTGCCATCTGGTGGTTAAATTGCAAGTTTTGCTTGCAATATCGTTGTATAATTAGCCCAATGGGGGCAGTTTCCAAAAGTGTTAATTTAGCTTAAAACGGCGACAAGAGCAAATAACTCAATGAATTTAACGCCCCGAACGTCATTTAAGCGGATAGAATAAAAAATATAATTTTTTGGGGAACAATCTTTCAGCAGCGGTTTCTAATATCTCAAGCCCGCAATTAATGGGCATGAGAAAGTCCGATAAGGGCAAAAGGTTAGGGTGATCGGATGATCTTCAATAAGGCAATGACCTTTGAGGACGAACAAGCGATCGGGGCCGCAGTCGCGGCTCCCGGGGCCCGCACGCGGATCAGTCACGACCTCGACCTTTTAGAAAGATTGAAAACCCGCGATTCCGCCGCTTTTGAGTTATTGGTAGAGCGATATTCGGACGATATTTATGCTCTGACATATCGGCTCACCAATGATCGCGAAGAGGCTGCGGACCTGACACAAGAGACGTTCTTAAGAGCTTTTCGCCATGTCGGCTCGTTTCGCGGCGACGCAAATTTGAGAACTTGGCTCTTTCGCATCGCCATCAATGAATCACGCAACAGATTCAGATGGTGGATGCGGCGAAGGCGAAACGTAACGAGTTCCATCGACGCAGTGATAGGCGATACCGATATAACGATCGCCGACACTCTCGCCGATAACGGCAGTTCGCCTGAGGAGAATGCGGTCCGAAGCGAACGCGAGAGTGCTCTGATGACGGCTCTTGCACAGCTAAAGCCGATTTTTCGCGAGGCTATAGTTCTCGCTGATATCGAGGGCCTGTCCTATGAAGAATGTGCCCTTGCGGCCGGCGTAAATGTCGGCACGATAAAGTCGCGGATCTCACGCGGACGCGACGAATTAAGGCGACGCCTTAAGGATTTTTGACAATTTGACGGAAATGGCAGCCTCGCCCCGGTCTCATAATTTGAAGACTAAAAACGATCGGTGCCAAACGATGGGTCAACTTAGAGCGAAGGTTGGTGAGACGCCATCTTATTCAGAACTTGAACACGCCGTGTTTGAATCGACCAGCAACACCGGTAATGACTGCGGCAAGTTCACGATCGGAATGATGGATGTCGATTCGAACATACGTTGCCTGCGGCCAAGGCTCAGGCAGCCGGGGTCAGCCTGCTATTTCCGTCAGATGATCTTTTGGTGGTGAAAGAAAATGACGTGCGATCAGATAAAAAGCAGCCTTGCCCTCTATGGTGACGGTATGCTTGATCCATCGACAGACAGTTCGATCGGATCGCATCTTGAGTCGTGTCCGGTCTGCCGCCAGACACAATCGGAGTTTCATGACCTGCGAAGCTCACTTAGACGATTATCTCGCCCCGAGATCCCGTCGCGATTAAAATTTGCCATTAGAGATGCGGCGATCAGTTCTGCTCGTCCGCCGATGTTCGGTATGCTGACAAGCGTGTCGCCGTGGCGTATTTCGCTGATGCCGATAATGGTCGGTGTTGCGGCGAGCCTTATCATCGGCATCGGTTTGCTTAACTTTTTGTCGAACAGCACCATTCCGGCCGAGTCGCTTCAGGCCGCGCGTCCGGGCAAGAAAACTATCCTTCTTGCTTCTAACAGAACTCCGTCTCGCGGTGACAGCAACGATATCGTAGCTCCCGCCGATTTTGCGAGCCAGCGTATGTCAGTATCTGCCGAATCGCCCAGCATCAATCCGCAGGGCGCACTTGTCGCACTTACAAGGTCATTGGTACGCGGCCAGATGAAGGATGATGAGATGGTCGTCGTCGCAAGAGTATTCGGAAACGGCTATGCTGAGATCACCAATGTTGTCGAGCCTAGCGGCGATGAGCAGATAAATGCCGATCTGCAAAAGGCATTTCACGGCGACCCGAGTTCGACACCGTTCCTTCCCGCCAATATCGATAATCGAGGCGACAACGTCGAGGTCGTGCTAAAGTTTCAAAGCGTAAATGTCGATACTCGCCTCCGACGCCACAAATAGGCTGATCGAGTAATCGTTTTACCTATCTTTTATCAATAAGTGCCTTTAACTTGGCGGCCTGATCCGGGTCAAGTGTCAACAGAGCCTGATATTGCTCAGTGGCTGCCGCTTTATTTTTATTGACAACATAAACCGCACCCAGATTAAATCTTGCCTTAACATTATTAGGGCTTAGAGTGAGACAGGTCTTATATGCGTCTATGGCTTCGTCAGATTGGTTATTGGCATAGTACGCACCACCCAAAAGATAAAAACCGTCCGAATAATCTGGATTTGCCTGCGTAAAAGTGACAAGCCCTTTAACAGCCTTAGCGTAGAGCGGCGTTGCATCGGCCTTTCTGCCTAAGAAGTCATAAGAGCGTGCCAGGTAGAAGTTTGTCTCACCGTCACCTGGGTTCAATCTTAAAGCGTTATTGCAGGCCTTTATCGCTTCGGCATATTGCTGTGTATCATTCAGTGCCCGGCAGAGATTTGTGTAACCCATGTACTGATCCGGCAAGAGCCTGGTCGCAGATTGCGCCGCCTGTACAGCCTCTGCCGATCTGTTCGCAAATGAGTAGTACCAGGCAATGTCCGTATAAAGATTGCCGTCGTCAGGAAATTGCAATATCGCCTTTTTTGTAATATCGATCGCGTCGGTGTAGCGTGACAAAGCGCGATAGACCTCGGACAGATTTCTGTATGCCTGATAATTTCCCGGTTTGGCGGCGATCGCCCTTTCGTATGAGCCGGCAGCGGCATCGTACTGTCTTTGTTTCTGCTGCGAATCACCAAGCAGAAAATATGATTCGCCGACCCACTGAGTGCCGCGTTTGAGGGCTTCCTCGGCGGCCATTCCCTGTTCTTTTACATTGCCTTGTGCTGCCTGTACGCGTGCAATGTTGTAATAAAGCTCCGCATCCTTTGGATCGATCAGCGACCCTTTCTGATAAGCATCGAGAGCGGCGGCATACTGTCCTTTAGCAAAATATATCTCACCGATACCCTTTATGAACGAAAGATTTTTCGGTTCGATCATCGCGGCCTTATTTAGATCATTAAGTGCCGCGTCGTAGTTCTTTTCGTCGTAATACAGGAACCACCGGATACGATAGACCTCGATAGGCTTATATCCCTGAAGCAGTGCCTGCTGAAACTCTGTTTCGGCAACGCCGTTGTCCTTCATATAGTAATGAGCGACGGCATTCCAATAATGAGCATCCGGATTATTCGGGATAATGGCGATCGCCTGAGCATATCCGTCGGCGGCTGTCTGATAGTTCTTGGCTTGAAATGCCTTATTCGCGGCATCTACGATCTGCTTGGCCTTTGCTTTGTCCTTTTTGGACTGAGCAGCAATGCCGCCGGTCAGTGACAGAACAAAAACAATAATGAGAACGACGCTGTATCTGGTACGAGTTGTCATTTTATGACTCCAAATGATTTTCTACTGCTGTATGACCACACGATCATTACCTGTCTTGGGTTTAGGCGTTGCCCTCGGTGCGGGCGTGCGCGGCGGCCTCGAGCCGCTATCACCTGTACGTGACGGCGTACTGACAGGAACCGCAGTCGGCTTGACCGCAGGCGTCTGCACGGGTTGAGATCCGAACGGCGTCGGTGATATCACCGGTGTCGGGGTCGGCGACGAATTAGTATTGCTCTCCAAACTCGAATTGGACGTCTGATCGGGCGTACTCTCAGCCGTCGGTGTCGGCATCGGCGTGGACATCGGTGTTGTTGTGGGCGATGGCTCGGTCTTTCCGCCTATATGGAACATCCCGTTAGAGTACGCGTACCATGCTCCTCCGCCCGCAAGCAGCATAAGAATAAGTACAGCACCTAACCCGCCGAGAATGAGTCCGGCCTTGGACTTTTTCTTTGCCGTCGGAGTTTTAGCCGCGGCTGTTGGTGCAGCCGGTACGGCGGTCGCCGCATTTGCTGCGGCCATCGCTTTCGGTTCAGGTTCAATTACAGGCTCGGGCACAGTTTCGGCCGCTGTGTGGGCTGCCGCATTCTCGTTTATATTGATCACCGGTTCCGTAAAGAATGCCGGAGTCGCCGGAGCTGCATCCGAGGCGTCATTTGACGGCGGTGTAAATGCCTCGCCGGTATCTTGGACATTATTGTCGATGCTGATCAGCGAAACAGTTGCCGCAGGTTCGAAATGTTCCGCTGCCGGTGCTACGTTATCAAAAGTGAAGGGCGACGGCGGAGGCGTATCGGCAATAGGCTCAGCCAGATCCTTGGCAAGCAGTACCTCTGTTTTGATGCCGGACTGTTCCGGCACTGCCTGCGGTATCTCGGGCAGTTGGCCGCCGGTCATCTGCACGGTCGCATCAAATGACGGCTCGGGTGCAACGGTCGGTATCACAGGCTGTGCATCGACGATAGGCTCGGCCTCGACAACAGGCTCGATCAGCGGCGAATCCATTACGACCGTATTTGCCATCATCGACGCTTTTGAGTCGTTATAAGCCTTTCGCAGTTCTTGCTGCATTTCGAGAGCATTTGTGTACCTGCGGTCCTTTGTGACCTCGAGTGCTCGCATTATCACATCCGAAACGCCTTTAGGAATATCCGGATTTGCCTGATACATCGGAACGACCGGATCCGGTTTGCCGTTAAGCATTGCATCGGCACGGGTCAGTGCATCGATCGGTTTGATATTTGTCGCCAGTTGATACAGTGTCGCCGCAAGCGAGTATAGATCGCTGCGCGGATCGGTGCCGGTTCCCTGTATCTGCTCCATCGGTGCAAAGTGCGGCGTATAACCGAAAATGCTCGGAGCATTTTCCGATCCGGGCGTATGGCTGCTGTGCGTGTCCTTAGACAGCCCGAAATCGAGCAGAACGATATGATTTTCGTCCGTCAGCTTTAAATTCTGCGGTTTGATATCACGATGTACGATCGGCGGTTCGTGCGAATGAAGATAATTCAGCCCATCCAAAAGCTGATCAGACCAGAACATCACCCAACTCAGCGGGAAAGGCTTTCCGGCCGCTTCGAGTCGAGCCGCAAGATCGTCGCCTGCGATGTGCTCCATCACCAGATATTGGTTGCCGCCATCAACAAAATGATCGCTGACCTTTGGCAAAACCGGATGACGCAGTCGTGCAAGGATGCGAGCCTCACGTTCAAAGGCTCCGGCCAGTGCCGGATCATTTGAGTAGCTCGTACGTTTCAGGGCGACCGCACTGCCTAGACGCTGGTCAACCGCAAGATAAACCTCGCCCATGCCGCCTTTTCCGATCAAATGTACGATCAGATAGCGATCCTGGACCATTGTGTTGGGGGCCAAAGCATTCATCATTTTATAATCTAACCTGAATTACGACGTGTAAAACTAAGCAATTTTGCATCATTCGCTGCCGAAACCTTTAATTTTTCGGGCGTCAGCATCGCCGGCATCCCTCTATGCTGCCAACAGCGAACATTCCCGTGCACTTTTCTCGAACACGGACTGCCTTTCTTGGTCTCTGCACCGCAGATATAAACGTCATCGACAACTATTTCCGGCTTTTGCACGATCTCCGGCGGCCGCGGGACCACATTTGCAGCCTGTGCGTTCGCATTTGACGGCGTCTGCACCTGCGAATTCTGAACCGCAGCCTGTCCCTGATTTAGCTTTTCAACAATAGCTTGTGACGGCTGAGCCGAGTTAACAGCATTAGTTCTCAGGCCGGCGATCTTTACGGGCGGCCGCGTCGCTCCCGACAATAGAGTAAAGATCGACGCCGCACAGATCAGTGACGTTATACCGATAAATACCCTCGGCAAAAGCTCAGTTCCCTTATTCTCGATCTCGCAAACCTGACAGAAACGACGGCTTGTCCAAATACGCCATTCGGCTCTTTCGATCTTTTCACCGCAATTCGCGCAGAACTTTGGTTTATATAAGAGATCCATACCCGAGATTTGATCTTCGTATCGAGATAAAAAAGCGTGCTAATTATAAGCTAATTTGCTCCGGTTGTTAAGACTCGTTCTCTTAGCTTAGGTCAAAACCTGTCTCTACGATAAAATCAGCGGCGGCGATGCAACCGCGGTTCAACATTCTGCGTCTGATTGCTAAGATTTACGTATGTCAAAGCTTGCCCTGATACTAGCTTTTATTTGTGTTCTGTCTGCGGGCGTAATGGCCCAGGATGATGATGAACCTATTCGTGTCGAGTCAACGCTTGTGCGCCTCAATGTCGGGGTCGTCGATCAGAGCGGCAATCCGATACTCACGCTTAACAAGAATAATTTTTCGGTTTACGAGGATGGCGTTAAGCAGCAGATAACGGGCTTTCAGCCATCATCGGCACCATTCAGCGTGGTGATGATACTTGATATGAGCGGCTCGACCGTCTCATTCAGACAGGTGATGAAGCAGGCGGCATACAGGTTCGTCTCTGCACTCGGTCCGGATGATCGGGTCGCGGTCGTTGAGTTTTACGACAAGATCAATCTTCGCAATGATTTTACGACGAACGGCAAGACGATCTTTCACTCGATCGACGCCGCTAACGGCAGAGGTAAGACCCAATTCTTTAAGGCACTTAATTTTGCCCTCCAAAAACTATCGAACGAAAAAGATCGACGCAGGGCGATAATCGTATTGTCCGACGGCATTGATACCGATGCCCAAGATCATGATCGGAGTGCCCTCTTAAAGCTGGACGATGCAAAAGTGCCGCAGGCGTTAGACCCTGAAAACCTCGATTCGATGCTGCGCGTTCTGCAAAGGTCAGATCAGCTTGGCGTCACGATCTATCCGCTCGCGCTTCCGACCGGCAATCCGGCAAAACTTGCCGACCCGACACCGCGTCAATATGAGATGTACCGGGCAGCACGCGAACGCATGAAATTTGTCGCGACCCGAACCGGCGGCACCTTTCGATCGATCGACCATTTAGAAGATATGGGACGCCTGTATGCCGAGGTGGCCGCCGATATGCGAACTCTTTACACCGTCGAGTATCAGCCGTCAAATGACAAGCGTGACGGCAAATGGCGCGCGATACAGGTCACCGTCAACGATGTGAACCTTATCGCCCGCAGCCGAACGGGCTACTTTGCCAAGTGATCGCACCAAGTGGCGGCATCAGGCAATAATAGATCGACAGAAGTTTGAATTTGAGTGATATTGCTCTAAATCATAGATTTTCGGTGTCGCTATCCTTGACACTTTCTTCGGCGATTTGTAGTCTAGTTGTTCGCCTTTGTGCACCCGTAGCTCAGCTGGATAGAGTACTTGACTACGAATCAAGGGGTCGCATGTTCGAATCATGCCGGGTGTACCATCATTTATGACCAAAAGTGCCGCATAGCCGATATAGCGGCACTTTTTATTTGCATTCTATGTATTTGATGAGAGATCGGCTTTTATCTTTACCTATTTGATGTCCGACTCGCGTCGAAAACATCTTTCCCCAATCTGACGTTAACTTTAGAGGCTGTTACAATTGTTACATTGTTTTGTGAATGCCTACGGATAACGACCACAATGCAGGAGTAATTAGATCAGTAATGCCTATGAATCTTAATTTATCATCGCATTTCCGTATCAGTTTGGCTGGCGTCTGTTTTCTGATCTTTTCGATCTGTACGATCGGGCAGACAAATGCTCGGTCCTCTGCCGATGAGATCACTGAGAATAGAACGCCCTTATCGACGCGTCCTGAACCTATCATGCCGCCGATCGGATACTCTGCCAACTTTAGCATCAAGGCTCGTTCTCAAACACGTATCGATGTTGCACCTGCATTCAATGATCGCCCGGTGAAGCGATTCGACCCTAAAAAAAAGCATACCGGCCCGTCGCCTGAGATCGATGACGAAACGGCAGATGACGATGATACATCGGTCGATACGACGCCTCGTTTTCACTGGAAAGCGGCATTCGCACAGTCAGGGTTATTTCTCGCTATACAGCACGGCATCAGGATGACCCAGCCCAAAACTCGCGACCTGCTCGGCGGGCCGTTCTTTCGTAATTGGGGCAAGTCGTTCACAAATCTTCATGGCTGGGGTGACGGTGACAATTTCGTTACCAATTATATGGCTCACCCCATGCAGGGCAGCGTCACTGGACGAATATTCATAAATAACAGCGACCGGTCCAAAAAGCTCGAGTTCGGCAATAATAAGGAATATTGGCAAAGCCGTCTTAAGGCTATGGCATGGTCGGCGGCTTGGAGTACGCAGTTCGAATTAGGCCCTGTGAGCGAGGCTACGATCGGCCACGTCGGCCTGCGTACAGTAAAAGGACACAGCACTATGGCTTACGTCGATCTCGTCGTCACACCGACGATCGGGACCGGGGTCCTGACCCTTGAGGACATCGCCGATAAATATCTTTTGAAACGCTGGATCGAAAAAAGTCACGGCCCGACGTCATTTGAAACCAAGTTATTCCGTTGTCTGTTCACACCGACGGCAGCCTTTGCCAACATTCTGCGATTTAAAATGCCGTGGAAACGAAATGATCGCTGACGATCACCGGATCTTGCGGATAACCACCTGTCACACATACAGCGGCTGTCACGGCCGCTTATTTATTTTCAGCCATCCAAATTTGTCGCTGCATCGATATAAAGGCTAAACTTCATCTAAATTTTGATGGAGCAAACATTATAATGAGATATAAAAAGACCTTGCTCGCCGTCGCGGTTGCCGCCGCAGGCGCAGGAATCTTGAACGGCACTATGAATAACACATCTGTATTTGCGGACGATAACACTGCCATTTATCAGGCATCCGCAGATCTCGATACGGCTTCGAGTTTTGACGCCGCGACAGATCCTCTGACCGCACCCTGGAGCGGGCCATACGGCGGCGTTCCACCATTTGACAAGGTCAAGATCGCCGACTTTAAACCTGCCTTAGAAGCGGCAATGGCCGAAGATCTGAAAGAGATCGACGCCATCGCGAATAACAAGGCAAAGCCGGCCTTTGAGAATACGTTCATCCCGCTTGAGAGATCGGGCGATATGCTTAATCGGGTAAATACCATCTTCGGTATATACTCGACCAGCTTGAGTACACCAGAGTTTCAGCCCGTACAAGCTGAAATGCAGCCAAAACTTGCCGCTCATTACGATAAGATCACTCAGAACGAAGCTCTCTTTAAACGTATCGAGAGCATCTACAGATCGCCCGCTTATAAAAAACTCAACCCCGAGCAGCAGCGTCTGGTCAAGGTTACTTACGATCATGCAGTACATAACGGAGCCGCTCTCGATGCCGATAAAAAAGCAAAACTGTCCGAGGTCAATCAGCGCCTCGCGGGCCTTTATGCCAAGTTCAACCAAAATCTACAGGGTGAGGAGAGCGAACTTTACGTTTTGATCGATAATAGATCAGACCTCGCCGGTTTACCTGATTCGCTGGTTGACGCAGCTGCCGAAGACGCTCATTCAAAGGGCAAAACGGGCTGGATGATCCGCAACACTCGTTCATCGACCGACCCGTTCCTGACATACGCCGACAACCGTGCACTTCGTGAAAAGGTCTGGAAAATGTTCGTCAGCCGCGGTGACAACGGCGATGCCCGCGATAATAATTCGACGATCACACAGATATTAAATGCCCGCACCGAACGCGCTCATATCTTTGGCCTGCCGAGTCATGCTCACTGGATACTTGAAGAAAAAATGGCAGCAAAACCCGAAAATGCGATGAAACTCATGGAAAGCGTCTGGCCCGCGGCGGTCGGCCGAGTTCATGAGGAGGTCGCCGATATGCAAGCGTATGCCGATAAGCAAAAAGCAGGCATCAAGATCGCTCCGTGGGACTATCGCTACTATATGGAAAAGGTCCGTAAAGAGAAATACGATCTCGACCAGAACGAAGTTAAACCATATCTCCAACTCGACAAAATGCGTGAGGCGATGTTTTGGGTCGCTGGCGAATTGTTCGACCTCTCATTTTCAAAGATCAGCAACGTTCCGACCTTTAACCCCGATATGGAGGTTTATGAGGTCAAGAATAAGAAGACCGGCAAACACATCGGCGTTTGGTATTTTGACCCGTATGCTCGCGACGGCAAGGACAGCGGCGCGTGGATGAACCAGTACCGTAATCAATCGCGCATCGGCGGCAAAGAGATCACTACGATCGTCTCCAACAACGCCAATTTCGTCAAAGGAAAGCCCGGCGAACCGGTCCTTATTTCCTGGGACGATGCGACAACGATGTTTCACGAATTCGGTCACGCGGTTCACGGCCTCTCGTCAAATGTGACGTATCCGTCGCTGTCAGGCACCAACGTCGCGACCGATTACGTCGAATTCCCTTCGCAGTTGCTCGAGCATTGGGTCTCAACGCCCGAGGTACTCAATAAATTTGCACTGCACTACCAGACCGGCAAACCGATGCCCGGGGCTCTTGTCGAAAAGATCCACAAGGCGTCAACCTTTAATCAGGGCTTTGACACCGTTGAGCTGCTCGCAAGTGCCCTGGTCGATATGAAGATCCATATGTCCGGCCAAATGAACATCGATCCGAAGAAATTTGAACTCGATACGCTGGCCGAGCTGAATATGCCGTCTGAGATCGTGATGCGTCACCGCAGTACTCAATTCAGACACATCTTCGGCAGCGACGACTATTCGGCAGGTTATTACAGTTACGTCTGGTCTGATGTTCTAAAGGCAGATGCGTTCACGGCTTTTACCGAAGCCAAAGGCCCCTATGATAAGGCAGTTGCAGCACGTTTGACCAAATACGTATTTTCGGTCGGCAACACGATCGATCCGGCGGTCGGATTTAAGAGATTCCGCGGCCGTGACCCCAAGGTCGATGCTCTTATGATCGAAAAAGGGTTTCCCGTACCAAAGAACTAGCCTCGTTATTAGACCGCAAAAATCAAAGATCGTCAGTGCCACCTGCGGTAGCGGGTGGTACTGACACGGGACAACCATCCGGTACGGAAAGTGATACCGGCACAGTATCTACTTTATCCCGAGGTTTCGCATTCGACGGTATAGGTGGCTGCGATCGACGCCCATGTCTTCGGCGGCTTTTGAGACATTTCCGTCAAATTCGGCAAGTTTATGCTGTATGAATTCACGTTGATATGCGTCAGTCGCGTCCTTAAATGACGGGAATCGAAAACTGATCGCCGGTGCCGAAGCCGTCACATCAAATTGCGGCAGTTCGTCGGCATCGATCACTTCTTTTGACGACATTATCACTGTCCGCTCTATCGTATTACGCAATTCGCGGACATTTCCCGGCCATGAGTACGCCTGTAGTTTTTCGATCGCATCGTCGGCAAATTCTTTTTGATGCTTTCCGTAATCAGCCGAATATCGCCGATTAAAATGGTGTGCAAGCACCGGTATATCCTCAACGCGTTCACGCAGCGGCGGAACCTGAAACGGTATGACGTTAAGCCTGTAAAAGAGGTCTGCACGAAATTCGCCGCTCTCGATCAATTGGTCGATAGGCTTATTTGTCGCCGAAATAACGCGGACATCGACCGTGATCGGCGAATTGCTGCCGACCGGATCGAATCGCTGCTCCTCAAGGACACGCAACATTTTTGCCTGTACGATCGGCGACATATCACCGATCTCATCCAAAAAGAGCGTCCCGCCGTCAGCTATCTCAAACTTTCCTTTCTTAGCCTTTGCCGCTCCGGAGAAAGCACCTTTTGTATGTCCGAATAACTCGCTTTCGACAAGTTCCTCGGGTATCGCGGCCGAGTTTATTTCGACGAACGACGCTCCCGAACGCTTTGATTGTGAATGTATCGCACGGGCCACAAGCTCCTTACCGGTTCCGCTCTCGCCTGAGATCAGCACGCGGCCGTCGGTCGGGGCCACGATCGAGATCTGTTTCCGCAGGGCACGCATCACTATCGAATCGCCGACCATCTGATACTGTTCGGCAAGTTCGCTCTGCAATTGAGCATTTGCCATCTCGAGTTGACGCTGGCGAATTGCGTTCTTGACGGTCACGACCGTCCGCTCGATGCTCAGCGGCTTTTCTATAAAGTCAAAAGCCCCGAGTTTTGTCGAGCGTACAGCTGTCTCGATATTTCCGTGGCCCGAGATCATCACGACCGCTGCATCGACACGCTCCTCTTTGAGCCTTTTTAATGTGTCGAGGCCGTCGATGCCGTCACCCAGCCAAATATCGAGCAAAATACAAGCAAAAACTTCTTTTTTTACCTTATCAAGGCAATCTTCGCCCGAAATGGCAGTTTCGACAACAAACCCCTCATCCTCGAGTACGCCTCTCAACGTGTCACGAATACCGCGTTCGTCATCAACAATAAGGATTGAGTTTTGCATTAGATATCTGACGCAGGAGATCTATGTATATGAAATGCCGACATCAAGATCAATATAACTTCCTTCAAAGCACTGATCATCGGGTAAAGAGTGAAGAAGATCATGAACGCCGCACTCGAAAAAAGAAAGGTATCGTAGTACATACAATCAATACAAGAATACTCACGATATTTCCACGTTTCAAATATAATTGCTGTGATCGTGGCGTATAGCCCTATAGAGACCATCAGTAATATCCATATATACAATGAGATCTTAATATTCTTGAGGAGAGCGACAATTCTTGCTACGCAAAGTACAAGAATAACGAGGTGCATAACGATAGCGATCTCAGATCTTGTGAACAACTCGTTTCCCAACGTATCAAAATTCGAAAAAAAAGCCATGATAATGTTGTACGCCGAATTTGCGGCTATAAGTGAAAGGATCAGAGAACCAACAATTTCAACTGCACGCCATCGCTCGGCCAAGATCAAATAATGGCTATATATTTCTTTCAGCTTCATTATCTATCCTATTGGTAATTCTATCGTAAATTTCGCTCCGTTGGGATGATTTTGGGCGGGTCGGATCTTGCCATGGTGTTCGGCGATGATGCGGTTCACAATGGCTAATCCGAGACCGGTTCCGCGTCCTTTTGTCGAAAAATACGGCTGAAACAATTTCTGCAGAGCGCTCGGGTCGATGCCCTTACCGTTATCGGCGACCTCGGCGATCACAAGTTCCCTCGCGGCATCGTGTCTGGTCCTGATAGTAATATGTTTATCCGGCTGCTGCGGGTCAAACGCCTCGACCGAATTTTCGATAAGGTTTACAAAGACACGACCCAACTGCTCGGGGTCAAGCATCACATTGGGCAGATCGTCAGCCAGTGTCACTTCGATCTCGACATCAGCATGACGGCCTTCGTAGGAAACGACCGCCTTGTCGATCACGTCATTGATGCTGCCCGTGACCAACTCCGCATCGGGCAATCGGGCGAATCGCGAAAACTCGTCCACCATCGATTTCAGCGAGCTTACCTCTCTCAGTATCGTCGCCGTACTTTCTTCGACCACCGTTGATATCGGCCCTTTATCATCGATCCGCTTCCCTGCACCATTATCCGGCAGAGCAGAGTTAGAGAATCTTTTTGCGATCCGTTCGGCAGAAAGCTGTATCGGCGTCAGCGGATTTTTGATCTCGTGCGCCATTCGCCGTGCGACCTCCTGCCATGCCGAAGCACGCTGTGCGGCGATCAATTCGGAAAGGTCTTCGATAACGAGCACCACGCCGCCGCCGGCCGGCAATGCTGTCATCGACAACGCAACCGTCGAAACACTCGACCCCGTCTCATCTATGTCGGCAGGCAACTGGATCTGCTCAGACGCGTGTCCCACACGAAACGAACGCTGAAAAAGCCGCTCGATGATATCAACATTCTCGCCCTCAAATAACTTGTCAAATCCGACTCCGTCCCGCCTATGATCAGGCAGACGAAGTATCGATAATGCCGCCTGGTTGATCGTCTCGACACGACCGTTAGAGTCAAATGAGATCACGCCCGTCGGCAGTGAGTCGAGTACCGTTTCGATATAACGCCGCCGCTCGCTCAGTTCGGCTGAATTAGATTCGAGCGTCGATGACATATCATTGAATGCGCCTATCAGCAGCTCAAGCTCGTCCTCGGCCTGCACGTTGACGCGATAACCGAGTTCGCCGCCCGCAACGCGCCGTGCCCCGTTAGCAAGAGCCTGGATCGGTGCGGTGATACCGCGTGCTACATAAAATGCGATCCATGACGACGCAAAGATCAGCAAAAATGTAAGCACGCCCAGAGTGAGCAAACCGACCTGGCGAACTGTGATCTGTTTGTCTTTAAGCTCGTCAAATTCGCGCAGCGAGCTGTCAACCAATTGACTGACCGATTGCTCGCCGAAGGGGTCAGGAACTATCACCAGCGACCGGCCGCCCGACATCTCAGCGATCGCCACATCGAACCCGCGTCCGTCGCTAAACTCCGGCACCGACGTATTGCCAGCGTGAATGGCCTCGATGATCTCGGCTAATTCTCCGCGTTGGTTTGCCGGGACCTCGCGTTCGTAAGATGCGTCTGTCTGACCGTTCTTATCGACCACCTCGATGTAAGAGAGGTTGCCTGCATTCGCGATATCGGCCAGATCCTCGTGTTTCAATTGTCTGCTCTCGATCGATTTTGCAAGCATATTGACCGCTTCGTTAAGTTTTTTGGTGCGGTCGATCAGCGATTGATTTTGAACTTCGCGAGCCTCGCGAACGACATTTTCGGGTATCTGCGTGAACCATCGTTCGAGAGCACGGTTCATAAAAAGATAAGAAAAGATCGCCATCGCAAAGATCGGGAGCAGGCTGACGAGAAAAAAATACAACAACAGCCGCGTCTTGATCTTGGAACCGAGCTGCAGCGCACGTCGCTCTCGTGCGAGCTTGATGATGCTGCGCAAAAAAATGAACCCAAAGACGATAAGGGCAATGAAGTTAAATGACGAAAGCGCGTAAAGCAAGAGCGTATCGCTTGCAGTTTCGACTGAGAGATTCTTCCAAAGATTGGAAGTTTGGAGCATAACCAAAAACAGAAAAAGCATCAGAACGATCGCCCCGAGTATCCATGGCGACAATTTTCTCTTTGGTGTTTTTCCCGTCTCGGCCATCGATGAAATCTTATCACAGCATCACCCGCTGCGGCCGTCTTGCCCGTCGGCGTTGTACAGCGGCTGAGGCTCGGTTAAACTTAGCCTGCGATAATGAAGTTATATTCTGTTTTCTTCGGCGATGACAGCCGTCTGCGTTCAGGCTTTAGAGCGGCGGTATTTCTTTTTGTTTACGGCACCATAGGGACTCTGTTGGCCGTTATCGGATATGTCGCAGGCTCAGCCGTCGGCATCGACTGGAAAGACGATAAGGTCGCACAGGTCGTGCTCAGCAGCGTCGCTTACCTGATACCGGCGATCATCGTGGGCTGGTTATGCGGTAAATTTCTCGAATCGCTCCCGTTTCGAGCGATCGGAGTATCGGTCACGCCGTGCGGCATTAGAGACCTCATTACCGGCCTTGCGATCGGTGCGGCCGCAATGGGCATTTCCGTCGGGGCGTCAATGATCAGCGGCGGATTGAGTTTTACAAGCGACGATGTCGATGGCACGGCCATCGCGCGGAGCCTTGTCGTATCATTTGTGATCTATGCTCTTGCCGCCGCTTTTGAAGAGGCTGTTTTTCGAGGCTATCTGCTCCAGACCTTTACACGCAGCGGACTCACTTGGTTTGCCATCACGGCCACCTCTGCATTTTTTGGAATGGTCCATCTCGGCAACCGGTCCGCAACCTTATTCTCAACAGCTAACACTATACTGGCGGGCATACTCTTTGGCATCGCGTATCTAAAAACACGCAACCTCTGGCTGCCCTTCGGCATTCATCTGATGTGGAATTGGATGCAGGGGTCGATCTTTGGTATTGAGGTGAGCGGAATGACCTTTCTCTCGCCATTTCCGCTCTTAAAAGAGATCGATCGCGGGCCGTCATGGCTGACCGGCGAGTCTTACGGTATCGAAGGCTCAGCCGCTTGCACCGTCGGCCTGTTGCTTGCAATGGCGATCATGTATTTTCTGCCGATCGGCCCGACAAAAGATATCGATGCCCGTTACGCGGATGTTTGAACCGCTTGCATCAGATCATCCTGCCTGGATCTTAAAGCTGATGTCCATCGCACGTGCCGAATGTGTCAGTTTACCGACCGAGATCAGATCCACACCCGCATCGGCGTATGAACGAACCCGTTCGAGATCCATATTTCCCGATGCCTCGATCAGCACGGCAGGATTCATATTGCGGGCCATATCGACGAGTTTTGCGGCTTCTTCGGGAGTTTGGTTGTCGAGCATAACGATCTCAGCTCCGGCCTCGATCGCCTCGCGAAGCTGTGCCCAGTTAGATATCTCGACCTCAACCTTATGCAGATGTCCGACATTCGCCTTAGCGGCTCTGACAGCCTCTGTAATTCCGCCTGCGAGGGCTATGTGATTGTCCTTGATGAGAACGCCGTCATCCAGTCCTAGACGATGATTTTTGCCGCCGCCGACCGTCACCGCATATTTTTCGATCGCCCGCAAACCCGGCGTCGTCTTGCGCGTATCGACGATCACAGCGTTAGTCCCCTCGATCGCTTTCACAAATTGCCGCGTCAGCGTCGCTACGCCCGACATACGCTGGATCAGATTAAGGGCAAGCCTTTCGCCGGTGAGCAGCACATCGGCATAGCCTTTTAATGTACCAAAAACGGTTCCTTCTTCGACCTCATCGCCTTCGTTATAGTTGGTCTCGATCTCGGCACTCTCAGGATCTAACTGAAAAAAGACCGCCTCGGCTATATCAAGCCCGCAAACGACGAGATATTCCTTTGCCAGGAACCTGCCGAGGCCTCGCGTCTCAGGCGGTACGCACGAACGCGTCGTGATGTCGCCGCGGCCAATATCTTCAGCCAAATACTGGCCTATCGCGGCCATCAATTCTCCATTTTCGAGCCAATTCATAAGCTATATTCTACGTATTTCCGGTAAAGCCGGAAACTTGCCGCATACCACATTTTAAAGTAATTCACTGACAAATGCTCAAAATGTAGGACGGCATCCTATAAACATCGTAGGATTCGGTGTATTTTATTTATTTTAGATAAAATATTGATTGACAACCTACTCTCGTAACGATAATCTCACAGATTAATTTCGTCAAAAACAGAACCTCAACGCCGATCTCAATAGGAGCATAATTGTGAATAAACATTTTCTAAATGTCGTAATAGTTGCAGCCGCCTTATTTTTGGTCACTGCCTGCAATTTTTCGACAGCAAACCTGAGCAGCCTAAAAACATCGACCGATAAGGAAGGCACAAAGGAAACAACTTCGTTCAAAGCGGGCGATACGATCTATGCGAATGCGGTCGTCTCTAACGCTATGGATAAGAACACCGTCAAGTACGCTCTCATTGCCGTCGAGTCTAAAACGACTAAGACCGGCGAGGTTATGCAGGGTACCGAGGTCACGATCGATATGCCTGGCAGCGGCACAGCTAATCTGACACTGCCGGTACCTGCAAGTTTTTCGGGCGGCAAGTTTAATCTTGTCGCGGACCTCATCAACGAAAAAGGTGAGAAAAAGGACAGTAAATCAGTGATGATCACGATCGCTCCGGGTACGACATCATCCACTGACGACAGATCAGTTACCGACGATAAAGAAACCGATCAGGATAAATAATTTGGTATTTAGAGATATTGCCGTCCGTTCCGCTGACGGTTCAAAGATCTGAAATAAAAAAGATCGAGCTTTAGTTCACAGTTTGACCGCTGTGCTAAAGCTCGATCTTTTTTCCGGCCTCATACGCAGCACAATTTCTCAATTGTCTGCCGATGATCTATCTAAGAACTCAGCCCAGCGATAGCAGATTATTTTCCAATGTCGCTATCTGTGCCGTTAGCTCAGCTTGTCGGTCACGCAGTTCCCGGACTTTTTCTGCCGGAGCGCGTTCGACAAAATTTGCATTGGAAAGCTGTCCGTCAAGGCGAGTTTTTTCGTCCGTAAGTTTGGCGATCTGATTTTTGAGCCTTTCACGCTCTTTTTCAAAATCTATGAGGCCCTCGAGCGGTACAGCGACGCGGGCATCATTGGTCACGGCCTTTGCAGAGGCTTTTGGCACATCGAGTTCGTCCGCTATCGTGATGCTCTCGGCACGAGCGAGTTTGATTATCTGAGCTTCATTCGAACGAAAAACAGCTTGAAACTCCGCCGTTGCCGCTATGTGTACCTGAAATTTGATAGACGGCGATATCTGCATCTCGGCACGAATGTTGCGCACCTTTGTGATCACATCGATGACCGCACCCATTTCGCGTTCGGCTGATTCGTCAATAAAATTCGCATCTCCAGACGGAAAACTCGCAAGCATGATCGTCGCATCGGCATCAGCATACGCTTTAGCGTGCATTCGGCTTGAGATACCTGGCAGCTTTTGCCAAAGTTCCTCGGTAAGATATGGCATAAATGGATGCAGCATCCTAAGAGCGATCTCGATGATCGTCGCGATACGCGTCGTAGCCTCGACATCGCCGGCGGTGATCTCGTCCTTTTTAAGTTCAATATACCAGTCGCACAGATCATCCCAAAAGAAGTGATACAACCGCGAGACCGCTGTATGAAATTCGTATTTATCAAGAGCACGCCCGACATCGAGAGCAGTTCGATTCAGCCTCGATATGATCCATTTATCGGTTACGCTTTCAGCGTTGACAAGACTCGAATGATCGACACTTGCCCCTTCGGCATTTAAGAGTGCAAAACGTGTGGCATTCCATATCTTGTTGGCAAAATTACGATATGTTTCGACACCGACGTCATTCCATTTAATATCGGCACCGGTCGCGATAGACGCAAGATAGATGCGCGTTGCGTCAACGCCGAACTTCTCGAACATATCGATCGGATCGACGCCGTTCTGACGCGATTTCGACATCGGTTTGCCATCCTTGCCGAGAACCGTGCCCGTCACGACACAATCTTTAAAAGCGATCTTGCCGGTAAATTTCTTTGTGAGCATCATCATTCGCGAAACCCACAAAAAGATAATATCGCGGCCCGTTACCAGCACATCCGTCGGCAGAAATTCGTCCAGATCCGAGATTTGAGGGGCGTCAGATGAGAGCTTTACTTTCGCCTCTTCAGCTTTGCCGCCGGTCCATCCAAATGTCGAAAATGCCCATAATCCGCTTGAGAACCATGTATCGAGTACATCGCTGTCCTGCGTAAGATGCTTGCCGTCTGCCTTTGCGGATGCCTCGGCCTCAGTGAGGGCAACATAGACATTTCCGTCATCGTCGTACCACGCCGGTATCTGGTGCCCCCACCACAACTGTCTTGAGATCGTCCAATCTTTCAGATTTTCGAGCCATGTCTCATAGACCTTTGCGTGCGGCACCTCCGGAGAGAATTGCGGAGCATTGTCCTTACGAATAAGCTCCAGCCCTATGTCGCGAAGTTCGTCCATCTTGACGAACCACTGCTCTGACAGTATCGGCTCGACGATCGTCTTACACCGCTCACAGATCGGCAGTGTGATCTCGTGATCGTCTATCTTTTCCAACAGCCCGAGTTCGTCAAACATCGTGACGACCTTTTCGCGAGCGGCAAACCGATCCATTCCCTCAAACTCAGGCCCGGCGGCGGCATTCATCGTGCCGTCCATATTCATCACAAGCATCTGCTCTAGCCCGTGTCGCTCACCGAGTTGATAGTCGTTAGGATCATGCGCGGGCGTTATCTTAACCGCTCCCGTGCCGAATTCTGCCTCGACATATTCATCCGCAACTATCACGATCTCGCGGCCCGTCAGCGGAAGTTCGATCGTCTTTCCGATCAGACCCTTGTAACGCTCGTCATTAGGATTTACCGCAACCGCCGTATCGCCGAGCATCGTCTCAGGTCGTGTGGTCGCGACAGTGATAAATGCGGCTCCGGCACCATTCTCCATATCTGCGTCACCTTGACGTTCTGAAGAATTTTCGTCGCCTGAACCGCCGGTACTGACAATAGTGTCCGATCTACGCAGCGGATATCTTAAATAATAAAGTTTGCCGTCTTTTTTGGTCTCTTCTTTAACCTCTAGGTCTGATAGAACGGTCTTGTCCTTTGGACACCAGTTCACGATCCTCAGGCCGCGATAGATCCAGCCTTCTTCATATAGTGTGCAAAAAACATTGCGTACAGCCAGCGAAAGATCCGCGTCCATCGTAAAACGCTGGCGCGACCAGTCAACCGAAGCTCCCTCGCGACGCATCTGTTCGGTGATCGTATTGCCGTACTGCTCTTTCCATGCCCAAGCTCGTCTGATGAACTCCTCACGGCCTATATCGAGCGGTGTTTTATGCTCATCCTTTTTAAGCTGTTCAACAACCTTTCGCTGTACAGAGATACCGGCGTGATCGGTTCCCGGCAGCCAAAGTGTACGATAGCCCTGCATCCGCTTATGTCTAATTAGCACATCCATTATCGTGTGCTGAAGGGCGTGGCCCATGTGCAGGCTGCCCGTAACATTGGGCGGCGGTATGACTATCGAATACGGCTTTGCATCCGGATCCTTATTGATCTCAGGCGCAAAAAAACCGCTTTCTTCCCAGCGTTTATAGTGAAATTCCTCAGCCTGCTTAGGGTCGTAGGCTTTTGCCAGTTCCATAACTTTATACAGATCAACGGATCAGTGATCTTTTTGTTCTTTAGTTTCGATAGGCTGGTCATAGACCGCCTCGCGGATCAATTTTTCGGCAATGCGCGGAACAGCTTCCATCGCGACCTCGCGAACCGCTTTGTCTGAAAGCCTGTCGAGTACTCGCTGAACGATCTCTTCGACAAGCTCGATGTTTGGAGCAGGCTTAGCGGCCTCGGGAAATGCGGGAGTTTCGGCGATACTTGCGTCCGCATCATCGATCTCTTTGACAAGCTGTTCCTGGCCGATCTCGGCCGGAACGTGCTCGGCGGCAACCGTCTCAAATGGATCTATGTGACACAGCTGCAAATATTGCGGCGAAAAATATGACGATCCAGCCTTATCTGACGACACCTCATCAGCGACAGTCGAAAGCTCGGTCTCCGTCGCCGCCTGCGGCTCATCTGACGCAACGGCAACAGGCATAAAATGCGTTGCCTCGATACCGGGATCATCACTTTCAATATCGTCAAAGATCCCGGCAAATGTTGTAGATATTGCCGCATCTTTAGACGGATCGCCAGCGTTGGCCGTATTTTCCGCCAATGCACCGTCGTTTTCCACATCACCGAAAGATTCAAGCTCATCCATCGGATTAGTATCATGAATTGCCGGGTCTTCCGGTTCGTGATCGTCTCTCAAAGGCAGTTTGTCGATCAGTTCATCACTAAATTCATTATTGATCTCAAAATATCGAGGCTCGCGATGCTCGGTTGATCCATGCACCTCAAGATCGGTATTTTGCCGCTCATCAACATCGATCTCTGCTAATTTGACACTATTTGGGGCAAGTTCAACTTCACTCTCCGTTCGCGAAACGGATATATCGCTCTCAGATCTTTTGAGAATTACAGAATTGAACAGCTCATCATCGTCGATATTGTCGGATGCCTCAAATGACGTCGTTCGGTCAGCAATATCAGATACTTCAGGTGTATCTGTCTCAGAAATATCGCCGCTCAGCATCGGCCCTCTGCCCAGCCGCTCGAACCTGTAACCGGGCGAGACGTCAACACGATCCTCGGCCGTCTGCTCATTAGCAGATGTATCGTCAACGCTGCCGATCTCACGCTCTTTATATGACGCAAGCTCAGCATTGAGCATCTTGACCGGAACCGACTCATTAGAGCTGATCTCACGATCTGCAATCTCCGTTTCGCCGGCATTATGCCGATACGAGTCGGAAACCAGATCGATCTCGCCGGTTTCATGGATCGCGGTGAATGACGATGCAAGCTCCTCATCGACCGGCATCGGATCTTCATCGACGATCGACTCGTTGTAAAGGCTCTCGATATCCTCTGTCCCTGCCGGAACGACTTTGCTAAAATCCTTTGCCGCGATCAGATCTGCGACCTTTTCAACAACTTCTCGTATCGACTGAAAAGGCTTTGTAAAATAATAGTTCGCCCCGACACGCGATGCCTCAGCGACATCGAAAGGCTCGAACGAACCTACGACCAACACAACAGGAATGTCACGCGTCGATTCGTCGCCTTTGATCATCTCGCAAAGCTGATAGCCGCCCATTCCCGGCATATTGACATCGGCGATCACGAGATCAGGCTCAGATTCGACAAACTTCTGCATCGCCGTGTCACCATCCGGGACGGCAACGACATCGTAGCCTTCATCTGCAAATGTAAGCTCAACGACCTTTCGGATCGTGACTGAGTCGTCAGCTAATAATATCTTTGGATTGTTCACGTTTGGCACTCTGAGCAGCCGCTCGATACGTATCGGGCGTCATGCGTAGTTATTCGGATAGTTTAACAAATCGAAGTGGGCGATTCACTTATAGGAAGCAAGTTCGGCGGCTAGCTTAATGGCGGCCTTCATAGATGCCTCGTCCGCAATGCCCTTTCCCGCAATATCAAAGGCTGTCCCGTGATCGACCGAGGTGCGAATAAGCGGCAGGCCGAGCGTGACATTGACACCCGAGTTAAAGGCGATCGACTTGACCGGTATCGTCGCCTGATCGTGATATAACGCGATCACAACGTCAAATTCGCCTTTTGAACATCTATGAAAAACAGTGTCCGGTGCATACGGCCCCGACACATTGATACCGTCGTTCCTGCATTGTTCAATAGCGGGAATGATCTCGTCCGCTTCCTCTGAACCAAAAAGGCCGCCCTCAGATGCATGCGGATTCAAACCTGCGACGGCGATCTTTACGGCGCGTCCGAGCAGTCTCTTTAACTGCTCGTCCGTAAAGCGTATCAATTCAGCGATCGGGCCTGCCTTTACCTTTTCGATCGCGTCACGCAGAGACAAGTGCGTCGAAAGCAGAACCACTCTCAGATCACCCGCAAAAAAGCTCATCGCGAATCTGTCTGTCGATGTAAGTTCGGCCAAAAATTCGGTATGTCCGGGGTAATCGTATCCGCCGAGTTTGATCGCGGCTTTGCTGATGGGAGCGGTCGCGACGGCATCGATCTTACCTTGCCGCCACATCTCGACCGCACGAACGATATATTCGGCAGATGCCCGGCCGGTCACAGCTGCGTCAACACCGACAGTAAAACTTTCGGTAAGAATGCCGCGATCCTCGATCTTGACACAGTCAAAGATCTCAGACGACAGCGATAAAGCATCGGCAACACGCTTTAAATAAGTCGCGTCGCCGACGATCGTGCAATTAAAGTTTCGAGTAAATTCCGGTTCGGCAACAGCCTTGAGTACGATCTCAGGCCCGATCCCCGCAGGGTCGCCCATCGTAATTGCGATCGCGGGCTTTTTTAACATTGTCGGTCAGTCAGCCTGATGCCTCAAAAAGGTAGGCGTGTCGAGATCGTCACCGATAGGCTGGTCATTTAGCGGCGAATAGCTCGAACGAACACCGGCTGCCGCCGAGGCCGTCTCGGTTATCCTCGGTTCAGGCTGTGCAACAGCAACTGCCGAGTCAAACCCCGTTGCGATAACAGTGACCTTAACCTCGTCACCCATATCGTCTTTGATAACGCTTCCCCAGATGATGTCGGCGTGCGGGTCGGCCTCGCCCTCGATCATGCCGATCGCGTCCTCGATCTCGCTAAGGATCATATCAGGGCCGCCGGTTACATTGATCAACGCGGCCTTTGCCCCCTTGATCGAATTCTCTTCCAGAAGTTTATAGTCTAGAGCTGCACGCATCGCTTTTGACGCAGCTTCGTCACCGATGCCTTTGCCGACGCCCATCAGAGCAACGCCGCGGCCCTTCATCACGGCCGTGACATCTGCAAAATCCAGATTTATAACGCCCGGCGTCATAATGAGATCGGTTATGCCCTGTACAGCCTGGAGCAGGACATCGTCAGCACGCTTGAATGCGTCAAGGATCGTGATCCTTTCCTCAACCTCGCGGAGTTTTGAATTAGGTATCGTGATAAGTGTATCGACCACACCGCGAAGGTCAGCAAGGCCTTCCTCAGCCTGCTGCATACGGCGCCGGCCTTCAACACCGAAAGGTTTGGTGACGACGGCAACGGTCAATGCTCCCAACTCGGTCGCCAGCGAAGCGACAACAGGAGCGGCTCCGGTCCCGGTTCCGCCGCCCATACCGGCTGTCACAAAGACCATATCTGACCCTTCGAGTACGTCAAGTAATTTCTGATGATCCTCAAGTGCGGCATTGCGGCCGACCTCTGGATTTGATCCGGCACCAAGTCCTCGCGTCGATTTTGTACCAAGTTGGATCTTGATCGGAGCATTTGAAGCATCGAGCGCCTGCAGATCGGTATTTGCGACGATGAATTCGACACCCTTGATACCTGCATCGATCATTCGCTTAACGGCATTGCCGCCGCCGCCGCCGACACCGATAACCTTGATGCGAGCACCTGTGATCGGCGGCTCGTCCATAAATATCTTTAGACCGGAATTGCTTGACTGCGTTCCTTCCATCGCTTGCTAAATTCTCCTGAAATGTACCTTAAGAAAGGGCTGCGACAAATACTTAAGCATTTAAACTGCCTTATCTACATATTGTGTCGACGGCTTTAGAGAATACAATGATTTGCGATAAAAATCCAATTTATCTTTAGCAATTATTTAAATTATTTGATTTTTTTTCTGAATCCTTCGAACCATTCGGCAACTCGCCTGCCCGCTGACATCGAATGGCCATGCTCATCCTTGAGCGAGTGTTCGAGAGAGATCGACGCAAGTCCCGATGCAACCGCCCAAGCCGGTGACTGAACTTGTTCCAAAAGGCCTGAGAAATGATCGTCCTCAGGATATCCGAGACGTGTCGGAGCGTCAAAGACCTGCTCGGCGATCTCGCACATACCGCGGACCATTGCCCCGCCGCCTGTCAGTATCACGCCGCTGGATATCTGTGCCGGCACTTTCCTCGCCTCACGCGAGATATGCTGGAGCAGTTCGATCGCTCGCGGCTGCATGATGTCGCAAAGTATCTCTTTGGACAATCCGCGGGTTTCGGTCCTGCCGACAGGCTGGATCTCGATAACCTCTTGCCTTTCGTCATCAGAGAGCAGATATTTTGCAACGCATCCGTAATCATGCTTGATCCGGTTAGCCTGCGGTATCGAGACGCGAAGCCCAACCGCAACGTCCTTTGTAAAATGCGTGCTGCCAAACGGAAAAACGGCAATATGCTGTATCGCTCCGCGCGAATATATCGACAGCGAGGTGATCTCGGCCCCCATATTTACGAGAGCACAACCGTACTCACGATCGTCATCGTTGATCGCGCTTGCCGCAGCCGCAAGCGGTTCTATCACAAGAGTTTCGACATCAAGGCCCGCTTTGCCGATCGCCTTGATGAGATTTTGCCTGCCGGCACTCGGGCTTGTAATAACGTGAATCCGGGCTTCGAGACGCGAACCTGTCATTCCCAGCGGTTCGATAATGCCGTCTTGGCCGTCAACGATATATTCCTGAGGCAGCCGGTCGGCGATCTCCCAACCGGGCTGGAGCGGCATTGCGCTTGCCGAGTCTATCGCTCGTTCGATATCGTCCTCTGATATTTCTTTCGTCGCTCCTGCAACGGCAACGACACCCGCTTTATTCTCGGCCTGAAAATGTTCGCCCGAGATATTGACCGTCGCTGAATCGACCTCGATCCCGCTTACACGCTCGGCTTCGCTCACTGCACGTCTGATCGACTCGCTTACAGCCTCGGTCGAGGTAACGATGCCGCGACGCATCCCCTTTGAATCACTTTCGCCTACACCGACGATATTGACCCGGCCGTCAGAAGCGTTCTCACCGATAACACATCTTACTCTGCTCGTGCCGACATCCAGTCCAACCGCGTATATCTCGTTACTCATCAATAATTCAAGTATTCCAGAACCGGAAAAACACCCTCGGCGTTTACCGATCTTATCTTATCGCCCTTGCCTGAGACAGCCTCGATGGCCGATTTCAGACCCTTTGCAAAATTGTCCTTTGCAAGGGTCACACCGATCGATCTGCCGCTGTCAACAATAGTAGCCGACGGCTCGCGAAGGTCAGCAAGATTGATCTCTTTGACGCGGTCGGCAAGCCCGAACTCGCGCCAGTCCTCGACCATTTTTTTATAAAGCTTTATTCTCGCGAGATTGTCAGCAGGAGCATTCGCCGTCTTTGACTCGTCCCAGCCTCGCATGACGAATGGCATCGAGGCTTCGGGTTTCGTCACCGGTGCGAGGATCACTCCGTCACCGTCAATAAGCTGATCGCCGCTGCTGAGCCGTACGATCGCGACCGGAACACGCTCATTTATGCTCACTCTGATCGTCGCAGGCATCGCCGCCGATACCGACGCCGTTCTCACAAAGGGCAGTTTCTCGATCTTTTCACGCACCGCCGCAAGATCGGCTTGCCATACGCCTGTTTTTTCGCTGTTTGTGAGAACAATTCTCTTGATGTCATCAGCCGAAGCCCGATCCGCACCGCGAATGTCTACATTCTTAACCTCAAAGAATTTGGACGCGACCGCCGTTCTGTAGCCCATCAGCCCAAAATACGCGATCCCGAAAAGCAAAGATCCGCCGACCACGATACCGATAACGATCTTTCCGATCGCGGCTTCATCGACCGATGCACGTTTAGACACGGTACGGCGTTTTGTCGCCGCCTTTGCCCTCTTGATCGTACTTTTGCGCGCCTTTGCCATTTTATTGTGAAATTCTAAATTATTATTAAAGCGCCTCGAGTATCTCTTCTGAAAGCCGTGTAACAGTTCCGGCACCGAGTGTGATCACGAGATCGCCATCCTGAAGTTGGGGAACGATCTTTTCGACCGCGCGATCTATATCACCAACGTATGTTGCATTCTTATGGCCGTATTTTTTAATGTTCTCGGTCAAAACTTCGGCATTAACGCCCTCGATAGGCGATTCGCTTGCTGCATATATATCAAGAACATACAGTACATCAGCATTGTTAAATGCGAGTGCGAACTCGTCAAACAGCTCCTGTGTACGCGTAAATCGGTGCGGCTGAAACACAACGACCGTTCGCCGTCCGGCACCGCCATTCTTTGCCGCCGCGAGCGTCGCGAGGATCTCTGTCGGATGATGTCCGTAATCATCAACAACCGTAATACCGCGCTTTTCGCCCTTGAATTGGAACCTGCGGTTCGCATTCTTAAATGCGGCAAATGCCTCAACGACCTTGTCGAACGGGATCTCCATTTCCAGAGCCACAGCCGTTGCGGCTAAAGCATTGTAAACATTGTGTTTGCCCGGCACGGGCAAGTGTATGCTGCCGAGCACCTCATCGCCTTTCCACACTGAGAATGTCGAGCCGAACGCATCGTCATAAACGATGTCATGAGCCGAAATGTCAGCCTGAGCCGTCATACCGTATGTGACGCGGCGACGTTTGATATTGGGAATGATGAGTTGGACATTAGGATCGTCAAGACAGATGATCGCCGCACCAAAGAATGGAACCTTGTTCACAAAATCGGTAAAGCATTGAACAACATCGTCCATGCCCTTATACGACTCCATGTGTTCTTTGTCGATATTGGTCACGACCGCGATTGTCGGGTACAGCATCAAAAATGACCGATCGCTCTCGTCGGCCTCAGTCACGAACCAATCCGAACTTCCGAGCCGTGCATTAGATCCGAGAGTCTCGACGACACCGCCGACGACCGTGGTCGGGTCAATGCCGGCGTGACCTAGTACAGTGGCAACCATAGAGGTTGTCGATGTCTTTCCGTGTGTGCCCGAAACAGCGACCGCATACGGCTTTAGCACCATCAACTCCGCAAGCATTTCGGCTCTGGCAATGACGGGAATTCCCTTTTTTCGTGCAATGACGACCTCGGGATTATCGGGCTTAACGGCTGATGAGTAAACCACGACCTGAGCATCGCCGACATTCTCGGCAGCGTGGCCCTCAAAAATGCTCATATTGAACAGTGTTTCGAGGCGGTCCGTATTTTTAGACCTCTTGATGTCGGAACCTGTAACGTGAAAGCCCAGATTGCACAACACCTCAGCGATGCCGCTCATGCCAATGCCGCCGATACCAATGAAATGAATATTTTTAACGTGTCTGAACATTATAGAACTGGCTCATTTTCTGCTGAGCGACTCGATCAGATCGACCGCGGCCTCTGCCGCATCCGGACGGCTCAGTCGTCGGGCATTTGCTCCCATTTCCTTTAAACTGCCCAGGTCGGCGATCGCCTGATTGATCTCATCGGCAATGCGTTCGCCGGTAAGGTCTGCCTGTAATACCATCTTAGCGGCTCCTTTTGCGACAAATGCTTCGGCATTCTTTCGCTGATGATCGTCCGCAGCCGTTGGTAAAGGTATCATTATCGCAACTTTTCCGGCGGCTGCAACTTCGGCACATGTTGTTGCTCCGGCACGACAGACGATCAGGTCAGCCTCGTCAAATGCCGCCACCATATCTGTTATATATGGACGTATATCAGCGTCAGGCCATCCGTGCGAAGCATAATTTTCCCTCACGGCCTCGAGATCCGCAGTTCCCGTCTGATGTGTAATTTTAACAGCTTCGTGGTCGAGGTCAGCAAGCGAATCGACAATCGCGTTATTTATCGCCCGCGACCCCTGCGATCCGCCGAATACAAGGAGATCTAACGGGATCTGAGGCTCACGCACCTCGATATCAAAAAAATCGTTTCGTACCGGATTACCGGTAACGATGCCTTTTTTTCCAAAGAAAGGCATCGCTTCGTCGAATGTAAGTGCTGCTTTATCAACAAATCTCGCCAGCGTGCGGTTCGTAAAACCCGGCATCGCGTTAGAGTCCATTACCAGTGTGCGTCGTCCCATAAAATGTGCCGTCATCAGCACCGGCCCCGACACATAACCGCCTGCACCGACAACAACATCCGGGCGAAAATCGCGTATCAGCTTCCACGCCTCGATAAAACTCTTGGGCAGAACGGCCGCTCCCTTGATCTTTCCGACAAGGCCTACATTCTTAAGACCGGAGCTTGCGATCACAGACAGCTGAAAACCGTTCTCAGGAACGATCTTGGTCTCAAGGCCGTGTGTCGTTCCGACAAAAAGAACGTCATTCGTTTCATCACGCCGCATGATCTCGTTAGCGACCGCGATTCCAGGATAAATATGTCCGCCGGTTCCGCCGGCAGCTATGAGGACTCTCATCTCAGATCAGATAAAAAAAGATAACAATTATATTTAACGCCGCGTAGTCCGGCGAGCCTTTGCACGCCTTGCACTTGGGGCATCGGCAGTCGATGTTTCCGAAAAGCGTGAAATACTCAATAAGATACCGACCGCCGCAAGAGTTACAACAACCGACGATCCGCCGTACGATATAAAAGGCAGCGGAATTCCCTTTGCCGGCAGTATCGATATCACAACGCTAATATTAAATAATGCCTGCACAATAATGCCTGTGATGACCCCGATACCGAGAAGCATTCCAAATCTGTCAGGTGCAAGCATCGCCGCACGGGCACCGCGCCACAGCAACAGCCCAAAAGCTACAACTACGGCAAGTGTGCCGATCAATCCCAACTCTTCGCCGACGACCGAAAAGATAAAGTCTGAGTAAGGGTACGGCAGATAAAAGAGCTTGGCTTGCCCTTTGGCAAACCCTTCGCCAAAGATACCGCCCGATCCGATAGCGTAGAGCGATTGTACGACCTGATAACCCGCATCATCAGAGTACTTGTACGGGTCCATAAATGCCATCAGCCTCGCAACCCGCCAGGGAGCAAAGATCAAAGCTCCGGCACCGATCACGACCATTGCCGCGGCAACCGTAGCAATGTGAAGTATTTTAGCACCTGCAGCAAAGTAAACTGCTGAGAACACAGCACATAGTACCATCGTAGTGCCGAGGTCTTTTTCTCCCATTACCAACCCGGCAAGCAATATCAGCACCAGCAGACATGGCACGACCGTTCCGCGCAGATCGCCGACAGTATCCTCATGTTTGGTCAGAAACCATGCCAGAAAGATCGGTAATGCGACCTTGGCAAGCTCAGACGGCTGAAACGACAGTCCCGCAAATCTGATCCAACGCCTTGCACCGTTGATCGCCGGAAAAAAGAAGACCGCAAGCAGCATGAGTGCCGTAACAGCGATCACGCCGAACACCACGCGGCGATCATTAAGAACGCGGTAATCTAATCGGCTTACGAGATACATTACCGAAATACCGATCAAAATAAATGCCGCCTGTTTAAAGAAATAGCCGTATTGGCTCGTTTCCTGACTTTCGCGAAAAGCGATCATCGCAGACGCACTGTACACCATCAGCGACCCGAACAGGCCGAGCCCCGCCGCGATGCCGAACATGAACCAATCTGTACGCCCCTTGTCCGCTGCCATGCCTATTCCGTTGCCGCCTCCGTCATCATCGACCGGACAGCGGCCTTGAATACAGTTCCCCGCTCCTCAAAACTTCTGAACATATCGAAGCTCGCACACGCCGGGGCAAGTAGCACCGAATCACCGGGCTTTGCTGCCTGAAATGCAGTTCGCACCGCATCTTCGAGCGAGTCGGCACGCTGCATTTCTGCCTTTCCATTAAATTGCGACTCGATATTATCGGCATCTTCGCCAATGAGGACGATGCGGCTCACACTTTGCTCAATTACCGGCAAAAGCGGCTCATACGGAGCATTTTTCCCACGGCCGCCAAGTATAAGGACGATCTTGCCGTCACTTTCGGCAAGAGCCTCGAGAGCTTTGAGCGTTGCATCGACCGATGTAGCTTTTGAATCGTTGTAGAATTTGACGCCATCGATCTCATCGACAAATTCGATACGATGCTCGACGCCCTTAAATTCACTGACAGACCTTCGGATCGAATCTGCCGAACAGCCGCATGCAATGCCTGCTGCAAATGCAGCGAGCACATTTTCGACATTATGAAGCCCACGCAAAAAGATCTCATCACGCGTCATCAGCAATTGATCAGTTCCGCCGACATTCGACATCAGATCGGATCCACGAAGAAAGTAACCGTTCTGCGGCTCGGATCTAATGCTGAATTCGCGGACATTTGCCTTTAAACCCTTTGCCCAATCACGCGTAACGGCATCATCGTCATTCAAGATCGCTACATCGTCAGCGGTCTGATTTATAAAAATTCGATGCTTTGCCGCAGCATAATCGACAAAGCTCTCATATCTGTCGAGATGATTTGGCGTCACATTCAAACAAAGCGCGACATCGCATCTGAGATCGACTATCGTCTCCAACTGAAAGCTCGAAAGTTCGGCGACCGTCCAACCGTCTTCAGTCGATGTTTCGACGAGATCTAGCAGAGGCGTGCCGATATTGCCGCCGACCTGAGTCGGCAATCCGGCTTTTGACAATATCTCGCCAATCAGAGCGGTCGTCGTCGTTTTGCCGTTAGATCCCGTTATGCCGACGATACGGCCTTTTAAGTGACGAAAAGCGAGTTCGACCTCGCCGATCACTTCGCCGTCCTTTCGATCTACATATCTGGCCGGAATGGTATTTGACGGCACGCCCGGCGAAATGACGACCAGATCTATCTGATCGAGCAGCCACGAAGGCAGGTCTCCTCCGATCAATCCGACATTATGCGTGGCTTTTAATTCCTTGGCAGCATCTGACCAACTCTCGACATCGCGTTTATCATTAAGCGCGACAATCGCCCCTTTTTGGGCAAGGAATCTTGCCGACGAAATGCCCGATCTGCCCGCTCCGAGGACTAAAGTTTTTCTGCCTTGCAGTTTCATTAAACACAATGTATGCAATAGATGCACAACAATATCTAAAGCATTTAATTAATATCAATTGCCTCGATCTCGCGAGGATGGGATATCCTTTTTGGCTAACGCAGTTTGAGCGTGGACAAACTCAAAAGAGCGAACAGTACGGCGACGATTATGAACCTAAAAACTATCTTTGGCTCTTTCCAACCGGACATCTGAAAATGATGATGCAGCGGAGCCTGTAAAAATATTCGCTTGCCGACGCCCGTGCCGCGTTTTGTAAATTTAAAGTACGAAACCTGCAGCATTACCGACAAAGCCTCAAGAATGAACACACCGCCGATGAAGGGCAACAGGAATTCTTGTTTGGTAAGTATCGCGACCGTGCCCAAAGCCCCGCCGATAGCGAGACTGCCGACATCGCCCATAAAAACCTCCGCGGGCGGTGAGTTGAACCACAAAAAACCAAGGCTCGCTCCGACCAGTGCACCGCAGAATACGGTCAATTCGCCCGAATTCGGATTAAATGTGATATCGAGATAATCAGCCCAACGTTTATCGCTGGCAACATAGGTGAGTGCGGTAAGTGCCGACATCGCTATAAATGTCACGCTTGTCGCAAGCCCGTCAAGGCCGTCGGTCAGATTTACCGCATTTGACGACCCCAACAGAATAAAGATCATAAAGATCAGATACAATCCTGCGGGTATGACCGTCACATTCTGGATCGCCGAATCTTTCCAAAAAGGAATACTCAGATTCCACGTATAGCCAGTGAACCAATACAGGACGGCAAATATGCCGATCGCTGTGATCAGCTGGCCGGCAAGTTTCTGCCTTCCTGTTAGCCCGAGGCTGCGTTTTTTGACGATCTTGATGTAATCGTCAGCAAAACCGATCGCTGCAAATGCTGTCGTTGCGATCAGTGCGATCCAGAGGAATATGCTGTCAAGCTTTGCCCAGAGCAATGTGGAAATTATGACCGAGCCGATGATCAGAACGCCGCCCATTGTCGGAGTTCCTTTTTTTGCCTGATGCTCTGCCGACAGCTCTTCTCTGATCTCTTGCCCGACCTTTAGCTCCTGAAGCTTTCGAATGACCTTTTTACCGAGTAATAGAGATATCAAAAGAGCGGTGATCGTGGACCAGGCGGTGCGAAACGTGACGTACTGAAACACATTCAGCACCTTATAGAAATAAGGAGAATCGGCGGCTGAGCCGAAATTTCGATACAAAAGCTGATATAGAAGGTGGTATAGCATCAGTGCTCTGTTCCGATCTTGCCGTTAATTTCCGGCACTCACGGCATCATTTCCCTCCAATTCGAATCTTTCCGTAAGACGTTCGATCACGCGCTCGGTACGCACGCCTCGCGAACCTTTTACGAGCACCATATCGCCGGGCTTTATCATATCTGCAACCAAATCGGCCGCCGCAGCCGCATCGACCGCGAATCTTGTCTCGCCGACCCCGCCCTCAGCCGCACCGTTTACAAGATGCTCCGCAGATCCGCGTACGCCGACAACGGCGTCAACGCCAAGAGCTGCGATCTTTTTGCCGGTTTCACGATGGATCGATGCCGTCTCAGGCCCAAGCTCGAGCATTTCTCCGGCAACTACGACAATGCGCTCTTCGTTATTCGACGCATCGACGAGCGTACGAACCATTGAAAGCAGCGCGTCAGGATTTGAGTTGTACGAATCGTTTATTACCGTAAAACCGTCCTTAAATCTCAATATTTCGCCCCGCTGCGGCGGCGCGGCGACACTCTCTAAAGCATTTGCGATCTCGACGGCGGTCATTCCGAAAGAAAGCCCGACCGACGCCGCAGCCAGTGCATTCATAATATTGTGCCTGCCATTCAGCGGAAATGAGACATTGGCCGTGTTTCCGCCGATCACGAGATCAAATCTCACATTACCGAGGCCCGATGTGACGATATTTACAGCTCTAACATTCGCATCAGAGTCGATACCGTATGTTATGACCGGTCCGCTGCTTAGTTTAGCCATCGACGCCACACGTTCATCATCGGCATTAAGCACCGCCGTGCCGCCCGGCCGCATACCCTCAACAAGCTCGGCCTTTGCCGCTGCGATATTTTCGATCGTCCCAAGATGCTCAAGATGTACCGGCAGAACATTGAGTTCGACAGCGACATCAGGCGGCGTAATGCGGCAAAGCTTAGCGATCTCGTGCATCGGCGTTGACATTCCCATCTCGAGCACGGCAACGTCATACGACGGATCCTTTGCAAGGTTCAGAACCGTCAGCGGATGTCCGAGTCCGTTGTTATAATTCTTTATATTCTTCAGAACCTTTCGCCCGCCTGACATTAGTACGTGTGCGGTCAGTTCTTTAGCCGTCGTCTTGCCCGCACTGCCGGTAACGGCGACAACCGGCTTTCCCCATTCAAGATAAACACCGTGTGCTAACCGCTGAAATGCCGCAATGGCATCATCGACCAGCAATATCCGATCCTTAAATGCAGCAAGTGTGTCAGCATGCTCGTCAAATCTGTCAGTTCGAACCACACAAAAAGAGGCTCCCGCCTTAAAAGCGCCTTCGACAAAGACAGTCGCATCGTCAAAATCGCCATTAAAGCCGTTTCGCTGATAATCGGGCTGCGACAGTGCAAAAAATACATCGCCCGCCTTTACCTCACGCGAATCTATGACAAAAGTGTCAACATCACGGTCGAGCAAAGCCGGGTCAATGTGCGAATGGTCGCCTCCGATATACCCAATTGCCGTTTCGAATTTCAAGTTTCTCTCGCTGTTTCCTTATATATTCTAGGCAAAATATAAGGCCATGCCTCATTGCCTAAAGATGCTGTATTTTTCCCCGATCTTTTAGCCGGTGCCTTGGGAGCAGCGGTCTTTTTACTGTCGGCAGCCTTTTGCGTCGAAGTATTTTTATTCTTCTCATCCGACCGCGAACTGCTTGACTTCGAATTAGCGGTGACCTCGCTGTCCGTCTTGCTCGAGATACGCGAACCGCGGGTTTCCGGCACATCATCCTTAAGCACCGCCAGCGTGTTGTCTTTGCTGAGCGGAGCATCCTGTGCGACCCCAAGCTCGGGCAGGATCTGCTCGGCAATGTTTTTAAACACAGGTGCGGCAACCATACCGCCGTCACGGGCACCTGATCTCGGTTCGTCCATTATCACGGCGATCACGACCTGCGGGTCATTTGCCGGAGCCATACCTATAAATGACGAGATATATTTGCTTGAATCGACCGACTTTGAGCCGGCATTATATTTCCAGGCAGTGCCTGTTTTTCCAGCAACGGTATATCCATTCAGACGGGCACGTTTTCCGGTACCGCTGATGACGACCTGTTGGAGCATACGCCGAATATCCTTTGCCGTCTCAGGCGACACAACCTGAACATTCTGAGTAAGCTGCGGCCCGGTCGGAGCCTGTCCCG
>Ga0153956_1000602_pt1 | contig 38777 bp, 42 predicted proteins | sample TSFL040MetaG_FD_104704 | JGI IMG/M metagenome (GOLD analysis project Ga0153956, IMG submission 104704) | Attine ant fungus gardens microbial communities from Florida, USA - TSFL040 MetaG | ecosystem: Host-associated > Fungi > Mycelium > Unclassified | place: USA: Florida, Wekiwa Springs... | reverse complement strand
TCGCAACCCACGCGACGATCTCCGCCCTGCTTTCAGCCAAATCGTCTGCTCCGATTTGCTATCCGTTCATCTATAAGATGCACGACGACGACATTTCCGACGCTATACGCGAAATTATCCGCTCTCGCTAAGCGACACGACCGCGCGCGAGGCAAAGCCATCGGGACTTTCATAGCTGGGCCAGCGCGGTAAACACGCAGGGGCTAACCCAACGGAGCTTCCGGCTGGACCGGCTCTGATCGGGCAGCCCCGGCATACTGCGTTCGACGCATGCCATGCAGCATTGTGAAGAAGCCCGTCAGGTTCTCCAGTATCTGACGGGCTTCGGCAATTTCACCCTGCCTGTGCAACCTGCGGGAAACGAAAGCCGGCCGACAGTTCAGCAGGAACCCGCCTCCGCGAAAACTCGCCGGTTTCCTTCGCCGGTCGGCGGACAAGGATGGTCGGTGGCGGCAAGGTTTCCGTCAGCTTGTCCGCCCAAACCACGGCCAGTTCGCGACGCCGCTCCAGATAGGCCGCCCGGTTATATAGACCGCTGCAATCTCGATCCCGCGCCATGTGAATTGGTATGTCTGGGTGTCCATGTCAGCACCCCGCAAACACATGAATTTCATCATGGGCGGTCTGGATCGTGAACAGGTCGCCGCTCATTTCCGCGTCCCGCGCCATGGCTTGCCAGTCAATGTAATATCGCAAGCTTTCGGGAATGGCGGTGCATTCCTCGGTGATGCCCTGAACATAGTCGGCAAGGTCAGCATATTCGCCATGATAGCGGTCATTGAGCGCGTCCCGCGCTTCGTCCAGCTCGCCGAAATAGGCGATCAGTTCCGCGCCAAGTCTGCCATGTTCGACAATGAACACGGCCTTTTCCGTTACGCCGTCGATCCCGGCATATTCTGCAATCTCGACGCCTTCGAAACCTTCGTAATCGTGGATCGCCCATTCTTCGGCGTGGGCGATCGGTGACGCCTTGAGCATGTTCGCTATCTCATCATAGATCGCCCATGCGTCCTGATTGGCGTCGATCCATTCGCCAAATAAAATGCCGTTGTTGTACGCCGCGAGGCACGCGACATAGATTCTCGGTCTGATGTTTTCTGATTGTTGGTTGGCCATTTTCTCCTCCTTGGAGCTGGGGTTCAAGCTGCTGCTGAACCTCTGCCCGTCGGCGAGACTGGGGGTGCAAACGGAGCGGGAGCCTTCGCGGGGAACCGGCTGCACGAAATGCAATGAAGGAAGCTGGGCGGAAGGCTCTCCGAAGTGCGCTCAGGGGCAAAGCCCCAAGCCTGTTGCGTTAGCGGTCGTCACCGAATGGCGGAGACTACAGGCTCCGGGCGCGACAGCGCGTAGGACGCGGCCCGACAGGGAAACGCCGTCAACGGGAAACCTTACACCACTGCCTACCAGGTCTATTTCTCTGGTTCCCAGCCTAGCGCCTCGGCATCCTTGAACGCCTTAGCATTCGCAGCCGCTAGCATTTGATAACGAGAGCGGAGCGCCATTGGAATCAAGGCTGGGTTTGGGTATTTGTCGATAAACTCGATTTGCAACTGGCCCGCAAACGCGCTGCCCCTCTTGACCATTGTGTAGGCTTCACGTGGGTTGGCGGCGAGGATCGCGTCCGCGACCTCGATAGCTTCTTGATAGCGGCGCTGGTCGAGCAGCGCGTCCAATACGATGTTCGCCATTTCGGCGATGCTCTCGCGCTTGGTCAGCGTTCGCATATAGATGCCGCTGGCTATCGCTTTGTCGCTCATCGGCAGATTCTGGCGATACCATTCGGTGCGAGCTTCGTGGCCGCCACTTGTCGTTTCCAGATTGTGATCGACGCCCTGCGGGTCGGTATAGCGTACTAACAAATGCAGGGGCGCGGCGGCTAAGTGGACGTTCAGGCCTATGCGGTCAGCCACGATCAAGAACAGGATCGGCATCGACACGCAATTGCCCTTGCGGGTTCGGATATAGGTAGAGAGCAATCGGTCTTTCGGATTCTGGCCGAACGGATTGGCCAGATCGTAAGAGAACGCGCGGTTGTAGTTCCACAAGCCAGCCACGTAGATTGCCTGACGGGTCGCGGACAATTTGTAGCTGTCGTTTGGATTTGGGCCTGCCATCTGTCGCGACGCATCCACCAGACGATCAATCATCGCCTTGTCGATCGCTGCGTCGGTATTGGGATCAATCAGCTTGCCAAACGCTATCGCCGCTGTCGCGTAATCTTGCTGGGCTTCCGGGCGATTTAGCAATCCTCGGACAACTGCCGAGGGCGAGGGAGCAGCGTTTGCGTTAGCTGCCAACATAAGTAAGGCAAGGGCCAAAGGTGGCCGCATTAACCTCGCCAGCGTGAGCCTCATTTGGGGAAGTCGTGACGACTTATTCTATCAGGTCGCGCGATTATCCAGTAAATTAAGATGGCCAGTTCAGATAACATTACCAATATTAGAAACTGAGCGACGTAAGATGGCCAACCATACGATAAATTTACATGGCTGATGTTAGGAAATACAAAATAGGCTGCCAGCGCCAGCGCTACCAATATCCCCGATCTGGCGTAATAAAAGATGCCATTTTTTTGGAGCATATTCATTAATATTATTAGCGGCATGCCGACAAATAGTGCCACTATGAATGCAGCTTTGGTGACGATTGAGAACGCCCATACAGCCTCATCCGCTTTACCGGTGAGCAAGCCTATTCCAGCTAGTATAGCGCCGGGAGCAACGGCGCAGACTGCCAGAGCAATGATCTCCCTCATGCTTATGATGTTTGACTTAGGCAACGTCAGCGCTCCTATCTAACATCCAGCGGCTCTCATGGGTCCACAAGGCCCCGTCGCCGCTCCAGGTCCAGGCATAGAAGGAGCCATCCCTTTCCAAACGCCATTTATGTCGTTGGTAAGTGTGCCTCCAGGTTTTTGGAGGCTGCCGTTGCCCTCTCCCCAGTTTTGTATAGTTGAAGTACCGTTCGGCCCCGGAACCGCTTCCCTCACAACAATTCCGCTTTGAAGCGGATGACCGGGAAGAGTCACGTTAACGACGACTGGATTCCCGTCTACCTTGTTGGTGGTCGTGAAAGACCTTACCGGGCTGATGTTTACGGGTGAAATACCTCCGACAACCGGGGTGGCGTCATTTACCGTCCCCTTAGCAGTTGCCGGACTCGGGAAACCGGGAGTCGGATTATTGTTTACCCATTTTTGAGTATCTTGCTGGGACATCGGCGAGTCCGCAGGAGTAGAATAAAAATGGTAGTTTTCTTGGTTTGATTTTGGGTCATTCCATCCGGGCTGAGTAGGAACGCTCACGTTATAAACCGACGTGATGCAAGTCGTTACGCCGTTGTTGCTCGTGCAGTCTTTGCCCGTTGGGTCTTTCCCATTCGTTGGATCATTGTTCACATAGGTGTAGAGATTGACCTGATCCTTATATCCCACAGGATCGGTCTGTAGGAATCTCGCCTGTGCGGTCGAAATGCACGCGAATGATGCAAGCACCACAATGGCCGTGCCAGCGGAAAATCGCCCAAAGCCCATTTGAGTCTCCCTGATCGGGACGCAAGACAACACGGACTGTTGATGCCGTCAATTCGATATTGAACCACTATAGCCCGAAATTCAGTGGTCATTTTCAAGCCGGGAAAGCGGGTACTCGGGCAACGCCGGTGCGCTGGCCTCAGCTTGGGCGAAGCCCTATTTGGTCCGATTTTCCTTATTTGCGGGGGTAGGAGACGCCGATAATTTAGCTGAATTTTTCCTCCGTTTGAGCTATACTAATCCTATGTCGAACCGTCCGCTCACAGTCCGGGAAATTGCCGAAGCGCGTCAACGCTTGGCCGAGGCAATGAACCTTCAGGAGATCGAGGGAAATCCGCTCTCGGCGGAGGATCGCGCCATGTTCGAGATGTTCGAACGCGAGCGCTGGCCGCACGAACGTTGCAGGCAATATATTATCGAACATGCTCGCGTTCACGTCCAAGCGGCTGAATGAGCGAACGCGACCCTTACATCTATCCCGCTACAAACGTCCTCCGCAACAAACTTGGCATTACCGATGCCGGGGAACTGGATGCGGTCGAACGTCTTATGGTCGTGCAACGGACCAGAGAGGGCGTTCCGCTCGGTCGGTTCGACCTGAAGCATTTGCAGGCGATCCATCGCCACCTGTTTCAAGACATATACGAATGGGCTGGTCAGATCAGGACGGTCGAAATCTCCAAGGGCGGAGATCAGTTCCAGTTTCGCCAGTATATCGAAACCGGAATGACCAATGTGCATCGCCGCCTGATGAGCGCCTATTTTCTCAAGCGGCGGGATCTCGCGGCGTTCGCCGAAGGCGCGGGGCAGATTATGGGTGACATCAACTATGTCCACCCATTCCGCGAAGGCAATGGCCGCACCCAGCTTCAATATCTGAAGCAGCTCGGGGCGCAGGCCGGGTACGCTATCCGCCTGGATCAGATTGGCCGTGAGGCTTGGATGGAAGCGTCGATGGCCGCGCACCGCGCCGACTACCGAGCGATGACGGATGAGATCGCGCGTGTCGCCGAACCGCTCCGCGCTCGGTCGCGGGACGATGACCGGGGACGCTAGTTCTTGAGAGCGCGCATCCAGATTACAGGCTCAGGCGCAGCTTCCCGCTATCCTTACGGGTTTTCGAGAAAGGTGTCAGGGATAGAAAAATGCTGACTGATCGACTGCGCCAACGCAAATATTACTGGGTAATCTTTTTCGATAGCGGCAGGGTCTAGCTCCGGCATATTGAACGGCGCGCCGAAAAAATGATGCCTCGGGTCCGGGCGGATATTGCTGACATAGTGATAAGGGTGGTTCGTCACCATAACGAACGCCCTTTGATCTGAGTGATCGCGATAGCGAGCTTGCTGTTCCAACAGATTGAGCGATTTGCGAAAAGCGCTAATCCAAGGCGCGTCGATGTCAGTTTTTCTCCAAGGAGGTCGATTTACATCAATGAAGATTAGCCGATCCTGTTCGGCAGGCTTCAGCATGGCCGCTGCCACCAATTTTGCATCGACCTTTATGAACCATCCTTCAAACGCCGCCCTTAGATAATCGAAGCCTGGCCGATGTTTGCGCTTTGCCTCGATCCAATATTTTTTCCCGGTCGCGGTATGAGTTGCAATGCCCTCGCCATGCTTGGACGCGCGGTTATCTTCATCGGAAAACTCTATAGCGAAGCCAGCCCGCGCCAGCGACGCGGCTACCCATAGTTCGTATCTCGCGCCCTCAAACTGATCGGGATGACGCAACCTTGCCAGAAGTTTGGGCGAGAGATTCATGGCCTGCATCATGCAGAACATGTCATAGGCGACGGAGCGAAAGGCCAGCGTCGTTCCGATCTCATTTTCGGGATCATGACCCGTAAAATAGCCATTCTCGTCGGCCTCTCGACGACACGCTTCCAGATACCAGTCGGCGAGAATATGGCGGCTCCCTTTGGGTTTGGCGATCTCGTCGGCAAACCAGTCCGATCCGATTTGCTCGGCTAAAAAATTGTACAAAAATCCGTACCAAGTTTGCTCCATCGGAATTTCAAAAATCTGGTTCCCGGCGGAAACCAGCCTCATACCGCCCGGATGGTCGAATGTCGCTGAGGGGAGAATTGCACCGTAATGCAGCGGCCATTCCTGTCTGCGCCGAGCATTGGCCATCATCTTGACTGCCGCCTCCATCACGCCCGGAGGCAGGGAGGAAGCCCTGTTTGTTTTCTCTGGTGGCGGCTTTTCAGTCATTGAGCGCGAAACCTGCTGGTTGAATGGTTAAGCGTGAAGAGCCGATAGGCTAAATTCGTTCATGCCCGGCATTTTTGCATGAACGGTTTCCGTTGTGTGAGGAAAATAATGACCGCCCCAACGGAAAAGCGGGACGAGCCCTTGGTCCTTCGTGTCCCCCTGATGCGATCCAAGCCGCCGCTTGGTCGTGGTTCAGCGCCGAAACGCAGACGGCATCCAATCCGCGCAGGGTTGGCCTCTCGGGAGAGGCTGGGTTCCAAGGGGCAGGCAGGCCCATGGTCGATGGGGTTTGGGGAAAGCGGAAGTTTCCCCATTGGTGCTGACTCGGCTCAATGCCGGAAAGCGCCATGGCTAGAGGGATGCAATGGGAGAGCGCAGCGTCTCCTTTGCCAAGATGCGGGTAGTACCCGCACATCTTGCGATCAGCGTAAGCGATCAGCGTAAGCCCGTCTTTGTTCACTCGCTGCATACTCCGGCAGGAAGCTGTTGCGTCCCAATTCCCGCCCGTGTCATACTCCTCTACCACACCCCATAGTCAGGAGAACGGATGGCCGGAAAGACGATAGGATATGCAAGGACGGACAGTAACGAACAGGATATTTTGCCGCAGATCGAGGCCCTGAAAGCGGCGGGTTGTTCGCAGATCTATCACGACAAAGGCGTCTCCGGCGCGTTGTTGGATCGTTCGGGCCTCAAGCTGGTTCTGGACGCGCTGGAATCTGGAGACACGCTCAGAATCGAAAACCTCGATGCGATTGCCGATACCGTCGCCGCGTTCGCCGAATTTCGCAAAAGGCTTGGCGAGCGCAAGATTCGCATCGAGCTTCTCGCGGCCGATGTGGCGACAACCCCATTGATCGCGGAGGCCGCGATCGCGTTGACCTCATGGCCGCCAAGATGCCGATAACGGGAAGAATGAACAGGCCAGCCGGTTGCGGGCCGGAGAATGAGAGCAACGGCAATGTCCTGTTTCTCATTCTGCTCGCGGTGATCCTGTTCGCCGCATTGAGCTATGCCGTGACCAGCTCGACACGCGGCGGCGGCGACACCGGCGACACCGAAAAGGATGCGCTGATCGCCGCGCAGCTTTCCCAATATATCGGGGAGATAAACGCCGCGCTGATGCGGTTCAATCTGTCGGGCGTGTCATGGAGCGCGATGAAATTCCATGCCGGGCCGAACGGGGATTGCGGTTCTGGATTTACAGCCGGACGGACACCTACGCTTTGCATCACGGGCGACGATTGCGTGTTTTCTCCAACGGGCGGGGCTCTGAGTTTATGGCTGCTGCCGCCCAAAGCGTTCAAGGCCGTCAACAAAGGCGTCGCTCTGCCGGGGCAACGCGACACGGCGGAGAAGACGAATATCTGGATCGACTGCAACGAGGATCTATTCGATTGGGGCCTGGGGACCAGCGCGCCCGACCGGACATTCTACTTGCTGAATGTCGCGCAAGGGGTCTGCCGGGCTTACAACAAGGCGTTGGGCGTCAATGGCATCCCCTACGAGGACGCGGGCGTGGAACCGTCAGGAACCGAAACGACGCTGTGCTACAAACAAACCGAGCCGCCGAACGCGGGCGATTATGAAATATTCGACATTCTATATGTCCAATGACGCCTAGCCTTCGCGAACACGCTGCGTGCGATTCTCTCACTAAGTCGTAATTCCATCGCAATATTATAGATTACCAATTACCATACGTAAAGTTTGACAATAATATTGTTATATTGATAAATACAAATCACATATTCTTTCTTTGTAGAAAATAACGTACGAGCAATAAATGCGTGAAAGGTGCGATGCGGCATGGGAGAAAATCATACAGACACTGAACGGCCTATCGATCTCGTTATGATCGAACTCAAGGGGGAATACTCCCTTAAAACCGCAATCTCCTTGAGATTGGCAAAATTATTCAGGGTCAAAAGCTATATTCCAGATATTAAGTTAAAATCCGTGAAAGCGGAATTTAGGGACTGGTCCAGACCGGCACTTAATGCGCCGCCAGAACACGGCGGGTATTTCCTTTTAACGCTGAATCAAGTCAAAACTTTACTTGAAAGTGAAGGTGCAGGGTCCAGATATAGGGTCGCGCTGGAAAAGGCTAAAAATTGCCTCGAAGAGTTCTCAACAGCCAATGTTATTACAGGCCGTAGATGCAAAAACGGCGTCATGATCTATGCGGATATCCATGACCCGACAGATTTGCGCCTTACGGAAGGCATGAAAGATATTCTGATATCTTTAGGGGGTTCCGCATCGGTGCTCGTTTGCGCGTTCCTTGCCGCCACAACCCCCGATTCTCGAGCGTGCACAGCCCAGATGACAAAAATTGCTGCTGGGAAATCATGTCAGGACCAAAAAGGACAGAAAACGCCGCAAAAAGCTCCTCATTGGAAAACGATGTCTGCGGATCGCGTTCAAATCCCGACAGCAAATGAACCCAATACTTGACGTTTCTCTGAAACAGACTGGACTAACCGCCGCGACTTTATGGGTTCGGACCCTAATAGCCTGTGTACCCGCGACCGCTGCATCCCGGACAAGTCACATATTCATGCGCCGTGGCGCGCCCGCTGCCGCCGCAGCTGGTGCAGTTGTAGACGCCGCTATAATTCTTGCCCGACCCGTTGCAGCCGCCACACGCCTTTTGCACGGTATCGAGCACCTTGCCGCTACCCGAACAATTGCCGCATTGCTGGCTCATCGCATTACCTCCGTTGATTTTCCGGTTCGTCGCAAGTGGCGGAACAGCGTGGCGCGACCGACGCCGTAGCGCTCGGCTACCGCTGCCGCTTTCATGCCGCCGTCCATCAGGCGGCGGGCCTCCCTCGTCTGGCTCTCGGACAGTTTCGGCCGACGCCCGAACTTCACGCCGCGCTCAAGCGCGGCGGCGACACCAGCCCGCGTCCGCTCGGTGATGCGGAGCAGTTCGGCTTCGGCGTAAAGTCCATATTGGCGCGACATGATGCTGCCCATCCAGTCTCCGGTGGTCACGCCTTCGGTCAGACTTATCAGGCTGGCCCCGCGCATTTGCAGATCATGGAGCGTCAAAAGCTGGTCGAGGAGGTCGCGCGAGAAGCGGTCGAGTTTCCACACCACGAGCTGGTCGCCGTCGCGCAGTGCGGCGACCGCCTTGGATCGCGCCGGACGCGATTTCGCCAGGCCGGAAATTTCGTCGGTGTAGATTTTGACGCAGCCCGCTTGCCGCAATGCCTTGAGTTGCATCGCGAGGTTCTGCTCTCGTTTGCTGACCCGCGCGTAGCCGATCCGCATGACATCCTTCCCGGCACGGCGAGCCGCACCGTCCTGAGTCCCAAATTCCGTGGTTTATAAGACCGGCCTTGTCGCCATCACCGCGACGACGCGAGAGGCCGGTTTTGTTGGATAATAGCGTAACCGAGTTCGCCGCAAAGCGAAACATCCAACCAGTCCCGAAAAGCACCGTTTTCGGGACTGCAAATCATGTATCGGTCTATATTCGAATTGGCCGCTTTGCTGGTTGGAATGGGCGCGGCCACGCCCGCTTTGGCCCTGGAGCCCAAGCAATGCCTGCCGATGGCGCAGATGAATGCGGCCCTGAAAGCCGAAGGGCAGCGCTCCCTCATCATCGGCGATCGCCGTGCTGTAAACGACGCGCCCGAACGCGCATCCGGCGTACGCGTGACCAATTACGCCAATATCGTTACCTCTAACGCTGACGGATCGGTGGGCTATCAGCTTGAGGGCGATCTGCCCCGAGCTCAATCCTCCACGAGCATGTGCGTTCGCGCCAAGCTGACCAATATCCGCCTGTTCGATGCCCGCAAACCGGGCACGCTGCCCGGTATGTTGCTGGGCGGGGCGTTTGACGATGACGTGCGCGACAAGGAAAAGCGCGGCACGCGACCGATGGTAATTACCGATACGGTACACCGTGCACCCGATGGTTCACAGCGGCTTGGGCTTCAAATGATCGTCTATGGCAACATGGCGGGCCGGAGCGCCTCGATTTACGCTAGAGACGCAAACGGTGATCCTGTCTTCATGGTGCTGATGGGGGATACCGACTATACGCCGTTTGCGATCCAGACGTTGGACGCCCGCTGATTAAACCTCAAGTCCGGCGGGGGCTGGCGGTAGCACTACCGGAGCCGTGCTGAGCTTTTGCGTATCGAGCGGCTGGGTTGCCACAACGGCGACGCGATACTGATCTGTCAGGTTCGGCGCGGAGGCGAATAGATCGTTTCCGGCACCTACGGACTTGTCCCGATCGGTATCGCGGCTGTCGCGAAGCCCGGAACCCGCCGCAAGGTTGCGTTGCTGATCCTGTAGTTCTGGCATGACCTTCTTGAATGTCGGATCATCGCTGGCGCGATCCATTTTCTCGTGCTCGGCTGGCGTCCATTCGGACTTTGGCTTCGCCATGATCGCGGCGATGTCTGCGAACTCGGCGGCTTTCTTATCGGCATCTGCCTTCGAAATACTTTCGCGCATCAATCGCTGGATCAACCAATCGCGCAACGGACCATCGCGCTTAAGGTCGTTGGCCAAGTCTTCCCATTCCTTGCCGGTCATGCTGACGCCCGCAAATCTGTGTTCGCCGCTCGCCCATGCCTCTCGCTGCTGGGCGACCTGGCTTAGTTGAGAAAGCAATTCCTCGTTCGCGTCATCGATGCGCTTTTGTTTGGCGTCGCGTTCGGACACTTGACCCGCGAGCATCAGATTGTCGGGATCGGATCGCAGTTGATCGGCTCTCGCCTGGATCGCGGCTTTCAGCCATTCGGGCATGTTCGGCGGCAGCGCCGCGTCATTAAACGCCAGCGCCACCACATATGTCGCCGGGTCGAATTGCTCATTGTCATCCGACAATTCGACCTGTGAATCCAACGATATCGAGTCACCTATACCCATGCCCGTCAATTTTGACAGATTATGGTTAATGAACGGTTACTTTCAGGAGGTCAGCGCGGCCTTTGTCTCGCTGGGCAGGCTTTCGATCACGCTGAGATACGCCGCTGCCGTGGCGTCGGGCTGGCGGCGGCCCTGTTCCCAGCCCTTGAGCGTCGGCAGGGGAATCCGGTAGGCTTTCGCAAATTCGGGCTGCGTCATCTTAAGCCGCTCGCGGATCGCCCGCACGTCCGGCACGTCGATGACATGCACTTTCGCGCCCGCCGCCTTTCCGCTCGCGTGAGCGACCGCCGCGTTGAGGCTTTCGATCAGTTCCTGTCCAACCGTCTTTTCCATCACGACCTCCTTTCCGGGGGGTGTTGCTGTTTCAAAATCGCAGCGAGGGCGGCGACCGCCTTCTTCTCATCCGGCGTCATGTCCTCGCGTTTCGCCTTCGCATAGGCGAGAAGCAGATAGAGCGGGGCGTCGGCATGGTGATAGAAATAGATCACCCTTGCGCCGCCGCGCTTGCCGCTTCCCGGACGGCTCCAGCGAATCTTGCGGACGCCGCCCGTGCCGGGAATCGCGTCGCCGCTTTCGGGATTGCGGGCGATGAAATCCACCAGCGCCAGCCGATCCGCCTCATCCCAGATATTTTCCGCGTGTCGGAGGAAAACCGGGGTTTCAACGACGGTGACGGGCTTTGTCTGCATCCCTTACATAGTACGTCAATGACGCCCTTCAAGGCAAGCAATAACGCCGCCAATGACGCCCTGCGGCGAAGCATTGCCCTATGCCCCCGGCTGGCGGCCTTCGACCTGTCACCCGCGCCTTTCCACAAACAGGAAAGGATGAAGACAATGATGATCCACGTCACCAGGATCGGCGATCTGGCGTTCGAGGTGCGTCTCGATGCAAAGCTGCGGCACGACCTTCATGACGTCTCGGGATGGGGGACGGAAGAGGAAGCGGTGCGCAATATTCTCGCCGGGGTTCTGCTGGGTGACGAACCACGCGCACAGTATCTCGATGATCTGGACGACGACGATCCGTTCTGATCCTTAACCCCCCGCCGCGCTGGCTGGCGGCGCCTAACGGGCTGGATCGCCGCGACTGTCTCGCGGCGATCCAGCCCAAAGGATAAGGTCATGCCATCCAGCCTTCCCGAACTGCCGCCGATGAAACCTGTCGGCGATTCCGCCGGACCCGCGAAGCCCGCACCGATCCCGGCGACGACCCCGCCGCGTTCCGGCTATCAGGGGTCGCGCCGTCTGCGCCAGCTGGTCGGCTATGTCGCCGGCGGCGGCTTCACGCTGGTCGCGGCGCTGTGTATCGGCGAAGCCGTCCTGGCCGATCCCTACAAGCCGACGACATTGCTCGCCGCCATCGAAGCGCAAACCGAACTCGGCATCATCAATCAGAAGATGGGCGCGGCCCCCGGCGTCAAGCCGATGACGGAGGCCGAATATCGGGCGAAGATCGCGGAAGCCGAACGCGCCGGACAGGCCAAGGCCGAACTCACGTTCCAGCGCCAGCTTGCCGCCGTGCAGGCCGACAAGGAGCGCGTCGTCGGGGCCTATCAGACGCTCTACCAGCGGACCAACCTGATCGCGCAAGCGGGCGTCCAGATGGAGGCCAGCGCGCAACAATTCCGGCAACGCCTGATCGAGCAGACCAACGGCGGGCGGGCAATCGTCATCAGCATCTATGACGGCCTGTGCGCCTTGGGCGATCAGGGGTCTTGCGAATCCGCCCGCCAGGCGCGGGCGGGCATGGTCGCGGAAGCGGGCGAACTGACCGAAGGCGATCTGGCGAAGAAGGTCGCGCGGCTGATGGCCGGCATCCCCGATCCGGCGGCGCTGGTTGCAGGCCGTGATCTGCGCGACAATGGCCCGTCCGATCTCGACCGCTGATTCCCCTTAATCCCCCCGATCTCCGATCCGGCGCATCGCAAGGTGCGCCGGATTTTTCATGGGAGATTGCCGTGTCGCTGTTCGATGATTTGCCGCGTGGGATTCCGGGTGCGGGCAACCGGGGCGCATTGCTTGGCACGGCGGGCTGGTCGGCGTCCGCGCCGCTCTGGCGACCGGGCATGATCTTCGTCGGCCTCGATGATGCGGGTAACGAGGTCGGTCATATCGACGACCGCCATATCGTCACGGTGGCGGGATCACGCGGCGGCAAGGGCGTGTCCGCCATCCTCCCCAATCTGCGGCGCTGGCCGGGAAGCTGCGCGGTTCTCGATCCCAAGGGCGAGAACGCGACGCGGACGGCCGCAATCCGCGCCGCCATGCCCGGCCATCACGTCGCCGTGGTCGATCCGCACGGCGTCGCCCAGATGCCGGACGAGCTTCGCGCCAACTTCAACCCGCTCGATCTGATCGACGCCGACGCGGATGATGCGATCGACCTGGCCGCCGCGATCGGCGACGCGCTGATGATCGACAGCGGCGACGGCAAGGACGTGCATTGGACCGAAAGCGCCCGTCAGGTGATCGAAGCGCTGATCCTGTACGTCGCCGTCAACGAGGTGGAGGCAAGCCGGAGCCTTGTCCGCGTCCGCCAGCTTCTCACCAAGGGCGAACCCGAGCGCGCCGCCTTGCTCAACGATCTGGAAGCGGACACGCACGGCGACGGGGCGAGAGAGTTTTCGCCGTTCGATGCGCTGTGGGATGCGATGGCGCGGTTCGAGGGCGGCAATGAAGCGGTGGCGGACGTGATCGTCGGCGCGGCGAACTCGGTGCGCGACATGGGCGAGAATGAGCGCGGCAGCGTGTTATCGACCGCGCGGCGCAATACGAAGTTCATCGACAGCCCATGGATGCGCCGCGCCTTGCAGGGTGGACGCTACGCCAAGCTCGATATCGACCAGTTGAAGGCGCAAGAGCGCGGCCTGTCGATCTATCTGTGCCTGCCCGCGCGGTTCCTGCCGACCCATGCGCGATTCCTGCGCCTCGCGCTCAATCTCATCCTCTACCGGATGGAGGCGCAAGGGCTGGACCAGCCACGTTGCGGGCATCCGGTGTTGATGGTGCTGGACGAGATCGCCGCCATCGGGCGGCTCGACTGTATCGAGAAGGCGGCGGGGCTGATGGCCGGGTTCGGGGTCAAGCTTTGGTCGATCTGGCAGGATTTGTCGCAGCTTCAGCGCGACTATCGGGACTCGTGGCAGACCTTCCTCGGCAATGCCGGACTGCTGCAATTCTTCGCCAATTCCGACATGACCACGCTCGAATGGCTGTCCAAACGGCTCGGCCAGGTCGAAGTGATCCGCGAGACGCAAGGGGCGTCGGACGCGACCACCGCCAGCACGTCGAAAAGCCAGAGCCGCACCGAGCAATCCGGCTGGACGCGCTCGACCGGCACGACACAAGGGCAAAGCGCGATGGCGGACCTGTCGCGGATCGCGACCCAGGACGGCGGCAGCGGCCTTGTCCCGTTCCTCGTCCGCGCCAACGCCTCTGACCTGTCGCACTCGCACGGGCAATCGCATCAGGAAGGCCGGTCGGGCGGGGAAAGCGCCCAGCAGGGCGATAGCGTCTCGTCCGGCACCAGCCGCACCGAAACGCGCAACGAGGGGATTCACCTGACGCCGCTCATGGCGCCCGACGAGATTGCGCGGCTGTTCTCGCGAGGAACCAAGCGGCAGGTCGTCGTCATGGAAGACGGCATCGCGGCCCTACGACGCTATTTTCCAAGCGCTGCGAGCGTCGAGAAATAGGACGGCTTGAGATTCCCCATTCATAACAGGATGAATTTCTTGAATTTTCTATGGAAATTGCAATACAAATCTCCCCACTTCAACAAAGTGAGGAGAAATGCGTAAAGGAACCAATATCGTATTTGACAAGGATGGAATAGAATATCGCCGGGGCTTGGATTCCATCTACATAAGATTGACCGAGATATCGTCCATGAAGGACATAGAGGGGTCTGCCGCGACACGCATCGTCCTGAACAATGGACGAAGTTATCTCGTCGTCAATTACGCGGATTGCCTGATTTTCGACTCTGGGGAAAAGCAAAATCTCGCGCCCGCCGTCTCCTTCGCACCAATCAATCCGGCGATGGCGGATTTGTGCAGGTTCCGGCTCATCAAGGAGGAATGCGAGCCGAAAAGCTGGCTCGGGCGCATGTTCGCGGATGCGGCGCATTTCGTCAAAGGCGACGATCCGCTGCCGCCGATCCGCGTCACCCATGACCTGAAAGGCCGGAAGCTGAGCCGGGCCGAACTCAAAAAAATCTATGACAAGAACGGCCATATTGAAACGGATTACGTCGAAGACCGGCCCCATCTTGCGCCATGATGTTCGAGAAAGCGCGCGGCGGGCCTATGGGCCGCCGCGATTTCAACGCCAGCCGACCCGGCCCCGCGCCATGACGCTCAAGATGGCCTTGTGCGCGGGAACCGTTTTCTGGAAGCTCTCAAGATCGTAGGTGCACGGCGCGATCGGTTTGGCGACCCGGCGAATGGTGATCGGATAGGCGCTCGACATGGCGCCGCCCGCACCGACAAGGAGCGTGCCGTCGCCCTTCAGGATTTTGCCCGTCTTGGTGTCCACCGGAAAGCCGGAGAGGATGAAGACGAACGGCGCGGCGGCTTCCACCAGCCATCCCTGAAACAGAATGGAATCCTGATAGGGCAGCGCGAAACCCCCGACATGCTCGTCGTGCGGTTCGCCATCATCATTGATGAAGCTCATCGCCGCCTGGAAGCGGCTTAGATCGCCGTCAACGCCGCATTGCATGGCCATGACCATGATCTCATCGGTGTCGATGAAGGACGGGCGATAGACCGCGTAATGGCCTTCGAGATGGTGGAGCCGGGTAAGGTTCGGCTCCGGCTCTTTCGGTGACAAATAGGTATGGAGCGTCGGCACGAGCGGATTGGGAATGTCGGGATAGGCGTCCGGCTCGGTCAGCCACGGCTTCACGATCGCATGGCGATGGTTCTCGAAAAACCAGTGCCATGCCAAGCGCGGTATATCGAGGTCTTTGGTGGAATAGCTGACGGGCCGATTGGCAACCTTGGTCCAGCGGTCGCGATCGAGCTGGAAATCGTCGCTCGCCAGATGGTCAGCGTCAAAACGAGTGGCATTGTCTTTTATCCACGGTTCCAACTGCCGTGCCTGCTCGGCCAGCGGCGTGCCGCTGGCTTGCAGGATTTTAGCGGCCTTTTTCAAAACCATGATGCTGCGCGGCGTACCGTCGAATGGCGGCACGGCGTTTTCTGAGTCCCCCGTCATGTCGGCGATCTGTCGTGCCGTGTCGGCGGCCTGTCAACGCGGACCTGATTGGTCGCCGCCGACGCTCGCCGACAATGCGGCGCTGCCCGCCGTTTTGTCGGCGACTTCAAGCCTGCCCCGCGAATCAGGGATGATGCCCACACGCTTCGGGTGTCGCGAATAGCCCGGATGCGCATTTGGACGGGCCCGTCCTCCAACACCCAGGGAGGACGACATGGGAAAGGTGATGCAGGTTCACCGCCGCGAGCGGCTGTTGAGCCTCGATGCGGTTTACGGTTTGGCGGACTGCCTGAACGATCTCGATATGCCGCGCCGCAAGGTCGTGGAATGGCTGACCGATACATTATACGGCTGGATCGAGGACGGCGGCGTCGTGTTGAGCGGCGAAGGCGAGGTGATCGACATATATCCCGGCATCATTGACGATGCGCACGGCGAGGACGGCTCCGCGATCTGGATTTCCGAACAGCGCCGCCGCGCCGCCAATCCGCCGCAGCGCAAGCCCCGCCAGTCGATGCTGCTGCGGATGCAACTCTATGATGCCGCGTTTCGGATCGGCACGGGCCGTTCGATCATACCGGACGGGCCGAACACGTAGCCCGCGATCATGACAGACCCGCCGGAAGCGCTCCGGCGGGCTTTTCCTGTGCTGCAAGAGGCGGTGCGAAGTTGCACAACTTCAACGAGAAATGGTAATATTAGAATATTATATTTGATTGATATTTTAGAAGAATTTTGAAGCTCGACAGAGGGCATGGCTAAGCCACCAGAGGCTCGGCAGATAAGGGATAGATCAATTCTCTCATTGCTCATGCGAGCGCCGCCAACGGGCGGCGGAGAGGATTGTCGATGCGGCCCTTGTCGCCAGAGGAACTTGCGGAAATCCGGTTGGCGCTGGGCGGCGCGTCCGGCCCTTGCGACAAGACCGACGACTTGATCCGCTTCCTCGATGCGGTCGCCATATCCTTCATCGATCAAGCGTTTGGATTCAGCGCCGTGCAAATGTCGCTTTCGGCTCGGGCAAATCGTGCTTTTTCTGCTTCCGACTCTTGCGAGAGAGTCCAGTTATCCGGTAAACAAGACAAGGAAAAACATAATATCAAATACTCCGAGTCGTCGGATAGTTCATTGGAGGATTTCTCGCCATGACAAGAAAAACAAATCATAAGGCGGTCATATATTGTCGCGTTTCTACAAAGCGCCAAGCCAAGGAAGGCAACGGCCTTACTTCACAGGAAACGCGCTGCCGTGAATATGCTCATGGCCGCGGCCATGAGGTCATCGACGTGTTCAATGACGACGTGTCCGGCAAGCTCGCCAGCCGCCCCGGCTTCGACGCCATGCTCCGCTTCATCCGCAAGAACCGCAAAGCCGAAATCGTCGTCATCATCGACGATGTGAGCCGGATGGCCCGCGACGTGCGTAACCACTTCGACCTGAAAGAAATGATCTACGCGGCGGGCGCTTCACTCGAATCTCCCTCATGGGAGTTCGGCACCGACCCCGACAGCATTTTCCACGAAAACCTGATGGCGAGCCTCGCGCAGCACCAGCGCCAGAAGAACGGCTTGCAGGCCAAGGAACGGATGCGGGCGCGGATGCTCGGAGGCTATTACGTCCACAGCGCGCCGCTCGGGTTTCGCTATCAGAAGCATCCCAACGGCGGCAGCACGCTCGTTCGCGACGAACCCATCGCCTCGATCATCGCCGAAGCGCTGGAATCCTATGCCTGCGGCCGCCTCGGCTCCAAGGCCGAGGTCAAGCGCTTCCTCGAAACGCACCCGCAATTCCCGCGCACCCGCCACGGCCACGTCACCAACGAACAGGCCCATCGCATCCTCACCTACAGCGTCTATGCCGGATATGTCGAAAGCGCGTGCTGGGGCGTGTCGCTGCGCAAGGGCTATCACGATGGCCTGATCTCGCTTGAGACCTTCCAGCGCATTCAGGAACGCATGAACGGCAAGCCGTTCGCGCCCGTCCGCGCCGACATTCACGCGGATTTCCCGCTCCGGGGCGTCCTGTCCTGCGGCTGCTGCTCGCATCCGATGACCGCCAACTGGACCAAGGGCCGCACCGCCAGCTATCCTTATTATGTCTGCCGCCATCGCGGTTGCGAGCGGTTCGGCAAGTCGGTCAAGCGCGAGATTGTCGAAGGGGCTTATGAAACCCTGCTGGCCCAGCTCGTGCCGAGCAAGGAAATGTTCGACGCCTTCTCGATCCTGTTCCGCAAGCGCTGGAACGAGGCCGGACGCAAGACCAGGGATCGCCGCGCGGCGCTCAAGCTCGAACTGGCGGCGGCGGAAAAGGCGATATCGCAGCTCGTGGACCGCGTGATGGCGTCGCAAAGCCAGACCGTCATCAGCCGCTATGAGGAGGAGATTGAGAAGCTCGAAGGCAGGAAGCTGGTTCTAGCCGAAAAAACAGCGCGTTGCGGCACCGCGCTGCCGGACTATGACGCGACGTTTCGAACCGCGTTCGACTTCCTCGCAAGCCCTTGTGAACTCTGGAAAAATGGAACCTTCGAGGACAAACGAATCGTCCTCAAACTCACCCTCGACGCCAATCTCGAATATGACTGGAATCAGGGTGTTCGAACCCCGCAATTGTCCTTGCCGTTCAAGGCGTTGGGAGTGCATCGCGATGGCGAAACGGTGTTGGCGGAGAGGGTGGGATTCGAACCCACGGTACCTTGCGGCACAACGGTTTTCGAGACCGTCCCAATCGACCACTCTGGCACCTCTCCGCATCGGCAGGTCCACCCCGGGGGCGGGTCGAAGGCGGCGCCTCTAACGTAACTGATCGGCGGGCACAAGCGCGCGCTTGTGCGGTTTCGCGAAAACCCTACATTACGGCCATGTCGCGTTCCGAATCCCATGATGTAGTATCCACCGCCGGCGTGCCGATGCCACCGGTCGCCACCGCGCGCTTTTCGATCGGCGACGTCGTGCGGCACCGCCTGTTCGATTTTCGCGGCGTGGTCTTCGATGTCGATCCGGTCTTCGCCAACAGTGAGGAATGGTACGAATCGATCCCGGAGGCGGTGCGCCCGGCCAAGGACCAGCCCTTCTACCACCTGCTCGCGGAAAATGCCGAGTCGAGCTACGTCGCCTATGTCAGCCAGCAGAACCTGCTCCACGACGACAGCGACGAACCGGTCGATCATCCGGCGATCGACGGGCTGTTCAGCGGGCTGGTCGACGGGCGGTACAGTCTGCGGCGCGAACATCGCCACTGAGCTTCGCGGTTTGCTGCACCGCAAGAATTTCTTGTGACGGCTTAACGATCGCCCCCTCTAGAAATGTGACGATCTCGTGACGATGTATGTCGCGAGAACAACGATAACGACGTCGCAAAGGGAAATTTTATGACGCTCAACCGTACCGCGCTGGCGCTGGCCGCGTCGGTCCTCGCACTGACGACCGCGCAGACCTCATTCGCGCAGGAAGCACCCGCTCCCCAGACCGGGCCGTCCGCCGCCGAAGACGCCACACCGGGCAACGATATCGTCATTACCGGCACGCGTACCGCGGGCCGCTCGCGGCTCGACAGTTCGTCGCCGGTCGATGTGCTGAGCGGCGCCAGCCTGCGCAATCAGGGCACGACCGAACTGGGCACGTCGTTGTCCGCCGTGGTGCCGTCGGTCGACTTCCCACGCGCTTCGGCGGTGGACGGCACCGATTCGATCCGCCCCGCGACCCTGCGCGGATTGTCGCCGGACCAGGTGCTGGTGCTGATCAACGGCGTCCGGGCGCATACCTCCGCGCTGCTCAACACCAACGGGTCGGTCGGGCGCGGCTCGGCGGCGGTCGATCTCAACACCATACCGTCGGTCGCGCTCGACCGGGTCGAAGTGCTGCGTGATGGCGCGGCGGCGCAATACGGCTCCGACGCGATCGCGGGCGTGATCAACCTGCGCCTGCGCGAGGCGCGCAGCGGCGGTGGCGCGACCGTGAGCTATGGCGAATATGTCACCGACGTCACCACGGCGCGCGGCGAGCGCCACGAAAATGACGGCAACACGCTCACCGTGTCGGGATGGCAGGGCTTCGGTCTGGGCCAGGACGGTTTCCTGACCCTCTCGGCCGAGTACCTCAGCCGCGATCCGACCAGCCGCGGCGACTATGATCCCCGCAAGACGCCGATCCGCATACGCTCGCGCTTCGGCGATCCCGATGTCGACCAGTTCAGCCTGTATGCGAATGCCGGCGTGCCGATCGGCACCGGCGGCTGGCAGGCTTATGCCTTCGCCGGTTACCAGCTGCGCGACAGCGAGAGCGCGGCGACGCCGCGCATCGTCGGCGGCACGGGCGGCAACGCCAATGCCAGCGCCGATGCCCTCGCCAGCTTCTATCCGGACGGCTTCACGCCGCTGATCGCGATCGAATCGAGCGATCTCACCGCGACGGGCGGGGTTCGCGGCGACGTGTCGGCCTGGAAGGTCGACCTGAGCGTCTCTTACGGCCGCAACAAGCTGAACTTCTACACGCGCAATTCCGGCAACGCGACCTATGGCGCATCGTCCCCCACCAGCTTCTATGACGGGGCGCTGACCTATGATCAGCTGGTCGGCGGCGTGGACGTGTCCAAGGAGCTGCCGCTCGGCGACGGCACGATCAACGTGGCGTTCGGCGGCGAATATCGCCGTGAGGGCTTCCGGATCGGCGCGGGTACGCCGACCTCCTATGACCGCGCGCCGGGCGCCGCCAGCACGCTCGGGTCGGGCGCGCAGGGCTTCCCCGGGTTCCAGCCGTCGAACGTCGTCGATGCCAGCCGGAGCAACGTGTCGGGCTATGTCGACATCGAAGCCAAGCCGACCGAGGCGCTGACGATCGGCGCCGCTGTTCGCGGCGAACATTATTCGGACTTCGGCGAGACCGCGACCGGCAAGCTCAGCGCGCGCTACGCCATCACGCCATGGTTCGCGATCCGCGGCACGGCTTCGACCGGGTTCCGCGCGCCGTCGCTGCAACAGCAATATTTCACTTCGACCGCATCGGTGCTGAGCAACGGCGCGATCGTCGAAACCGGCCTGTTCCCGTCGATCAGCCCCGTGGGCCGGGCGCTGGGCGGCAAGCCGCTCCAGCCGGAAAAGGCGCGCAACCTGTCGGCGGGCTTCGTCGCCAAATCGGGCGGGTTCGACCTGTCGGTCGACGCCTACCAGATCAAGATCCGCGACCAGATCGCCTTGTCGGAGAATCTGGCCGATCCCAGTGGCACCCCTGCAAGTCAGCAGGTTATCACGACACTGCTCGCACCATTCAACGTCACCTCCGGCCGCTTCTTTCTGAACGGCATTCGCTCAACGACGAAGGGGATCGATGTTGTCGCGCATTATCGCGCCGTGACGAGTAACTTCGGCACGATCGATCTGACTGCCGCAGGCAACTTCAGCGATATCAAGGTCACGAGTTCGCCGGGACCGGCCACCATCACGACGTCGATTGCCGGGGTTCCGACCAGCAGAACGCTGCCACTCTTCACCCGGCAGCGCATCATCTCGTTCGAACAGGGCACGCCCCGGACCAAGCTGGTCGGCACGATCGACTGGTCGCTGGGCGGCTTCGGCGTGACGGCGCGGGGCTCCTATTATGGCGACGTGACGCAGCCGAGCAGCGCCACCGACGCGAATGCCTATCTCGACGACATCCATACCGGCGATCACACGATCTTCGACCTGGAAGTGCGCTACCAGCCGCGCAAGGGCATCAATCTGGCGGTGGGCGCGAACAACCTGTTCGACGTCTATCCCGATTACGTGAAGCTCACGTCGTCGCGCGGCACGGTGCTCAACAGCACCGGCCTGGTCGGCTTCCCCTACTATTCGCCGTTCGGGTATAACGGGCGGTATCTGTACGGGCGGGTCGGCTTCAGCTGGTAACGAAAGCCGGATCGGGGCGGCGCGCGCGAAACCGTGCCGCCCATGGTTGACAGAATCACCCCGCTACCTTAGGCGCGCCCCTTCAACCGCAGGGCGTCGCTCTTGCGGGCATACGGATTTGAAAGAGAAATAGGGCCATGTTCGCAGTCGTGCGCACGGGCGGCAAGCAGTATCGCGTCGCCGCCGGAGACAAGATCGTCGTCGAGAAGATCGACGGTGAAGCGGGAGCGTCGGTGACGCTCGGTGATGTGCTGCTCGCGGGCGAAGGCTCGGAGCTGAAGCCGACCGCCGGCCTGACCGTCGCCGCCGAGATCATCGCGCAGGCGAAGGGCGAGAAGGTCGTCGTCTTCAAGAAGCGCCGCCGGCACAATTATCGCCGCCGGAACGGCCACCGCCAGAACCACACGATCCTGAAGATCGTCGCGATCGGCGCGGAAGAGAAGAAGGCGGCGCCGAAGAAGGCCGCCGCGAAGAAGACCGACGCCGCCCCGGCCGAAACGCCGGCCGCCGAAGCGTAAGCAAGACCGAGGAGTAGTTCGAGATGGCACATAAGAAAGCAGGCGGTTCGTCGCGCAACGGTCGCGATTCGGCCGGCCGTCGCCTCGGCGTGAAGAAGTTCGGCGGACAGGAAGTCGTCGCCGGCAACATCCTCGTGCGTCAGCGCGGGACCAAATTCTATGCGGGCCGCAACGTGGGCATGGGCAAGGACCATACCCTGTTCGCGCTCGTCGACGGCCGCGTAACCTTCCACGACGGCAAGCTTGGCCGAAAGTTCTGTTCGGTGGACATGCCGGCGATTGCGGCCGAATAACATCGGGTGACCATCCGGGTCGCCCACCAGGGCGATCCGGGGTTTCACCAGCGAAATCCGAAACAGGGAGACGGGTCGCCCCGGCTCCCTTTTTTCTTGCTCCCTCCACCCAACGTCGCGCGCGCGTCACATCGATGTGCCAGCGGCCAAGACATGGAGAGTAAGATGTTCGCGCGGACGAAGAGACTGACGCTGCGGCCCGGCTGGCCGGAGGATGCCCCTGCGCTCGCCCAGGCGATCGCGCACGAGGACGTCGCGTTCAAGCTGTCGCGCCTGCCCTGGCCCTATACCGAAACGCATGCCGCCGAGTGGCTGGCGACGCCGAAGTCCGCGACGGAGGTCACGCTGCTGATCTTCGCGCATGAGGAGCCGACGCCGCACCTGGTCGGCGGGATCGGCCTGCACGAAACGGCACCCGGCGGCGGGGTCGAGATCGGCTATTGGCTGACGCCGAGCGCCTGGGGCCGTGGCTATGCGACCGAGGCCGGGCGTGCGGTGCTCGGCATGGCGCAGCACGCGCTGGGCCTGCCCCGGCTGGTCGGCCGGCACTTCCTCGACAACCCGGCCTCCGGCAAGGTGCTGAGGAAGCTCGGCTTCCGGCCCACCGGCACCGGCCGCCTGCCCTGCCTGGCGCGCAACGGCGAGTTCGAGTGCGCCACGCTGGAACTCGAATTCGACGCCGAAGAATCGCGAATGCCCATCGCGGCGTAGATAATCAAAGCCCCTCCCCTGAGCCGAAGGCGGCCGCAGGCCAACGGGAGGGGCTGCAAGTCGCAAAGAGCGGCGGATTGATTTCGCCCGGAAAACCGCCGACAGACCTTGAATGTCCGTCACCCCCCTGCCCGTCCGCCGCCGCCTGTCGCCCGAGGAATCGCGCGAAGCCGCGCTCGATGCGGCGCGCGACCTGCTGGTGGAACTGGGGCCGCAGGCGGTGACGCTGAAGGCGGTCGCCGCGCGGATCGGCCGCACCCATGCCAATTTGCTCCACCATTTCGGCTCGGCGGCGGGGCTCCAGCAGGCACTGATCGGGCGGATGGCGGGGTTCATCACGACGACGATCCGCGACACGGTGTTCCGCCAGCGCGCCGGGGAGCACGATCCCCGCGAAGTCGTCGACCTCGCCTTCGACGCGTTCGACACGGGCGGCGCGGGCGCGCTTGCGAGCTGGATGATCCTGTCGGGCAATGAAGACGCGCTCGACCCGATCCTGAAGGCGATCCACGACCTGGTCGACGAGTTGCGGGACGATCACCACGACGAACTGCCGATCGAGGACGAGACGCTGCAATTGGTCATCATGGCGCTGGGCGACGCGCTGTTCGGCGCGCCGCTGACCCGCGTACTCGGCCTGCCGCGCGAACGGGCGCGGGAATTGGCCTACGGGGCGTTGATGGCAGGCGGCGCAGGGCGGCAGGGCTAGGCCGGATCGACCTTCAGATTTGAGCAGGTTGGTTGCAGTCTTATTCACCGTAACCCCGGCCTTGTGCCGGGGTCCACCGGGAGGCAGGCGTGGGACAAGAGGCTCAAAGGCCCAGGCGCTGAGGCACAGTGGACCCCGGCACAAGGCCGGGGTGACGGAGGATTTCTGAATGTCGATCCGGCCTAGAGCGCCGTGCCTAAATGGGAATCACCTCACCCCGTTCGTCCCCGGACTGGATCCGGGGTTGTCGAAGCACTGCACTTTCTTCACGCCAAGGAAAGCAGCCCTTCGACAAGCTCAGGGCGAACGGGTCACGTTTGTCGCACAATGCTCTAGCGCCGCGGCAAAGCCGCGTCGTCGGACGCGACTCCAGTCGCGCCGGCCGGGCGCGCTGGGGGCCTCGCTTTAGCTTCGCTAAAGCGGTAGGCCGCGCGCCATGCACTTTCTCGATCAGGCAAAAATCTTCGTCCGCTCGGGCGCCGGCGGCCCCGGCGCGGTGTCGTTCCGGCGCGAAAAGTTCATCGAGTTCGGCGGGCCGGACGGTGGCAATGGCGGCAAGGGCGGCGACATCGTCTTCGAGACGGTCGCCGGCCTCAATACGCTGATCGACTTCCGCTACACACAGCATTTCCGCGCGCCGCGCGGCATGGGCGGGTCGGGCAGCAACCGCACCGGCGCGGGCGGCGACGACCTGGTGATCAAGGTCCCGGTCGGCACGCAAATCCTGGCCGACGACGACGAACGCTCGCTGCTGCTCGACCTGACCAGGGTCGGGGAGCGTGTCACCTTCCTGCGCGGGGGTGACGGCGGGCGCGGCAATGCCAGCTACAAGACCTCGACCAACCGCGCCCCGCGCCAGCACGGCACCGGCTGGCCGCATGAGGAAGCCTGGGTGTGGCTGCGGCTCAAATTGCTCGCCGATGCCGGGCTGGTCGGGCTGCCCAATGCCGGCAAGTCGACTTTTATCAACCAGGTCACCAACGCGCAGGCCAAGGTCGGCGCCTATGCCTTCACCACCACCCGGCCGCAGCTTGGCGTGGTGCGCCACCACAATCGTGAGTTCGTCGTCGCCGATATTCCCGGCCTGATCGAGGGCGCGGCCGAGGGCGCGGGAATCGGCGACCGCTTCCTGGGCCATATCGAGCGCTGCCAGGTGCTGCTCCATCTGGTCGACGCCAATGACGACGACGTCGCCGAAAGCTACCGCATCGTCCGCGACGAACTCGAACACTATGGCGGCGGCCTGATCGACAAGAAGGTCGTCGTCGCGCTCAACAAGATCGACACGCTCGACGACGAACTCATCGCCGCGCTGTCGGCGGAACTCGAAGCGGCGAGCGGCGCGGAGGTCATTCCGATGTCCGGCGCGGCGGGCACCGGCCTCGATTGGGTGCTCGACAAATTGCTCGACGCGATCGGCGACCATGCCAAGGTCGGCGCCGACGACGAAGGCGAGGACGCGATCGAATGGTCGCCGGTATAGGGTCTGAACTCAATTGGAACGCGGATCGTGATCACCCGGAGAAGCCCGTTGGCAAGGAACGCAGCGCCGTCGCGTAGCCATAGCTACGCGCCAGCAAGTGACGTAGTCCAGCGGGCTTCTCCGGGTGACCGCGTAGCGGCGGGCCGATTTTGGCGCTGGGCAGCGTCGCTCGTCGGTCACGATGCACAAGGCATCGCTCCCTCCTCGCTTCTTGCCCAACACCAAAATCGGCTCCGTCACGACCGCGTTCCAATCGAGTTCAGACCCTAGGGCCGCATACGCGATGGAACGGTTCGCCCCTGCCACTTGCCCCCGCCTGATCGTCAAGGTCGGGTCGTCGCTGTTGGTGACGCCCGAGGGTGAGGTGCGGCGCGACTGGCTGGCGAGCCTCGCCGCCGACATCGCCGCCGCCGCAAGGGCCGGACAGCAGATCGCGATGGTGTCGTCGGGCGCGATCGCGCTGGGCGCGCGGCGGCTGAAGCTCGCCAAGGGCGGCCGGGCCAGCCTGGAGGATGCGCAGGCCGCCGCCGCGACCGGGCAGATCGCGTTGAGCCAGGTCTGGGCCGAATGCCTCGCCGCCGAAGGATTGACGGCGGCGCAGATGCTGGTGACGCTCGACGATCTCGAGGACCGGCGGCGCTATCTCAACGCCGCCGCGACGCTCGACCGGCTGCTCGGCCTGGGCGTGGTGCCGGTGATCAACGAGAACGATTCCGTCGCGACCGAGGAAATCCGGTTCGGCGACAATGACCGGCTTGCGGCGCGGGTGGCGCAGGCGGCCGGCGCGCGCGGCGTGCTGCTGCTGTCGGACGTCGACGGTCTGTACGATCGCGACCCCGCTTTGCCCGGCGCGGCGCTGATCGAGCATGTCGCGCGGATCGACGCGGCGATCGAGCGCGTGGCCGGCGGATCGACGTCCGGCATGGGCTCCGGCGGCATGACGTCGAAGGTGCAGGCGGCGCGGATCGCCACGCGCGCCGGGATCGCGCTCGCCATCGCCAGCGGACGGGTCGATCATCCGTTGGCGCACTATGTCGAGAGCGGGCGCGGCACGTTGTTCGCCGCCGAACGCGCGGCGCCCGCGCGCAAGGCATGGCTCGGCGGACGATTGCGCAGCCGGGGCGTGATCCACATCGATGCCGGCGCGGCGGCGGCGCTGGCCGCGGGCAAGAGCCTGCTGCCTGCCGGTGCGGTGCGGATCGAAGGCGACTTCGCGCGCGGCGACCTGATCGCGATCGTCGGACCGGGAGGCGCCATCGCCAACGGCCTGGCCGAATATGACGCGGCCGACGCCGCGCGGATCGCCGGCAAGCGCAGCGACGAGGCCGCGGCGATCCTGGGCTATGCGCCGCGCGCGGCGCTGGTGCATCGCAACCATATGGTTCTGGCGTGACCGGGACTTCTCTTAAGCCCCTCCCCTTCAGGGGAGGGGTTGGGGGTGGGGGCTCGCCGTCTCACCGAGCCCGCTGCCCGTTGCACTCCCCCACCCCAACCCCTCCCCTGAAGGGGAGGGGCCAATGACCGTCATCGCCCTGACCGGCGGGACCGGCTTCGTCGGGAGCCATGTCATCGATCAGGCGCTCGCCGCCGGGATCGAATTGCGCGCCCTCACCCGCCGCCCCCAGCTCGACCGCGCCGGGGTGACGTGGATCGCCGGCGCGCTCGACGACACGGCGAGCCTCGCCAGGCTGGTCGAGGGCGCCGCCGCCGTGCTGCACGTCGCCGGCGTCATCAACGCGCCCGACCGCCCCGGCTTCGCGGCGGGGAATATCGCGGGCACGCGCAACGTGATCGCCGCGGCCGAGCGGGCCGGAATCCGCCGCTTCGTCCAGGTCTCCTCGCTGACCGCGCGCGAGCCCGGCCTGTCCGATTACGGCTGGTCGAAGGCCGAGGCCGACCAGGTATTGATGGCGAGCGACCTCGACTGGACGATCGTCCGCCCACCCGCGATCTTCGGCCCCCGCGACAGCGAGATGCTGGAGCTGTTCAAGCTCGCGGCCTGGCACATCATGCCACTCCCCCCGGCGGGCGGACGCCTGTCGGTGATCGCGGTCGAGGAACTGGTACGGCTGCTGCTCGCGCTGCCCACCAGCAACGCGCTGACCCGCCTGATCGTCGAGCCGGACGACGGCGCGCCGAACGGCTGGGATCACCGCGACCTCGCCCGCGCGATCGGCCTCGCGACCGACAGCAAGGTGCTTCCCCTGCCCCTGCCCCGCGTCGTTCTGGACACGATCGCCGCCGGTGACCGCCTGGTGCGCGGCAAAGGCGCGAAGCTCACCCCCGACCGCGTCCGCTATTTCTGCCACAAGGATTGGGTCAGCCACGCCCAGCCACCCGCCGACGTGTGGGCGCCGCAGGCCGACACGCGCGATGCGCTCGCGGCGACTGCGGCATGGTATCGCGCCCAAGGGTTGCTATAACCGCGCCGCACGCTCGCCGCATTTGGCTGACACCCGCGACGGCGACAACAAGGGAACATTATGACCGACCGCGCCAAGACCTTCGAGACCGTCACCGGCCTCATCCAGCCGTTCAACAAGAAGGGCGTGGCGCTGAGCGACGCGACGACGTTCCAGCACGACCTCGAATGGGACAGCCTGACCGTGATGGATTTCGTCGCCGCGATCGAGGACGAGTTCGACATCATCATCACGATGAACATGCAGGCCGAGATCGAGACGGTCGGCCAACTCGTCGATGCGGTCGAGAAATTGAAGGCCGCCTGATGACCGATCTCATGTTCAAGTTCGACGGCCTGATCGCCGAGCGCCAGGCGCTGATCGACACCGGCGTCACCGACCCGTTCGCGATCGTCATGGAACAGGTGAAGTCGCCGACCGAGGCGGTCATCAAGGGCAAGGATACGATCCTGCTCGGCACCTACAATTACATGGGCATGACGTTCGACCCCGACGTGATCCAGGCGGGACACGACGCGCTCGACCGGTTCGGGTCGGGCACCAACGGCAGCCGGATGCTCAACGGCACCTTCCGCGACCATATGGAGGTCGAGGACGCGCTGCGCGATTTCTACGGCACCACCGGCGCGATCGTCTTTTCGACCGGGTACATGGCCAATCTCGGCATGATCTCGACGCTCGCCGGCAAGGGCGAATATGTCATCCTCGACGCCGACAGCCACGCCTCGATCTATGACGGCTGCAAACAGGGTTATGCGGAAATCGTCCGCTTCCGCCATAACAGCGTCGAGGATCTCGACAAGCGGCTCGGCCGCCTGCCCAGGGAAGCGGGCAAGCTTGTGGTGCTGGAGGGCGTCTATTCGATGCTCGGCGACGTCGCGCCGCTCAAGGAAATGGTCGCGGTCGCCAAGAAGCACGGCGCGATGGTGCTGTCGGACGAAGCGCATTCGATGGGCTTTTACGGCCCGAACGGCCGCGGCGTGTATGAGGATCAGGGCTGCGAGGGCGATGTCGACTTCATCGTCGGCACCTTTTCCAAATCGGTCGGCACGGTCGGCGGGTTCTGCGTGTCGAACCATCCCAAGTTCGAGGCGATCCGCCTCGCCTGCCGCCCGTACATCTTCACCGCCAGCCTGCCGCCCTCGGTCGTCGCGACCGCCGCCGCATCGATCCGCAAGCTCATGCACGCGCACAACAAGCGTCAGCATCTGTGGGAAAACGCGCGGAAACTGCATGGCGGGCTGACCGCGATGGGGTTCAAGCTCGGCACCGAAAAGCCCGACAGCGCGATCGTCGCGGTGATCCTGGACGACCAGGAACAGGCCGTCGCGATGTGGCAGGCGCTGCTCGACGGCGGGCTGTACGTCAACATGGCGCGGCCGCCCGCGACACCGGCGGGCACGTTCCTGCTGCGTTGCTCGCTGTGCGCGGAACATACGACCGAACAGATCGACCGTGTGCTCGGCATGTTCGAAGCGGCCGGCCGCGCGACGCGCGTAATCGGTTGAGAGTCGCGGGGCTTTCCTCGATTCGCGCGATTCGCTAAAGCGGCATTATGGGCGGGAGCGATGCCGAACCACGGCTCGTCGACAGGGCGCGCGCGATCTGGCGGGGGGTGACCCTGGCGGTGATGGCGGTGCTGGGTCTCGGCATCCTGATCGCGCTCGTCGTCCTGCAATCGAACGCCAACACGCAACGCGACGAGGCGTTGAAGCTGCAGAGCCACAGCTATGACGTGATGATCCTGACGCGCACGCTGTCGGGCACCATCGCCCGCGCCGAGGCGGCGCTGGGCCGCTATGTCGTCAGCGGCGATGAGGGCATCGGGCGCGAATATGCCGACCAATGGAACCAGGCGCGCGTCGAGATCGACCGGCTCGACAATGTCACGGCGGACAATCCCGATCAGCAACGCGCGATCGACCGCCTGCGCGACGCATTCCGGCGGCGCGGCGACGAATTGTCGGTGACCGCGCTCAGCACCGCCTACAAGCGGGATCGACAGGCCTATTCGCGCTATTACGAGGCCGGGCAATCTTCGTCATTGCGCGAGATCGAGCGGGAATTGGAGCTGATCACCACCGCCGAACATGCGGTACTCGACAAGCGCAACGCCGCCGCGATGGCGACGGTCGATCGCACGACCCTGATCGCGAGCATCCTCTCCGTCTTCGGCGTTGCCATCGTCATCGGCGCGATCGTGCTCGGCGCGCTGACGATCGGCGCGATGCGGGCGCGGGCGGCGGCGCGCGCCGAAGCCGAGAGCGAGCGCGAACGGGCCGCCCAGCTCGAGGAAGCGGTGGACGAAGCCACCTTCGCCCTCAGCCGCCAGGAGGCCAAGCTCCGCCAGGTCCAGAAGATGGAGGCGGTCGGGCAGTTGACGGGTGGGATCGCGCACGATTTCAACAATATGCTGGCGGTTGTCCTGGGCGGACTGGAGCTTGCCCGCCGCTCGCTCGGGAGCGATCCGGACGGCACCCGGCGCCATCTCGACAACGCCACCGACGGCGCCCATCGCGCCGCCGCACTGACTCGCCGGCTGCTCGCTTTCTCGCGCGAGGAGGCGCTCAACCCCGAAGCGATCAAGCCGGTCGACGCCATCGCCGGCATGTCGGACCTGCTCGACCGCACGCTCGGCGATGCGGTCACGGTGGAACGCGGCGACGACGGGTCGGGCTGGGCGATCTGGGCCGATCGCCATGAACTCGAAAACACCTTGCTCAACCTCGCGGTCAATGCGCGCGACGCGATGGACGGGCGCGGCCGGCTGAGCATCCGCACCAGCGCGACCACGCTGACCGCAGGCCAGATCGGGAATTGCTTGGGCGGCGATCATATCGCGATCGCGGTCGGCGACACCGGCTGCGGCATGACGCCCGATGTGATCGAGCGCGTGTTCGAGCCGTTCTTCACCACCAAGCCGGTCGGCAAGGGCACCGGCCTCGGCCTCAGCCAGATCTTCGCGTTCGCGCGGCAATCGGGCGGCGAGATCACGATCGATTCGACGCCGGGCGAAGGGACCGTCGTCACCCTTTATCTGCCGCGCCACAGCACAGCGGCCGATGTCGTCCCGGCGGCAACGCCCGCCGCGCCGGTCGAACGCGCGCAGGCGATCGCCGGGCTCGGCATCCTGGTCGTCGAGGACGATCCGCGCGTGCTGACCGCAACGGTCGGCGCGCTGGAGGAACTCGGCCATCGTGCCGTCGCCTGCACCGATCCGCTCGATGCGCCGCGCATGCTCGACGATATCGGGCCGTTCGACGTCGTCGTGTCGGACGTGCTGATGCCGGGCCAGACCGGGCCGGAAATGATCGCCGGCCTGCTGGCGCGCCGCCCCGACCTCGCCGTGCTGTTCGTGACGGGCTATGCGGGCGACGGCTCGGCGGCGGACTTCGGCGGCCGACCGGTGCTGCGCAAGCCCTTCACCATCGCCGGGCTCGAACACGCCCTCGCCGATGCGATGGCGTTCGACCGCCCCGTCCCGCCGGATCAGCTCGCCGCGGCGTAAGGCAGCCGCATTTGATCGTTGACAACGCTCGGGCTTTCTCGTCAGCCCTGCGCCACGATGTTGTTGATCGACCGTTATATGGCGCGGGCAATAGCGGTGCCGCTGCTCGCCAATCTGGTGATCGCATCGATGCTGCTCGTGCTCGACCGCATCCGGTTGTTGTTCGACTTCGTGACGAATGAGGGTGGACCGGTCAGCATCATCTGGAAGATGCTGGCCAACCTGCTGCCCGAATATCTCGGCCTGGGCATACCGATCGGGCTGTTGCTGGGTTGCCTGCTGACCTTCCGCCGGTTCGCCATTTCGTCCGAACTCGACGTCATGCGCGCGGTCGGGATCAGCTATCATCGCATGATGCTGGTGCCGTACATGTACGCGGTGGTGCTCGCGATGCTGAACCTCGCGATCGTCGGCTATATCCAGCCCCAGTCGCGGTTCCAGTACGAACGCCTTCGCTACGAATTGCGCACCGGCGCGCTGGGCGCGTCGATCAAGGTCGGCGAATTCACCAGCTTCCCCAATAACGGCCCGACCGTCCGCATCGAACAAAGCCGGGACGAGGGCCGCGAGCTGTCGGGCATCTTCCTCCAGCAGACGGACCAGAAGGGCAATTCGCTCGCCGTCACCGCGGAGAAGGGCAAGTTCTTCGGCACCGCCAATCCCGACGAGATCATCTTTCAGCTGACCAAGGGCACGCTGGTCCGAAACCAGGTCGGCATCCCCACGCCGCGCGTGCTGCGGTTCGACCTGTGGAACATCCCGATCCCGCTGCCCAAGAGCGGTCCGTTCCGCGGACGCGGCGGGCGCAACCTGGAACGCACCCTGCCCGAGCTTGCGGTGCTCGGCCGCCCCAGCAACAAGGATGAGGAATTGCGCGACACCAGCCGCGCGGCGTTCCATTTCCGCCTGACCGAAGTCGCCGCGATGTTCCTGTTGCCGCTGCTCGCGCTGGCGCTGGGCGTGCCGCCGAAACGATCGACCTCGGCGCTCGGCGTGTTCCTGGCGATCGTGATGATCGTCACTTATTTCAAGGTCAACGAATACGGCCAGGCGGTCGGCGGACTCGGCCAGATCGATCCGTTCCTGGCTTTGTGGGTGCCGTTCGTGGTCTTCGCCGCCCTGGTGCTGTGGATGTATTATACGATCGCCTACGTTCCCGGCGGGCAGCCGATCGGGGCGCTCGAACGCGTGTTCGCCAAATTGTCCAAGGCGGTGCGGCGCTGGCTTCCGGGCCGCCGGCTGCGCCCCGGCCAGGATGACGATGCCGACGAGGATGACGCACCGGCCGCGGGGACGCCGGCATGATCTCCATGCAGTTCTTCCCGTCGCGGACGGTATCGCTGTACATGGCGAAGACCTTCATCGTGCGCGCCTTCGCGGTGCTGGCAGCGCTGGTCCTGGTGCTCCAGTTCCTCGACGCGCTGAGTGAATCGGGCGCCATCCTCGCCCATCCCGGCAACACGCAGGTCCAGGTGTGGCACTATATCTCGCTGCGCACGCCCCAGCTCATCGCGCGTTTCCTGCCCTATTCGGTGCTGCTGGGCGCGATCATCACCTATTCGACGCTCAACCAGAACAGCGAGGTGATCGCGCTCAAGGCGGCGGGCTTGTCCGCGCATCAGATCCTGGCGCCGATGATCGTCGCGGCGCTCGGCATGGCGGTGCTGAGCTTCGCGTTCAACGACCGCATCGTCAGCCGCGCGACCGCGACGCTCGATGCGTGGAAGAAGGTCGAATACGCGCCCGTCCCGATCGACCATGGCGACCGCACCAACGTCTGGACCAAGGCGGGCGACGACCTGATCAACGTCCGCCACATCAAACATGGCGGCGACACCGTGACGCTGGCCGGAATCGCCTTTTACGACCGCGACGCCCAGGGGCGGCTGGTCGCGACGATCACCGCCGACCAGGGTCGGCAGGACGGCCAGGGCTGGCGCATCTGGCCGGCGCGCAAGTTCGACGTCGCCAGCGGACAGCTGAGCAACCTCGGCTCGATCGTGGTCGCCGATGGCGTCCGCCCCGACCAGTTCACGCTGGCAAGCATCGATGCCGAAGGGCTGTCGTTCCTCGAACTGCACGATGCGGTCGCCGCGCTCAAGGCCGCCGGCCGACCCACCAAGTCCTATGAAGGCGAGATGTGGCACAAATTGTCGGGGCCGCTGGCGGCGGTGCTGATGCCGCTACTGGGCGCGGTGGCGGCGTTCGGCATCGCGCGGTCGGGCAAATTGTTCATCCGCGCGGTGATCGGGATGAGCCTGGGCTTCATCTATTTCGTGGTGGACAATTTCGCGCTGGCGATGGGCAATCTCGGCGCCTACCCGCCCTTCCTCGCGGCGTGGGCGCCGTTCCTGCTGTTCCTGCTGATCGGCGAGGCGGTGCTGATCCGGACCGAGGAATAGCGCCAAAGGTCACACAAGGGTCACACTAGCGCGACCCTCTTCCGGCAAGGTTTCTTCCGTAATGTCAAAGAGCTGACTGCGGAGATGCCAAGCGGAATCCTACATTGCAAGCACGCCTCTCAGCGCGGCCTGATCGTGCTCTTGGCCAGGCGCACAGCCAGCATCGACAGGCCCTTATAATTGCCCTTGTGATAGACCGAATCCGCATCGAGCGCAGCGGTGATGCGGCGGTGGGCGGTGCCGAGCGCATGATAGGGCAGACCGGGCAACAGGTGATGCAGCGCGTGATAGCGCAGGCCCACCGGCGCCCACAGCATCGGCAGCAGCGCCGGGGGCGGCACGTTGACCGAATCGAGGTACTGCGCGGTGACGGTCATCACCTCGCCCTCATTCTCCCACAGGTGCGCGACGAGCGTGCGCACCTGGTTGGTCACGGCGAGAGCCGAGGTCACCGCGAGGAAGATCAGGAACGCCTTGAGCGGGATGATCCCGATCGCGGTCAGCGCGATCAGCGCGATCGCATAGAGGCTCGCCCCCGCTTCCAGCCAGTGCCACAGCGCGCGCGCGGCCCCTTCGGGCGGACGGCGGCGGAACGACGGGTTGATCTGCAGCCCCGAATAGCGCGCGACGACGACGCGACGCAGCGCGGGGATCACGACCGAGAGCGGCGTCAGCACCGCATAGCGGAACAGCAACGCGACCGGCGCCAGCGCGGCGACCAGGATGAACACCGGCAGCGTCCACCATTTCATGAGCGCGAGCGGCAGATATTCGGGATCCTCGACCGTGCCATAGCGCGTGCGCGCGTGGTGGAGGTTGTGGACGCCCTCATACATGAAGCTCGGCGTCAGCAGCGGGATGCCGACGATCAGGTTCCAGCCGAGCCGGAATCCCGGCACCGCGGCGTGCTTGATGTGCGTGAGTTCGTGGATGAAGCTTTCGGCGCGGTACAGCGCGAGCGCCGCGACCACGCCCGCCACGATCGCCCAGCCCAGCGACGGCGCCAGGATCGCCGCGACCAGCGCGCCGTAGCCGATCACCGCCGACGCCAGCATGTCGGCCCAATAAATGCCCGGTCTGGGCAGGTTGAGGTCACGCGTCAGGTCGGCGGCGGCCTTCAGCATCGCCTTGTCATCGTCGATCCGCGCGCGCGCGGCCGCCCGCGCGGCCACGGCGGCGGCCGCGCCGGACGGCCGGCGGTCGATAGTCGCAACTGTATCCATGGGGCTCGCCATTGGCCGAATATAGTGGCGAGACGGTGGCAAACCAATGTGCGGAATTTCACGTAGAGCGCCGCCCCCGGCCTTGTGCCGGGTGCTGCCTGGCATCTGAGTTTGATCCATCTGAACATAGGCACGCCTCCCCGGCGAAGGCCGGGGCCCAGTGGCGATGGTTTCTCGACGGCGGGATACCATCGGTGGTTCGCTGAAACCGGGCCCCGGCCTTCGCCGGAGAGGCGTGATTTTGGCCAGCCGAATCCGCCACTGGCGGTGGGGTTGGGCCTGCCGCCATTGGTAGATTGAAATTGACCCGACAGCCCCCGGCACAAGGCCGGGGCTGACGGTTGAGGATTGTCGAACCCTCCCGCTTTGCCTAACGCGCGCTGTCCCAGCGCGAGGTTTGCATGCCCGGCCCACTCACCATCCGCCCGATCCAGGTCAAAGGCAGCGACCTGAAGAAGTTCGTCGCCCTGCCCTATCGCCTGTACAAGGACGACCCCAATTTCGTCCCACCGCTGAAGGGCGACGCGCTCAAGAAGCTCGTGCCGGGCAAGAACGGCTGGCTGAGCCATGCCAGGCAGCAATTGTTCCTCGCCGAACGCGACGGCCAGGTCGTCGGGCGCGTTTCCGCGCATATCGACACGCTCGCGCTCGACATGCCGGCGGATCAAGGGTTCGGACCCGGTTGCGGGCAATTCGGCTATTTCGATGCCGAGGACCAGGAAATCGCGAAGGCGCTGATCGCCGCCGCCGAAGGCTGGTTGAAGGACCAGGGCATCGATCGCGTGCTCGGCCCGATGAGCGCATCGGTGTGGGAAGAGCCGGGCCTGCTGATCCAGGGCTTCGACCATCCGCCGACCATCATGATGGGACACAATAAGCCAGAATATCAGGCATGGATCGAAGCCGCGGGCTACAAGCCGGTGAAGCAGGTCGTCACCTACGAACTCGACGTGACGAAGCCGTTCCCGCCGCTGATCCAGCGCATCGTCCAGATGGGCGAGCGCAACGAGCGCATCCGCGTGCGCCAGGTCGACAAGACCAGGTTCGACGAGGAAGCGGCGATCATCCTCGCCATCCTCAACGACGCCTGGTCGGACAATTGGGGCTTCGTGCCGTTCACCCAGCCCGAGATCGACGATATCGGCGTGATGCTGAAGCCGATCGTGTTCAACGACCTGATCATGATCGCCGAATATGACGGCAAGCCGGTCGCGTTCATGATCACCCTCCCCGACCTCAACGAAGCGATCAAGCCGCTCAACGGCAACCTGCTGCCGTTCGGCTGGGCCAAGCTGCTGCTGTGGCTGCGCAAGCCCAGGGTGAAGACGATGCGCGTGCCGCTGATGGGGGTGGTCAAGGAATTGCAGGCGTCGCGGCTGGCGAGCCAGCTCGCCTTCATGATGATCGAATATATCCGCCGCGCGGCGGTCGCCAATTACGGCGCCAGCCGGGGCGAGATCGGCTGGGTGCTCGACGACAACCAGGGCATGAACGCGATCGCCGACGCGATCGATAGCCACGTCAACAAGGTCTATCAGATCTACGAAAAGGCGATCTGATCCGGGCGCGGCGTCAGAAGCGCCGTGCGATGCCCGCAAGCAGTTCGATATCGGGCGTATTGCGGTTGAGCCCCGCGACACCGCCCATGTCGAACTGGAGGTTGTCGCCGGCCTTATAGGCGAACGACAGCGCCGCTTTGTCCTGCCACGTCCTGCCCGCCGGATCGTCGTCGCGCAGCGCCTGGCTTTCCAGTTCGACCGAAAGCTTGTCGTTGAGCGCGATCCCGAGCCCGACCACCGCGCTCGCGGCGAAATGCCGTCCGCGTCCATCGCCGTTCACCGCGGCGTCGACCCCCGGCACGAACTGGATGTTGAACGTTTTCGACAGATCGTAGGTCACCGGGATCACCACGCCGGCACCCCAGTCGCCCGCGCCGACTGGGGAACGACCGGCCGGCAGCGTCACGAACGGCTGCGCGGCGATCGACAATCCGCTGCCGTCCGGGCTGGCGAAATTGGCCTTGAGGCCAAGGGTCACGTCGCCGACGCGCGTTGCCTTGTCGACCGCGTGCCCCGAGCGTTCGCGCACGAAGCCGACCGGCGTCCAGCCGATCTGCGCCTCGACCGTATCGGTCAGTCCGACGCGGATCAGCGTATCGCCCACCAGGACGGTATCGGTACGGTCGCCACCTTGCCTGTCGAACGTCCAGTCGGCGAGTGACGTCTCGACCGACACGCGGCCGGGATCGATCGTGCAGGCGGGCGAACCGAGACCGGGCCGCGCCGGGCAATAATCGCGGGGCTGGTCCTGCGCCGCCGCCGGTGCCGCGACCAGCAGCGCCGCCAGCGCCGCCGCGATCTTCACCGCAGCCGCGCCCAGGTCGGGGCGTGATCGCTGGCCTTTTCGCGGCCGCGATACGCCTTGTCGACGCCGGCGTCGCGCAGACGGTCGGCGGCGATCGGCGACAATAACAGGTGGTCGATGCGGAATCCGGCGTCGCGCTGCCACGCGCCGGCCTGATAGTCCCAGAATGTCCACACCCCGCCGGCCGGGAAGCGCGTGCGGAGCGCATCGGTCCACCCTTGCGCGAGCAGGCTCCGGTAACGCTGGCGGCTTTTCGGCTGCATCAGCGCGTCGTCCTGCATCGCGCGGACCGAATAGGTGTCGTCGTCGTTGGGGATGACGTTGTAATCGCCCGCCAGGACCGCCGGCACTTCCTCCGCCAACAACGCGCGCGCGCGGTCGGCGAGCCGCTCCATCCATTTGAGCTTATAGTCGAATTTCGGCCCCGGCTGGGGATTGCCGTTGGGCAGATAGAGCGACGCGACGACCAGCCCGTCCACCTCGCATTCGAGATAGCGGCTATGCTCGTCGTCGGGATCGCCGGCGAGCCCGCGCTGGCGCTCGACCGGCTCCCTGCCCCTGGCCAGCACCGCGACGCCGTTCCAGCTTTTCTGCCCGTGCCACACCGCGCCGTAGCCGGCTTCGCGGATCACATCGATCGGGAAGCCGTCGTCCTGTGCCTTCAATTCCTGAAGGCAGACGATATCGGGCTGCTGCTCGGTCAGATATTCGACCAAGCGGTCGATCCGCGCCTTGATGCCGTTGACGTTGTAGGTGACGATCTTCACGCGTCGAGCATTACACCGAGAAACTGGTGCCGCAACCGCATCCGGAGGCGGCGTTGGGATTGCTCACCGCGAAATGCGCGCCGCCGAGATTGTCGACGAAATCGACCTGCGCGCCGCGCACGAGGTCGAGGCTCATATCGTCGACCACCAGTCGCACGCCATCGGTCTCGGCGATCGTGTCGCCGGCTTCGGGCGCGTCGGCGAGGCCGAACTTGTACTGGAACCCCGAACAGCCGCCGCCTTCGACCGACAGCCGCAGGATCGCGGGCTTGCCCTGCCGCCCGGCGATCGCCGCGACGCGCGCGGCGGCGGCCTGGGTCAGGGTCACGTCGGGAGCGAGCATTGCCATGGCGTGAAGATAGGCATTGCCGCCGTGCGGGGCAATGTCACAAATCCTCCCCCGCCAGGGGGAGGTGTCAGGCGCAGCCTGACGGAGGGGGAGGACGGCTTCCAACTCTCCGTCGTGCTTCCGCCCCCTCCGGCGCTTCGCGCCACCTCCCCCTGGCGGGGGCATTGTTAACTTGATATTGTGTTCTATATTGCCCTCGGTTTTATCGATCTGAGGGGGATGTGAGGTGCATTGTCATCATTGCGGAAGCGAGAGTTACCGTAAGAACGGGAGCTTTGAG
>Ga0153956_1000601_pt1 | contig 38787 bp, 33 predicted proteins | sample TSFL040MetaG_FD_104704 | JGI IMG/M metagenome (GOLD analysis project Ga0153956, IMG submission 104704) | Attine ant fungus gardens microbial communities from Florida, USA - TSFL040 MetaG | ecosystem: Host-associated > Fungi > Mycelium > Unclassified | place: USA: Florida, Wekiwa Springs... | reverse complement strand
TACATCACCGACTGGATCGACGCCCGCATGGTGCCGATGTCGGAAGGCACCTTCGACCTCGAAGACTATATCGACTACGTCATCGAGATGCTGCACCACCTCGGCCCGGATACGCATGTGGTCGCGGTCTGCCAGCCTTCGGTGCCGGTGCTTGCGGCTGCAGCCGTCATGGAAAAGGCCGGAGACCCGCTCGCGCCGTCCTCGATGACGCTGATGGGCGGCCCGATCGATACCCGCATCAATCCGACGGCCGTCAACAAGCTCGCCAAGGACAAGCCGCTGAAGTGGTTCGAGGACAACGTCGTCATGAACGTTCCCTGGCCGCAGCCGGGCTTCATGCGCCCGGTCTATCCCGGCTTCCTGCAGCTTTCCGGCTTCATGTCGATGAATCTCGACCGGCACATGATCGCCCACAAGGACTTCTTCATGCATCTGGTGAAGAACGACGGCGAGCCGGAGAAGCACCGCGAGTTCTACGACGAATATCTGGCGGTGATGGACCTGACGGCGGAATTCTACCTGCAAACGGTCAAAGAGGTCTTCATGAAGCATTCGCTTCCGAAGGGCGAACTGATGCATCGCGGCGAGCGCGTCGACCCCACCGCCATCCGCAAGGTGGCGCTGCTGACGGTCGAGGGCGAGAACGACGATATTTCCGGCGTCGGCCAGACCCACGCCGCGCAGACGATCTGCACCAACATCCCCGACGCCATGCGGATGCACTACCTGCAGCCGGACGTCGGGCACTACGGCGTATTCAACGGCTCCCGCTTTCGCCGCGAGATCGCGCCGCGCATCCTCGCCTTCACGCAGGCACATGCGCGCGGCAACCGCCGCCCGGTCGTCACCCGCGTCATCAAGGGCGGAAAATCCGCCTGAACGCCGCGGCAGGGCAAAATTTGCTGAAATAGCGGCTTCGTTTCAACGATTTGTCTGTTTTTCCCGCCCTCCATATTGAAGGGCGGGGACGAGGTAACCACATCGATTCCAGCGGTTCGGCATCTCGCCGGCCGCTCCAAATCGAGGATACCTCACGATGAACCAGTCAGCATTGATCAGGCCGGATTGGACACCGGCTACCATTGCCTTGATGATACTCGGCTTCGTGGTTTTCTGGCCTCTCGGGCTTGCCATGCTTGCCTATATCCTCTTCGGCGAGCGGCTGCGGGGCTTCAAGCGCGATATGAACGAGGCCGCGGACGGCATGTTCGCCGGCTGCCGCCGTCATCGCAACCGCTATCGCTCCCACTACGGCACCGGCAACGTCGCCTTCGACGACTGGCGCCGCGCCGAGCTTGACCGGCTGGAAGAAGAGCGCCGCAAGCTGGAGGAGATGCGCCAGGAATTCGACACCTATGTCCGCGAGCTTCGCCGCGCCAAGGACCAGGAAGAATTCGACCGCTTCATGCGCGACCGCAAGGCCAGGCGCGACGACAACGGTCCGGTTCAGGAATTCCAGACGCCGTAACCTCTTGGGTCTCGGCATGTTCGGACCGGCATCGGCGGATGCCGGTTTTTCTTTGCCAGTCAGGCCCGCGAATCATATAAAAAGGCCCCATGTTCCCGCTCCTCTCGAAGCCACGCCGATCGCACAGCCCGCCGCCTCAGCCGGAAACGCGCGTGCTCGACGTGGCCGGCCGGCCGATGCCGCTGACGATCCGCCAGCATGAGCGGGCGACGCGCATCACGCTCAGGATCGAACCCGGCGGCAAGGCGCTGAAGATGACCGTGCCGCGTGGGCTCGCGGCGCGCGAGGTGAACGCCTTTCTCGATCGTCATCAGGGCTGGCTGATGACCAAGCTTGCGAAATTCTCGGCCGAAACCGCGCTCGGCGACGGCGCGACGATCCCGATCCGCGGCGTCCCCCACCGCATCCGGCACACCGGCAGCCTGCGCGGCGTGACGGAAGCGGCCGAGATCGACGGAAAGCCGGTGCTCAACGTCAGCGGCCTGCCGGAACATACCGGGCGACGCATCGCGACCTTCCTCAAGAAGCAAGCGCGCGCCGATCTCGACCGGCTGGTCGTGAGCCACGCAGCCGCGATCCGCGCGCCGTTTTCCTCGATCACGATGAAGGATACGCGCAGCCGCTGGGGCTCCTGCTCCTCGCAGGGCAATCTTTCCTTCTCCTGGCGCATCGTCATGGCGCCGCCCTCGGTCATCGACTATCTCGCCGCCCACGAGGTGGCGCATTTGAAGGAGATGAACCACGGGCCGCGCTTCTGGGCGCTCTGCAAGAAACTCTGCCCGCATATGGAAGAGGCGAAGGCCTGGCTGAAGCGGCACGGCAGCCAGCTTCACGCGATCGACTTCGATTAGGTTCCGGGAATTGTCGAAAATCCCCGCGTAACGCTGATTCGGCTCGACTCTTTGACCGTTTCGTGTCACTCCGCTCTGCCATGAAACCGGATATCAAGATCTGTGGGCTGAAGACGCCGGAAGCCGTCGATCGCGCGCTTGAGCGCGGCGCGACCCATATCGGATTCATCTTTTTCGAAAAGAGCCCGCGCTATGTCGAGCCTGACATTGCCGGTGGCCTTGCCACCCGCGCGCGCGGCAAGGCCAAGGTGGTGGCGGTCGCGGTCAATCCCAGCAATGACGATCTGGACGAGATCGTCTCGCTGGTGAAGCCGGACATCTTGCAGCTTCATGGCGACGAGAGCCCGGAGCGGGTGCTGACCGTCAAGGCCGTCTACGGCCTGCCGGTGATGAAGGCGCTCTCCATCCGCACCGCCGACGACCTGAAGCGGGTCGAGGCCTATATCGGCATTGCCGACCGTTTCCTCTTCGACGCGAAGCCGCCCGCCGGCTCCGAGCTTCCGGGCGGAAACGGCGTCGCCTTCGACTGGAGCCTCATGCATTGGCTTGACGGCAATATCGACTACATGCTTTCCGGTGGGGTCAACAAGGAGAATGTCGCTCTGGCGCTCGCATCGACGAAGGCCTCGGGCATAGACATTTCCTCCGGCGTGGAAAGCGCGCCGGGGGTCAAGGACCTCGCCAAGATCGACGGATTTTTCGACGCGGTCGCCGAGGCCTGCATGCCTTGACCGACTTCAGGGAGTGAAACGTGAACCAGACGCCAAAACCCAATTCCTTCCGCTCCGGCCCCGATGAGGATGGCCGCTTCGGCATCTATGGCGGCCGTTTCGTTGCCGAAACGCTCATGCCGCTGATCCTGGATCTGCAGGAGGAGTGGAACAAGGCCAAGAACGATCCGGCTTTCAAGGCGGAACTGGCTTCCCTCGGCGCGCATTATATCGGCCGCCCGAGCCCGCTCTATTTCGCCGAACGCCTGACGGAGCATCTCGGCGGCGCCAAGATTTATTTCAAGCGCGAAGAGCTGAACCACACCGGCTCGCACAAGATCAACAACTGCATCGGCCAGATCCTGCTCGCCAAGCGCATGGGCAAGACCCGCATCATCGCCGAGACCGGCGCCGGCCAGCACGGCGTGGCCTCGGCCACGGTGGCGGCCCGCTTCGGCCTGCCCTGCGTCGTCTACATGGGCGCGACCGACGTCGAGCGCCAGGCGCCGAACGTGTTCCGCATGAAGCTGCTCGGCGCCGAGGTGAAGGCGGTGACGGCAGGCCACGGCACGCTCAAGGACGCCATGAACGAGGCGCTGCGCGACTGGGTCACCAACGTCTCCGATACCTATTATCTGATCGGCACAGCCGCCGGCCCGCATCCCTATCCGGAGCTGGTGCGCGATTTCCAGTCGGTCATCGGCACCGAGGCAAAGGAACAGATGCTGGCCGCCGAAGGCCGGCTGCCGGACCTCGTGGTCGCGGCCGTCGGCGGCGGTTCGAACGCCATCGGCATCTTCCATCCCTTCCTCGATGACGAGGGCGTGCGCATCGTCGGCGTCGAGGCGGGCGGCAAGGGCCTGCAGGGCGACGAGCATTGCGCCTCGATCACCGCCGGCGCCCCCGGCGTGCTGCACGGCAACCGCACCTATCTGCTGCAGGACGGCGACGGCCAGATCAAGGAAGGCCATTCGATTTCGGCCGGCCTCGATTATCCCGGCATCGGCCCGGAGCACTCCTGGCTGAACGATATCGGCCGCGTCGAATACGTGCCGATCATGGACAACGAGGCGCTCGACGCCTTCCAGCTGCTCACGAAGCTCGAGGGCATCATTCCGGCGCTGGAGCCGAGCCATGCGCTTGCCGAAGTCATCAAGCGCGCGCCGACGATGGGCAAGGACGAGATCATCCTGATGAACCTCTCCGGCCGCGGCGACAAGGACATCTTCACCGTCGGCAAGATTCTGGGAATGGGACTGTAAGATCATGACCGCACGCATGGACAAACGCTTTGCCGATCTGAAGGCCGAAGGCCGCCCGGCGCTGGTCACCTATTTCATGGGCGGCGATCCCGATTACGACACCTCGCTCGGCATCATGAAGGCGCTGCCGGAATCGGGCGCCGACATCATCGAGCTGGGCATGCCCTTCTCCGATCCGATGGCCGACGGCCCGGCGATCCAGATGGCCGGCCAGCGCGCGCTGAAGGGCGGACAGACGCTGAAGAAGACGCTGCAGCTCGCCGCCGACTTCCGCAAGTCCGACGACAAGACGCCGATCGTGCTGATGGGCTATTACAACCCGATCTACATCTACGGCGTCGAAAAATTCCTCGACGACGCGCTCGCCGCCGGCATCGACGGCCTGATCGTGGTCGACCTGCCGCCGGAAATGGACGATGAACTCTGCATCCCGGCGATTGCCAAGGGCATCAACTTCATTCGTCTGGCAACGCCGACGACCGATGACAAGCGCTTGCCGACGGTGCTGAAAAACACGTCCGGCTTCGTCTATTACGTGTCGATGAACGGCATCACCGGTTCGGCGCTGCCGGACCCGTCGCTGGTCGGCGCGGCCGTCAAGCGCATCAAGAGCCACACCGACCTGCCGGTCTGCGTCGGCTTCGGCGTCAAGACGGCGGAACATGCCAAGGTGATCGGCGGCTCGTCCGACGGCGTCGTCGTCGGCACCGCGATCGTCAACCAGATCGCCAGCAGCCTGACGCCGGACGGCAAGGCGAGCGCCGACACCATCCAGGCCGTCGCGACGCTGGTGCGCGGTCTCTCCACAGGAACGCGCTCCGCGCGCCTTGTTGCTGCCGAATAAATTCCCCACATTACCGTCAATGATTGGGGTATCGGTCATTCAGGAGTCTTTGAATTGAACTGGATCACGAACTACGTCCGCCCGCGGATCAATTCCATGCTGGGCCGTCGGGAAGTGCCGGAAAACCTCTGGATCAAGTGCCCGGAGACGGGCGAAATGGTCTTCCACAAGGACCTCGAGGATAACAAGTGGGTCATCCCCGCCTCCGGCTATCACATGAAGATGCCGGCGAAGGCCCGCCTTGCCGACCTCTTCGACAATGGCGACTATGAGGCCCTGCCGCAGCCGAAGGTGGCGCAGGACCCGCTGAAGTTCCGCGACTCGAAGAAATATCTCGACCGCCTCAAGGACAGCCGCACCAAGACCGAGCAGGAAGACACGATCCTTGCCGGCGTCGGCAAGGTGCAGGGCCTGAAGCTCGTCGCCGCCGTGCATGAATTCAACTTCATGGGCGGTTCGCTCGGCATCGCCGCCGGCGAGGCGATCGTGAAGGCCTTCGAACGCGCCATCGCGGAAAAATGCCCGCTGGTGATGTTCCCCGCCTCCGGCGGCGCGCGTATGCAGGAAGGCATCCTGTCGCTGATGCAGCTCCCGCGCACGACGGTCGTGGTCGACATGCTGAAGGAAGCCGGCCAGCCCTACATCGTCGTGCTCACCAACCCGACCACGGGCGGCGTCACGGCGTCTTACGCGATGCTCGGCGACATTCATCTGGCGGAGCCCGGTGCTGAAATCTGCTTCGCCGGCAAGCGCGTCATCGAGCAGACCATCCGCGAAAAGCTGCCGGAAGGCTTCCAGACCTCGGAATATCTGCTGGAGCACGGCATGGTCGACATGGTCGTGAAGCGTCACGACATTCCCGAAACGCTGGCGCGTCTCCTGAAAATCCTCACCAAGAAGCCCGCGAACATATCCTCGAAGGATATGGCTGGCGCGGTGCCGATGGCTGCCCGCGCCTGAGCGGGCACGGAACACGATAGAGCTGCGGGGCGCGATGCCGATGGAACAGGCCGCAATGAGCGAGGCAGCACGCGAGATCGAACGGCTCCTGGGATTGCATCCCAAGGGCTTCGATCTGTCGCTGGAACGGATTACCCGGCTGCTCGGCGTCCTCGGCAATCCGCACAAGCGCTTGCCGCCGGTGATCCATGTCGCCGGCACCAACGGCAAGGGGTCGGTCACGGCCTTCTGCCGCGCGCTGCTGGAGGCGGGCGGCTATAGCGTCCATGTCCACACCTCGCCGCATCTCGTCAACTGGCACGAGCGCTACCGCATGGGCGTCAAGGGCGGGCGCGGCAAGCTGGTCGAGGACGCGGTCTTTGCCGATGCGCTGAGGCGCGTGGCGGAGGCCAATGGCGGGCAGAAGATCACCGTCTTCGAAATCCTGACGGCCGTCACCTTCCTGTTGTTCTCCGAGCATCCGGCCGATGCCGCGGTCATCGAAGTCGGCCTCGGCGGCCGTTTCGACGCGACCAACGTCATTTCCGATCCGGCCGTCTCGGTCATCATGCCGATTTCGCTCGACCACCAGCCCTATCTCGGCGACCGCGTCGAGCTGATCGCGGCGGAAAAGGCCGGCATCATGAAGCCGGGCCATCCGGTGGTGATCGGCCATCAGGAATATGACGCGGCGCTCGACGTACTGCTGGCGACAGCGGAGCGGCTGCATTGCCCGACCGCCGCCTACGGCCAGGATTTCATGGCGCATGAGGAATACGGCCGGCTCGTCTATCAGGATGAATTCGGCCTCGCCGACCTGCCGCTGCCGCGCCTGCCGGGACGGCACCAGTATGCCAACGCCGCCGCCGCCATCCGCGCCCTCAAGGCCGCGGGCTTCACGGTGACCGAGCCGATGATGGACCGGGCGCTGGCGACGGTCGAATGGCCGGGCCGCCTGCAGCGGCTGACGGAGGGCGCGCTGATGCAGCATGCGCCGGAAGGCGCCGAGATCTGGGTCGACGGCGGCCACAATCCCGGCGCCGGGCAGGTGATCGCCGAGGCGATGGCCGGTTTCGAGGAGCGGCAGCCGCGGCCGCTGTTCCTGATCACCGGAATGATCAACACCAAGGACCCGGTTGGCTATTTCCATGCCTTCGCAGGGCTTGCGGAGAAGGTCTATTGCGTGCCGATCCGCCACAGCGACGCGATGATCGATCCGGTCATTCTGGCGAACGCGGCTTACGACGCCGGCCTCGTCGCCGAACCGATGTCGACCGTCGCGGATGCGCTGGAAGCGATCCGGCAGGCCGGCACGCAGGCGCCGCGCATCCTGATCGGCGGCTCGCTCTACCTCGTCGGCGACGTGCTCTCCGACAACGGCACGCCGCCGCAATAGGAAGTCGGCACACGGCCCAACAAAAAAGCCCGGCGACAGCCGGGCTTTTTGCATTGCAAATGTCGATACCGTTATGCGGCGCTCGAAATCCAGCTCGAAAGAGCCGTCTTCGGAGCGGCGCCGACCTTGATGTCGGCCACTTCGCCGGCCTTGAACATGGCGAGCGTCGGGATCGAGCGCACGCCGAACTGGGCGGCCAGTTCCGGGTTTTCGTCGATGTTGAGCTTGGCGACCTTCACCTTGCCCTTGAATTCGACGGCGAGTTCTTCGAGGCTCGGAGCGATCATCTTGCACGGACCGCACCATTCAGCCCAGAAATCCACGACGACGGGCTCGGCGGAGTCCAGAACTTCCGACTGGAAGTTGGAGGTATCGACTTTCACGGTAGCCATAGGCTGCTCCTTTGCAGGGAATTGCTGGTTGACCCACATGTGATGATGCGCGGCCGAAATTTCAATGTCCGGTATTTCACTTTGTCTTGATATCGGCAAGCGCGAATGCGAGCGCCGCATCGCTCAAACGGTAGATCGCGGCATTCTCGGTATAGACGAGCACGCAGTCCACAGGCTTGCCCGGATAGAGCGGCGCGAGGATTTCGCGATAGATGGCAAGCTGCGCCTTGTGCGAGAAAGGGATGTCCGCTGCCGTCTCGGGCGCCACGCGGTTCGTCTTGTAATCGAGGATGACCACACGGTCGTCGAGCACCGCCAGCCGGTCGATTCGGCCCGAAACGGCATAGTCCCGCCCGTCGAGCGTCAGCGTTCCCATGATCGAGGCTTCCGCCTGCGCGTGCGCCTCGAAGACGCCTTGCAGGTCCGGGTGATCGAGAAGCGCCGTCACCGTGTCGACCAGTGCGGCCTGTTCGCTCAGCGGCCAATGGCGCGCGGCCCGCTCGGCATAGCGCTCTGCGGCGGCTCCCCGGTCTTCAGGGGGGAGATCGGGCAGCGTCTGCAACATGCGGTGCAGCAGACGGCCCTTTTCCAGCGCGCGGCCGGTGCGGGCTTCCTTGGAAAACAGCGGCGAGGCAAGCAGCAGGTCGTCTGCCCCGTCATCGACGATCACGCCGACGCCGGAGGGGCTGAGCGGCCTCGGCAAATCCCGCTGCAGCGGCAGCGGCTGGAAAAGGCCTTCCGGCAGATCTTCGTGCCGATGGCGTTTCTCGACGGCCTCGGCCTCTTCGAACTGCCGTTCCACCGGCCCGACGCGCCAGGTGAGCCCCTCCCATTCCCCGTCCGGTCCGGCAAACTGCGCCGGCCGGCAATACTCTGCGTGGCCGGAAAGGGCGGCGCGGATCATCGCATGCCATGTGCCCTGGTTCTCGCGCACGCCGCGATAGCCGCAGACGATCAGCCGATCGGCGGCGCGCGTCATGCCGACATAGAGCAGGCGGCGATATTCCTCCTCGGCGAGACGCTGCACGCGCGCCGCATCCTTCTGCGTCAGCGAGTTGGCAAGCGTGCCGACCGGCACCCAGGCGGGCGTCGGCGTCTCGCCCGATGCGCCTTCGATCAGCCTCAGCTTCGGCAGATGCGTGTGGGTGAAGGCCTTCGACCCGCCGTCGACGAGAAAGACGATCGGCGCCTCCAGCCCCTTGGCGGCGTGGACGGTCATGATCCTGACTTCGTTGCGGCCCTTGTCCTGCTCGCGCTTGACGACCGGGGCTTCCAATTCCAGCGTCGAGACGAAGGATTGCAGGCCGGGAAGGCCGGACGTCTCGTGATCGAGGGCGAAGGTCAGGAACTCGTCGAGAATGTCGCTTGCCTCCGTGCCGAGCCGGGCAAGGAACTGCCGTCGCCCACTGTAACCGCCGAGCACCCGCGCATAGAAATCGTGGACGGAAAGCGATTTCGAAAGGCCCATGAACAGTGTCAGTCGCGCGACGGCGGCCGCGAAGCGCTCATGGCCGTCGGCGGCGAAGGCCTGAAGATGATCCCAGGCGCTTTGGCCCTCTCCGCGAAGGGCGGCAATCGAAAAGATGTCGTCCTCGGAAAGGTCGAACAGCGGGCTTTTCAGCACTGCGGCGAGCGACAGGTCATCCTCCGGCAGCAGCAGGAAGCGGCCGAGCGCCAGAAGGTCCTGGATGGCGATGTGGCTGGTCAGCACCAGCCGGTCGGCGCCGGCGACGGGGATATTACCGCGCCGCTTCAGCGCCCGCGTCAGCGCATTGACGAAGGCGTCGCGCTTGCGCACGAGGATCAGCACGTCGCCCGCCTCGACGGGGCGCCGCTTGCCCTTCTCGACGATCGTCTCGCGCTCGACCATCGTCGCGATCGTGTGGGCGATGCGCCGCGCAAGGATCGCCGCCGGCGCGCTTTCCGGCGTCGTGTCGAAGGGCGCGGTCCAGTCTTCCTCCTTCGGCGCCGCTTCCGGCGCGATCATATCCCAGAGATCGACGGCGCCCGGATGGCCGATGCGGCTCGACCGGTGCACCACGGCGTCGCCGAGCGCGCTCAGCCCCCGCGCGTTTTCGGCATCGGAAAAGACCTGGTCGACCGCGGTCAGCACATCGGCGGTGGAGCGGAAGGAGAGCGGCAGGCGCACTGGCGAGAAGGCGTGCCCCCCCGCCGTCACGCGCCGCCGGGTGCGCTCGCTTTCCTCGGAAAAGCGCTCCGGCCGCGCGCCCTGGAAAGAATAGATCGACTGCTTTTCGTCACCCACGGCAAAGAGCGTGCGCAGCCCCGCCCGCGCGCTGTCGCCGGCGAAGAAATCCTCCGCCAGCGACTGGATGACGGTCCATTGCACCGGGCTCGTATCCTGCGCCTCGTCGACGAGGATGTGGTCGATCCCCTGATCGAGCTTGTAGTGAATCCATGGGCCGACGCCGCTTTTCGTCAGAAGCTCGGCGGTGCGGTTGATCAGGTCCTCGAAATCGAGCTGGCTGCGGCGCTTCTTCAGCGCCTCGTAATCCTGATCCAGCCGGTCGGCGAGGGTGAGTGCGGCAAAGGTGGCCCGGTGCAGGCGCATCCGCCGCAGATGGTCGCGGCAGGAGAAAACGTGCGCGCGCGCCGCAGCAATGGCCTCGGCAAGCTCGGGCGCGGCGCTCAGCATCGCGCCGACAAAGAATTGACCATCGGCCTTCGGCTCGCCTTTGGTCGCCGTCAGGAAGATTTCTTCCAGCATCTCCGCGCGGAAGGCCGGATCGCTCTCGCCCGCCGCGCGCCTGAGCGCCACCGCGACCGCCTTCGCCTTGGCGCCGCCGCACTCGTTGGCAAGGCCGAGATAGCGGTCGAGCATGGCACCCTGGAGACCAGGAAGCGGCCAGTATTGCCGCAGAAGACCGGCCTCGCTATCGGCCGGCGAAAGGTCGAAGCGGTTGCGCAGCGCCCGGTCGATGCCGCCGTCCAAAGCCGCCGCCGCGACGAAGCGGCGGATGGCGTGGCGGTTGGCGACGATATCTCCGAGCAGCGTTTCCAGCCCCGCTTCATCGCCGATATCGAGCACATGGGCGAAGGCTTCCGCGAGACCGGCATCCTCTTCCGGCGTCGTCGCCGTCAGCAGAGAGCGGCGGGCGTCGGCGAGCAGTGTCGTCGCGGCGCGGTCGTCGAGCACGGAAAAATGCCCGGCGACATTGGCTTCCAGCGGGAATTGATGCAGCAGCGCCTCGCAAAAAGCATGGATCGTCTGGATCTTCAGGCCGCCCGGCGTCTCCAGCGCCTTGGCGAACAGCCGCCGCGCGGCGGCAAGTTTTAGCGGGCCGGGCACCTCGCCCTCGATTTCCGCGATCTTCCGCTCCAGCGCCTCGTCGGGCAGGGTCGCCCAGTCCGCCAGCCGCGTGAAGACGCGGTTCGACATTTCGGACGCCGCCGCCTTGGTATAGGTCAGGCAGAGGATCGCGGAAGGGCGTGCGCCGGCGAGCAGCAGGCGGATGACGCGCTGGGTGAGCACATGCGTCTTGCCGGAGCCGGCATTGGCGGAAACCCAGGCCGAGCGCGCCGGATCGGACGCCAGCGACTGCTGGATCGTCGTCCAGCCGAGCCATGTGCCGGGATCGTCGTCCTGAGGAAGCGGAACATGCTCAATCATCGCCGCCGGCCTCCTCGGCCTCGGCCGTCGACCATTCCGCCACGCGGGCGAGGTGATCGTAATCGCCGCCATATTCGAATTGCTGCGCCGGGATCAGCCGCGAGGAGAAGCCCTTTTCGCCGGATTGCAACATGCCGACGAACTTCGCGAGCTGGTCGATCGACTCCTCGGCAAGATCCATAGCCGACTTTGCTTTCGTTTTGTCGCGGCTCGAAAACTCGTTGTTGACCACATCCGCCTTGAAGCGCTGGCCCGGCCGCAGCCGCACGTAAAGCAGGTCTTCCGGCGTCTGCCGCCCCGTCTCGCGGAAGGCGCCCGCCTTCAGCGCATGTGCTTCGAGCGCGAGCTGCGGGTCGAGCAGCGACCGCGCCTGCGCCGGCGACGGATTGTAGCCGGTCTTGTAGTCGATAATGTCGGCGCGGCCGTCGCCCTTGAGGTCGATCCGGTCGGCGATGCCGGTGAGCTTGACGCCGATCGGCTCGATCTCGACGCCGCCCCGCGCCTCGGTGAAGGTCTGCCGTATCCGCGGCCGCCGCTCCTTCTCCCACGCGAGGAAGGCGCGCGCCACCTCGCGGAAACGCGGCCGCCAGACGCTGTCGATATGCGGCGGCAGGCGTTCGGCATCGAAGAGGTCGGCGACGATGCGCTCCATCGCCTCGGCCCCCGCCGGCGTTCCGGCGGCATGACCCTCGCGGATGAAGCGGTCGACGATGGCGTGATAAAGCGTGCCGCGCTCCGCAGCGCCCGGATCGTGGTTGAAGGGATCAACCGGGTCGAGCTTCAGGACGCGGCGGGCGTAGATCGCGTAAGGGTCGCGGCGCAGCCGACCCACTTCGCTGAAGGAATAGCTTTTGGGCTGCAGCTCGACCGGCGGCTTCGGCGAGGGGCGTTGCGCCGGCTGCTGGTCGCTGCCCGCATCGATCATCGCCGCCCAATCGACATAGCGCGCACCGCGCGCCTTCAGCTCCGCCTCGAAATCCTCGCCGCCGAGCGCCATCAGCCGCTGCAGCCAGCGGGAGGCGACGGTCGGCGTCGAGCCCTGGCGCAGCGCGCGGCTGTAGATCAGGTGGCGCGTGCCGCTCGCCATCTCGAAGTCGTGGGCGAGCTGGCCGATGCGCCGTTCGGGCGGTTCAAGTCCGATCTGGGTTTTCATCGAGCGCGAGATGAAGGGATTGCTCGCCGTCTGGCCCGGCCACGAACCCTCGTTGAGACCGCCGAGGACCAGCGTGTCGACGCTTTGCAGGCGGGCTTCCAGCGTGCCGAAGATGAAGACGCGGGGGTGGCTGAGCGCGCGGGGCTTCACCGCCTGCCCGGCCGTCAGCGCCGCGACGATGTCGATCCATTGCGGCCCGTCCGCCTCCAGAGAACCTTCCGTGCCGATGACGTCCGCGAGCAGGCTTGCAAGCGCGTCGCCCGCCTCGCCGGACCAGAGGCCCGCGAGATTGCCGCGCTCGTCGGTCGCGACAGCCTCCAGCGCCTTGCCGGTGCGCTCGGCCCAGTCGGCCAGCGTGAAGCCGGCGGTGAGGTCCCGGTCGCCGGGTCGGCGGCGGACCAGCGCCGAGGTCAGCGGTTCCGTCGCCTGTGCCACGCGGCGGGCGAGATCGGCGGCGCGGCGGGCGGCCTCGGCGGGCAGCGCCTGCCGCCATTGCGGCGGATGCCTGTCTTTGGCCTGCTCCTCAAGCTGCGCGGCCAGCAGCGGCGCAAGCGCGCTGATATCCACCTCGGCGACCCCGCCTCGCAGCGCCAGCAATTCGAGGGATTCGGCCGCCACGCCAAGCTCTTCCGCCGTCATGCCGAAGCGGGAGAGCGGATGTTTCAGCAGCGAAACGATCGCCACCGGATCGCCGGGGCGAAGGGTGGCTTCCAGCAGAAGCTGGAGAAGCATGCCCTGCGGCGTGGAGGCGAGCGGCGTGCCGGCCGAATCGTCGGCGACGATGCCGAAGCGCGAAAGCTCCGCGGTAACGCGGCGCGCGAGGTTGCGGTCCGGCGTGATGAGGGCGGCCTGGGCCTCGCGCCCGTCGCGTCCCGGCTGCTCCAGCGCCAGACGCAGCGCAATTGCGATGGCGGTCGCCTCCTCGCGCTCGTTTGCCGCCTCGACCAGCGAGACGTCTGCGAAGGCGCGCGCGCGGGCGCCGGCATCGAGGGCTTTCCGCCATTCCCCCCAGCGGCTGGTGGCGACGGATGGGGCAAGCGCCCGCGACAGGATTTCGGCGCGCAGCCGCAGGTCCTCTCCGGTTTCCGCCAGCACCTCCACGTCGCGCCGCGTGACGCCGAGCCGCTTCAGGAGCAGGGAGAGGCCGTATTGGGAATGGCTGCAACTGGTGGGGTCGGCGCGGTCCTCTTTGCGCAGGTCGGGCGCCACCAGCCTCCAGTCCTCCTCCGGCATGGCAAGGTCGAGGCCGGGGAGCACGACGACGCCCTCCGGCAGGGCGGCGACCGCGGCGATCAGGTCGGCGGTCGCCGGCACCGAGCCGGTGGAGCCGGCAACGATCACCGGGCCGCTATGCCTTGCGGCCGCAATCCGCTTGGCTTCGGCGCGCAGCAAGGCGTTGCGGTTGCGCGCCGCCGAGGACTTGCCGAGTTCGCCGAGCCGGGCCGGCCAGAACTGGCTGGCGATTTCGAGGAACTGCGCGGTGAGCTGCCACCACAGCGCATGGTCTTCCGCGTCGAGCGCGGCAAGTTCGGCCCAGTCGCGGTCCTCGGTCTCCATCGAATCGATGAGTTCGGCGAGGTTGCGGGCAAGCCAGATCGCGTCGGCAGGGCTTGCCGGCGCGACCAGCGGCGAGTCGGAATGAATGTCGCGCACGATCTGCGGCAGCTTGTTGCGCCAGGCAAGCACAAGGCGTGCGAGCTCGATGAGGCGGGCGGTGCCGGAAAGCGGCTCTGCAAGGTCGAGGGTTTCCGGCAGCGCCTCGTCGAAATAGCTGCTGTCCTCCTCGGTCTCGCCAAGCGGGCGGATGACGGGGAGAATGGCGGAGCGCCCGCCGAGCAGGTCGACGAATTCGGAGCGCAGCACGCGCGCCGCGCGCCGCGTCGGCAGGAAGATCGTCACCTTGGCGAGCGACAGCGGATCGGCGGGGTCGTGGCGGAAATGCGTCGTCAGCCGGCCGTCGCAAAGGGCGCTCGCGAGCGTCCTCAGGAAAGGCAGGCCCGCCGGGATCGTCAGGATGCGCTGTCCGCCGCCGGCGGTCATGGCCTATGCAAGCTCCCGGAATTTGCGGATCGTCTCTTCCGCCTCGCCGATCGCCTCGGGCGTGCCGACCGTCAGCCAATGGCCTTCGAGCACCAGCCCGTACAGCCGGCCGGCGGCGATCGCGCGGTCGAAATAGATGTTGAGGTTGAAGGCGTCGTCCGGCGCATCGGCAAAGAGCGACGGCTCGAGAACGATCGCGCCGGCATAGACGACCGGGTTCGGCAGGCCGTCGCGGTAGCGCGTCAGCCGCCCGTCCTCGCCGAGGCTGAAATCCTTCTTGCCGTCATGGCCGGTGGTGTCTTCCAGGCGCACGCAGAGCAGCGCCATGTCCATCGTCGCCGGATCGAAGAATCCGGCTAAGCGTTCAAGGTTGCTCGGCCTGCCCTGCGGTTCCCCGATCCAGAAAAGATCGGCGTTCATGACGAAGACCGGATCAAGGTCGAGAAGCCTCAGGCCCTTGACGAGGCCGCCGCCGGAATTCATCAGCCGCTCACGCTCGTCGGAAATGGCGATATCGAGGCCGCGATAGTGATGCAGGTGATCGACCATCTGTTCGGCAAGATAGTGGATGTTGACGGCCGCGCGCGTCACGCCGGCCGCCGTCAGCGCATCGAGCGCATAGTCGATCATCGGCTTGCCGGCGATCTTCACCAGCGGCTTCGGGATGGTGTCTGTAACGGGCCGCATGCGGGTGCCGAGACCCGCGGCGAGCACCATGGCTTGGGTAATGGTCATGGGAGCCCGATTATGATTCGTCGTCGCCTATTCCAGCCCTTGCGCACCAATCGCGCAAGGGGGCGAGCGCCGGATGCTCGAAGGCGGCTTGCAGGTAGGAAAGCGTGCGCGGCATGTGCTTGAGATAGCCGGGCTTGCCGTCGCGCTGCTTGAGCCGCACCCAGAGGCCGGCAAGCTTGCAGTTGCGCTGCGCCGACATGATGGCGAAGCTTTGCAGGAAGGCCGCCTCGTCGAAATGCGGCTGGCGGTGGCGTAGCGCCAGATAATCGTGCAGAAGCTGCGCCTGCAATGGACGGTCGATGGTCACGCGCGCGTCCTGCACGATCGAGGCGAGATCGTAGGCGGTGGGGCCGATCATCGCATCCTGGAAATCGATGATGCCGATCCGTTTCAGCCCATGCTCCTTCTTCCGCCAGATGATGTTCGGGGAGTGGAAGTCGCGAAGCAGCAGGTTCTTTTCCGCCGCTTGCAGCAGGTCGATCAGGTGGTTCCAGATTGAGAGATAGTCGGCGCGCTCCGCGTCGCTTGCCGGTTCTCCGCGCTTCCATGGCAGATGCCAGTCGAGGAGCAGCCGCGCTTCCATGGCCATCGCCGTGCGGTCGAAATCGGGAATATGGTGGGTATGCGACGGCGTGACGGGGATATCCTGCGGGATCGCGAGCCCATGCAGATGGGCAAGGCAGGCGACGCTTTCGCGGTAGCGCTCGGCAATCGGCGCACCGCCGGCATCGAGCACGCCTTCCGTGCCGAGGTCCTCGATCAGCAGGATGCCTTGCTCGTAATCGACGTGAAGTATTTCGGGCGTGGCAAAGCCGTGCCCGCGCAGAACCGTGGCGATGGCGACGAACGGATAGGCGTCCTCGGCGAGGTGGGCGACCTTCGGATAAGGCTTGCCGTCGAGCACCGGCGGGCCTTCCGGCGGGCGCGGCCAATCCATCAGGATGCGGCGCGGGCCGCTGTCGGCGGGGTGAATCTCTTCATAGGCGCGAAGCGATGCGTCGCCCGTCAGAAAGCGGCGGCGGGCGCCGCGGTAGCCGTGGCCGTCGAGAAAGGCGCGGATCGCCAGCACGCGGCGGATGCGCGCGAGCTTGTTTTCCGGCCCGGAAATCGTCGCGCGCCGACCATCGCCCTCGTGTTCCAGCCTGAGCGTGATCCGGTCGGCCGGCAATTCGCCTGCCGCCATCTCCGGCCACTCGATGAGGCAGATGCCGTTCTGCAGCGCCTCGTCGAAGCCGAGTTCGGCAAGCTCGCTCGGGTCACCGAGACGGTAGAGGTCGAAATGCGAAACGGAAAGGCGCAGATCGTAGGACTGGACGAGCGTGAAGGTCGGGCTCGGCACGTCCAGCCCCTCGTCGTCGGCGACGGCGCGCAGGAAGGCGCGGGCAAGCGACGACTTGCCGGCACCGAGGTCTCCGGAAAGCGCCAGGCAGTCGCCGGGCTTCAGCGCCAGCGCCAGGTCCTCGCCGAACTGCGTGGTTGCCGCGTCGTCGGCGAGAAAGAGCGTGATGTCGCCGCCGGCGGTCATTCGGCCGCGACGGAATGGGGCTGGTGCGCAGAGGGAATCCGGCAGGTCACCGTCGTGCCGCGGCCGGGCTGGCTGTCGATCGAGACCTGGCCGTCATGCAGGCTGACGAAGCTTTCGACGATGGAAAGGCCGAGCCCTGCGCCGCCGCGTTTTCCGCCCTTCGCCCCGGAGGCGAAGCGGTTGAAGACGCTGCGGATCAGGTCGTCGGGGATGCCGGGACCCTTGTCGGCGACGGAGAAGACGAAATCGCCGCCGTCGCGATGGCACTGGAGCGAGATGACCGAGCCTTCCGGCGCGAAATTGGCGGCGTTGGTGAGCAGCTTCAGCAGGATCTGCTTGAGGCGTTGCTGGTCGGCGACGATATGGCCGAGACGCGCCGGTGCGACGATCTCCAGCGACGCGCCGCTCTCCTGCAGCCGGTCGGCGATCTGGATCGAGACGTCGTCGAGCAGGTCGTCGAGCGCAATCTCCGAATAGTTGAGCCGCATGATGCCGGCATCGACGGTCGCCAGATCGAGGATGTCGTTGACCAGCGTCAGCAGCACGGCCGAGGAGGTGGAGATATGGTCGATATACTCGGCCTGCCGCTCGTTGAGCGTGCCGATGCCCGGCGTCTTCAAAAGGTCCGTGAAGCCGATGATGTTGGTGAGCGGCGAGCGCAGTTCGTAGGAAACGTGCTGGACGAAATCGTTCTTCAGCTCGTCCGCCTTGCGCAGCGCGTCGTTCTTTTCCGTGAGCGCCCGCTCGGCGCGCACGCTGTCCGTCTTGTTGACGAAGGTGAGCATGGTCTGCGCGTTCGGCAGCGGCGTCACGGCATAGTCGAGGACGAGGCCGGAGAAAAGCTCCAGCGTGCCCTGCGAGGAGGGCCGCTCGTCGTCGAAACTGGTGATCTGCTCGGCAAAGCGCTTCCAGCCGTCTGCGCCGTCATAGGAGGAGGCGCAGGCCTCGGTCAGCGCCTGGATATGGGTGCCGGGCTTCGCCTGCGTTTCCGTCACGCCCCACAGCGCGCGGAATGCCGGGTTGGAAAGGCGGATGCGCCCGTCCGGCCCGAAGACGGCCACGCCTTCGGAGAGATGATCGATGGTCTCGCCCTGCACCTTGACCAGCGTGTTGTAGCGCTGCTCGAGGTCGACCTGTTCGGTCAGGTTCTCGAAAACCCAGGTGGCGCCGCCCTGCGGATGCGCGGTCGCGAAGACGCGCAGCGTCTGGCCGTTCGGCAGGTGCCAGAGGTCGGATTGCGTGTCGAGCGCGCGGTAGACCGAAAGCGCGTTTTCCTTCCAGCTCTTCCAGCTCAGTTGCTCCGGCAGCTTCTTGGCGGCGCGCAGCCGGTCCAGAAGCTCGCTGTTGTCCGGCTTCGTTTCGAGGAAGCCGATATCGAGTTCCCAGAGCTGGACGAAGGCCTGGTTGTAGAATTGCAGGCGACGCTCACCGTCGAAGATCGCGACCGGCGTGCCGAGATGGTCGAGCGTTTCAGCGTGGGCCTTGAGGGTCCGTTCCAGCTCGGCGCGAACGGCTTCGATCTCCGACACGTCGACGGCGATCCCGGTCGAACCGCTCGGAGATTTCACGTCGACGACGTCGAAGAAGGTGCGGTTGCCGCCGACGACGGTGGAAATCTTGTCGTGGAAGGGCGATTCCGGCGTGGCCGAGGCGCGGATGCGCTCGCGGACCGGCGTGCTCAGGAACTCGCGGCCTTCGCGGATCGCGTCGCTCGGCGTCGGCGCCTCGACGGCTTCTCCGTAGGCGTGGTTGACCCAGGTGAGCTTGCCGTCCGGGTCGCGCTGCCAGACCGGCAGGTCGATCGCGTCGAGCAGGCCCTGGAAAGCGGAAATCGATGCCATCAGCCGGTCGCGCTCGATCTTCAGCTCGGCCAGTTCGGCGCGCAGGTTGTTGAGCGCGATGAAGCGCACGAAGGCGCGCGAGCCGGAGATGCGCCCCTGCGCCTCCAGGATTTCGTCGCGGTTGGTCTCGACCACGATGTCGAAGCTCTGGCCGCTGCCGCGCAGCCGGTCGATCGCCTTGTCGAGTTCGGCCGCCGACCAGGATTTCAGCCACTTGCCGAAGGCGAGGAACTCGCCGTCCTGCGGCGCACCGGTTTCGACGGGCAGGTGGCCGAGCAGTTCCGGCCGCGTGTTCGGACCGTCCCAGATGACGATGCGGCGGTTCTTGTCGGCGATCAGCGCCTGGTAGCGCGAAATGCGCTGGTTGGCGTCGGAAAGGGCGGTGCGGATCTCGCGGCTCTCGGTTTCGAGATTGCCGCGCTGGCGGATCAGCCAGATCGTCGAAAGGAGTGCGGCGGAAATGATGCCGAGGACGACGGAGGTGGTGACCATTTCGGCGGAGGTGAAGAGGCGGGCGGCCGCCGGCGCGTCCGTCTGCGCGAGCACGGGACGCGCGAGGCCGGCAATCGCCGTGCCGGACGCACAGATCCGCAGGAAGCGCGCCAAAGGCCGAGGCTGGCCGGTCCGGCGCCGCGGTTCCTTCCTGAAGAAAAGCGCCGTTCTGCCGCGGCGCGTAGCGCCTGCGCAAAGCTGCGCGTCCGCCGCTTCAGGCAGATCGTCCTTTGGGTCCGACATTCTCGGTCTGTCTCCGTCCTTGTGTGTGCCGCATTCTCGACAAGACATCCCATTTCCGTGGGCATCGCCCAACAGCGCGCCACGAATCAAGTCTTAAAACAATACTTCCTTAGGGAATCGCCGGGAAGGGTTGCGCCCAAAAAATAAGCCCCGGCCTTTTGTCAAGGCCGGGGACACAAGATGTAGTGTTTTTCAACTGCAATATTAGTAGCGATAGTGGTCCGACTTGAAGGGACCCTGCGGCGTCACGCCGATATAGGCAGCCTGCTCGGCAGAGAGCTGCGTCAGCTTCACGCCGAGCTTGTCGAGATGCAGGCGCGCAACCTTCTCGTCGAGCTGCTTCGGCAGGATGTAGACCTTGTTTTCGTACTGGCCGGGCTTGGTGAAAAGCTCGATCTGGGCCAGCGTCTGGTTGGTGAAGGACGCCGACATGACGAAGGACGGGTGGCCGGTGGCGTTGCCGAGGTTCAAGAGGCGGCCTTCCGACAGCAGGATGATGCGGTTGCCGGCCGGGAACTCGATCAGGTCGACCTGCGGCTTGATGTTCGTCCACTTGAGGTTACGCAGTGCCGCGACCTCGATCTCATTGTCGAAGTGGCCGATGTTGCCGACGATCGCCATGTCCTTCATCTTGCGCATGTGGTCGATGCGGATGACGTCCTTGTTGCCGGTCGTGGTGATGAAGATGTCGGCCGAGCCGATGACGTCTTCGAGCAGAACCACTTCGTAGCCGTCCATGGCGGCCTGCAGCGCGCAGATCGGGTCGGCTTCGGTGACCTTGACGCGGGCGCCGGCGCCGGAGAGCGAGGCGGCCGAACCCTTGCCGACGTCGCCATAGCCGCAGACGACGGCGACCTTGCCGGCCATCATGACGTCGGTGGCGCGGCGGATGCCGTCGACCAGCGATTCCTTGCAGCCGTACTTGTTGTCGAACTTCGACTTGGTGACCGAGTCGTTGACGTTGATCGCCGGGAAGGGCAGCAGGCCCTTCTGGCTGAGCTGATAGAGGCGGTTGACGCCGGTGGTGGTCTCTTCGGTAACGCCCTTGATGGCGTCGCGCTGCTTGGTGAACCAGCCGGGGGAAGCGGCAAGACGCTTCTTGATCTGCGCGAAGAGGATTTCCTCTTCTTCCGAATGCGGGTTCGAAAGCACGTCCTCGCCGGCTTCGGCGCGGGCGCCGAGCAGGATGTACATGGTGGCGTCGCCGCCGTCGTCGAGGATCATGTTGGAGAGGCCGCCATCGGCCCACTGGAAGATCCTGTCGGTGTAGACCCAGTAGTCATGCAGCGTTTCGCCCTTGACGGCGAAGACCGGAACGCCGGAAGCGGCGATCGCGGCAGCGGCGTGGTCCTGGGTGGAGAAGATGTTGCAGGAGGCCCAGCGGACTTCGGCGCCGAGCGCCACCAGCGTCTCGATGAGGACGGCGGTCTGGATGGTCATGTGGAGCGAGCCGGTGATGCGCGCGCCCTTCAGGGGCTTGGCTTCGCCGAATTCGGCGCGGCAGGCCATCAGGCCCGGCATTTCGGTTTCCGCGATCGAGATTTCCTTGCGGCCGAAATCCGCAAGACCGATGTCGGCGACGACGTAGTCTTTTTCAGTGCTCATGAAGGTCTCCAGCCTGGATTGCGCACGGCAAGGTGCGAGGATAAGCCCGTTTAGCAGGCTTCAGGCGGGAAGGCAATGAAGATATAAAGAAGTCTTTATGTCTTTATGTGATGCTTAAGATTACATTTCTTCGCCGAATTTGTCGGCGACGAGCCGGTCGAGCGCCTCGAGCGCTTCGGCCGCCTGGTTGCCGCTGGCGGTGACGAGCACGCTGCAGCCGGGGCTGGCGGCAAGCATCATCAGGCCCATGATCGAGGTGCCGCCGACCGTTGTGCCGTCCTTCGAGACGGTGATGGCGGCGTCGTAGGCCTCGACGGTCTGGACGAATTTGGCGGAGGCGCGCGCATGCAGGCCGCGCTTGTTGATGATCAGCAATTCCCTTGAATATGTCATGGCGGTTTCGCCGTCTCTCATTTGCCGCTCAATACGCGGCTGGCCACGTTAATATACTTTCGCCCCGCCTCGGATGCCTCGACGAGGGCCTTTTCCATGTTGTTTTCGCCGCGCACGCCGGCAAGCTTGATCAGCATCGGCAGGTTCACGCCGGCGATGACCTCGGTATGGCCGCTGCTCATGACGGAAATCGCGAGATTGGAGGGAGTGCCGCCGAACATGTCGGTGAGAATGATGACGCCGTGCCCGTCGTCTGCGCCTGCGACGGCCTGGAGAATATCCTGCCTTCTCTGGTCCATGTCGTCCTCGGGACCAATCGAGACGGTTTGAATGAATTTCTGCGGACCAACGACATGCTCCACCGCATGCCGAAACTCTTCAGCCAGCTTGCCATGAGTGACAAGCACAAGTCCGATCATGATATTACTGCTCCCATGGCACAGGCAAACGGGTGGGCATTATCGCAATGCAGCAAACACGTCCACCGGTGGGGGCTCATCTTGTCGATGAAAAGCCGAAGTGCAAGCCGAAAATGAAAATCCGGGCTGCTTTGGGCCTAAACTTGCGGGTTCGCGGGGGGAAAGGCGCGGGGGATCTTCGCCATGATGACGGCGAGCGGATGGCGAACGGAAGACGAAAGCCGGATCAGTGGCAGCGAAATCCCCTCCGCCAGATCGATCCGCTCGCCTTCCGGCGGCAGACGCTCCGCATGTGCGAGATCGACGGGCGCCACCGCATAGTGGAGGACGGCGGGCGCGCGATAGGGCAGGGTGAGGATGCCGGTGCCGCGCACTTCGATCAGGCCCGCGATCGCCGGCGGGCAATCCGCCACCACGTCCGGCCCGTCCATGGAGACGAGCACCTGGTCGTCGGCGACGAGCGCCGCCGAAAGCCGAAGCGCCCGCGCCTCGGCGAGGCAGGCGAAGGCGAGCGAGGATTTTCCGCTGCCCGACGGGCCGACGAAGATCAGGCCGGCGGTGCCGACCACGATGGCCGTTCCATGCACATTGGCCGGCCGGTCGCTCATGGATGCGCTTCGGCGGGCAGCGTCAGGATGAAGCGGGCGCCGACGATGTGGCCTTCCGCGTCCGACATGTTTTCCGCCCTGAGCGAGCCGTTATGCGCCTCGGCGATCTGGCGGCTGATCGAAAGGCCGAGGCCGGAATTCTGGCCGAACCCTTCGGATTCGGGCCGGTCGGTGTAGAAGCGCTCGAAAATGCGGTCGATATCCTCCGCCTGGATGCCCGGACCGTTGTCCTCGACATAGACGACGCAGCGCGTGCGCGTGCGCACCAGACGGATAAGGATTTTTCCGCTCGTTTCCGGCACGAAGGAGCGGGCGTTCTCGATGAGGTTGGTGACGATCTGGCCGAGGCGGAGATCGTGGCCGCGGACGAGGAACTTCGTTTTCGCGCCGGCCTTGCGCTCGACGGAATAGTCGATGGCGACGGCCCGCTTGGTGTGGCCGACCTGGCGGGAAATGTCGATCATGTCGCGCAGCAGCACTTCCAGATCGAGCACCTTTTCGTCCGAGCGCGCCAGTTCCGCGTCGAGCCGCGAGGCGTCGGAAATATCGCTGATCAGGCGGTCGAGACGGCGCACGTCGTGCTGGATCACGTCCATCAGCCGCTTCTTGCTGTCGTCGGAACGGGCAAGCGGCAGCGTCTCGACGGCGCTGCGCAGCGACGTCAGCGGGTTTTTCAGCTCGTGGCTGACATCGGCGGCGAAGCTTTCGATGGCGTCGATGCGGTCGTAGAGCGCCGTCGTCATCTCGCGAAGCGCGATCGAAAGGTTGCCGATCTCATCCTGACGGGCGGAGAAATCGGGGATTTCCTCGCGCTCCTTGGCGCCGCGCCGCACGCGGATCGCAGCCGCCGAAAGGCGCCGCAGCGGATTGGCGATGGTGGAGGATAAAAGCAGCGACAAAAGCACGTTGACCAGCGTCGCGATGCCGAAGACACGCATGATGGCAAGGCGCTCGGCATGGACGATCTTGTCGATGTCGCCGGCCTGCGTCGACAGCAGCAGCACGCCGAGCACGGCGCGGAAGCGCTGGATCGGCACGGCGACGGAGACGATCAGCTCGCCCTTTTCCGTGGTGCGCACGACCGCTCCGCGCACGCCGGTGAGCGCGTTCATCACTTCCGGGTAGATCGAGCCGTCGCCGCCCGGCGCTTCCTTGTAGACCGGCAGGTTGCCGGGCTGGAGGATCTTGTTGAGCAGGCCGCTGAACCAGTCCGACCAGCCTTCCGCCTCGTCGGCGACCGGCGGCAGGTCGAAGCGCAGCACCTGGCCGCGGGAATAGAGGTGGCGGGAATCGAGCAGCAGATTGGCGTCGGCGTCGAAAATGCGGGCGCGGGTGCGCGTCGGCGAAATCAGCCGCCGAAGCACCGGCGCCACCTTTTCCGGGTCGATCGGAAACTCCAGGTCCTCGTCGTTCGGAACCGGGGTGATGCTCTGGCCCGCCTGCAGCTCGAGCAGCTTCTGCGGATCGATGGTGATGGAATTGGTGTCGACGGAGGCGGAGGCCGCGACCGCGCCGGCGATGATCTCGCCCTGGGTCAGCAGGCTCTCGACGCGGGCGTCGATCAGGCCCTCGCGGAACTGGTTGAGGTAGAGGATGCCGCAGACGAGCACGAGCAGCGCGGCCAGATTGAAGAACAGAATGCGCCGCGTCAGGCTGGAAAAGACGGCATTGCCGAAGATGCGGCGGATGATCGTGAAGGGATGCGTCCACCGGCGCCGGGCGCTGCGCGCGCCGCCCGCGCTTTCCGCCTCGTCTATGTCCCTGTCCTGCACCAGCTGTGCCAAGCTCTGGCCCTTTCGAAGGGCAGGACCTGAGCGGTCCTGCCCGCATGCCTTTCGTCTCGTTCCGCCCCTATATGGTATCAGGCCGCTTCGCGGAACCGGTATCCCACGCCGTAGAGCGTCTCGATCATATCAAAATCGAGATCGACCATTTTGAATTTCTTGCGCAGGCGCTTGATGTGGCTGTCGATGGTGCGGTCGTCGACATAGACCTGCTCGTCATAGGCCGCGTCCATCAGCGCGTCGCGGCTCTTCACGACGCCGGGGCGCTGCGCCAGCGAATGCAGGATCAGGAATTCCGTGACCGTCAGCGTCACCGGCTCGCCCTTCCAGGTACAGGTGTGGCGTTCCTGGTCCATGACAAGCTGGCCGCGCTCCAGCGAGCGGGCCTGGACGACGGCGCCGGGCTTCGGCTGCGAGCCGGCGCTGCCGCCTGCCGCGCTTGCCTCGCGGGCGGAGGCGCGCCGCAGCACCGCCTTGACGCGCTCCACCAGAAGGCGCTGCGAGAAGGGCTTGGTGATGAAGTCGTCGGCGCCCATCTTCAGGCCGAAGAGTTCGTCGATCTCCTCGTCCTTCGAGGTGAGGAAGATCACCGGCAGGTCGGATTTCTGGCGCAGGCGGCGCAGAAGCTCCATGCCGTCCATGCGCGGCATCTTGATATCGAAGATGGCCAGCTGCGGCGGGCGGGCGAGAAGACCATCGAGCGCCGAGGCGCCATCGGTGTAGGTTTCGACCTTGTAACCCTCGGCCTCCAGCGCGATCGACACCGAAGTGAGGATGTTGCGGTCGTCGTCAACGAGCGCGATTGTCTGCATGGTAGTCGTCTCCGTCATCAGTGCGCATCTCCCGGATATGGATTCCAGCCCAGGTGGTTTGCCAACGCGGTTGGCGGTAACCGGCGCGCTTATGGGGATAAAGGTGGAACAAATTGTGGCAAAGATAAAGGGGTCGGTTTTGTACGTGTCCCGGCTGGTCGCGGAATGGTTGTGTGACAAATACGACAGCCGGCTTGGGTTTAAACGATTTAAAATTAGCGAATTTCTTTTAAATCGATTAAATACATGATATCATTAAATTATTTCCAATCGACCATCTTGTGTTTTCCGGGAAACGTCTCTACCGTCATTCCAGTTTTAATGGCGACGAGCCTTAGCAAAGGATAGACAGCGATGGAGTCGTTCGGAGTGCACAACCTCGAAGTGGGGCTGGAAACGATCGGTTTGGATGGTGCGGCAAGCGTCCGCTACGACCTTTCCGAGGCCCAGCTCTATGAAGAGGCGATTCGTCGCGGCGAGGCGGAACTCACCGCGCACGGCGCACTCCGCGCCATCACCGGCCAGCACACCGGCCGTTCCCCGAAGGACAAGTTCGTCGTCCGCGACGCTTCCACCGAGGACCAGATCTGGTGGGACAACAACAAGCCGATGTCGCCGGAGCATTTCGCCGTGCTTTACGCCGACATGCTGGCCCACACCAAAGGCAGGGACCTGTTCGTTCAGGATCTCGTCGGCGGCGCCGATGCGGAATACAAGCTGCCGACGCGGGTGGTAACGGAATTCGCCTGGCATTCGCTGTTCATCCGTAACCTCCTGATCCGCCCGGACCGCGCCACGCTGAAGGATTTTTCCGCCAAGCTCACGATCATCGACCTGCCGAGCTTCCGCGCCGATCCCGAGCGTCACGGCTGCCGGTCTGAAACGGTGATCGCCTGCGATCTGACCCGCGGCATCGTCCTCATCGGCGGCACCTCCTATGCCGGCGAAATGAAGAAGTCGGTCTTCACCGTGCTCAACTACCTGCTGCCGGAAAAGGGCGTCATGCCGATGCACTGCTCGGCCAATGTCGGCGCCGACGGCGACGCTGCGGTCTTCTTCGGCCTCTCCGGCACCGGCAAGACCACGCTTTCGGCCGACCCGACCCGCACGCTGATCGGCGACGACGAGCACGGCTGGGGCGAAAACGGCATCTTCAATTTCGAAGGCGGCTGCTACGCCAAGACCATCCGCCTGTCGGCGGAGGCCGAGCCGGAAATCTACGCAACCACCCGCCGCTTCGGCACCGTGCTCGAAAACGTCGTGATGGACGATGATCGCGTGCCGGACCTCGATGACGGCTCGCTCACGGAAAACACCCGCGCCGCCTACCCGCTGGATTTCATTCCGAACGCGTCCGAAAGCGGCATGACCGGCCACCCGCAGACGATCATCATGCTGACCGCCGATGCCTTCGGCGTCATGCCGCCGATCGCCCGCCTGACGCCCGAACAGGCCATGTACCACTTCCTGTCCGGCTACACCGCCAAGGTCGCCGGCACGGAAAAGGGTGTGACCGAACCGGAAGCGACCTTCTCCACCTGCTTCGGCGCCCCCTTCATGCCGCGTCACCCGGCCGAATACGGCAACCTCCTGAAGCAGCTGATCGGCCGCCACGATGTCGAGTGCTGGCTCGTCAACACCGGCTGGACCGGCGGGGCTTACGGCATCGGCCGCCGCATGCCGATCAAGGCGACGCGCCGGCTGCTCTCGGCCGCCCTCAAGGGTGAGCTGGAAAGTGCCGAATTCCGCACCGACGCCAATTTCGGCTTTGCCGTGCCGGTCGTGGTCGAAGGCGTCGAAGGCGCCATCCTCGACCCGCGCTCGACCTGGGCCGACGGCGAGGCCTACGACGCGCAGGCCAGGAAGCTGACGGAAATGTTCATCGCCAACTTCACCAAGTTCGAGGACCACGTCGACGGCACCGTCCGCGATGCCGCTCCAGGCCTCAAGGCCGCCGCCGAATAATCAGCGATTCGGGATGATTCACGTGAAACCCGGCAGTAAGCTGCCGGGTTTTGCTTTGTCCGGCGTTTGAGGGAAGGTGGTTTTCAACGCAGGGACAATGTGGGATAGACGGGCGCGGAGACTTTGACTGCGCATAATCCTTTCTTTAAATCGAGATCGATTTAAAGGGTTATGCGTATGGCCAGTGACGCGCTCTACATCAACGACCGGATCGTCATCGCCGGCTGGGAACTGACGGAACAGTTCGTTCTGGCGGGCGGTCCCGGCGGTCAGCACGTCAACAAGGTGTCCTCCGCCGTCCAGCTTTTCTTCAATATCGTGAACTCCCCGGCCCTGAACGACCGCGTGAAGGCGAATGCGCTGAAGCTTGCGGGAAAGCGCGTCTCCAAGGACGGCGTGCTGATGATCGAATCGAGCCGCCATCGCAGCCAGGACCGCAACCGTGAGGACGCGCGCGAGCGCCTGAAGGAACTGATCCTCGAAGCCGCCGCCCCGCCGCCGCCGCCGCGCAAGAAGACCAAGCCGACCAAGGGCTCCGTCGAACGCCGGCTGAAGGAAAAATCCGGCCGCTCCGAGGTGAAGAAGATGCGCGGGCGGCCAAGCGGCGACTAGGATGATACGCCCATAGGCAACCGAAAGCGGATCGCGACATGCTCTTGCCAAACGGAATACGCCATCTGCCGGGCTGTCTCGACCGGGCCGCGCAGGAAGGCCTGGTGGAGGCGATCCGCACCGTTGTCGCGGAAGCTCCGCTTTTCGTGCCGGTGATGCCCGGCACCGGCCAGCCGATGTCGGTGCGCATGACCAATTGCGGCCCGCTCGGCTGGGTGACGGACAAGGAGCGTGGCTATCGCTACCAGCCGACGCATCCCGTTACCGGCAAGCCGTGGCCGGCAATGCCGCCGCAACTCCTCGATCTGTGGAGCGAGATCGCCGGCTATGAAAAGCCACCGGAAGCCTGCCTCGTCAACCTTTACGCCGACGATGCCCGCATGGGCCTGCATCAGGATCGCGACGAGAAGGATCTGGCCGCCCCCGTTCTTTCCGTCTCGCTCGGCAACAGCTGCCTCTTCCGCGTCGGCGGCACCAGCCGCAAGGATCGCACGCTATCCTTCAAGCTCTCGAGCGGCGACGTCGTCGTGCTCGGCGGCGAGGGGAGGCTCTGCTTTCACGGCGTCGACCGCATCCATCCGGCAACATCGACGCTTCTGAAGAACGGCGGCCGGATAAACCTCACCATGCGGCGCGTGACGCTTTAGCGGCGCTAAAGCTTCCGCAGCGCTACGCGCTCGATCAGGTGGTTCTTGCCCTTCTGCAGGATCAGGTCGGCGCGCGGGCGGGTCGGCAGGATGTTCTGGCGGAGGTTCTTCAGGTTGATATTCTTCCAGAGACCTTCGGCGATTGCCAGCGCCTCTTCCTCGGAGATCGAGGCGTAGCGGTGGAAGTAGGAATTCGGGTCGCGGAAGGCCGTCTGCCGCAGATTCATGAAACGGTGCACGTACCAGTGATGGATCAGGCTTTCCTCGGCGTCGATGTAGATCGAGAAATCGAAGAAATCCGAAACCATCGGCACGATTTTGCCGTCGGCCGGCAGGTTGCGGGACTGGAGAACGTTGATGCCCTCGAAGATCAGGATATCCGGCCGGTCGACGATCCGGTGTTCGCCCGGCAGCACGTCGTAGACGAGGTGCGAATAGCAGGGGGCCGCGACATTCGGCTGCCCCGCCTTGATCGCGGAGAGGAAGCGCAGGAGGGCCGCGGTGTCGTAGCTTTCCGGAAAACCCTTGCGCTGCATCAGCCGGCGGCTCTGCAACTCGGCGTTCGGGTAGAGAAAGCCATCGGTGGTGATCAGATCGACCTTCGGGCTCGACGGCCAGCGCTGCAGCAGCTCCTTCAGGATACGCGCGGTGGTCGACTTGCCGACCGCCACCGAGCCGGCGATGCCGATGACGAACGGCGTCTTGCCGCCCGAAAGGCTGAGAAAGCGGTTACGCTGCTCGAACAGGATTTGCGACGATTCCACATGCGACGACAGGAGCCGCGACAGCGACAGATAGATGCGCCGCACCTCGTCGAGGTCGATCGGGTCGCCCATGGAGCGCAGCCGCGTCACTTCGTCCGCCGTCAGCGTCAGCGGCGTATCGGCGCGGAAGCGCGACCATTCCTCCGACGTGAAGAAATGATAGGGCGAATAGGCGTTGGCCTGGAAGTGATCGAGCGGCTCGGGCACCGGCGTATGGGGGGTCGTGGCGATCGTCATGAGGGCTGCCGGCTGGCCTTCTCCGTCAGCCCGGATTGGGCGGTTCTGCGTTCGAGTTCGCCCATCACGTCGCTGAGCGGAATATCGGCGATCTTCAGGACGACGAGCAGGTGATAGAGCAGATCCGCCGCCTCGTAGGTGAGGTTCTGGCGGTCGTCGGTGACGGCCGCCATCACGGCTTCCACGGCCTCTTCGCCGAGCTTCTTGGCCGCCTTCGATTGCCCGGCCGCGACGAGCTTGGCCGTCCAGGATTGCTCCGGCGGGGCCTTCGCGCGCTCGCGGACGATGGTTTCGAGATCGGAAAGGGAAAAGCTGCTCATCGGCATCTCTCCTTGGCGTCAGTCGAGCCGCATGGCGATGCCGCGATCGGCCATATAGCGCTTCGCTTCGCCCACGGAATAGGTGCCGAAATGGAAGATCGAGGCGGCGAGTACCGCCGTCGCATGCCCGTCCTTCACGCCGGCGACGAGATCGTCGAGATTGCCGACGCCGCCGGAGGCGATCACCGGCACGCGGACGCTGTCGGCAATCGTCCTTGTCAGGTCGATGTCGTAGCCGTTCTTGGTGCCGTCGCGGTCCATGGAGGTAATGAGCAACTCGCCGGCGCCGCGTTCCACCATTTTGCCGGCGAACTCGACGGCATCGATGCCGGTCGCCTGCCGGCCGCCATGGGTGAAGATTTCCCAGCGCGGCGTCTCGCCGGCGGCCGAAACCTTCTTGGCGTCGATCGAGACGACGATGCACTGGTTGCCGAACTTGTCGGCCGCTTCCGCCACGAAATCGGGGTTCTTGACCGCGGCGGAATTGATCGAGACCTTGTCGGCGCCGCAGAGCAGCAGCTTGCGGATATCGGAAACCGCGCGCACGCCGCCGCCGACCGTCACCGGCATGAAACATTGCTCGGCGGTGCGGGCGACGACGTCGAAAATGGTGTCGCGATTGTCGGAAGAGGCGGTGATGTCGAGGAAGCAAAGCTCGTCGGCGCCGGCGGCGTCATAGGCCTTGGCCGCCTCCACCGGGTCGCCGGCATCGACGAGATCGACGAAATTCACGCCTTTAACCACACGGCCGTCCTTCACGTCGAGGCAGGGGATGACGCGGGCTTTCAGTGTCATTGAGCGGTTCCCTTCGCCCGCGCCGCCTTGATCAGGGCCAGCGCCTCCTTCGGATCGATGCGGCCATCATAAAGGGCGCGGCCGGATATTGCACCTGCGAGTTTTCGTGCATCGGGTTCGAGCATGCGGCGAACGTCCGCGAGTGAGGCAAGGCCGCCCGAGGCGATGACGGGAATGGAAACGGCGTCCGCCAGTTCCAGCGTCGAGGTCCAGTTGATGCCGGTCAGGATGCCGTCGCGGTCGATGTCGGTGTAGACGATCGCGGCGACGCCGGCGCCTTCGAAGCGTTTGGCAAGCTCGATGACGCCGAGTTCGGAGGCTTCCGCCCAGCCCTCGACCGCCACCTTGCCGCCCTTGGCGTCGATGCCGACGGCGACCTTGCCCGGAAACAGGCGGCAGGCCTCTTTCACGAGCGCGGGATCGCGGACGGCGACCGTGCCGAGGATGACGCGGGAAAGGCCGCGCCCGAGCCAGCTTTCGATATGGCCGAGCGTGCGGATGCCGCCGCCGAGCTGCACCGGGTTCTTCGTCGCGGCGAGGATCGCGTCGACGGCAGCGCCGTTGACGCTCTCGCCCGCGAAGGCGCCGTTGAGGTCGACCACATGCAGCCATTCGAAGCCCTGGTCTTCGAAGGCTTTGGCCTGTGCGGCCGGATCGGGATTATAGACGGTCGCCTGCTCCATATCGCCGAGTTTCAGGCGGACGCACTGGCCGTCCTTGAGGTCGATGGCGGGAAAAAGGATCATGATGTTCAGTCCGTTCAAGGCTTCCAGCGCAGGAAATTGGCGATCAGGGCAAGGCCGAGCTTCTGGCTCTTTTCCGGGTGGAACTGTGTGCCTGCCATATTGTCGCGGCCGACGGCTGCGGTCATCGGACCGCCGTAGCCGGTGGTGGCGATCACCTCGTCGGGGTTCGTCGCCGCCAGATGGTAGGAATGCACGAAATAGGCGTGCAGGCCGGAGGCGCCCGTCGGGATGCCGTCGAAGAGCGGATGCGGGCGGCGCAGTTCCAGCGTGTTCCAGCCGATCTGCGGGATTTTGAGCGCCGGGTCGGCGGGCGTCATCTCGACGACGTCGCCCTCGATCCAGCCGAGGCCTTCGGTGACCGTCTTTTCAAGCCCGCGCGAGGACATGAGCTGCATGCCGACGCAGATGCCGAGGAAGGGCCGGGCCTTGTGCTCGACGGCATCGCGCAGCGCCTCGGTCATGCCGGCAACGGCGTCGAGCCCGCGGCGGCAGTCGGCATAGGCGCCGACGCCGGGAAGCACGATGCGGTCGGCGGTGGCGACGTGCTCGGCCTTGTCCGTCAGGTCGATTTCAGCGGCGATGCCCGCCTCGCGGGCGGCGCGCTCGAAAGCCTTGGTGGCGGAGCGGAGATTTCCAGATCCGTAGTCGATGATGGCCACGCGCATGCGTCTAGCGTCCTCCGTCATAGCCGATGAGACCGATCGCCGGGCCGCCGGAGCGACCGGCCGGCGAACCCGGTCGGGCCGGGATATCCGGAAAGCGTGTCGGGATATCCGTGGTCGAGGCGTCGTCCGCCTCTGCGAAATACATGTCCTCGGCGTTGGCAAGCCGCGGGGCGGAAACCAGCGCCTCCGGCGTCCAGCCGCGTTCGATCAGGCCGTCGGCATAGAGCCGCTTTCCTTCGAGCGCCGCAAGCAGGCTTGTGCCGAAAAGAACGGTGAAGCCCGCGGGGCCGAACCCGTCGCGGCTCATCAGCGCGCCGCCGATCCCCTGCAGCAGCAAGGCGGCGACCGCCGCCAGCCACTGCCGATGCCAGAGGAGCCACAGCACCGGAAGGAGGAAGGCGAGAAACGAAAACCCGTCGCGGACGAAGCGCGTCCTTGCGTGGTCGCGGTCAAACCCGCCCGGCGGCGTCAGGATCAGATAGCTTGCCATGCTCATACCTCACGGTCGAGGCGATGCTGCCTATGCCAGCATGCCCTTGGTCGAGGGAACGCGGCCTGCCTGCCGCGGATCGATCTCGGTCGCGGTGCGCAGCACGCGCGCCACGGCCTTGAAGCATGTCTCGGCGATATGGTGGTTGTTGGCGCCGTAATGGTTGAGAATGTGCAGCGTGATGCCCGCATTCTGCGCCAGCGCATGGAAGAATTCGCGCACCAGCTCGGTGTCGAAGGTGCCGATCTTCGGGGCGCTGAAGGCGACGTTCCAGACGAGGAAGGGCCGGCCCGATACGTCCACCGCCGCCTTGGTCATGGTTTCGTCCATGGCGAGGTCGATGGAGGCGTAGCGGGTGATGCCGCGCCGGTCGCCGAGCGCCTTGGCGATCGCCTGGCCGATGGCAATGCCGGTATCCTCGACGGTGTGGTGGTCGTCGATGTGCAGGTCGCCCTTGGTCTCGATCTCCATGTCGATCAGCGAATGCCGCGAGAGTTGCTCCAGCATATGGTCGAAGAAGCCGACGCCCGTCGAGATTTTCGACTTGCCGGTGCCGTCGATGCCGACCGTCACCGAGACGGAGGTCTCGTTGGTCTTGCGGGAAACGGTTGCCGTGCGGCTTGCTGCGGTCTCTGCCATGGCCTGCTCCATCGGAATATGGCTGTCCCTTATCAGGCGCTTGCGGAAATATCCAGAAGTTACCGCGCCGTAAGCCCGATGCGCCGGGACGCTCGCGCCGAATTGCGCGGCACCGCCATTTGCAATCGCCAAAAGCCCACTTACATAGGGCACAACAGGACCGATGATCGGTCCCGAACCAACGCCCGCAACGGGCCAATAGGTGTTTCATGACGACGATTGTGACGGTCCGCAAGGGCGGCAAGGTGGTGCTGGCGGGCGACGGCCAGGTCAGCCTCGGCCAGACGGTGATGAAGGGCAATGCCCGCAAGGTGCGCCGCATCGGCAAGGGCGACGTGATCGCCGGTTTCGCCGGCGCGACCGCCGACGCCTTCACCCTGCTCGAACGGCTGGAAAAGAAGCTGGAGCAATATCCGGGGCAGTTGATGCGCGCCGCCGTCGAGCTTGCCAAGGACTGGCGCACCGACAAATACTTGCGCAATCTCGAGGCGATGATGATCGTCGCCGACAAGTCGGTGACGCTGGCGATCACCGGCAACGGCGACGTGCTGGAGCCGGAACACGGCGTGATGGCGATCGGCTCGGGCGGCAATTTCGCGCTCGCCGCCGCCCGCGCGCTGATCGACGGCGACAAGCCGGCGGAAGACATCGCCCGCCGCGCGCTCGACATCGCCGCCGACATCTGCGTCTACACGAACCACAACGTGGTCGTCGAAACGCTGGATGCCGACGCCTAAATTCGCCCTTCAAAAGCCAACGGGGAAACCGAACCAGATGACCACTTTCTCCCCCCGCGAGATCGTTTCCGAACTCGACCGCTACATCATCGGCCAGCATGAGGCCAAGCGCGCCGTCGCGATCGCGCTGCGCAACCGCTGGCGCCGCCAGCAGCTTCAGCCGGATCTGCGCGACGAAGTCATGCCGAAGAACATCCTGATGATCGGCCCGACCGGCGTCGGCAAGACGGAAATCTCCCGCCGCCTCGCCAAGCTCGCCGGCGCCCCCTTCATCAAGGTGGAAGCCACGAAATTCACCGAAGTCGGCTATGTCGGCCGCGACGTCGAGCAGATCGTGCGCGACCTGGTCGAGGTCGGCATCGGCCTGGTGCGCGAAAAGAAGCGCGCCGAGGTGCAGGCCAAGGCCCATATGAGCGCCGAGGAGCGCGTGCTCGACGCGCTGGTCGGTGCGACCGCCTCGCCCGCCACCCGCGACAGCTTCCGCAAGAAGCTGCGCAACGGCGAGCTGGACGACAAGGAAATCGACATCGAAGTCTCAGACACCGGCTCCGGCATGCCCGGCGGTTTCGAGATCCCCGGTATGCCCGGCGCCAATATCGGCGTGCTGAACCTGTCGGAAATGTTCGGCAAGGCGATGGGCGGGCGCACCAAGAAGGTCCGCACCACCGTCAAGGACTCTTATAAGGAGCTGATCCGCGACGAATCCGACAAGCTGATCGACAACGAGGCGATCACCCGCGAAGCGGTTCGCGCCGCCGAGGATGACGGCATCGTCTTCCTCGACGAGATCGACAAGATCGCCGCGCGCGACGGCGGCATCGGCGCCGGCGTCTCCCGCGAGGGCGTGCAGCGCGACCTCTTGCCGTTGGTCGAAGGCACGACGGTTTCGACCAAATACGGCCCGGTGAAGACCGATCATATCCTCTTCATCGCGTCCGGCGCCTTCCACGTCTCCAAGCCGTCGGACCTTCTGCCGGAATTGCAGGGCCGCCTGCCGATCCGCGTCGAGCTGAAGCCGCTTACCAAGGAGGATTTCCGCCGCATCCTGACGGAAACCGAGGCAAGCCTGATCCGCCAGTACAAGGCGCTGATGGAAACCGAGGGCCTGTCGCTCGATTTCTCCGAGGATGCGATCGACGCGCTTGCCGAGGTCGCCGTCCATCTCAACTCGACGGTCGAAAACATCGGCGCCCGCCGCCTGCAGACGGTGATGGAACGCGTGCTTGACGAAATCTCCTATGACGCGCCGGATCGCGGCGGTCAGACGGTGACGATCGACGCCGCCTATGTCCGCCAGCATGTCGGCGATCTCGCCAACAACACGGACCTGTCGCGCTTCATTCTCTGATGCCGCGCAGGCGGAGCCTCGCACCACTCGACAACGGGCCTTCTTCCTCTTAAGGGAAAGGCCCGTTTTGCTATTGAAGAGCGCAGGCCCGGCATCATTCGGCCAAGATTGTGATACAGGTCAGCCTCCGACAACCGACGAACCTTCCTGCGGGGCTGCCGATCGTGCGACGCATTCTGATTTCCCTTCTCGTGGCCGCCCTGAGCCTTGCCTGGCTTCCCGCGCGCGCCGCCGGCGTTCTCGTCGTGCCGCCCGGCAACCGCAATGCCGAACAGCCCGCCATTCCCGGCGCTTCCGTGCGCCGCACCAAGGGCACGAACTCCACCTTCGAGCGGAAATATCAGAAGGTGCGCGAGCTGCTTGCGACCGACACCAGGCTGATGTCGAAGATCAAGTCGACCGCGCGCGCCTATGGCATCGATCCGATCCATGTGGTCGGCGCGCTCGTCGGCGAGCACACCTATAACGTCGACGCCTATGACGGCCTGCAATCCTACTACGTCAAGGCTGCCTCCTATGCCGGCTCCTCGTTTCGCTTCGCTTACAACGGCGAGGACGTCGACGATTTCGTCGCGCGGCCGCAATTTGCCGCCTGCAACGGCAAGAGCGATTCCTACAGCCTGTGGACCTGCCGCGAGGACGTCTGGGAAGCGGACTTCCGCGGCAAGACCGTGGACGGCAAATCCTTCCCCAACAACCGCTTCAGCGCCGTCTTCTTCCAGCCCTTCTATGCCGGGCAGACGTTTGGCCTCGGCCAGGTGAACCCGCTGACGGCGCTGATGCTGTCGGATCTGGTGGCGAACACCTCCGGCGTGGCGAAGCTCGATGAGCGCAAGGCGGCGGACGTCTACAACGCCATCATGGACCCGGACCTGTCGCTCGCCTTCGTCGCCGCCGCGATCCGCAAGTCGATCGACGACTACCGCTCGATCGCCGGCATGGATATTTCCCACAATCCCGGCGTGACCGCGACGCTCTACAATGTCGGCAATTCGCGCCAGCGCGCTGCCGCCCTTGCCGCGAAGAACCGCGGCGCCGGCCAGACCGTCTGGCCGGAAGAAAACTATTACGGCTGGCTGATCAACGACAAGCTGGACGATCTGAAGTCGCTGCTCTAGCTTTTCAGGCATGGCTGAAGCGACGGGGGAACGTGACGTGCAGGAAAGCCGTGTCATGGAAATCGCTCCCGAACCGTTTCATCCGCCCGCACCCGTGCCGCGCAACCGGCCGCCGTCGCGGCTGCGGATCATCCGCACCATCCTTCGCAACCCGCTGGAACTCTGGGGCGAGCCCTCCTACACGCTGCCCTGGATCGATACCCGCTTCTTCAGCGAGCGCACGCTGATCGTCAACGATCCGGGCCTGATCCGCCATGTGCTGGTCGATAATGCCTCGAATTACCGCATGTCGGATATCCGCCAGCTCGTACTGCGGCCGATCCTGCGCGACGGGCTGCTGACGGCGGAAGGCCCCGTCTGGCGGCGGTCGCGAAAGGCGGTCGCGCCCGTCTTCACGCCGCGCCATGCCCATGGCTTCGCCGGCCAGATGCGCCGCCAGAGCGAGCGATATGCGGAAAAATATTCCGGGGCTGGCGCCGAAGGGCAGGTGTTCGACCTCGCCGTCGACATGACGGAACTCACCTTTGCCATCCTCGCCGACACGCTGTTTTCCGGCGACATCGCGACCAGTGGCCATTTCGCCGACGATGTCGAACAGCTCCTGCACCGCATGGGCCGCGTGGACCCGATGGACCTGATGCGCGCGCCCTCCTGGGTGCCGCGGCTGACCCGCATCGGCGGGCAGAAGGTGCTCGACAAGTTCCGCGGCATCGTGCGCGACACGATGAACCTCAGGCAGGAAAAGATGGAGAAGGACAGGGCGGCCGCCCCCAACGACCTCCTGACGCTTCTTCTCGAACAGGCCGGCCCCGAGGGCCTCACCATGGAGGAAATCGAGGACAATATCCTGACCTTCATCGGCGCCGGCCACGAGACGACGGCCCGCGCGCTGGCCTGGACCCTCTACTGCGTCGCCAGGTCGCCGCATGTCCGCGCCGCCATGGAGGAAGAGATCGACCGTGTCGTCGAAACCGGTGCCGATCCGGTCGACTGGCTGGACCTGATGCCGCATGTGCGGGCCGCTTTCGAGGAGGCGATGCGGCTTTATCCGCCGGCGCCCTCGATCAACCGCGCCGCCATCGCCGACGACGAATGGACGAGCCCCGCCGGCGAGACGGTGGAAATTCCCGCCGGCATCACCGTCCTCATCATGCCCTGGACCCTGCACCGCCATGCGCTTTATTGGGACCGGCCGCGCGCCTTCATGCCGGAACGCTTCCTGCCGGAGACCCGGGCGAAGATCGACCGCTTCCAGTATCTGCCCTTCGGCGCCGGTCCCCGCGTCTGCATCGGCGCCACCTTCGCGCTGCAGGAGGCGGTGATCGCGCTCGCCGTCCTGATGCGCGATTTCCGCTTCGACGTGACGCCTCAGACCAATCCCTGGCCGGTGCAGCGGCTGACGACGCAGCCGCAGGGTGGCCTGCCGATGCGCGTGACGCGGCGCTGATGTCGGCCGACCGAATGCCGCACGCCGCAATCGAGTGTAGCGCCCCGCGCCGGAACCATGCATAACAGCGGCACTTTCGGCTCAGGGACTTCGACAAGCGCGTGACTTCGCATCTTTTGCTCGGCATCGACACCGGCGGCACCTATACCGATGCCGTTCTCTTCCACGAAACCGACGGCGTCCTCGCCAAGGCGAAATCGCTCACCACACGACATGATCTGGCGATCGGCATCGCCGGCGCCGTGGATGCGGTGATCGACAAGGCCAGGGCGCCGCTGTCGGCCATCCGCCTCGTCTCGCTATCGACGACGCTGGCCACCAATGCGCTGGTGGAAGGGCAGGGCGGCCGCGCCGGCCTCGTGATGATCGGCTTCGGCCCTGAGGATCTGAAGCGCGATGGGCTTGCCGAAGCGCTCGGCTCCGATCCGGTGATCTTCCTGCCCGGCGGCCACGACGTGCACGGCAACGAACAGCCGCTCGATCTTTCGGCGCTGGAAGCAGCACTGCCGGAGCTTGCGAAAAGCGTGTCCTCCTTCGCGGTCGCCGGCTATTTCGCCGTCCGCAATCCCTCCCACGAAATCCGGGTGCGCGACCGCATTCGCGCCATCTCGCACCTGCCGGTCACCTGCAGCCACGAGCTTTCCTCCAAGCTCGGCGGCCCGCGCCGGGCGCTGACGACGCTTCTGAACGCCCGGCTGGTCTCGATGATCGACCGGCTGGTCGGGGCCTGCGAAGGCTTTATAGAGGCGCGCGGCATCGCCGCGCCGATGATGGTGGTGCGCGGCGACGGCGCGCTGGTCTCGGCGGCGGAAGCGAAGCTCAGACCCATCGAGACGATCCTTTCCGGCCCGGCGGCGAGCCTCGTCGGCGCGCGCTATCTCACCGGCCTTGACGACGCGGTCGTCTCCGACATCGGCGGCACGACGACGGACGTTGCCGTGCTCGACAAGGGCAGCCCCCGGCTCGATGCCGACGGCGCCGTGGTCGGCGGCTTCCGCACCATGGTCGAGGCGGTCGCCATGCGCACCTTCGGCCTCGGCGGCGATTCGGAGGTGAAGATCAACGAGCGCGGGCTGAACGCGGCCTTCGAGCTTGGTCCCCGCCGCCTGCTGCC
>Ga0153956_1000600_pt1 | contig 38853 bp, 32 predicted proteins | sample TSFL040MetaG_FD_104704 | JGI IMG/M metagenome (GOLD analysis project Ga0153956, IMG submission 104704) | Attine ant fungus gardens microbial communities from Florida, USA - TSFL040 MetaG | ecosystem: Host-associated > Fungi > Mycelium > Unclassified | place: USA: Florida, Wekiwa Springs... | reverse complement strand
TCTCCACGATGGCCATCGAAGAGCTGATCTCCCAGCTCAAGCAGGACTACACCATCGTCATCGTCACCCACAACATGCAGCAGGCGGCTCGGGTGAGTGATCAGACGGCGTTCTTCAACCTGGAGGCCGTCGGTAAACCCGGCCGGTTGGTCGAGATCGACGGGACCGAGAAAATTTTCTCTAATCCGAGACTTAAGGAAACCGAGGACTACATCTCGGGCCGTTTTGGCTGACTTATTACCGGGTCCGGCTACCGTGTGGTTTCCACGCTGACCGCCGAAGGAGCGCCGTTGAGGATCAACCGATTCGGTATCGTCTCGAGTCTGCTGGCAGCCGTACTGCTGATGGTAGTCGCCTGCGGTGGTGCCGAATCATCGTCGGCCTCAGGGTCGGGTTCCTCGGCGGTGCAGTGCGGTGGCAAGCAGAAGCTGACCGCGAGCGGTTCGACGGCCCAGGCGCACGCGATCGAACAGTTCGTCTACGCTTACATCCGGGCCTGCCCGGACTACACCCTGGACTATCGGGCCAACGGATCCGGCAACGGCATCGACGAATTCTCTAGTGGGCAAACCGAATTGGCCGGTTCAGACTCGCCGCTCGATCCGTCCAACGGTGAGCCGCAGCGGGTGGCGGCACGGTGCGGTTCGACGCCCTGGCACCTGCCGACGGTCTTCGGCCCGATTGCCGTGACCTACAACATCGGCGGCGTCAACGAACTCGATCTGGATGGGTCCACGGTGGCCAAGATCTTCAACGGCACCATCACCAAGTGGGATGACCCCGCGCTGAAGGCGCTCAACAAGGACGCGGCGTTGCCCGCCGAGCCCATTCACGTGGTGTTCCGCAGTGATGACTCCGGAACAACCGACAATTTCCAGAAATATCTCGACGTCGCCTCCGACGGCGCGTGGGGCCGCGGTGTGGGCAAGGCCTTCAACGGTGGTACCGGTGTCGGAGCGGCCGGCAACGACGGCACCTCGTCGATGTTGCGAACCACCGAGGGGTCGATCACCTACAACGAGTGGTCCTATGCGGTGGGGCGCGAGCTCAACATGGCCCAGATCGTCACGTCGGCGGGCCCGCAACCGGTGACCATCTCGGTCGACTCGGTAGACAAGACCATCGCCGGAGCCAAGTTCAGCGGCTCCGGAAACGATCTGGTGGTCGATACGTCGTCGTTTTACAAACCGACAGTGGCGGGTGCCTACCCGATCGTGTTGGTGACCTACGAGATCGTCTGCTCGCAGTACCCCGACGCGGCGACGGCGCAAGCGGTCAAGGCGTTTATGCAAGCGGCCATTGGCGACGGACAGCAGGACTTGGACCAGTACGGCTATATTCCGTTGCCACCGGAATTCACGTCGAAATTGAAGACGGCAGTCGACGCTATTTCCTGATCTTCTAGATCTGCGGCGATCCAATTTCGCTGGTAACCTTTGGTTAATCTTCTGTTCACGGCAACAGTTGATTGCTTGATGCCAATCGTGACCGGGTGAATGGAGCGTCGTGAACAATAGCGGACTGGCTTCGCAGGTGGGTTCCCAATTCGGTCCTTACCGGTTGCTGCGACTGCTGGGGCAAGGTGGCATGGGTGAGGTCTATGAGGCCGAGGACACCCGCAAGCATCGATCGGTCGCACTGAAGCTGATCGCCCCTGTGCTGTCGGGCAATCCGGCATTCCGAACCCGGATGCAGCGCGAGGCCGACGCGGCGGGCCGCCTGACCGAGCCGCATGTGGTGCCCATCCACGACTACGGCCAGATCGACGGCCAGATGTTCGTCGAGATGCGGCTGATCGACGGCAATGACCTCGGCATGGAGTTGCAGCGCTCCGGCCCGCTGGCCCCGGCGCGAGCGGTGGCGGTGATCGAACAGGTGGCCGCGGCCCTGGATGCCGCCCACGCAAGCGGGATCACCCATCGCGATATCAAGCCGGCGAACATCCTGCTCACTCGGCATGATTTCGCCTACCTGGTTGACTTCGGCATCGCCCGCGCCGCGGCAGATCCTGGCCTGACCCAGACCGGGATGGCACTGGGCACCTACAACTACATGGCTCCAGAGCGGTTCAGCGGCGGCGAGGTCGACTACCGCGCCGACATCTATTCGCTGGCGTGTGTGCTCAGCGAGTGTCTGAGCGGTCAGCCGCCGTACCGGAGCGAGACCATTGAACGCCTGATCGCCTCACATCTGATGGAGCCCGCCCCGCGGCCCAGTCAGCTGCGGCCCGGCCACGTGCCGCTCGGTTTGGACCAGGTGATCGCCAGGGGGATGGCGAAGAATCCGCGGGAGCGATACAGCAGCGCCGGCGACCTGGCGCGCGCCGCACACGACGCGCTGACCACCGCAGAGCAGCATCAGGCCGCGATGATCGTGGAGCAGGGTGGGGCGGCTACCCGGATGGCCAGCGCCATCGGTACCTCCACCAACGGCGGCGGGAACTCGCCGGCCGCCGGGTACTGGCAACAGCCGGTCAGCTACGAACATCGCAGCTACGAACCGAATTCTTACGACCAGCCGCATGATCAGACACAGATGCGGCCCGCCATCACCGGTTGGCGGGACTGCCCGGCGCCGCAGTCCTCGGCTGCCGCACCGGCATTTGCCGCCGAGGCGAAGAGCCGCGGTGATCGCCGATGGCTGGTGCCGGCCGCGGTAGCCGCGGCGCTGCTGGTCGCGGTCGGAGGCGTGGGCGGCTACGTGGTCACCCACCGCTCGGACACATCGTCCGGGGCAACGGCGTCGGCATCGGCGAACGGCCAGAGCGTGCTGCCCATGGACGGCCTGAGCTTCCGGCTCTCCCCGGGCGGGTTGGCCCTGGACAGCAGCGGAAGCGTCTACGTCACCAACCAGAGCATGTACGGCCGGGTGGTCAAACTGCAGCCGGGATCGAACACCCCGGAGATGCTGCCGTTCACCGGGCTCTATGAACCGCAAGGTGTAGCGGTCGATCGGGCCGGCGCGGTCTACGTCACCGACTTCAACAATCGGGTGGTGAAGCTGGACCCGGATTCCCACGTCCAGTCCGAGCTGCCGTTCACTGGGCTCAACTATCCGGAAGGCCTGGTGGTGGACAACGACGGCAGCGTCTACGTCGCCGACCGGGGAAACAACCGGGTGGTCAAGTTGCCGGCCGGGACCGACGTCCAGGTGGTGTTGCCGTTCGCCGGGCTGCACAACCCCGACGATGTGGCTGTCGACTCTTCCGGCAACGTCTACGTCGCCGACACCGACAACGATCGCGTGGTGCGGCTCGCCGCCGGATCCAACACCCAGAGCGTGCTCCCGTTCACCGGTCTCGATGCCCCGTGGGGCGTCACCGTCGACGGGGCCGGCAACGTCTTCGTCACCAACCACGACAGCCACACTGTGCTGAAGTTGGCCGCCGGGGCCAATACCCAGACAAAGGTGCCGTTCACCGGCCTGAACACCCCGTTGCAGGTCGTGGTCGGTCCCGACGGCACCCTCTACGTCGCCGACCGGGGCAACAACCGAGTGGTGAAACTGGTCGCCACCACCGAACCGCGGGGTTGATGCGGCGGTTCCAGCTTCGGCTCTCCTGCGTCGAGCCTCGCTGAACCGCCGGGTTGATGCGGCGGTTCCAGCTTCGCCTCTCCTGCGTCGAGCCTCGCTGAACCGCCGGGTTTAAGCGGTCACCGGTCGTGTACCGAGGTGATCCGAGTCGCGACGGCTGCCACGATCGCGCTGATCGCGACCAGGATGATCAGCGTCAGCGCCGCACCCCAGACCCGGGCAGCTCCGGCCGCCTCCGGATTCCCCAGCTCGGAGTAGATCAGCAGCGGCAGTGAGGCCATGTTGTCGTGAAAGACGTCGTAGTTGATCGAGCGGCTGTAGCCCACCAGCACCAGTACGGGGGCGGTCTCACCGATGATCCGGGCGATCGACAAAAAGATTCCCGACAGAATCCCCGAGAGCGCGGTGGGGATGACGATGCGCAGGATGGTCTTCCATCGCGGCACCCCCAGTGCGTAGCTGGCCTCCCGAAGTTCGTCGGGGACCAGACGCAGCATCTCCTCGGTGGAGCGCACCACGATCGGCAACATCAGCAGAGCCAGCGCCAGGGACACCGCGAACGCACTCTGCTCGAATTTGAGGGTGGCGATCCACAGGCTGAAGACGAACAGTGACGCCACGATCGAGGGCACCCCGGCAAGCACATCGACCATGAACGTGGTCAATCGCGCCCACCGGCCGCCGCCGTACTCGATCAGGTAGATCGCCGTCATCAGCCCCAGTGGTACCGCCAGCACGGCGGCCATCCCGGCCTGCACCAGGGTGCCGTACAGCGCGTGATACACCCCGCCGGCGAACTCTTCGGGCAGTACGCCGCGTAGCGAGTGCGTCCACCAGCCGAGATTGGTGATCGCATTCCAACCGCGGGCCACCACGACCCAGAGCAGCCAGATCAACGGGATCGCCGCGACGCCGAACGAGGCCACGAATGCCGCTGTGGCGATCTTGTCCGTCAACCGGCGCCGCATGCTGAGGTGATGGCGATGTGCTGGCACCGACGGCTTGACCGGTGCGTCGAGCAGTTGGGCTGTCATCCGTTGACCTTGCCGCCGGCCACCGCACGAGCGGCGGCGTTGACGAAGAACGTAAGTGCGAACAATGCGAACCCCGCGGCGATGTAGGCGCCGGTCGGCAGTGGGGCGCTGAACTCCGCGGCCGCCGACGCGATTTTGGATGCGAACGTGTACCCGCCGTCGAACAGCGACCAATTCCCGGGCTTTGCCGCGGCCCGCAGAATGATCAGCATCGCGACCGTCTCGCCCAGCGCCCGCCCCAGGCCCAGCATCGCCGCGGCGATCACGCCGCTGCGACCGTAGGGCAGCACCGCCATGCGGACCACCTCCCACCGCGTGGCTCCCAGGGCCTGGGCGGCTTCGATGTGAGCGAAGGGGGTCTGGCGGAACACCTCCCGCGAGACCGAAGTGATGATCGGCAGGATCATCACCGCCAGCACGATGCCGGCGGTGAAGATCGTGCCGCCGCCGGCCAGTGACACGTTGCCCTTATGGAACAGGAACGACCAGCCCAAGTGGCTTCGCAGGAATCGCATCAACGGCACCAGCATCGGCGCCAGCACGAAGATCCCCCAGAGGCCGAAGATGATGGACGGCACCGCCGCCAGCAGGTCGATCACCACGGCAAAGGGTCGGGTCAGCCGCCGGGGCGCGTACTGAGTGAGGAAGACCGCGATGCCCACCGAAATCGGCACCGCCAGCGCCAACGCGAATACCGAGCTCAACACCGTGACCATCAGCAGGTCCCGGATGCCGAACGACAGGTCGTCGGGATCGGTGGTGCGGAACTCCGGGCTGGTGAAGAAGTTCGCGTCGTTGGCGAGCAACGACGGGACAGCACGTATCAGCAGGAAGATCGCGATCAGCGCGATCACCACAACCACTGTCGATCCGGCCGAGACCGCTGCCGCCCGGAACAGCCGCTCGCCTCTCGGCGAGCGGCTGTTCATCAACGGCGTCGATGGATTCCCGGGTGTCACGAGATGGCGTCGACCGCGGACGCCAGGCGAGCCTTGAAAGCCTCGGGGATCGGAACGTAGCCGTTGTCGGCCAGGCCGCTTTGGCCCGCGCCGATGGTGGACTTCAGGAACAACCGCACCGCCGTGCCGACCTCAGCCTCCGGGTACTTCGAGCACACCACCTCGTAGGTGGCGAGCACGATCGGGTAGGAGCCCGTCTGAGTCGGCTGGTAGAACGACGCCGTGTCGAGCACCAGGTCGTTGCCCTGCCCCTTGATGGTGGCGCCGGCGATGGTCTTGCCGACCGACTCGGTGCTGATCGCGACCGGTTCGGGGCCGGCGGAGGTGACGATCTGGGCGGTGTGCAGATTCTTGGCCTGGGCGAATGACCATTCGTTGTAGGTGATCGCCCCCTCGGTGGACGAGATGGCTCCGGCCGTGCCGTCGTTGCCCTTGGCGCCTTCGCCGACGCCACCGTTGAAGGCCTTGCCGGCGCCCTTGCCCCAGGCCCCACCGGAGGCGGCATCCAGATACTGCTGGAAGTTGTCGGTGGTCCCGGACTCGTCGCTGCGGAACACCACGTGGATCGGCTGGGCCGGCAGCGTGGCCGTCGGGTTGAGCGCCTTGATCGCCGCGTCATCCCAGCGGGTGATGGTTCCGTTGAAGATCTTCGCGGCGGTCGGGCCGTCGAGGATCAGCGTGTCGACGCCGGGGACGTTGTACGTGATGGCGATCGGGCCGAACACCACCGGCAGGTTCCATGCCGGCGATTCGCAGCGCTGCTGCGCCTGCGCATAGTCGTCGGTGCCGAGTGGGACGTCGGAGCCGGCGAAGTCGGTCTGGCCGCCGACGAACTCCCGGATACCGGCGCCCGATCCGTTGGCGGTGTAGTTGACGTTCTGGTCCGGACACTGGTCGATGAACGCCTTGACGAACCGGGCCATCGCGTTCTGCTGTGCGGTCGATCCGCTGGCCTTGAGCGTGTCCGTGCCGTCGCAGTTTCCGCTGGCGGCCGCCGAGCTTGAGGTTGTCTTCTCACCGGTGTCGGTGTTCTTGTCGCTGCCGCACCCGGACAACACCAGCGCGCCGGTCGCCATAATGCCCAGCGTCGTGCCAATTCCGTTCAGTTTCACATTGCCCTTTCGCAGACAAATTAGGGTGATGGCCGCTTGTGCGGCATCACCGGATCAACCCGGCCGACAATTCGCAACAATCACATGCTCTCCGGGTCACTTCCCCATTTAATGCGGCGAACGAAGGTTACGGTAGGGTGAACAGCCATGATCTAACGGTGGAATTCTGGTGGAATTCAGATGACGCTGATATGGACTGGCTAAATGCCAGATGACAGGTAGGTCGACCCCGGCCCGTAAGCTTCGCGAAGTGGTCGAACCGTCCGTCGCGCAGCTGCGCACGCTCCTCGATGAGCTGACCCTCCGAGACGCGGCCTACTTCGGACGGCGCCTGAAGGACCTGCGTGGCGGAAAGCCCGAGCAGCTGCGAAAGCTGGCCGAGCGGATGGGCGAGGCGCAAGCGCTGGTTGCCGCGCGGCGCGCCGCGGTGCCGGACGTCCGCTATCCCGATCTGCCGGTCAGCGGCCGCCGCGACGAGATCGCCGCGGCGATCAGGGACCACCAGGTCGTGGTGGTGGCCGGCGAGACCGGCTCCGGTAAGACCACCCAGCTGCCCAAGATCTGCCTGGAACTAGGTCGCGGCATCCGCGGCACCATCGGCCATACCCAACCGCGGAGGCTGGCCGCCCGCACCGTTGCTCAGCGCATCGCCGACGAATTGTCCAGCCCACTAGGCGATGTCGTCGGGTATGCGGTCCGGTTCACCGACCGGGTGTCCGATCGGACCCTGATCAAACTGATGACCGACGGCATCCTGCTCGCCGAGCTCGAACGGGACCGTCGGCTGCTGCGCTACGACACGCTGATCATCGACGAGGCGCACGAACGCAGCCTCAACATCGACTTCCTTCTCGGCTACCTGCGCGAGTTGTTGCCGCGCCGCCCAGACCTGAAGGTGGTCATCACCTCGGCCACCATCGAACCTCAGCGCTTCGCAGCGCACTTTGCCGGGGTCAGTGGGCGCAGCAGTGGCCCAGCGCCGATCGTCGAGGTGTCCGGCCGCAGCTACCCGGTGGAAATCCGTTATCGCCCGCTGGAACTGCCGGTCGGATCGGATGCCGGAGATGACCCGGATGACCCCGATCAGGAGATCATCCGGACCGAGACCCGCGACGAGATCGAGGCGATCGTCGACGCGGTGCACGAACTGTCCGCCGAACCGCCCGGCGACATCTTGGTGTTCCTGTCTGGCGAGCGCGAGATCCGCGACACCGCAGAGGCCCTCGGGGGGCGGGGCACCGCCCCAGAAGATATGGAGATTCTGCCGTTGTATGCGCGGCTGTCCACCGCTGAACAGCAGAAGGTGTTCGCTCAGGCGCGCGCCGGTCGGCGGATTGTGCTGGCCACCAATGTGGCTGAGACTTCGCTGACGGTACCGGGCATCCGCTACGTGATCGATCCGGGCAATGCGCGCATCTCCCGCTACAGTCGCCGGCTGAAGGTTCAGCGGCTGCCGATCGAACCCATCTCGCAGGCCTCCGCCGCGCAGCGCAGCGGCCGGTGCGGACGCACCGCGCCCGGGGTATGCATCCGGCTCTACAGCGAAGTCGACTTCGACACTCGCCCGCGCTACACCGACCCCGAGGTGCTGCGCACGAACCTGGCCGCAGTGCTGCTGCGGATGGCGTCGCTGCGGCTGGGTGCGGTGGAAGACTTCGGCTTTCTGGATCCACCCGATTCGCGCAGCATCCGCGACGGGGTTGCCCTGCTGGTCGAGCTCGGCGCGTTCACCGCGCAGGGGACGATCACCGACGTCGGCCGCCGGCTGGCCCGGCTGCCGGTGGATCCGCGGATGGGTCGGATGATCCTGGCCGCCGAGACCGAGGGCTGTGTACGCGAGATGCTGGTGCTCGCCGCGGCCCTGACCATTCCCGACCCCAGGGAACGCCCAGTCGATCGGGAGGAGGCGGCCCGGACCAAGCATGCCCGGTTCGTCGACGAAGATTCCGACTTCACCTCCTACCTCAACCTGTGGTCGTATCTGTCCGAGCAGCGGAAATCTTTGAGCGGCAGTGCGTTTCGCCGCATGTGCCGCAATGATTTCCTGCACTACCTGCGGATCCGGGAGTGGCAGGACCTGGTGGGGCAGCTGCGCAGCATCGCAGCCGATATCGGTATCCGTGAATCCGGTGAACCGGCCCAGCCGGCGGCCATCCACGCCGCGCTGCTGGCCGGGTTGTTATCCCACGTGGGGATGCGACGCGACGACGGTCGGGAGTTCGCGGGCGCGCGTAACTCGAAATTCGTGCTGGCGCCGGGTTCTGCGCTGGCCAAACGACCGCCGCGCTGGGCGATGGTGGCCGAGTTGGTGGAGACCAGCCGGCTGTTCGGGCGCACCGCGGCGCGCATCCAACCGGAAGCCGTCGAGCGGGTCGCGGGCAATCTGGTGCAGCGCAGCTACAGCGAACCGCACTGGGATGCCAAGCGCGGCGAGGTGATGGCGTTCGAAAAGGTGACGCTCTACGGACTTCCGCTGGTGGCGCGCCGCAGGGTCGGCTATGCCCGGGTGGAACCGGCGGTGGCTCGCGAGCTGTTCATCCGGCACGCGCTGGTGGAGGGCGACTGGGCGGCCCGACACCGATTCCTCGCCGACAACGCCGAACTGCGCACCCAACTGCGGGAGCTGGAGGACAGGGTCCGTCGTCGCGATCTGATCGTCGACGAAGACACCGTCTACGACCTCTACGACGCCCGCATTCCTGCCGAGGTGGTCTCGGCGCGGCATTTCGACGGCTGGTGGAAAAAGCAGCAGAAGGCCACCCCCGACCTGCTGACCTTCACCCGCGATGAGTTGCTGCGGACCGACGAGACGCTTGGCGCCGACCGGCCGGACAACTGGGCGACCGCCGATCTCGCATTGCCGCTGAGCTATCGCTTCGAGCCGGGTGCCGCCGACGACGGGGTCACCGTCCATGTGCCGATCGATGTGCTGGCACGCCTCGGCGGCGACGAGTTCGCCTGGCAGGTACCGGCGTTGCGCGAAGAGTTGATCACGGCACTGATCCGGTCTCTGCCCAAAGACCTGCGACGTAACTTCGTCCCGGCACCCGATACCGCTCGTGCGGTGCTGTCGGCGATCGGGCCGGCAGGGGAGCCGCTGCTGGAGTCGCTGATACACGAGCTGCGCCGGCGCACCGGTGTGCTGGTTCCGATCGATGCCTTCGACCTGACCAAGTTGCCGGCGCACCTGCGGGTCACCTTCGCCGTGGAAGCCGCCGACGGCACCGAGGTGGCCCGCGGCAAAGACCTCGGCGCGTTGCAGGAGCGATTGGCGGTCTCGGCCCGCGAGGCGGTCGCCGATGTGGTGGGCGCGGACTTGGAACGCAGCGGGCTGCGCAGCTGGCCGGACGACCTGGACACGCTGCCGCGGGCCGTACAGCGGATGGTGGCCGGGCGCGCCGTTCGTGGCTTCCCGGCATTCGTCGACGCCGGCGCCACCGCGCAGCTGCGGGTGTTCTCCACCGAGGCGCAGCAACGGTCCGCGCTCGGTCCCGGTCTGCGCCGGCTGCTGCGCTGCGAAATTCCCTCGCCGGTCAAAGCCGTGGAGCGGCAGCTGGATTCGCAGACACGACTGATGCTCAAGGCGAATCCGGACGGGACCCTGGCGGCGCTCATCGACGACTGCGCCGACGCCGCGACCGATGCCTTGGCGACCGCACCGGTGTGGACCCGCGACGAGTACATCGCGCTGCGGAACCGGGTGGCCGCCGCGCTGGTGCCCACCACCGCTGACGTGTTGGCGCGGGTTGCGCAGGTGCTGGCCGCGGCCCGGGACACCCAAGTGGTGCTGCCGGCGCAACCGCCGGCCGGCCAGGCCGAGGCGATCGCCGATATCGTCGATCAGCTGGATGCGCTGCTGGCGCCCGGATTCGTCACCGCCACCGGCCGGGCACATCTGGGGGACCTCACCCGCTATCTGACCGCTATCCGCCGCCGGGTGGAGCAGCTGCCCCGTGCGCCGCAGGCCGACCGGGAACGGATGACCCGGGTTCAGGCGGTGCAGGCCGCCTACCAGGACCTTTTGGCGGCCCTGCCGACGGCGCGCCATCGCGACAACGACGTGCGTGATATCGCCCGCCAGATCCAAGAGCTACGGGTGAGTCTGTGGGCTCAGCAGCTCGGTACCCCACGCCCCGTCAGCGAACAGCGCATCCTCAGGGCTTTAAAAGAGCTTTAGCCGCACTACTCGCTTGACGGCAGGGTGTGTTCGTCGGGGAACTTGCCGGTGGCCTGGAAGATCACCCGACGCGCGACCTCGACGGCGTGGTCGGCGAACCGCTCGTAGAACCGGCCCAGCAGCGTCACGTCCACGGCGGCGGCCACGCCGTGCCGCCACTCCTTGTCCATCAGCACCGAGAACAGGTGGCGGTGCAGGTCGTCCATCGCGTCGTCTTCTTCGCGGATCCGGGCGGCCTTCTCCGGGTCGCGCGACAACAGCACCTCTTGGGCACTGTTGCCCAACTCGACTGCGAGCCTGCCCATTTCCGCGAAGTACCCGTTGACCTCTTCGGGCAGTGCGTGTTGCGGGTGGCGGCGACGGGTGATCTTGGCGACGTGCAGAGCCAACGCGCCCATCCGGTCGATGTCGGCCACCATCTGAATGGAGCTGACGATGGCGCGCAGATCCCCGGCGACCGGGGCCTGCAACGCCAACAGCACGAAGGAACTCTCCTCGGCGCGGGTACTCATCGCGGCGATCTTCTCGTGATCGGAGATCACCTGTTCGGCCAGCATCAAGTCGGCTTGCAGCAGGGCCTGAGTGGCGCGTTCCATTGCTGCCCCGGCCAAGCCGCACATTGTGCCGAGCTGTTCGGCCAGATCCGAGAGTTGCTCGTGGTACGCGGTTCGCATGCCCCCAAGACTAACCGTGGACCGCGATTCGCGCGGGTTGGGCGGCAGCGGGCGCTACTCGCAGGTGGTGTCGGCGGCGTTGGTGACGGTCAAATCGTCGGGCAGTTCGGTCGGCTCGACGCTGGCGCCGCGGTTGAGTTGCACGTTGACCTGCGAGCCGCTGGCCGCCGGCTTGGTCACGGTGCGGAAGTCCGATCCCAGGACAACGCGGACGATGCTGCCCAGTCCGCTGACCCGCTCGATCGGTGCGCCCGACAGTGCCGAGGACACCGTGGCGGCGGCCTGCTCGTTTCCGGGGGAGTACAACACTTTGGTGGACTTCACGGTGCCGGGGTAGTCGTCGGCGTTGTCGACGTTGAAGCCCCACTGTTGCAGGCCCTCGGAGGTAGCGCCGGCCAGGCCGGACTGCTCGGTGGCGTTGGACACCCGCACCGTGACATCGGCCGGTGAGGTCGTGACCGCGTGCACCTGCTCGCTCAGCGGCTTGGCCGCCGGGGCGGCCGGTGACCCGGGCAGGGACGTGGACGGGGTCGTGGGACTGGCTGCCGCCGTGGTCGGGACCGAGGTCGCGTTGTGGTCGTTCTCGCCGGGCAGGGGGTCGTCGTTGATGATGGCGTCGAACAGTGCCCGCACGTCGTCCATCCGGGGGACCTCGTCGCCGTTCTCATCGGTATCACTGGTTGGCACCGTGACGAAGGTGATGTGTCCGGCGGCGACCTTCTGCAACGACTGGCCGAGATTTACCAGGTCCTTGGTGGTGACGTTGTCCACCGAGCTGTCGCCGATGAACATGTTGACCACATTGTTGAGCTTGGTCGGCGAGAAGAACGTGTTGGTGGAGATCAACGAACGCAGCAGCGACGACAAGAACAGCTGCTGGCGTTTGATGCGGCCGTAGTCGCCGTTGTCCTCGGTGGTGACGTGACGGGCCCGCACGTAGTTCAGCGCGGTCCCGCCGTTGACGCGCTGGCGGCCGGAGTCTTCCAGGACGCTGCCCAGAACAAGGTCGTACAGCGGGCTGGGGGTGCACACCTCGACGCCGCCCAGCGCGTCGACCATCTTGCCGAACCCGACGAAGTCGACGGCCATGAACCGGTTGATCGCCAGTCCGGACAGTTTCTGGATCTCCTTGACCAGACACTTCGGCCCGCCGAAGGCGTACGTCGAGTTCAGCTTCGTCTCGGTGTAGACGATGTCGTCGCTGTAGGTTCCGGTTTCCTCGTCGTAGATCGGTCCATAGGCTCCGGTCACGGAGTTCCAGACCTCGCACTGGATCGGTGTGATCGCCAGGTCGCGCGGGAACGACACCACCACCACGCGCTTACGGTTCGCCGGGATGTTGACCAACATGATCGTGTCGGAGCGAGCTCCCTCGGCGTCTTCGGTGCTGCCGGCGCCGATGTCGCTGTTGGCGCCGGCGCGGGTGTCCGCACCGACGATCAAGAAGTTCTCGTCGCCGTACTGGCCCGCCGCATCGAGAATGTCGTGCGAGTTGGGGTCCAGTGCGCTGACGTGGTTGAGGCTGCGGTTCTTCGACGAGCTCCACTGCCAGGCCGACCCGGTCAGCACCAGGGCGAGGACGGCCATCATGGCGGCGAACGCCCGGCCCGCGAGCCGCGCCCGGTGGTGGGGTGCGTGCGGGTGCGGTTCGGCGTCTGCCGGGCCGGTGCGGCGAGGCGGGTCGATGCGCGCCGGCGGTATCTCGGGCGCGGCTTCCGGCGGTGCCCACTCGTTCCAGTCGGCGGCGCCGGCCGGCTCAAGTGACGTGCCGTGAATACGGTCGAGGTCGGGCACTTCCGACGGGTAAGCCACTGCGGAGATATTGGGCATTGGGGCCGGTGCATAGGCGAAGTCGGGCGCCGAGTACTCGGCTTCCGGCTTGGATACCTCGGATACGCTGGCGGGCCCCACCGGCTCGAAGGGCGCGACGAATTCGGCTACTTCGTGACGCTCGGGTGGGGCTGAGGCGGCCCGGCGTTGGCTGCGTCCGCCGGACGGTGGCGGCTCGGCGTTGACCCTGGCGATCAGGTCGGCGACGCTCACCGCCCCGTTGCGGCGCCGGGAGGCGTTTCGCCGGTGTGGGGCGGGGGCGTCCGCAGCCGAGTTCTGCCAGCGTTCCCAGGGCGCGGGCCCGGGCGGGGGCATCGTCATCAGCTGATGGTCGCCGTCGTCGTGGCCCTCCGGCGCCCCGCGGCCAGGAGTGGCGTTATCGCCGTCACTCATGTCCTCAAGGGCCTCCGAGTCCTCGGTACCGGCGCGCGTCGTTCGCATGTCGGTGCGGTACGGATGATCGGCATTGGTCTCCGCACCTGCGTCTGCCCCCGCAGAGACGATCTCTGCCTGGGGCAATAAGGTACTTATTCTACTGAGAACTTTCCAGACACGCGATGTCGACAAAGTCTCATTTCAGCCACCCGAGTGCATAATGTCTGCCCCGGACGGCACCGCACAGTCATCGGGGTCCTCCAGCCACCCTTCGGGTAGGGTGACTTTGGCCGGCGACCCCTGTCGTCCGCGGGGGCCGGTGGCGGCTTCGGGGAAGGGGACCGAGCCGTCCAGCTGCTTGAGCAGTTCGTCGAGCTCGGACAGCGAGGTCACCATCGCCAGCTCGCGGCGCAGCCCGGAACCGGCGGGGAATCCGTGCAGGTACCAGGCGACGTGCTTGCGGATCTCGCGCATGCCCTTGTCCTCGCCGAAGTGCTGGGCCAGCAGCTCGCCGTGGCGGCGGATGATGTCGGCGACCTCACCCAAGGTGGGTGGGGTGGGGGCGGGCCGGCCCGTGAAAGCCGCCGAGAGCTCGCTGAACAGCCACGGGCGCCCCAGGCAGCCGCGGCCGATCACCACGCCGTCGCAACCGGTGGCTGCCATCATCGCCAGGGCATCGCCGGCCTCGAAGATGTCGCCGTTGCCCAGCACCGGAATCGAGCGGACGTGCGCTTTGAGCGCCGCGATCTGCTCCCAGTCGGCGGTGCCGGAATAGCGCTGCGCCGCGGTCCGCGCGTGCAGCGCCACCGCCGCGGCCCCTTCGGCCTCGGCGATGCGCCCGGCGTCCAGATGGGTGTGGGTGGCGTCGTCGATGCCGATCCGGAATTTCACGGTCACCGGAATGTCGGTGCCGGCCGTGCCGCGCACCGCTGCGGCGACGATGTTGCCGAAGAGTCGGCGCTTGTAGGGCAGTGCCGACCCGCCGCCGAGACGGGTCACCTTGGGCACCGGGCAGCCGAAATTCATGTCGATGTGGTCAGCGAGGCCCTCGTCGGCGATCATCTTCGCCGCGGCGTAGGTGGTGTCGGGATCGACGGTGTACAGCTGCAGCGAGCGCGGTGACTCCTCCGGCCCGAACGTCGTCATGTGCAGGGTGGCGGGGTGCCGTTCGACGAGTGCGCGTGCCGTCACCATCTCGCAGACATAGAGCCCGCTGACCGTTCCGGCCCGGGATTGTTCCAGTTCGCGGCAGAGCGTGCGGAACGCGACGTTGGTGACGCCAGCCATCGGGGCCAGCACCACGGGGCTGGCAAGCTCGATCGACCCGATCTTCAGCAGGTCGCCGTCATCATCCAGCGGCGACTGCGAGCGCGGCGAAGCCGGGCGCGGCAGGTCGCCGTCATCATCCAGCGTCGGCTGCTCGTCAGTTACGACGCTGATGGCTCCAACACCTTCTTGGCGGCGCGCTTCTCGGCCATCTTGGCCTCCCGCTCGAGCCGGCGTTGCTTGGCCAGCTCGAACTTCTCGCACGTCTCGTCCAGCTCGGCGACGATCTTGGCGATCCCCTCCTGGTAGCGGGCCGCTTCGCCGCTGAAGCTCCGCTCGAGGATGCCCCACTTCTTCAGCACCGGCATCACCACGTCGTCGCGGTGGATCATCGGGTCGTAGACGCCGCCGACCGCGATGATCACGGCCTTGCGGCGGAACTCCGGTACGACAAAACCGGGCATCTGGAAGTTGGCCAGCACCCGGTGCAGCGAGCGCATCGCCTGTTCCGGCGCGATGTCGAAACCGACGGCGCTGACATCGCGATAGAAGATCATGTGCAGGTTCTCGTCGTGCGAGATCCGCGCCAGCAGCTGGTCGGCGATGGGGTCGTTGCAGGCCTGGCCGGTGTTGCGGTGCGAGATCCGCGTTGCCAGCTCCTGGAAGCTGACATAGATGACCGAGTCGAACAGGCTCTCAGCGAAGAGGTCGCCGGAGACCTGGTGGTTCTGGCCCGGGCTGAATCCGCGGTTGACGGTCTCCATCCGCAGCGTTTCCAGCTCGATGGGGTCGCAGTTGCGGGTGACCACCAGGTAGTCGCGCAGGGCGATGCCGTGGCGGTTCTCCTCAGCGGTCCAGCGGTTGACCCAGGTGCCCCAGGGGGCGTCCATGGTGAAGTTCATCGCGATCTCGCGGTGATACGAGGGCAGGTTGTCCTCGGTCAGCAGGTTCTGCACCATTGCGGTCCGGGCGACCTCGGACAGCTTCGACTGCTCGGGGTGCCAGTCCTGCCCGCCGAGCGCGTAGTAGTTCTTGCCTTCGGCCCAGGGGATGTAGTCGTGGGGGTTCCAGTCCTTGGCCATGGTGAAGTGTCGGTCGATGAGTTTCTCCACGACGGGCTGGAGTTCGTGCAGCAACTCCAGGTTGGTCCATTCCCGTGCCATGCCAGCTCCCCAGATATCTGTGTCGACTAGTTGCAGGCAATATATCTGTGTCTGTCGGTTGCATCAAGTTTTTGCGGCGTGTCTGGGTGGCTTCCTGTGTTCCGGCTCTACTGTCCGATTCGTGCCCTGAGCAGCATGTCGACGCAGAAGGCGATGAACTGCTCGCGGCCGGCCTCGAGCTGCCCGTTGAGGTAGGCGGCGAACAGGGTGGTCAGGGCGCCGATCAGTCCGGTCGCCACCATCTGCCGGAGCGCCGAATCGCCGATCTGGGTCAGGGTGCGTTGCACCATTTCGATGAATTCCGGCAACCACCTGGCCCCGGAGCGATACAGGATCGGCTCGCTCTCCGGGGCCAGCAGCAGCACCCGGCCGCGCGCCGGGTCGTCGACCATCATGGTGACGAAACGTTCGACCCCTTCCCGTGGCGAGTGAGTCGACATCAGCGTCTTCAGCGCGCGGGTGCACACGTCGTCGTATACCTCGCGCACAAACTCATCGCGGTCGGCGAAGCTCTCGTAGAAGTAGCGTTCGGTCAGCCCGGCTGCGCGGCAGGCTGACCGGATGGTCAGTGTGGGTCCACGTGCGTCACCAAGCAGTTGGACGCCGACAGCGAGGAATTCGTCTCGCCGCAGGGCTTGGCGCTCTGCCAGTGGGACTCCGGACCAGCGGCCCCGACGTTGGCTGGAAGACACTTCGCATCTCCTCAAGCTCGTTCTGACAACGCGCGTAGTCAAATTCGGCGACGCTCGATGTGGGTTACATCATGACGCAAGGCGTTTCGGTCAAGTGAATGCCCCGCCGGGGCGTGTCGACCGACGGCGTCGCCTGGGGACGGCTTCGCTGCGTCGCATTGGTCCAGACAATACGGCCGGAGGAACCCGGGTTCCGCTCTTGACTCTGTGCTTGCCGCTGCGGAATAGTGTTCTTCAGAACGAAGAATGACATATGTTGTCCGGACAATTCCGCGATCTCGGTGCCTGCCGGGCATCCGAATTGCGGTCTGTGCCAGGTGAAAGCGGGTCATGGCGGATCACTGCACTCCTCCCAGCCTGTTGAGCGGCTTCAATCCCCTGGACCTTCGTGGCCGGATCGTGGTGGTGTCGGGCGCCGGCGGCGGCGGGATCGGCACGACGATCGCCGCGATGGCCGCGCAGGTCGGGGCCACCGTGATCGCGGTGAGTCGCTCGCAGGAAAACCTCCACGAGCACATCACGCCGCTGGCCGAGCGGGGTCTGTCGGTGATACCCGTGGCTGCCGACGCTTCCACCGACGAGGGTGTTGCCGCGGTGCTCGAAGCCGCGCAGCGCCCCGACGGGCAGCTCTACGGACTTGTCAATGTCGCCGGTGGTGCGGAGCCGGCGACCTGGATGCCGTCCACCAGGGTGGCGCGCGACGACTGGCGAAAGATCTTCACGCACAACCTGGAGACCGCCTTTTTCATGAGCCGCGCGGTCGCCGCCGCACTGGTGGCACAGCAGCGGCCGGGCTCAATCGTGTCGATCTCCTCCATCAGCGGGATGAATACCGCCCCTTTCCATATCGCTTACGGCACAGCGAAGGCCGCGATCGTCGCGATGACCCGCACTATGGCAGTCGAGTTGGCAGCGGCCGGGATTCGGGTCAACGCGGTGGCTCCGGGCGTCACCAATACCGCCGCCTCGGCCACCTACACCGACGATGATCCCGAGCGCGATCTGCAGGCGATCGCCATGGGGCGCCGCGGCCGGCCCGAAGAGCAGGCCGGTCCGATTCTGTTTCTGCTGTCCGATCTGGCCAGCTACATCACCGGGCAGACCTTGCTGGTCGACGGCGGGCTCAACCTCAAATGGAGTCACCTCGATGCCGACAACACCTCGCTGTTCCTCAAGGACGAAACCTTCCGTGCGGCGATAAGGAGGATGTGATGACCGATCCGGTCGAGGGTTCAGACGAAGAGCTCGCCAGCCCGGTCACGATCGGCGTTGCGGCCTACACGTGCCCGGATTACGCCCGTGCCGAGCGAGACAAGTTGTGGCGCAAGGTATGGCAGCAGGTTGGGCGGGTCGAAGATCTGCCGGAGGTGGGCAGTTACCTCACCTACGACATCCTCGACGACTCGATCATCGTCGTCCGCAGCGGGCCGGATGCCTTTCACGCTCACCACAACGTCTGCATGCACCGGGGCCGCCGACTGGTCGACACCCCCGCCGGGGCGAAGAACGCCTGCGCGCGTACCCGCAAGTCGTTCGTCTGCGGTTTCCACGGCTGGACTTATGGACTCGACGGAGCCTGCACCCACATTCGCGAACAGGATGACTGGCAAGGCACTCTGACGCCCGCAAACACCCATCTGGGCTCTGTGCGAGTCGACACCTGGGGCGGCTGGCTCTGGATCAACATGGACCCCGACTGCGAATCGCTGGCCGACTACCTGTTCCCGGCCGCGAAGATCCTCGAACCGTTCGGTCTGGAGAACATGCGCTACAAGTGGCGCAAATGGCTGGAGTTCGACTGCAATTGGAAGGTCGCCATGGAGGCCTTCAATGAGACCTACCACGTTTACACAACCCATCCGGAGTTCAACAAATTCGGAGAGTTCAAGGGCTGGGCGCGGGTGCAGGGCAAGCACAGCAACCTCGGCTACGACGCTCCCGACGACTTGGAGGCGACCAAGTCGAAGATCCGGCTGGGGACCGGCGCCGATCCGCGGGTGTCGACCGCGGAGATGCAGGTCTACACCATGGAGGAGACCAACGCCACGACCACCGCAACGCTGGTCAACGCCGCCAAGCGATTGGTCGAGGAGCTGCCCGAAGGCACTCCGGCCGACAAGGTCCTCGAGCACTGGCTCGCTTCGGCGCGACGTGACGACGCGGCCCGCGGGGTCATCTGGCCGACCATTCCCGCCGACGTGCTCGGGCAGGCCGGCACCGCTTGGCAGATCTTCCCGAACTTCCAGATCGGTCAGGGGCTGACCAGTGCCCTGTGCTACAGCGCTCGGCCGCACCCCAGCTATAACCCCGACAAGTGCATCTTCGAAGTCTCGGTGTTCGAGCTTTTTCCCAACGGTGAAGAACCGCAGACGGAATGGGAGTACACCCCGGTGGGCGACCCGGGCTGGCGCTCGGTTCTCCCACAGGACTTCTCCAATATGGCAGCGGTGCAGCAGGGAATGAAGTCTCTTGGCTATCCCGGCGCCAAGCCCAACCCTTACCGGGAGCGCGCCATCGTCAACTTGCACCACCAGTTGTCGAAGTACCTGGCCGCCGGTGCGCCTCAACAAATCCCGACAGGAAACGATCGATGACGGACTGCTCGCCGACCCAGACTCCGGACGACTTCGACATCGAAGCGCTCCGGGGCAAGTATGCCGCCGAGCGTGCCAAACGCGTTCGCGCCGACGGCTCAAGTCAGTACCTTGAACTCAAGGATGACTTCGTAGAGTTCGCCGAAGTCGATCCCCACACCGCGGTGACTCCGCGTGAACCCATCGATGCCGACATCGAGGTCGTAGTCCTCGGCGGTGGCATCGCCGGACTGCTGGCCGGTGCCTACCTGAAGAAAGCCGGCGTGGCCGACGTGCGGGTTGTCGAGATGGGCGGCGACTTCGGCGGTGTCTGGTATTGGAACCGATTCCCCGGAATCCAATGCGACAACGACGCATACTGCTACGTGCCGCTGCTCGAAGAGCTCGACTCCATCCCGTCCAAGAAGTTCGCCGACGGTGCCGAGATCTTCCAGCACTGCCAGAACATCGGAAAGCACTTCGGCCTCTATGACGGGGCGATCTTCTCGACCCAGGTGCGCACCGCCCGTTGGGACGAGGAGATCAATCGCTGGCAGCTGACGACAAACCGGGGCGACGACCTGCGGGCGCGTTTCGTGGTGATGGCACAGGGCTCCTACAACCGGCCCAAGTTGCCCGGCATCGCGGGCATCAAGGACTTCATGAACGCGGGCGGCCACGTCTTCCACTCGGCCCGCTGGGATTACGACTACACCGGCGGCGACGCGAACGGTGGTCTGGACAAGCTGGCGGACAAGCGCGTGGCCCTGGTCGGCACCGGCGCGACTGGTGTGCAGCTGGTCCCGCACCTGGGCCGCGATGCCAAGCAGCTCTATGTTTTCCAGCGCACACCGTCGTCGGTGGACTTCCGTGGCAACGAGCCCACCGACCCGCAGTGGGCGGCGTCGCTGCAGCCGGGTTGGCAGGCCGAACGCAAGCGCAACTTTCACCGCTGGTCGCCGTTCGAGGGCGTGGTGTTCGACGCCCCCGATATGGTGTGCGACTTCTGGACCGAGTTGGGTCGCAACCTGACCGCTCGCATCGGTGCCAGCCCCGACCCGATGGCGCTCGGCGTCGAGGAGATCATGGCGATGCGGGAGGAGGAAGACTACAAGATCATGGAGCGGCTGCGCCGCCGCATCGACGGCATCGTCACCGATCCGCAGACCGCCGAGGCGCTCAAGCCCTACTACCGGTTCATGTGCAAGCGCCCGACCTCCAGTGACACCTACCTGGCTGCGTTCAATCGGCCCAACGTCACCCTGGTCGATGTAGCCGAATCAAAGGGTGTCGAAAGGCTCACGGAGAAGGGCATTGTCGCGGGCGGCGTCGAGTACGAAGTCGACTGCGTCATCTTTGCCAGTGGTTTCGAGATATCCACCGAGATCAGCCGTCGGTACGCGATCGACGCCATCGAGGGCCGCGATGGGGTGTCGCTGTTCGACCATTGGCGCGACGGGTATCAAACCCTGCACGGGATGACCAGCCGCGGGTTCCCCAATCAGTTCCACACCGGCTTCATTCAGGGCGGCGTGTCGGCCAACACCACCGCGATGTTCGAGCAGCAGGCCGAGCACATCGCCTACATCATTGCCGAAGCCCTCAACCGGAAAGCGACGGTGGTCGAGCCCAGTCAGGAGGGCCAGAACGCCTGGGTCAACACCATTCGGGAGCTGGCCTTCGACAACTCGGCATTCGACTTATCCTGCACACCAGGCTATTACAACAACGAAGGCCGTGGATTCGGCGACGCCAGCCGTTCGTTCCTGGGTGAGGTCTACTCGCCGGGCTTCTACGCCTTCGACGATCTGCTGAGGCAGTGGCGCGACGCCGGGGATCTGAACGGTTTGGAACTGCGATGACGGCCACGACATTCGCGACGCGAGATCTCACCGAGCGCATCGGAACCGAAGTACTGGCCGACAAGGAAGCGTTGCTGTCCGGTGTGCACGCCGGGGCCATCCGCGAACTGCTCGAGCGGCGTGGCGTTCTGGTGTTCCCGAAGATCGGGTTGACCGATGCCGAGCAGGTCGCGTTCACCGAAACCCTCGGCACGCTGGCGCCCGAACGCGACGGCGAGGCGGTCTACGACGTCACGCTCGACACCACGGTGAACAAGCAGGCCGACTATCTCAAGGGCTCGTTCTACTGGCATCTCGACGGCACGATGAACGAGGTGCCGATCTTGGCGTCGCTGTTGTCCAGCAAGGTGTTGCCGGCTGGTGGCGGCGGCGATACCGAGTTCGCCAACACCTACGCGGCCTACGACGATCTCGCCCAGGAAGACAAGGGAAAGATCGCTTCGTTGCGCGCGATGCATTCGGCGTGGAACACATTGCTGTACTACGACCCTGAGCCCGAGTTCGCGGCTCTGCGTCAGATGATGGCGATCGGGGAGTGCGAGTTACCGGTGGTCTGGACGCATCGCTCCGGCCGCAAGTCGCTGATCTTGGGCTGCACCGCCAGCCACATCGTCGGCATGGACCACCGGGAGAGCGCCGCAATGCTGGTCCGGCTGCGCGATTGGGCGACCCGGCCGCAATTCGTCTATAGGCACCGGTGGTCGGTTGGGGATCTGGTGATGTGGGACAACACCGGAACCATGCACCGGGCGCTGCCGTATGCCCCCGACTCGGGCCGGATGCTGCAGCGGACCAAGCTCGCCGGTGAGGAACCGTTCGCTTGAGCCGAAATCGGACGGCGGGTCTGAACTTCGATGGACGGGTCGCCGTCGTGACCGGCGCGGGGCGGGGCCTGGGCCGCGCCTACGCACTGCTGCTGGCGCAACGCGGAGCCACCGTCGTCGTCAATGACACCGGTGCCGGGCTGACCGGCGACGGCCTGCACGAAGACCCGGCCGAGCGGGTCGCCGCCGAGATCCGCGATGCGGGCGGCGCCGCGGTGGCCTGCACCGCGTCGGTCGCCACACCCGAGGGCGGCGAGGCCATCATCGGCGCCGCGCTGGAGCGCTACGAGCGGGTCGACATCCTGATCCACAATGCCGGAAACGTCCGCCGGGCCCCGTTGCGTGAGATGAGTTCGGAAGACTTCGACGCGGTCCTGGACGTGCACCTGCGTGGCGCGTTCCATGTGGTGCGGGCGGCCTTCGGCGCCATGTGTGACGCAGGATACGGTCGCATAGTGCTGACCTCGTCGATCGGCGGAATCTACGGCAACGCCGATGTGGCCAACTACGCGGCCGCGAAGGCGGGCGTGATCGGGCTGAGCAACGTCGCGGCGCTGGAGGGCGCAGCTCACGGCGTCCGCTGCAACGTAGTGGTCCCGGCGGCGGTGACCCGGATGGCCGAGGGGATCGACACCTCGGCGTACCCGCCGATGGAACCCGACCTGGTCGCGCCGCTGGTGGGCTGGTTGGCACACGAATCCTGTTCGGTGACCGGAGAAGTGCTGATCGCCCTGGCCGGGCGGGTAGCCCGGGCCGCGCTGGTTGAGAGCCCCGGCGTTTACCAGCCGTCGTGGACGATCGAGGACGTCGATGCGCGGATCGAGGCGATCCGCGACGTCACCGAACCGGTGAGCTTCCCGGTGGTGCCCGACGGGCACGCCGCGCACATCCGATACAGCTTCGGGATGGCCCAGACAGACGGAACCCAGTAGCCCTCTAGTTCAAGGAGACTTGTGATGCGCGAATACACCCAGTTCTACATCGATGGCCGGTGGGTGGACCCGGCGGAAGCGAAGACGCTCGACGTCGACAATCCGGCCACCGAAAAAGTCTGCGGGAAGATCGCACTGGGCTCGGCGGCAGACGTCGACCTCGCGGTGGCCGCAGCCCGGCGGACCTTTGACAGCTGGTCGCAGAGCAGCCGCGCGGAGCGGCTGGATCTGCTGCAGGCGATCCTCGCCGAGTACCAACGGCGCAGCGGCGACCTGGCCGACGCGGTGAGCGAAGAGATGGGTGCGCCGCCCAGTCTGGCTGCTGGAGTGCAGATCAATCTCGGGGCCGGTCATCTCGTCACGGCGATCGATGCACTGAAGAACTTCTCGTTCAGTGAGCAGCGCGGCGACACCCTGGTGGAGCGCGAGCCGATCGGGGTATGCGGTCTCATTACGCCGTGGAACTGGCCGCTGAACCAGATTGCGGTGAAGGTCTACCCGGCGTTGTCCACCGGCTGCACCATGGTGCTGAAGCCCTCTGAGGTCGCGCCGTTCTCGGCCTACATCTTCACCGAGATCATGGACGCCGCAGGCGTCCCGGCCGGCGTGTACAACATGGTCAACGGCGACGGCCCTGGTGTCGGCTCGGCGCTGTCGCGGCACCCGGACGTCGACATGGTGTCGTTCACCGGCTCCACCCGCGCCGGTGTCGCGGTGGCCGAGAACGCCGCCCCGACCGTGAAGCGGGTGACCCAGGAGCTGGGCGGCAAGAGCGCCAACATCGTGCTCGACGACGACGCGTTCGTCGACAGTGTCACCGCCGGGGTGTCGACCATGATGGTCAACTCCGGGCAGAGCTGTAACGCGCCGTCGCGGATGCTGGTGCCGAACTCGCGGATGGACGAGGCCATCGCGATCGCCCATGCGGTCGCCGAGCAGGTCAAGGTCGGCGACCCCGCCGATCCGAAAGCGATCGGTCCAGTGGCGTCAGCGGCGCAGTTCGCCAAGGTGCAGGGCCTGATCGAGCAGGGCATTGCCGAGGGCGCCACGGTTGCCGCCGGCGGCGCCGGCCGGCCGGACGGGATCGACACCGGCTACTTCGTCCGGCCGACGGTTTTCGCACGGGTGACCAACCAGATGACGATCGCGCGCGAAGAGATCTTCGGTCCGGTGTTGTGCATCCTCGGCTATGACGACCTGGACGAGGCCGTCGAGATCGCCAACGACACCGAGTACGGTCTGGCCGGTTACGTCTCGGGCGCTGACATCGACGCCGCGCGGGGAATCGCCCGCCGGATCCGGGCCGGCTGGGTCGCGATCAACCACGCCTTCGACCTGAACGCACCGTTCGGCGGGTACAAGCGCAGCGGCAACGGCCGCGAATGGAGCGACGCCGGATTCCACGAATACCTGGAGACCAAAAGCACTTTGGGTTACGGGGTCGGCGTCGCCGGCTGAGGGCCGCCGCGCCGACCTACTCGTAGTGCACGGTGATCGAGCCGCCCTGCGGCAGAGCCTGGCACGTGAGGATGTAGCCGTCGGCGACCTCGTCATCGTCGAGCACGGTGTTGTTGATCATGGCCGCGCTGCCCTCGGTGATGTGCGCGATGCAGGTGCCGCAGTTGCCCGCTTCGCAGGAGAACGGGGGAGCCAGGCCGGCCCGCCGGGCGCTTTCCAGCAGGGTCTCGCGAGCGACGCGCGGCACCGATTCCTTCTGGCGGCCGAGGTGGATCGTCACCGTCCCGGTCGCCTCGGCGTCGTTGCCGGGAACTGGGGTCGCCGCCGAGGGCGCCGGTGCGGTCGCCACGTCGAAGTCCTCGACGAACAGCCGGCCCGGACCGGGCCACGCCGCGCGCACCACATCCATGAATCCGGCCGGTCCACACACGTAGCAGTCCGCGTCGGTGTCGGCGCCGACGAACGCGGTGACCGCCGCGGCGTCGAGTAGGCCGTCGTCGGCATCGCAATGGCGCTGAACGGACAGTCGGCCGGGGTGGCGGGCGGCAAGTTCGTCCAGTGCGCCCGTGAAGATCGCCGCGGACGCGTCCCGATCGGCGCAGAGCAGACGCACCGCGCGGTCGGTGGTCGCCAGTGCGCTCTTGGCCAGCGACAGGATGGGCGTGATGCCGCTGCCGCCGGAGAACGCGAGCAGTGGGGCCGTCGACTCCTGCAGGCAGAAGATCCCCGCCGCGCGGGTCATCACCAGTTCGTCGCCTTCGGCCAGGTTGTCCAGCAACCAGTTCGACACCTTGCCGCCGGGGACACGTTTGACCGTGGTCGTCAGCTCGGTGTCGGATTCCGGCGCGCTCGACATCGAGTAGGAGCGGTACAGCTCCTCGCCGTCGACCCGCACCTGGAACGTCGAGTACTGACCGGCCCGGTAGGAAAACGGCGTTTCATGCGGTGCCAGCACGAAGGTGTAGGCGTCGGCCGTCTCCTTGACGATGCGCGTCACGGTCGCTCGCTGGAATACATGAGTGACCGCCATGCCCACCCCTTCTGGTTTGCGTTCTTCGCTTTAGAGAATACTATTCTCTCAAACCGATAGGATCTTCTCAAATGTCGTCAGGATCGTCTACAGCAGTGCTTGCGTTCGAGGATCGGCAGTGGCGGCTGCCCGAGATCGACGCGCTGGCCGACGACCTGGCGGCCGTCCTGGCGGCCGACGGTGTGGGCACCGGGGACCGGGTGGCGCTGATGTCGTCGAATCGGCCGGAGTTTGTGATCGCGGTGCGCGCCATCTGGCGCCTGGGGGCGATTGTCGCCCTGATCAGCACCGCCTGGAAGCGCGACGAGGTGGCGCACGCCCTCGCGCTGGTGCAACCCCGGTGCGCACTCGGCGACCACCCGGTGCTGGCCGAGCTGATGCCGATGCGACACCTCGACGACGTGATGGCCGAGATTCCGGCCGGCACATGGGACGGTGAGCCGCCGTCGGCCGGCTCCGATGCGCTGCTGGTGTTCAGCTCTGGCACCACCGGGCTGCCCAAAGCGGTCCGGCATACCCACGCCTCGCTGGCCGCGGCGGTACGGCACTGGCGGGATGCGTTGGAGCTGACCGCCGCCGACCGCATCCAGGTGGCCACTCCGCCGTCGCACATTCTCGGACTGCTCAACATCCTGACCGCGCTGAGCGTGGGGGCGTGGGTGCGGTTGCACCGGCGGTTCGACATCGACGTGATGCTGAAAACGATTGCCGCCGACAAGATCACCGTGGAGATGGCGGTCGCGCCGATAGCACTGGCCATCGCCGCGCATCCCGAGCTGGAATCGTTCGACCTGTCCTCGCTGCGTTTCATCATGTGGGGCGCGACTCCGGTGACCGCGACCGTGGCCGAGGACATCACCCGGCGAACCGGCGTGCCGTTCGTGCCGGCCTACGGCACCAGTGAACTTCCGGTGATTGCGTGCAGCCACGCTGCCGCCGGGCGCCTGGACAGCGTGGGCCGGCCGGTGCCCGGGGTGCAGCTGCAGGTAGTCGATGTCGATACCGGCGAGCTGCTCTCGCCCGGTGTTCCCGGCGAGATCCGGGTCAGGTCCGACTCGCTGATGGCCGGTTACCTTCCCGCGTCGGCGACCGCAGAAGTCGTGCGCGACGGGTGGTTTCACACCGGTGACGTGGGGTACCTCGACGCCGGTGGCTGGCTGCGGATCACCGACCGCTGCAAGGAGATGATCAAGGTCCGCGGCTTTCAGGTCGCCCCCGCCGAGATCGAGGCGGTGCTGCACGAGCACCCCGCGGTCGCCGACTGCGGCGTGTTCGGAGTGCCCGACGAGCATGACGGTGAGGCCGTCGTCGCTGCGGTCGCCCTGTGCGCCCCGGTCAGCGACGACGAACTGTGCGCGCTGATCAGCGACCGCCTCGCATCCTACAAACGGCTGCACCGGGTGGTGTTCGTGCCCGAGATCCCCCGGTTGCCTTCCGGAAAGCTGTTGCGCCGACTACTGAAGGAGCGCCTATGGATGTCCGGCTGAATGCCGAGCAGCGTCAGCTGCGAGATGCGGCGGCCAAGCTCGCCGATGATCTGGGCCCGGGCTCGGTGGCTGAGCTCGATGACGCGGGTCGGATCACCCGACTGGAGCGTGCTGTTGACCAAACCGGCTGGCGCGCATTGCGTTCCGACGGAGCATCGGGCGTTGAGGTGGCGATCGTCGCCGAGGAGTTCGGGCGCGGCCTCGTGGACGTGCCGTTCCTCGGGCCGGCGCTTGCCGACGACCTGCACCGCCACGTAGCCCTGGGCGAGGGCCCGACCACCGTTGCGGTCGGTGATACCGCCATCGACGCGCGCGGTGCCGCGCAGGCGGTGACGGTGCACGGGCGCGCGGTGCTGACCGCCCCGATCGGTGCGCTGCGCACCGGAGCCGACCTCACCAGGCCCGTCGCCGGTCTTGCCGGAGCGGCGCAGCGGGTCGGCGAACTCGGCGCCGAGGACGCGCTGCGTTGGCAGGCGCTGGCGCTGGTGGCCACGTGCGCGGATCTGGTCGGCACCGCGCGCGGCGCGCACGGCCTGGCGTGCGAATACGCCAAGATCCGTGAGCAGTACGGCAAAGCCATCGGTTCCTATCAGGCCATCGCACACCTGCTCGCCGAGGGACTGGCGCTGATCGAAGGTTCGGTGAGCGTGCTGCGGCACGCGGCCTGGTCGGTCGACGAGGCGCCCGCGGCCGATGCGGTACGTGCCGCCCGCATCGCCAAGATCTATTCCGCGCGCGCCGCTCGGACGGTCTGCGAGACCGCGATTCAGGTGCACGGCGGAATCGGCAACACCTGGGAGTGCGCGGCGCACGTCTATCTGCGGCGGGCGCTGACTTCGACCGGCCTGTGGCCCGTGACGATAAGGGAGATCGCAGATGGACTTTCGTGATTCGCCCGCCGAAGCCGACTTCCGCAGCAGGCTTCGGGCCTGGCTGACCGATCGGGCCGGTACCTTCCCCGCCGCCGGCGACGACGAGTACTGGGCGCGCCAGGGTGAGTGGCATCAGGCGCTGTATGCGGGCGGGTTCTTCGGGGCGTCCTGGCCGCGCGAGTACGGCGGCCAGGAACTGCCGCCGGTCTATGACGTCATCGTCGACGAGGAGCTGGCCGCTGCCGGCGCCCCGCCGCGGCCGAGTTTGGGGTATCTGGTCGTCGGACTGGGGCGCCACGCCAGTGAAGAACTGCAACAACGGTTCCTGCCCGGCATGATCGACGGCACCCAGCGCTGGTGCCAGGGCTTCTCCGAGCCCGGGGCCGGTTCAGACCTGGCGTCGCTGACCACCACGGCGACCCGTGAAGGCGACGACTACGTCATACACGGCCACAAGATCTGGACCAGTTATTCCGATGTCGCCGACTGGTGTCTGCTGTTGGCCCGGACCGATAAGGACGCTCCCCGGCATCGCGGTATCTCGGCGTTCATCATCTCGATGCACCAGCCCGGAATCGAGCAGCGGCCGCTGCGGATGATCAACGGTGTCACCACGGAATTCGGCCAGGTGCTGTTCGACGGCGCGCGGGTGCCGGCAAGCCAGATGATCGGTGCGCCGGGGGAGGGCTGGGCGCTGGCGATGACGGTGGTCGGTCATGAGCGCGAACCGTCGACCCTGGGGTACTCGGCGCGCTACGGCAAGCTGGTGCGCCAGATGGCGAAGCGGGTAGCCGGTGACGTGCCGGAGGAATTGGCTTGGGCGGCAGTGGAAACCGAGATGCTGCGGTTGCATGTGCGCCGACGGCTCTCCGAACAGCTTGACGGGCTCTCGCATGGGCCGGAGGGCTCGCTGGACAAGCTGCTGATGACCTGGGTGGAGCAGTCCGTCGGCCACGCTGCGCTGGCGGTCGGCGGGGTGGACGACCCGGACCTGCTCAGCGCCTACCTGTACAGCCGTGCCCAGAGCGTGATGGGCGGGACCTCGCAGATTCAGAAGAACATCATTGCCGGCCGAATCCTGGGATTGACGTCGTGATCGCGAACGCGGACGAAGTCCGGGTGAAGCGGGTCACGACTATTGCACGAGTGATCGCGAACGCGGACGAAGTCCGGGTGAAGCGGGTCACGACTATTGCACGAGTGATCGCGAACGCGGACGAAGTCCGGGTGAAGCGGGTCACGACTATGGAAGGAGCGTAAGACATGTACGACATGCCTGCTGAGATCGACGTGCGCGCCGAGGGCCCGCTGCGGATCATCACGCTGAATCGCCCCGACGCGCTCAACGCGGTCAACGACGTACTGCACACCGGCCTGGCGAAGCTTTGGCCCCGGTTGGCGGAAGACGACGAGGCGCGGGCGGCGGTGCTGACCGGCAGCGGGCGGGCGTTCTCCGCCGGGGGCGATTTCGCCTACCTCGACGAACTGCGGCGCGACGAGAAGTTGCGCGCCAAGACGATTGCGCACGGCCGCGATATCGTGCTGGGCATGGCGCGCTGCCGCACCCCGGTGATCGCCGCGGTGAACGGTCCCGCTGTCGGTCTGGGTTGCAGCCTGGTGGCGCTGAGTGACATCGTCTACGTCTCGGAGTCCGCCTACCTGGCCGACCCGCATGTGCAGGTGGGCCTGGTCGCTGCCGACGGTGGCCCGCTGACGTGGCCGCTGCAGATGAGCCTGCTGCTGGCCAAGGAGTACGCCCTGACCGGAGCACGTATTCCGGCGGCCCGGGCGGTGGAGCTGGGGTTGGCCAATCACGTAGCGGAAGACCCGCTGGCGGAAGCGATTTCGTGTGCCAAGCGAATCGCTGAGCTGCCCCGCCAGGCGGTGGAGAGCACCAAGCGGCTGCTCAACATTCACCTGGAGCGGGCGGTACTTGCCACGTTGGATTTCGCCAACATGGCCGAAGATCAGTCGTTCAAGACCGACGACTTCGCGGCCATCATCGATCGGCTGACCGCGAACAAGAACTGACGGTGCCGATGACCATTGCCGAGTTGCTTGCCGCGGCGCGTGGCGGCTCCGTCCGCGCCACCGGGCGGTTGCTCAGCCTGGTCGAAAGCGGACGGCGTTCCGAGGTGCTGTCTGCTGTCGGCCCCGCCGCTACGCGAGTCATCGGGGTGACTGGACCGCCGGGGGCGGGCAAGTCCACCACGATCGCTGCTCTGGTGGGGGCATACCGACAGCGAAGTTTGCGAGTGGCGGTGCTGGCCGTCGACCCGTCCTCGCCGTTCAGTGGCGGTGCGCTGCTGGGTGATCGCATCCGGATGGCTGCCCACATCAACGACCCGGAGGTTCTCATCCGGTCGGTGGCGGCCCGCGGCCACCTGGGCGGTCTGGCCGAGGCGGTGCCCGCGGCCATCCAGCTGCTTGCCGCACTCGGCTTCGACGTGCTGCTGCTGGAGACGGTCGGGGTGGGCCAATCCGAGATCGAGATCGCCGCGATCGCCGACCCGGCAATCGTGGTGCTCAATCCCGGCGCCGGCGACGCGGTCCAGGCCGCCAAAGCCGGATTGCTGGAAGTCGGCGACATTGTGGTGGTCAACAAGGCCGACCGCGAGGGTGCCGAGCAGACCGTGCGCGACCTGCGCATCGAGTTGCACCACACCGGCGCACCGATTCTCACCCTGATCGCCGCGCGCGGCGAGGGTCTGGACGAGCTGGTGGACACCATCGAAGCCCATCACCGCACCGACAGTCGGGAGCGCCGGCTGGCCCGAGCGCGGGCGCAGATCCTGTCACTGGCTCAGACCCGGCTGCGCACCCATCCCGCGCTGGATCGGCTCACCGAACTGGTTGTCGACGGAACCGACGATCCCTACTCAGCGGCGGAGCGACTGTTGTCCGACTAGCCGACTGGCTACTCTCGTCGCATGGCTTCCAGTCCGGCCGCTACCCAGTTCCGCTTCATTCCCCGCAGCGCGGCGCAGACGCGCATTCTCGACGCTGCGCTGCAGTTGATCGGTGACAACGGGGTCGGCGGAACGTCGCTGCAGATGATCGCCGACGTGATTGGGGTGACCAAGGCGGCGGTCTACCACCAGTTCAAGACCAAGGACGAGATCGTCGTCGCGCTCACTGAACGGGAGCTGGGGGCCCTGGAGGCGGCGCTGGAGGTCGCCGAAGCCGAGCAGAGTCGGCCGCGGGCTCGAGAAGTGTTGCTCGACGGCGTCATTGACATGGCGGTACGCCGACGGGGCGCCGCGAGCACCCTGCAGTTCGATCCGGTGATCGTGCGGCTGCTGGCCGAACATCAGCCGTTTCAACAGTTCATCGCACGGTTGTATGGGGTGCTGGTCGGTGACGCCGGCGACGACGCCGTGGTGTCGGCGGCGATGCTCTCCGGTGCCATCGCCGTTGGGGTGATGCATCCGCTGGTGGGCCACGTCGACGACGACACGCTGCGCGCCCAATTGCTGCGGCTTACCAAGCGATTCATCGAGGCGCCGGACGGCGCAGGGCGTTGATTGCCATTGACCGTTAAATAGCCGATCGGCTATCTTTCGGGTAGTCGATCGGCTAGGGGGTGATTCGGTTCCCGCAGCCGCCCGACTGGTGTCGCCGGGCGAGCAGCGAAGGGATCACGCCATGCAGATGATCGCCGAGGCCGAGGAGACACCGCAGGCCACCGCATTCCGGGCGCAGCTGGTGCTGCTGTGGTCGGGGCCGGTCGTCGCCGCGGTGTTGCTCGCGCTGTTCCTGGCGTTCCCGGGCTTCTTGCCGCCGATGTCGCCGACCATGTCTGCCGAGCAGGTGGCGCAGTTCTACGACGAGCATCGGTCCTGGATCCGATTGAGCATGGTCGGATTCAACCTGTGCGGGATCATGATCGTGCCGTTTCTGGTGTTGATCGTGGCGCAGATGAAGCGGATGTCGACCCAGAGCCACGTCTTCGCCTACGCCTACCTGGCGGCTGTGGTCAGCGGCGCGACGTTGTTCGCGTTGTCGAACATCTACTTCGGGGTGGCGGCGTTTCGCCCGAACCGCAGCCCGGAGGTGATTCAAGCCCTCAATGACATGGCGTGGCTGTCGTTCATCGCCCCCGTCGGCATGATCGTGGCGCAGTTCGCCATGCTCGCCTGCGCCGTCTACTTCGACCGTGGGCCCGATCCGGTGTTCCCGCGCTGGGTTGCCCACCTGTCGGTGATCACCGCCCTGGCAATGTTGCCCTCGGTCGCGGCGACGGTGTTCACCACCGGACCGCTGGCCTGGGACGGGCTCATCTCGTTCTGGGTTCGCAACGGCGCGTTCGCAATATTTGTCATCGCGATGTTCTTTGCGCTGCGCGATGCGCTGTATCGCCAAGGCGTGGCCGAAGGCTTGGTTGAAGGGCCAGCGCGGTGAACATCGCGACCTTGCTCTACGGACCCCGGGCCGACGAAGCGCCGCCGGCCGGCGGCAAACCCGAGGTGCGGGTGGTGTTCTGGATCTCGGTGGCGTTCTACCTGCTGATGGGTCTGGGCGTGTGTCTGCTGGGCCGGGTGACACCGCCGCCGCGCCCTGATGTCGGCATGCCCGAGATCCAGGCCTGGTATCACCAGCATGCGTGCACGATCCAGATCGGCTTTGTGATGCTGCTGGTGATCACCGGCGGCGCCGCGATCTCCAACGGCCTGATCGGCTATCACATGAAGCGGATGAGCTCGGGTTCGGTGCTGGCCTACGGCTACATCGGAGCCATGGCGGTCGGCGCCGTCCCGGGATTTCAGTTGATGATGCTGTGTTACCTGCTCGCGGTGTTCCGGGCAGACCGCGACCCCGAGCTGGTGCGTTTCTTCTACGACCTGGGGACACTGTCCTACAACGGGTCCCTCGGGTGTTTCACCGCCGCCTACTTCTGTTTGGCGCTGGCGATCTTCTACGACAAGAACAACATCTTCCCAAAGTGGTTCGCCTACATCACCGTTTGGCAGATCGTCACCGAGGTGATCGCCACCCAGATGTGGTTGTTCGAATCGGGCGCCTTCTCTTGGAACGGCATCATCTCGTTCTACATCGCCGTCGTCATCTTCGCCGCCTGGATCGGACTGATCTTTCCGATCATGTGGGTCACCGGCAAACGCGAAGCCCCCGAATCCCTTGCGGAGGCCCGCCGATGACTGACCTGAAAGCGTCAAACGTCCGTACACATCTGCCCGGCGACGGCCACATGTGGTTCATGGTGCTCGGCGACCTGTTCATCTTCGGCAGCTACTTCATCGCCTACCTGGTGTTCCGGACGCGAGCACCCCAGCAGTTCCTGGCCGACCAGCAGCACCTCAACATCACCATCGGCGTGATCAACACCATCGTGCTGATCACCAGCTCCTGGCTGGTGGCCCAAAGCGTGCAGTCCGCCCGGACCGGTGATCGCGCCGGCGCGATCGGTCTGGTTCAGGCTGGGGCGCTGTGCGGAGTGCTGTTCGCGGTGCTCAAGATCTACGAGTGGTCCGCGGAAATACATGCGGGGCACACCAATTCCAGCGCCTTCTTCAGCTTCTACTACGTCCTGACCGGCGTGCACCTGTTCCACGTTGGGCTTGGGTTACTAATTCTCGGCGTCGTGGTCCGCGAACTGCGCAACCCGCGCCGGGGCAGAGTAAGCATGGTCGAGCAGGGCGCCACCTACTGGCACATGGTCGACCTGCTCTGGGTCGTCATCTTCGCGTTGCTCTACGTGATGAGGTGAACTCTGTGACCGCACCGCAGCATTCCCGCTTCGTAGCCGACCCGCTGCTCACCGGAACGTGGCTGGTCCTGGTGGCCATCACCGTGCTGGCCTGGTGGCTGGCCCCCGGGCACAGCGCTGGGCCGGTCGAGCCCAGCACGCCCATCACCGTCACGGTGATCGCGCTGTCGGCCATCAAGTCCCGGTTGATCATCCGCAACTTCATGGAGGTGCGCACCGCACCGATCTGGTTGCGCCGGACCACCGACGCCTGGCTGTTGGCGCTGTGGACCGCCGTGCTGGTGATCTATCTGTTCTGAGCGGGGAACCGGGGAAGGTTCAACGGCAGGTCGTTGTAGGTGGCGATCCCGGGCTCAGCGGCAACCACGGCCGGGATGGCGTTGATCGGCGGCATCGCGGTCATGATGTGACCGAGCTCGAAGAAGTCGTCGAGGGACTTGGCCGAGGCAATCAGGTCCGGGGGAGGGGTGAAGCCCACCTGCATATTCACCGTCGGCCGGCCGTCGATGGTGATCTTCCAGCCATCGCCGTCGAGTTGCCAGTCCGGCTCCAGCGTTTGGCCTTTACGCCACCGCACGTTGATGTCGATGACGCATCGGCCGCCTGCGATTCCCTGCCAGCTGGCGAAAACCCCGGCCACATGCCCGGCCGGGATCGTCCAGGAAGCCATCGGCAGATCCGCGGTGGTCTGGGCGTATTCGCACGAGCAGGTGATCTCATCGAGTTCGACGCCCATCGCGTCGGCGACCAGCCGGACCGCCTCGGCGAAGACAGCCGTGCCGCGGGAGGCCATCGGTTCGAGGTCCGGGTCGTCGATCGCGGCGCCGAAACCCACGGGCCGTTCGGTGTCGGGAGAGTCGTAGAGGGTGGTGTCGGCCGTCTCGGTGATGGTGATCTTGTCGACCCGGTCGCATGCCGTCGCCGCCACGATCGCCAGCAGTTCGGCAAACCCCGGGCTGACTCCGGAGCCGAACAGCGTGGAACCGCCCTTGCGGCACGCCTCGTCGAGTCGGGCTCGGTCGTCGCCGAGGTTGTGCCCGGTGATGAAAGACGCTGACGTCACCACGTTTACGCCTGACGACAGGATCTGCACCAGCTCGTCTACGTTGATCCACATCGGGTTGTAGACCACGCAGTCGGGCTTGAGCGCCAGCAGCGCCGCGGCGTCGTTGGTGGCGGCGACGCCGAGCGGGGCGATGCCGGCCAGTTCGCCGGCGTCGCGGCCGACCTTGTCGTCCGACCATGCGAAGAGGCCGACGAGTTCGTAGTTCGGGTTGCCGGCGATCGCCCGAACGGAACTCTTGCCGACGTTGCCGGTCGTCCACTGGACGACCCGGTAGGGGGATGCGGGGGAGTCAACCATGTCGTTGTTCCGATCGCCGGCTACATCTGGGCCCAGACGATCTTCGTCTGGAGGTAGGTTTCGATGCCCGCCTTGCCGGATTCGTAACCCCAGCCGGACTGCTTGTATCCGCCGAACGGCATCGAGTGATCGAACTGCATCTGACAGTTCAGCCCGACCGTTCCGGCCTTGAGTCGCTTGGCCAGTCGGTGCGCCCGGCCCAGGTTCGAGGTCCACGCGGTCGCGGCCAGTCCGTAGCTGCTGTTGTTGGCCAGGGCGATCGCCTCGTCGTCGTCGTCGAACGGCAGGACCGTCACCACCGGTCCGAAGATCTCCTCCTGGAACAGCCGGCTGGAATCGGGGTCGACATTGGTGACCACGGTCGGATGCACGAAGTAGCCCTTGCGGTCCAGTCGGTGGCCGCCGGTGACGAACTCGTTGCCGTCGGCCTTGCCCTGCTCCAGGTAGCCGAGCACCCGGGTCAGCTGCTTCTGGCTGATCAGCGGACCTGCCATGGCTCCCTCTTCCTTGGGGCCACCGAGCTTCATCATGTTGGCCATGTTCGCCAAGCCCTCGACCACGCGCTCGTAGACACCGCGCTGGACGAACACACGCGAGCCGCATACACAGGCCTGACCGGAGTGCACGAAGGTGCCGAACGCAGCCATGGTGATGGCCATGTCGAGGTCGGCGTCGTCGAAGATCATCACCGGCGACTTACCGCCTAGTTCCAAGGTGACCTTGTTGAGATTGCTTGCAGCAGAAGCGCGCACGATCTCACGGCCGACCTCGGTGGACCCGGTGAAGGCGACCTTGTCCACGTCGGGATGCGCGGTGATCGCCGCGCCGGCGGTGTGACCGTAGCCGAGCACCATGTTGACCACGCCGTCGGGAACACCGGCCTCGGTCAGGATGCGGTCGAGGACCAGCGCCGACAGCGGGGTCTCCTCGGCCGGTTTGACGACGCTGCTGCAGCCCGCGGCCAGCGACGGTGCCAGCTTGGCGCAGAAGTTGAAGACCGGGCCGTTCCACGGGAAGATCAGCCCCACCACGTCGTAGGGCTCGCGCAGCGTGTAGACGTGCTGATGTGACTCGATGCCGGTCAGGCCGCCGGTGTTCACGTCCCGTGCGATGCCGTCGATCTTGGTGCACCAGCCGGCGTAGTAACGGAACCATTCCGAACCCACTTTGGTGATGATCGCGGCCTGGGAGGCCGGGATGCCGGCGTTGATCGACTCGAGTTCGGCCAGGACTTCGGCGTTCTCGTCGATGAGGTCGGCGACCTTCCACAGCACCTTGGCCCGGTCGTAGTCGGCCATCTGCGACCACACCCCGGATTCGGCGGTGGCTTTGGCCCGGGCGACGGCGTCGTTGACCGCTTCGGGGCCGCAGTCGGTGAATTCGGTCAGCTGCTCCTCGGTGGCCGGATCGATGATCGGAATCACGTCTCCGGTGCCGGGGACTTTGCGAATGTCGTCCAACACCGACTGCACCGACATGGATAATCCTCTTCTCTCATTCAGATAATCACGTTTACACGAGGGTATGTGGTTGTCCAGCCGATGTCTAGGGTTCGCGGGGCCTCTGCGGTGCGGCTCAGCCGGTCGATAATTCTGCTCAGCGGCGTTCGTCGGCGTTCGGGCCTGTTCGGGTGTAGCCGGCCGGCTCAGTCGCGACCGAAGCCGTGCGCGCAGAAGTCCCAGACCTCCTCGGCGGTCAACGGGTTGACCGCCGGATCGGCTGAGGCCGGGCTGGATTGGGCGTTGAACATGACCGTCTGCATGACCATGGCCGCCACCCGCCGGGGATTGGCGCCGGTGCGCAGCCGGCCGGCGTCGGCAGCCTGTTCGGTCAGCTCGGCGAGCAACTCCAACAGCGGCGTGTGGGCGACCCGGACCTCGACGGGGTGGGTCAGCAGCAGGGTCGGGGCGAAGTCGGTGAAGAGCGGCCGTTTGGCGGCCGGGTCGGGGCGCGACGACTCGAACAACAACTCGACGGCGACCTTGAGCCGTTCCAGTGGATCGGAGTGATTGGCCGTGGCGGCGCGGATCTGATCGGCAGCACGACTCAGGGCGTCTTCGAAGAGCGCCAGCAACAGCTCGTGCTTGCCGTCGAACTGCAGGTAGAAGCTGCGCAGCGACTGGCGTGAGCGGTCCACGACCTCCTGGACGGTGAAGTCCGTGCTGCCCTTTTCAATGATGATCGACTGCGCGGCGTCCAGAAACCGTTGGACGCGTTGCGCCGCGCGGATCTTCGCCGTCTTGATTGAGCGTTCGACCGCGCGCTGCTTCCAGGCGGGTTCTTCGCTCGGATTGGTCACCGGCGTTCCGGACGCTGCGGTGACCGAGACATGGCGTAACTGTACTGGACACAAATGCGCCGGTGGTGCGGCACACCGGCGTGGGGGCGACGATTCAGAGATCGTAACTTCTCCATTCGAGAATGATATTCTCATCTCCGCGTCTAGGGAAGCGGACGAGCGATTTCGGCGGCCGCTTGCGAATCGGGTATCCCGGGCGCCCGAGTCGAGGAGTTCGCCAGTGCAGCTGACCTTTGATCCCGAAGTCGAGAACTTCCGGGCCGAGTTCTCGGCTTTCCTCGACGAGCATCTGCCGTCGGATGCCGACGCATTGGAACGGTCGCATTCGTGCTCGGACGTGCCGGATTGGGCCCGCCGCTGGCAGCGGCTGTTGTTCGACAACGGCTGGCTGCTGCCGGCGAATCCGCCCGAATTCGGCGGCCGCAACGCCACGATTCTGCAGCAGTACGTGCATTCGGAAGAACTGTCTCGCCGGCGTATCTACCCCAGCTTCAACCCGCAAGGGGTTGGCATCATCGCCGCCTCGCTGCTGTCGTTCGGCACCGAGGAGCAGAAACATCGTTGGGCGGTACCGATTCTGCGGGCAGAGATCACCGCATCGCTGGGGATGAGCGAGCCCGGCGCCGGATCGGACCTGGCCGGCCTGCAGACCCGGGCGGTGCTCAATGGCGATCACTTCGTGGTCAACGGACAGAAGGTCTGGACCTCTGGCGCCCACGATGCCGACGTGCTGCTGACGTTCGTACGCACCGACCCGGATGCGCCGAAACACAAGGGCATCAGTGTGCTGCTGATCCCCACCGACACCGAAGGCGTTGTGCGACGGCCCTTTGCATCGGCGTGTGCGCACGACGACATCGACTTCAATGAGGTGTTCTTCACCGACGTCCGGGTGCCTGCGGAGAACTTGGTGGGGCCGCTCAACGGCGGCTGGGGAGTGGCCAACGGCTCACTCGGTCACGAACGCACGCTGCTGTGGATGAGCTTCGCCGACCGGCTACGTGATCTGATTCATGACTTCAGTCCGGTGGGTGCGCTGGACCGTGACCGCTTCGCCACGCTGCTGATGGACAACGAGGCGCTGCGGCTGCTCGGCTCGGTGGCCCTGGCTCAGGCCGCGCGCGGTGAACAGGACGTGCCCGCTCTGTCGGTGCTCAAGCTGCTGGGTTCAGAAGCCGTCCAGAACGCCGCGGAACACGCGCTCGACAATGTGGGTGCGGCCGGCCTGATCCACCCCGGCAGCTCCGGTACCTACATGCCGCTCAACGAGGATCACGCCTCTGGAAGCTGGTTCGACCGGTACCTGCGCAGTTTCTCCGGAACCATTGCCGGCGGCACCTCGGAGATCCAGCGCAACATCATCGCGCAACGGGTGCTCGGCCTGCCTCGGGGCTGACCCCCACCGCGAGCAGACACAGAATCGCATGAGGGCATCCACAAACGTGCGATTCTGTGTCTGCTCGCCGAGGCAGAACTGCGCCAGATCTAGCCCGGATTTTTCGTGGTTGGTTGCCTGTGTTGGCGTGTAGATAAGCGAAAGTGCCTGTCCTGCAAGGGATAATTGGACTTCTCTACGGTTCAACTATTCCTATGGGAAGGCACTTCGCAGGTG
>Ga0153956_1000599_pt1 | contig 38882 bp, 36 predicted proteins | sample TSFL040MetaG_FD_104704 | JGI IMG/M metagenome (GOLD analysis project Ga0153956, IMG submission 104704) | Attine ant fungus gardens microbial communities from Florida, USA - TSFL040 MetaG | ecosystem: Host-associated > Fungi > Mycelium > Unclassified | place: USA: Florida, Wekiwa Springs... | reverse complement strand
CCGAGACGTACGCTCAGCGTGTCGTACTTGCCGTCTTTGAATTGGAACGTAATCCAGGGATGCGTGGTCTCATAAATTCTGTCTCCCATCTGGGGATACTAGAATCTTTAGTTATATTTGTCTAGAGTCGTGTCCGCATGAACGCCGATCTTTGCGCCGAGCGAAGTTGACGTCCAGGGTCACGACGATCCGAGCGGGGGCGTGAATGGCAACGGTCGGTCCACCGGCTGCTCGACTTTTGCCTCTGCGGCGCTGTCGCCGGTGTCAGAATGGACGATGAAGTCGTCCGTGGATGGGTGCAACGCGATGAAGTTGTGGGTGGCCAGCGCGTTCAGCGTTGCGATGGTCAGTGCCGGAGGTCTGGCGCCGCTACCACTCGCGGCGGCGCAACCCGATGAGGACCAGGTGTTCTTCGACGAACTGCAGCAACAGGGGTTGCACCCCGACTATGACAAGCAGATCTGCGGCAGCATCAAGTGTGAGTCGCTGCGCAGTCTGTTCGTACAGGAGGGCCACGCGGTCTGCGTGGCGCTGAGCGATTCGCCCCGATTGGTGCCGGCCTCGGTCATCGCGAACCTGGAAGTGCCGCCCGAAGAAGCACATGCCATCATCAACGCGTCTCGGCAGGCGTACTGCCCGCAGCTGCCGGACCCCTATTCGTTGATGCCTTAGCCGTTCAGTGCTCGGACACAGCCACGGGCATGGGAGTTTCGCCGTACGTCTCGGAGTCGCGGGCTTTTCGTGCGTAGATCACCACGCCGACGGCGGCCACCACCCAGACGACGTACTGCATGCTCCAGGCCAGCCGGAACGCCTCGAAGGAGTAGCCGCCGGTCATGGCGATGACCACCCCCATCGCCTGCATGATGAGCAGGGTGGCGATGAAGCCGCCGGTGTTGACCATGCCTTGCGCGGTGCCCAGCGCGGCCGGCGGGTTGTAGGTGCGGGCGAAGTCGAAGGCCAGCATCGACACCGGCTGACCCGCCGAGATCACCAGGATCAGCACGACCAACAACCAGTGCGGCGCGGGGTGCGGCAGTGCCAACAGCACCGTCCAGGTCAGCGCGATCAGCGCCATCATGATCAGCGCCACACGCGACCGGTGCCCCGGCCAACGCCCTGAGATGGTTCCGACCAGCAGTCCCACCACAATGAAGGGCAGCACTGACAGCGTCAGCGCCGCGCCTGCCATACCGCGCGAAAGGCCTTGCGCGGTAGTCAGGTACGGCACGCCCCACATCAGCGCGAACACCCCGGGGGAGAAGGCGTTGCCCATGTGGGTGAAGAAACCGGCTTTGGTTCCCGGGCGCGACCACACCGTTTTGATCTCACCGAACGCGTCACCAAAGCTCCGTGCATGCACGGCGGCCGGCGCTCCCGGTGGGGCGTCGCGGGTGATGGCCAGCGTCAGTGTGCCCGCGAACAGGCCCAGTCCAGCCGCCGAGAGGTAGGCGGCCGTCCAGCCGCCGTGCAGCAGGATCGCCAGGAACGGCACCGCCGAGAGGAACTGGCCGAACTGGCCGCAGATGCCGGTCAGCTGGGTGAGCAGCGGAACACGCTTGGGCGCAAACCAATTGGGCAGCAGCCGGATGACCGAGATGAAGATGAACGAGTCGCCCAGGCCGATGACGCCGTACGCGCCGACTGCGGTGGGAAGCGAATGGGTCAGCGAGAGCGTGAGTTGGGCGGCGGAAAGCACCGTGACGCCGGTGGCGATCATCAACCGGGGACCGAAGCGGTCCAACAGCACTCCGGCCGGGATCTGCATGGCGGCGTAGACGATCAGCTGCACGATCACGAACGACGACAGTGTGCTCGGGCCGGCGTGGAAGCGGTCGGCGGCGTCGAGACCCGATACCCCGAAGGTGGTCCGGTCCAGCACAGCCACCAAGTAGGACAGCAGGCCGGTGCCCCACATGATCCAGGGACGCAATTGGGGCCTACCTTGTCTGTCTCTTGCAGGTCACGGGCTATGGTCGCACACGATTTCGGCGAGGTTTTCGCCGGTGACCGGCCAAAACCGTGCCGAACTGTGTCTTAGGCTGTGTCGCGTGGTGATTTCACGGCGCGATGTGTTCAAACTCGCTGCCGCGGTGCCCGCGGCGGCGGGCCTGGGTGCCGGGGTGTCGGCGCTGCGGCGTCGGTGTGGACGTTAACGAGATCCTCCAGCCCCAGTTCGGCCAGTGGTCCTGACAAGCTCCGCGCCGCCCTCCGTCCAGCAAACTAGCTCCGGATCGGGCCGCCGACGGCTGGGATCGCCGGCGTCGTTCGAGCTTGGAGCCTCAGGCGCCGTCAAAGCCAGTTGGCCTGGCTGATCCAAACATAACGATTAGATAACAATAGAGCCTTGATCTGCGTCGTTGTGGCTACTCGACCGTAACCCCACGCATGCAGGACGTTTGTCCCGGATCGTTCCAGCCGCCGTCGAGCCCCGTGATATCAGGGGCTGGGTTACCCGAGCGTAGAACTCACCAGTAACCAATTTGCTGCGGAAACGGCACAGGTTCTTATGACACTCTTACGGCTGAAGCGCGGCCGCGAACACGCGAGAACCCGCAGTTGGGCCGGCTATCCCGGCGGGCGTCGATGACGACGCGACGTTAACCATGGCAGGGGAGATACAGAACGTGACGATCCACGAACACGACCGGGTTTCCGCTGAGGGTGCAGGCTCGGGGCGCTTCGCCAGTGCCTCGTCCGCTCTGGTGGATCGGTTGACGGGCGGCGAGCCGTACGCGGTCGCCTTCGGTGGGCAGGGCAGTGCCTGGTTGGAGTCGCTGGAAGAGCTGGTGTCCTCGGCCGGCATCGAGACGGAGCTGGCGACGTTGGCCGGTGAGGCTGACCTGCTGCTTGAGCCGATCGCCAAGGAACTCGTGGTGGTCCGGCCCATCGGATTCGAGCCGCTGCGGTGGGTGCGCGCGCTGGCGGCCGAGGACCCGATCCCGTCGGCCAAGCAGCTGACCTCGGCCGCCGTGTCGGTGCCGGGCGTGCTGCTGACCCAGATCGCTGCGATGCGGGCGCTGCAGCGTCAAGGACTGGACCTGGCGGCCACCCCGCCCGTCGCCGCTGCCGGGCACTCGCAGGGCATCCTGGCCGTCGAGTCGCTGAAGGCCGGCGGCGCTAACGACGTGCAGCTCCTCGCGATCGCCCAGCTGCTGGGTGCCGCCGGAACGCTGGTGGCCCGTCGCCGCGGCATTTCGATCCTGGGGGACCGCCCGCCGATGGTGTCGGTCACCAATGTCGAGCCGGAGCGCATCCGGCAACTGTTGGACGCGTTCGCCCAGGACGTGCGCACGGTGCTTCCGCCGGTGCTGTCCATCCGTAACGGTCGCCGTTCCGTGGTGATCACCGGGACCCCCGAACAGCTGTCCCGATTCGAGCTGTACTGCGACCAGATCGCCGAGAAGGAGGCCGCCGAGCGCAAGAACAAGCTGCGCGGCGGCGCGGTCTTCGCTCCGGTCTTCGAGCCGGTCCAGGTCGAGGTCGGCTTCCACTCGCCGCGGCTGTCCGACGGCATCGAGATCGTCGCGCAGTGGGCCTCCCAGATAGGTTTCGACGCCGAAGGTGTCGCGTTGACCCGCCAGCTGGCCGACTCGATCCTGGTGGGCGAGGTCGACTGGGTCGACGAGGTCACCACCCTGCACGACGCGGGTGCCCGCTGGATTCTGGACTTGGGACCCGGCGACATCCTGACTCGCCTGACCGCCCCGGTGATCCGCGGCCTGGGCATCGGGATCGTGCCGGTGGCCACCCGAGGTGGGCAGCGCAACCTGTTCACCATCGGCGCCGTACCGGAGGTGGCCCGGCCCTGGACGAGCTACGCCCCGTCGGTGGTCACGCTGCCTGACGGCCGCGTCAAGCTCGACACCAAGTTCACCCGGCTGACCGGTCGCTCGCCGATCCTGCTGGCCGGCATGACCCCGACCACCGTCGACGCCAAGATCGTCGCCGCGGCCGCCAACGCCGGGCACTGGTCCGAGCTGGCCGGCGGCGGGCAGGTCACCGAGGAGATCTTCAACGACCGGGTCGCGGAGCTGAGCACGCTGCTCGAGCCGGGTCGCACGGTCCAGTTCAACTCGCTGTTCCTGGACCCCTACCTGTGGAAGTTGCAGGTCGGCGGAAAGCGGTTGGTGCAGAAGGCTCGTCAGTCCGGTGCGCCGTTCGACGGACTGGTGATCAGTGCCGGCATCCCCGAGCTGGAAGAGGCCGTTGAGCTGATCGCCGAGCTCAACGAATCCGGCATCAGCCACGTGGTGTTCAAGCCCGGCACCGTCGAGCAGATTCGGTCGGTGATCCGGATCGCCGCCGAGGTTCCCACCACGCCGGTGATCGTGCACGTCGAGGGCGGCCGCGCCGGTGGGCACCACTCCTGGGAAGACCTCGACGACCTGCTGCTGGCGACGTACTCCGAGCTGCGCTCGCAGCCCAACATCACATTGTGCGTCGGCGGTGGAATCGGCACCCCCGAGCAGGCCGCGGAATACCTGTCCGGCCGGTGGTCGCAGCAGCACGGCTTCCCGCTGATGCCCGTTGACGGCATCCTGGTCGGTACCGCGGCGATGGCCACCCTGGAGGCCACCACGTCGCCGGCGGTGAAGCAGATGCTGGTCGACACCAAGGGCACCGACCACTGGATCGGTGCAGGAAAAGCCCAGGGCGGCATGGCTTCCTCGCGCAGCCAGCTCGGTGCCGACATCCACGAGATCGACAACGTCGCCTCACGGTGCGGCCGTTTGCTCGACGAGGTCGCCGGTGACGGCGAGGCCGTTGCGGCGCGCCGCGACGAGATCATCGCCGCGCTGGCCGACACCGCCAAGCCCTACTTCGGTGATGTCACCGAGATGACGTACGCGCAGTGGCTGCGCCGCTATGTGGAACTGGCCATCGGTGCGGGCGACTCGACTGCTATATATCCAGCCACCGCCGCCTCGACTACCCCCTGGTTGGCCGACACCTGGCGGGAGCGGTTCGGTTCGATGCTGCAGCGCGCCGAAGCGCGGCTCAACGAGCTCGAGTCCGGCCCGATCGAGACGCTGTTCACCGATTCCGAAGGGGCACAGTCGATCCTGGAGCGCCCCGACGAGGCCATCGCGGCGCTGCTGGCTCGCTACCCGGAGGCCGAGACGGTTCGGCTGCACCCGGCTGACGCGCCGTTCTTCACCCAGCTCTGCAAGACGCCGGGCAAGCCGGTCAACTTCGTGCCGGTGATCGACAAGGATGTGCGCCGTTGGTGGCGCAGTGACTCGCTGTGGCAGGCGCACGACGCCCGCTACAGCGCCGAGCAGGTCTGCATCATCCCGGGCATCACCGCCGTCGCCGGCATCACCCGGGTCGACGAGCCGGTCGGCGAGCTGTTGGACCGGTTCGAACAGGCGGCCGTCGACCAGGTGCTCGCCACCGGCGTGGAACCCACCCCGGTCACCGCGCGCCGTCGGGGCCGCACCGACGTCACCGGCCCGCTGGCCGTGCTGCTCGACGCACCCGACGTGCTGTGGGCCGGCCGCACCGCCACCAACCCGGTGCACCGGATCGCTGACCCCGACGAGTGGCAGGTGCACGAGAACCGCACCGCCACCCACCGGTCGACCGGGGCTCGCCTGGAAGTCACCCCGGATGCGAACGTCGTGCTGAGCGTGCCGCTGTCCGGTGTCTGGATCAACATCCGCTTCACCGTGCCCGCTGCTGTCGTCGACGGAGCCACCCCGCTGGTGTCCACCGAGGACGCCGCCGCCGCGATGCGCGCGGTGCTGGCCATCGCCGCCGGTGTCGACGGCCCGCAGGCCCTGCCGCCGGTGCACGACGGCACGGCCACCGTCACCGTCGAGTGGAACCCCGAGCAGGTCGCCGACCACACCGGAGTGACCGCAACGTTCGGCGCGCCGCTGGCGCCCGGACTGTCCACCGTGCCCGACGCACTGGTCGGGCGGTGCTGGCCGGCGGTGTTCGCCGCTATCGGCTCGGCCACCACCGACGCCGGATTCCCGGTTGTCGAGGGCCTGCTGTCCCTGGTGCACCTGGACCACGCTGCGCATCTGCTCGCCGCGCTGCCGGCGCACCCGGCTGAATTGACCGTCACCGCAACGGCTTCGGCGGCCACCGACACCGAGGTCGGCCGCGTCGTTCCGGTGTCGGTCACGGTCGCGGCGGCCGATGGCACCGTGCTGGCCACTCTGGAGGAGCGCTTCGCGATCCGGGGGCGCACCGGCGCCGCGGAACTGACCGACCCGGTCCGGGCCGGTGGCGCGGTCTCCGACAATGCCACTGACACCCCGCGCCGCCGTCGGCGCGACGTCACCGTGAGCGCGCCGGTGGACATGCGGCCGTTCGCGGCGGTCTCCGGCGACTACAACCCGATCCACACCGACCGGGCCGCGGCACTGCTGGCCGGCCTGGAATCGCCCATCGTGCACGGCATGTGGCTCTCGGCCGCGGCCCAGCACGTGGTGACCGCCACCGACGGCCAGGCCCGCCCGCCGGCGCGGCTGGTCGGCTGGACCGCGCGCTTCCTGGGCATGGTCAAGCCCGGCGATGATGTCGACTTCCGGGTCGACCGGGTCGGAATCGACCTGGGCGCAGAGGTTCTGGAAGTCAGCGCACGGATCGGCTCGGACCTGGTGATGTCGGCGACCGCCCGGCTGACCGCACCCAAGACCGTCTACGCGTTTCCCGGTCAGGGCATTCAGCACAAGGGCATGGGCATGGAGGTTCGCGCCCGCTCCAAGGCCGCTCGCAAGGTGTGGGACTCCGCGGACAAGTTCACTCGCGAGACCCTAGGCTTCTCGGTGCTGCACGTGGTGCGCGACAACCCGACCAGCCTGATCGCCTCCGGCGTGCACTACCAGCACCCCGAGGGTGTGCTGTACCTGACGCAGTTCACCCAGGTGGCCATGGCCACCGTGGCGGCCGCGCAGGTCGCCGAGATGCGCGAGCAGGGCGCCTTCGTCGAAGGCGCGATCGCCTGCGGTCACTCCGTCGGCGAGTACACCGCGCTGGCCTGCGTCAGCGGCGTCTACGAGCTGGAAGCGCTGCTGGAGGTGGTGTTCCACCGCGGCTCGAAGATGCACGACATCGTGCCGCGTGACGCCATGGGACGGTCGAACTACCGGCTGGCCGCTATCCGGCCGTCGCAGATCGACCTCGACGACGCCGACGTGACCGCGTTCGTCGCTGGAATCTCCGAGCACACTGGGGAATTTCTGCAGATCGTCAACTTCAACCTGCGCGGCTCGCAGTACGCGATCGCCGGCACGGTGGCCGGTCTGGAGGCTCTGGAGGCCGAGGTCGAGCGGCGCCGCGAGATCAGCGGCGGCAAGCGCTCGTTCATCCTGGTGCCCGGGATCGACGTGCCGTTCCACTCGGAGGTGCTGCGCATCGGCGTCGATGACTTCCGGCGCTCGCTGGAACGGGTCATGCCTCGCGACGCCGACCCGAACCTGCTCATCGGGCGCTACATCCCCAACCTGGTGCCCAAGCCGTTCACCCTGGACCGGGAGTTCATCCAGGAGATCCGCGACCTGGTGCCGGCCGAGCCGCTCGACGAGATTCTGGCCGACTACGACACCTGGCGTGACGAGAAGCCGGCCGAGCTGTGCCGCAAGGTCGTCATCGAACTGTTGGCTTGGCAGTTCGCCAGCCCGGTGCGCTGGATCGAGACCCAGGACCTGCTGTTCATCGAGCAGGCCGCCGGTGGGCTGGGTGTGGAGCGGTTCGTCGAGATCGGTGTGAAGACCGCGCCGACCGTTGCCGGACTGGCCACCAACACACTCAAGTTGCCCGAATACGCCCACAGCACCGTGGAGGTGCTCAACGCCGAACGGGACGCCGCGGTGCTGTTCGCCACCGACACCGACCCCGAGCCGGAGCCTGAAGAGGACGAGGTTGCGGACTCCGGCGCTGGCGCGCCGGAACCGGCGGCTGCGCCTGATGTCGCCCCCGCCGTCGCTTCGGCTGGCGCCTCAGCTCCGTCGGGTGCTCCACGCCCCGACGACATCGCGTTCGACGCCGCCGACGCCACCTGCGCTCTGATCGCGCTGAGCGCCAAGATGCGCATCGACCAGATCGAGGCGCTGGACTCCATCGAGTCCATCACCGACGGCGCGTCCTCGCGGCGCAACCAGCTGCTGGTGGACCTCGGTTCGGAGCTGAACCTGGGCGCCATCGACGGCGCTGCCGAAGCCGATCTGTCCGGGCTGAAGTCGCAGGTGACCAAGCTGGCTCGCACCTACAAGCCCTACGGCCCGGTGTTGACCGACGCGATCAACGACCAGCTGCGCACCATTCTCGGACCGTCCGGCAAGCGGCCCGGTGCCATCGCCGAACGGGTCAAGAAGACCTGGGAGCTCGGCGACGGCTGGGCCAAGCACGTCACCGTCGAGGTGGCGCTGGGAACCCGCGAAGGCAGCAGTGTCCGGGGCGGCGCCCTGGGCGGATTGCACGAGGGTGCGCTGGCCGACGGCGCGGCCGTCGACAAGGTCATCGATGCCGCCATCCAGGCCGTCGCCGCACGCCGCGGCGTCGCGGTCAGCCTGCCGTCGGCAGGCGGTGGCGGCGGTGCGACCGTGGACGCCGCCGCGCTGGGCGAGTTCACCGCCCAGATCACCGGCCGTGACGGTGTGCTCGCCTCGGCGGCCCGGCTGGTGCTGGGCCAACTCGGGTTCAGCGACGATGTGGCCGCGGTCCCGGCGGGCGCCACCGACGGCGAGCTGATCGACCTGGTGACCGCCGAATTGGGTTCGGACTGGCCGCGTCTGGTGGCGCCGACGTTCGACGGTCGCAAAGCGGTGCTGTTCGACGACCGTTGGGCCAGTGCCCGCGAGGACCTGGTCAAGCTGTGGCTGGTTGACGAAGGCGACATCGACGCCGACTGGCCCCGCCTCGCCGAGCGTTTCGAGGGCGCCGGTCACGTGGTCGCCACCCAGGCGTCCTGGTGGCAGGCCAAGTCGCTGGCCTCCGGCCGGCAGATTCACGGCTCGCTGTACGCCCGGATCGCCGCCGGTGCGGAGAACCCGGGCCGGGGCCGTTACAGCGACGAGGTGGCGGTGGTGACCGGTGCCTCCAAGGGCTCGATCGCCGCATCGGTGGTCGGGCAGCTGCTCGACGGCGGTGCGACCGTCATCGCCACCACGTCTCGACTCGACGACGAGCGGCTGAGCTTCTACCGCAGCCTCTACCGCGACCACGCTCGGTTCGGTGCTGCGCTGTGGGTGGTGCCGGCCAACATGGCGTCCTACTCCGACATCGACGCGCTGGTCGAGTGGGTCGGAACCGAGCAGACCGAAAACCTTGGGCCGCAGTCGATCCACCTCAAGGATGCGCAGACCCCGACGCTGCTGTTCCCGTTCGCGGCGCCGCGGGTCACCGGCGACCTCTCGGAGGTCGGTGCGCGCGCCGAGATGGAGATGAAGGTCCTGCTGTGGGCGGTGCAGCGCCTCATCGGCGGCCTGTCCAAGATCGGCGCCGAACGCGACATCGCCTCCCGGTTGCACGTGGTGCTGCCCGGCTCGCCCAACCGCGGCATGTTCGGCGGTGACGGCGCCTACGGCGAGGCCAAGGCGTCGCTGGACGCGCTGGTGTCGCGCTGGAAGGCCGAGACCTCGTGGGCTTCGCGGGTCAGCCTGGCCCACGCCCTGATCGGCTGGACGCGTGGCACCGGGTTGATGGGCCACAACGACGTCATCGTCGACGCGGTCGAGGAAGCCGGCGTCACCACCTACTCGACCGAGCAGATGGCGGCCATGCTGCTGGCGCTGTGCAACGTCGAGTCCAAGGTGGCCGCCGCCAACGCGCCGATCGAGGCCGACCTGACCGGCGGCCTGGCCGAGGCGAACCTGGACATGGCCGAGCTGGCCGCTAAGGCTCGCGAGGAGATGACGAGCGAAGCGGCTTTGGATAGCGACGACCTGGACGGGGAAGCCGCCGGAAACACCATTGCGGCACTGCCGAGCCCGCCGCGCGGCCACACCGCGGCACCCCCGCCGGCCTGGGCCGACCTCGACGTCGACCCGGCCGACCTGGTGGTCATCGTCGGTGGCGCCGAACTGGGCCCGCTGGGCTCGTCGCGCACCCGCTTCGAGATGGAGGTCTCCGGCGAGCTGTCGGCCGCCGGGGTGCTCGAACTGGCCTGGACCACTGGCCTGGTCAAGTGGGAGGACGACCCGACCCCGGGTTGGTATGACACCGCGACCGGTGAGCTGGTCGACGAGGCCGAGCTGGTGGAGCGCTACCACGACGCCGTGGTGGAACGCGTCGGTGTTCGCGAGTTCGTGGACGACGGCGCGATCGACCCGGACCATGCCTCACCGCTGCTGGTCAGTGTGTTCCTGGACAAGGACTTCTCGTTCGTGGTCTCCAGCGAGGCCGACGCCCGGGCGTTCGTCGAGTTCGACCCCGAGCACACCGTGGTGCGCCCGGTGCCGGACTCCTCGGACTGGCAGGTGATCCGCAAGGCCGGCACCGAGATTCGGGTGCCGCGCAAGAGCAAGCTGTCGCGCACCGTGGGTGCTCAGATCCCGACCGGGTTCGACCCCACGGTGTGGGGGATCAGCCAGGACATGGCCACCTCCATCGACCGAGTGGCGCTGTGGAACATCGTCGCGACCGTGGACGCGTTCCTGTCGGCGGGCTTCACCCCGACCGAGCTGATGCGCTGGGTGCACCCCTCGCTGGTGGCCAGCACTCAGGGCACCGGCATGGGCGGCATGACCTCGATGCAGACCATGTACCACGGCAACCTGCTCGGGCGGTCCAAGCCCAACGACATCCTGCAGGAAGTTCTGCCCAATGTCGTTGCCGCGCACGTGGTCCAGAGCTACGTCGGGTCCTACGGTGCGATGATCCACCCGGTGGCCGCCTGTGCCACCGCGGCGGTCTCGGTCGAGGAGGGCGTCGACAAGATCCGGCTGGGCAAGGCTGAGCTGGTGGTCACCGGCGGCTACGACGACCTGACCCTGGAGGCCATCATCGGCTTCGGTGACATGGCGGCCACCGCCGACACCGAGATGATGCGCGCCAAGGGAATCAGCGACTCGAAGTTCTCCCGCGCCAACGACCGGCGCCGGTTAGGCTTCGTCGAGGCCCAGGGCGGCGGCACCATTCTGCTGGCCCGCGGCGACCTGGCCGCCAAGATGGGCCTGCCGGTCCTGGCGGTGGTGGCCTACGCGCAGAGCTTCGCCGACGGCGTGCATACCTCGATCCCGGCTCCGGGCCTGGGCGCCCTGGGCGCGGGTCGGGGCGGCAAGGACTCGATGCTGGCCCGTTCGCTGGCCAAGCTGGGCGTGGGCGCCGACGACATCGCGGTGGTCTCCAAGCACGACACCTCGACGTTGGCCAACGACCCCAACGAGACCGAGCTGCACGAGCGGCTGGCCGACTCGCTGGGCCGCTCTGACGGTGCGCCGCTGTTCGTGATCAGTCAGAAGAGCCTCACCGGGCACGCCAAGGGCGGCGCGGCGGTCTTCCAGATGATGGGCCTGTGCCAGGTGCTGCGCGACGGGGTCATCCCGCCCAACCGCAGCCTGGACTGCGTCGACGACGAGCTGGCCACCGCCGGGCACCTGGTGTGGGTGCGCGAGACGCTGGAGCTGGGGGAGAAGTTCCCGCTCAAGGCCGGTCTGGTCACCAGCCTCGGCTTCGGCCACGTGTCCGGTCTGGTCGCCCTGGTGCACCCGGCGGCGTTCCTGGCGGCGCTGGACCCGAGTCAGCGCGCGGCGTACGAGGAGCAGGCCGGCGCCCGGGTGCTGGCCGGCCAGCGGCGACTCGCCTCGGCGATCGCCGGCGGCAAGCCGATGTACGAGCGGCCCGCCGACCGTCGGTTCGACCACGACACACCGGAGAAGCGTCAAGAGTCGGCCATGCTGCTCAACCCGGCGGCACGGCTCGGCGACGGCGACGTCTACATCGGATAGCGTCACCGCATGAGCATCGTTGGTGTCGGGATCGACCTGGTGTCGATTCCCGACTTCGCCGAGCAGGTCGACCGGCCCGGGACGGTGTTCGCCGAGACGTTCACCCCCGGGGAGCGTCGCGACGCCTCCGACAAGAGTTCGTCGGCGGCGCGGCACCTGGCGGCCCGCTGGGCGGCCAAGGAGGCGGTGATCAAGGCGTGGTCGGGGTCGCGGTTCGCGCAGAAACCGGTGTTGCCGGAGGCGATTCACCGCGACATCGAGGTGGTCACCGACACGTGGGGGCGCCCGAAGGTGCGGCTTTCCGGTGAGATCGCGCAGCATCTGGCCGAGGTGACGATCCACGTGTCGCTGACCCACGAGGCCGACACCGCCGCCGCCGTCGCCATCCTCGAGACCCCCTAATCGGCGAGCAGACACAGAATCGCAGTCCGGATGGCTCGGGCGTGCGATTCTGTGTCTGCTCGCGGGGAAGGGATACTGGCGCCATGAGCGATCTGGTGCGGCGAGTCCGCGACATTCTGCCGTCGGTGCGGGCTGACCTGGAGGATCTGGTGCGCATCGAGTCGGTGTGGGCCGACCCGGCACGACGCCCGGAGGTACACCGCAGCGCTCAGCGTGTCGCAGACCTGCTGAGCCAGGCGGGTTTTCCGCAGGTGCAGATCGTCGCCGAAGGCGGTGCGCCGGCGGTCATCGCGCACTATCCGCCACCTCCAGGTGTCCCGACCGTGCTGCTCTACGCCCACCACGATGTGCAGCCCGAAGGTGATGCGGGACAATGGGATTCACCACCGTTCGAACCCACCGAACGCGACGGGCGCCTCTACGGCCGCGGCACCGCCGACGACAAGGCCGGAATCGCAACACATCTGGCGGCATTCCGGGCGCACGGCGGCCACCCGCCGGTTGGAGTGACGGTCTTCGTGGAAGGCGAGGAGGAATCCGGATCGCCGTCCCTGGGGGCATTGCTTGCCGCACACCGCGAGGCACTGAGCGCCGACGTGATCGTGATCGCCGACTCCGACAACTGGAGCACCGACATCCCCTCACTGACGGTGTCGCTGCGGGGGCTGGCCGACTGCGTAGTGGAAGTCGCGACGCTGGACCATGGTCTGCACTCGGGACTGTGGGGTGGGGTGGTGCCCGACGCGCTGACCGTCCTGGTACGGCTGCTGGCAAGCCTGCACGACGACGAGGGCAACGTCGCGGTCGCGGGGCTTCACGAAGAAGGCCGGGGGCCTTCGGATTTCCCGGCTTACCCGCCCGAACGCGTACGTGCCGACACCGGGCTGCTGGACGGGGTGGCCGAGATCGGCTCCGGATCGGTGCCGCAGCGGATGTGGGCCAAGCCGGCGATCACCGTCATCGGGATCGACACCACGAGCATCGCGGCATCGTCGAACACGCTGATCCCACGGGCCCGCGCCAAGGTCAGCCTGCGGGTGGCCCCCGGCGGCGACGCCGCCGCCCACCTGGACGCGCTCACCGCTCACCTGCGGCACCATGCCCCGTGGGGAGCCCAGGTGACCGTCACCCCGGGCGACATCGGTCAGCCCTACGCCATTGACGCCACCGGCCCGGTGTACGACGCCGCCCGGGCCGCGTTCGCCCAGGCATGGGGCGTCGAACCGATCGACATGGGCATGGGCGGCTCGATCCCGTTCATCGCGGAGTTCGCCGCCGCGTATCCCCAGGCGACCATCCTGGTCACCGGGGTGGAAGATCCCGGGACCCAGGCGCACAGCATCAACGAGAGCCTGCACCTGGGAGTGCTGGAACGCGCCGCTACCGCCGAAGCGCTGTTGCTGGCGAAGCTGGGCGGTCAGCCCGCCTGATGATCGCCGGCCGCCGCACGGATCGGCGGTCCCACAAGGGCCACTTGTGATTGCATGGGGAGATGGCGCTCAGCCCCCGCATGCCCGATCTGTCGGCGTTTGAGATGTTGGTGGCTATCGCCAGAACGGGCAGCCTTGGCGCCGCCGGTCGGGAGTTGGGGCTGACGCAGCAGGCGGTTTCGGCACGCCTGTCGGCGATGGAGGCCCAGACCGGTGTGCGGCTGGTGACCCGCAGTGCGCGGGGTTCGCAGCTGACCTCGGCTGGTGCGGTCGTGACGGAGTGGGCAGATCAGTTGCTGGATGTTGCCGGTCACGTCGATGCCGGACTGGCTTCGTTGCGGTCCGCCAGCCGCAAGAAGATGAAGGTGGTCGCGAGTCTCACGATCGCCGAACAGTTGATGCCCCGCTGGATCGTGTCACTGCAGACTTCCGCCACGCGAACCGGCCGCGAGGCACCGGAGGTCATTCTGACCGCCACCAACAGCGAGCAGGCCATCGCGAGCGTCCGAGGCGGATCGGCGGACCTGGGCTTTATCGAGAGTCCGGGGGCGCTGACCGGTATGCGAAGCCGTGTCGTCGCGCACGACGACCTCGTGGTGATCGTGCCGCCCGACCACAAGTGGGTGCGTCGCTCCAAAGGCGTGACCGCCGCGGAACTCAGCCAGACCCCGCTGGTCGTGCGTGAACAGGGTTCGGGCACCCGGGACTCGCTGACGTCGGCGTTGCGTGCCGTCCTGGGTCACGAGGTGCAGCAGGCACGTCCGGCATTGGAGCTGTCTTCGTCGGTCGCCGTGCGTGGTGCCGTACTGGCCGGGGCCGGGCCGGCGGTGATGAGCAGGCTGGCAGTCGCGGATGACCTCGCGGTCGGCCGGCTGCGCAGCGTCGAGGTGCCGGAATTAGATCTGCGTCGGGATCTGCGGGCGATCTGGATGGGTGGGCGGACGCCGCCGGCCGGTGCGGCCCGGGACCTGCTGAGCCATATCGGCGGCGCCAACCGGCCGCGTTGATGCCCGCCGAAAGCTATGTCCCGTACTGCAACCACAGCGGCAGAGCGCTGTTGAGCCGCTGCATGAACTTGATCAGTCCGATCCGATACTGACCAGACCCGAATGAGTCGATTCCGTACTCGGGGAAGGCGATCCCGACCCCGAACAATCCCGGAGCCAGGATCCCGTTCGCCGGATCGTATTCCAGCTCCCCCCACTGCGGGGTCGCGGGGAGCTGCCGTCGGGTGAAGCCGACGGTGTAGACAGCGTGGCTACAGGCTTGGAGCTGTTCGGAGAACTCCTTGTCGTCTACCCGATACCGTTCCAGGCGCTCCGGATAGGTTCCGTCGATGTTCTCGCGGGCCCACGTCGCGGCATTTCCCTTCAGGCCAGTGTCGTCGAACAGGATCTGATCGCCAAGGTAGACAGCGTATTTGGTGGGGCTCCGATAGAAGTTGACGACCTTTCGGGCCTGGGTGTTCAACAGGTTGGGCAGGGCCACCATCGATGAGTGTGACGAGCCGAAGACCGCCACCGTGGCGTCGTCCAACGCCAGCTGTCCGAGCTTGTCGGGGTTCAGTGCCACTTCGATCGGAATCTCCTCCAGGTGAGGATGATGAAGCTTCTTCGGAATCGAACCGATAGCCAGAATTACGTTGCTCGCTTCGATCTCGGCGCCCGGGGTGCTCACCAGCCACCGGCGGTTGCGCAGGGTGAGCTCGGTGGCCACCGCGCGAATGGCGGTGACCCGCTCTGCCAGGTGCTGCGAGATCCATACCAACGGATCGGCGACGAGGCCCAGCGGGCAGGTGTGACCGGGATCGATGTCGGTCAGCTCAAAGTGGGGCGCTTCGGAGAATCGGAACGACGGGGATCCGTTCAAGTAGTCGAGGAAGAGTGACACATGGGTGTTGCCGGGGACGGCGCGCCATTTGGTGCCGATATCGCCGGCGGCAAAGTCCGGATCGATCCAGACGATCTCGTTGTCGGGGACGCCGTGGTCGAGTAGCCGGCCCACCGCGGCTATACCTGCGGGACCCGCTCCGATCACTGCCCAGCTGTGCCCAGCCATCTTCCTGCCTTCCACCGGGGTAGGAGTAGCGCGATTTGTTGGTTGCTCGATCGGAGATGCCGCCCAAGCCCGACCGTTCAACACAATGCTGCGCCCGCCGACAGTCCGCGGCTAGGGGGTTTGTCCTTGTTAGCCCACAAGGGTTCGTTGTGACCCAGGGATCGTCGGCCGTCTGTTCCCGATTGGGTGCGCGGCGGGCCGACGAGGCTTATCTTCACGGGATAGGACGAGGTCATTTCGGGACAGGACCAGGTACACCGTGAAGCCGCTCGCGCGTTATGCATCGCTCTACGGATATGCCGATCTGACTCGTTCCCTCGGGGTCGACCCGATTCCCTTGCTGCGGGAGCGGGGCCTAGATCCTGCGAGCCTGAATCTGCAAGACCGCTGGTTGCCGGCGGTCACGGTCGCAGAACTGCTGGAGAAGACGGCGGCGGTCTGCGGGTGCGACGACTTCGGCCTGCGGCTGGCCGAACGGCGACGTTTCGCCAACCTTGGGCCACTGAGCCTGGCGGTGCGTGAGGAGCCGGATGTTCGGAGCGCACTGCACATGCTGGCCCGGTACCAGCACGCCTACAACGAGGCGGTCTGGACGCGTCTGTACGAGACCGATGAACTGGCCACGCTTCGAGTCGAGCTGGACTGCGGCGAACCGGTGGAGGAGCGGCAGTCTTCGGAGTTGGCCGTGGCCGCACTGCATCGTCTGCTGCGCGGCTTCCTCGGACCCCAGTGGAAGCCGGTCGCGGTCTATTTCCAGCATCGGCCGCCGAAGAGCACCGCGCCCCACCGGAAGTTCTTCGGTCCGACGGTGCGGTTCGATCAGGAGTTCGCCGGAATCGAGTTTGCGGCAAGCGAACTCGATTTGGCCAACAAGATGTCCGACCCGCTGCTACGGCCGTATGCCCAACGGTTCCTGCAGTCATTGGAACCGCCCAAGGATGCGGTCGTGGTAGACCGGGTCCGGAGTCTGATCGAGCTGCTGTTGCCCATCGGACGTTGTTCGGTGGAACAGGTGGCACGCAGTCTCGGTGTGGATCGCAGGACCGTTCACCGGCGTCTCGCGGAGTCAGGCGAGACGTACTCGTCGGTTCTGAATGCCGCCCGGGTGGACTTGGCCAAGCGGATGGTGGGCAGTTCCCGCTACTCGTTGACCGAGATCGCCCAATTGCTCTCCTTTTCCGCACCAAGCAACTTCTCGCGCTGGTTTCGCACGCAGTTCGGCTGTAGTCCCCGGCAGTGGCAAGACGAGAAGCAGCGCGCCGGCGGGGCGTGACTGGTCGCCTGTTGCGCATGTCGCCGTCTGACGCGCCCGGAGCGTGACGTGGGTGCTGAAACGCCCACCCGCGATGTCCCCAAATGACACGTTTGTGTCCCGTGAAGATAAGCGGAATGGGCTGGCGATCCCTACTGTCGATCACAGGGCGTCACGGAAGCCGCTGGGAGCTCGCAGCCCAGCCGGCCCCCGACAGCCGGCAAGGCGGCTCCGTGGCGTTCTGGGAACGGAATTCCGGCGCTGGTGCGCATTTACAAGGATCTGGACAGCCCCGCTGAGCACTACGAGAACGCCTACCATTGCGACGCCACCTGGCGAGAGCATCCGCCGATGGGCGCCGTGCTGCGGTGCGTGGAAGGCCCGGAGGTTGGCGGGGACACCATCTGGGTCAACATGGCCTTGGCCTACGAGCGGCGGCCGGAGGCGGTCAAGAGCCAGATCCACGGACTGCGGGCTCGGCACAGCATCGAGGCCACTTTCGGTGGGCGGCTTGCCATCGACGACCGCCACCGGCTCAAGGAGCGGTTTCCCGACCCCGAGCACCCGGTGGTGCGCACCCACCCGGAAACCGGCGAGAAGATCCTGTTCGTCAATGCCTTCACCACGCACTTGGTGAACTACCACAAGCCCGCCAACGTCCGCTGCGGCATCGACTACGCGCCCGGTGCGGCCAACCTGCTGAGCTATCTGATCAGCCAGGCCACCATCCCTGAGTACCAAGTGCGGTGGCGGTGGACGAAAAACAGTGTGGCGATCTGGGACAACCGCTCCAGGCAGCATTATGCCGTTCAGGATTACTGGCCGGCCGTTCGAAAGATGGAGCGCGCCAGCATCATCGGTGACCGTCCATTCTGACGGCGGGTCAAGCAAAACGCTGAGGCAACCTAGTAGTACTTTGTTAGGTTGGTGTGTCGCAACGGTTTTCGGTGCGAGTCCTGGGAGAATCATGGGGTGGATGCAGCCAGTCTGGTACGTGTCGATGAACAGTTGGATTCCTTTGTTGGCGAGATCTTCTCGCACTTGGGACGCAAGGATCGGCGTGCGACGGCGGGGCTGTATGTGCGGGGGCTGATGCTCGATGGCCGGCGTAAGTCGATGCAGCCGATGGCGGCACGGCTGCGGGTGGATCATCAGCGGTTGCAGCAGTTTGTGACCAGCTCGCCGTGGGATGTGGAGCCGGCCGGTAAGACACTGTCGCGTCGGGCGTGTGCGCTGATCGAACCGGATGCGTGGGTGATCGATGACACCGGGTTCGTCAAGGACGGCGACGCCTCGCCGTGTGTGGCCCGCCAGTACTCGGGGACGTTGGGCAAGGTCGGTAACTGTCAGGTCGCGGTCAGCGTGCATGCCGTCTCCGATGCGGCATCTGCGCCGCTGGATTGGCGCCTGTTCGTCCCGCAACGCTGGGACGACCGATGCGCCGATGCCCCCGCAGACGCGGCCGCGGCCACCGGCCACCGTCAGCGAAGCGGCATCCCCGACACCGAACGTCACCGGCCGAAATGGCAGATGGCCCTGGAAATGATCGACGAGCTGATCGAATGGGGCCGCACACCGCCGGTGGTGTGTGCCGATGCCGGGTCTGGTGACACCACCGCATTGCGCCAAGGTCTGACCGACCGCCAGATCGGCTACGTCGTGGCGGTCAAGGGCGCCACCAGCGCCTACCCCGCGGACGCGACACCCCAGAGGGTCCCCTACACCGGCCGCGGACGCCCTTTCGACGCCGCGCTACCGCGACCCGCATTCCTCCTGCAAAGACCTCGTCGTAGCCGCCGGCCGCGCCGCCTGCAAAACGGTGACCTGGCGCCACGGCACCAAAACCGACCCCGACAACCGTACCGCGGCGATGCGCTCCCGATTCCTGGCCGTGGCGATCCGCCCGGCAAACCGCGACATCACCGCAGCCGACGACGGCAGCCTGCCGCAAGCCTGGCTGCTCGCCGAATGGCCCACCGGCGCTGACGAACCCACCGACTACTGGATCTGCACGCTGGGACCCGACACGCCGCTGAAGGAACTCGTACGCCTGGCCAAGATCCGCTGGCGCATCGAACACGACTACCGGGAACTCAAAACTGGCCTGGGTCTCGATCACTTCGAAGGCCGTTCCTTCATCGGCTGGCACCACCACGCCACCCTCGTGTCCGCCGCCCACCTGTTCATCACCACCCTGCGGCTGACCAACCCAAAAGCGACTGGGCAGGGCTGACCCTCTACGGCATCGTGCGCAAACTCCAACGCGCACTTGCCCATCGGATCGGCACCTGCCCACTATGCCACCACACCTTCCCAACCTAACAAAGTACTACTAGAAGGGTGTCAGGCAATGCATTTTCACGACGATTCGCTCCTCCCGGAGTGTCAGGAGAAGCTGGTCATCACGTGTGCGCCCTACGGGCCCGAGTGGGAGTTGGATGACTTTCGCGACGATCTTTCGTTGAGCATGCCGGAGCACGTCCAAAAGGCCGTCGACTGCTATGAGGCCGGTGCCAGTGTGCTGCACATCCACGTGCGCGAGCTCGACGGCCGGGGGAGCAAGCGGTTGTCGAAGTTCAACGAGCTGCTCGCCGCGCTGCGCGACGCGGTTCCGGACATGATCTTGCAAGGTGGGCGGATCGATTTCGTTCGCGCCCGAGGGAGCGGGTGCGGCAGCTCAGTGGCTCTCCGACGACACTCGGCACCTGCTGGCCGAACTTGATCCGGCACCGGACCAGGTAACAATCGCGATCAACACCAGCCAAATGAACATCATGGAGCTCATGACCGCGGCCACATCGCCGGAACCTCGACGGAGCGTCCGGAAGTCGCTGCCGCATACCGGGAGATGGTTGTGCCGGCCGGCCCCGAGTGGGTTGCCGAGCACCTGCGCCGCTTGCAAGAGGCCGGTATTCAGCCACATTTCCAACTGTCCAGCATTCCGCAGCTCGAGACGGTCGAACGGCTTGTTCGCCGTGGTGAGTACACCGGTCCGCTGAACCTGACCTGGGTGGGAATCGGCGGCGGCTTCGACGGACCCAACCCGTATAACATCATGAACTTCATCCAGCGGGTTCCCGACGACGCGTGCCTGACCTTGGAGACCGTGATGCGCAGGGTGTTGCCGGTCAACACCATCGCCATCGCCCTGGGTCTGCACGCCCGATGCGGCAACGAGGACACGATCTGGGGCCGTCCGGGGAAGAAGATCACGTCGGTCCAGCAGCTTCGACAGCTGGTACGGGTTGCCGGGGAACTCGGACGTGATGTCGCGACCGGCAAGGAGGCCCGCGACATCTACAAGATCGGCACCGTCTATGCCGATGCGGACGAGACGCTGGCGAAGCTGGGATATGCCTCGAACCTCCAGCCCGGCCAGATCGGATTCACCCACCCATGCGCGATCAGCGCGGGTGGGTAGGCCACCACGTTCCCGCAGCGGTACGCCGGAACCGAGGACTTGAGCCGGGGTTGGTGGAGACGATGATCGAGCTGGTAGAGGCCGACGAGACCTCCGAGGGCTAGGCAGCAAGTCAGGCAGAGGCGTCAGTCCAGTGATATACAACATTGTCTATGAAGCCACTACTTGCGGCCCTAGTCGTTCCCGCTGCCGTTCTGTTCGCCTCGCCGGCTCACGCCGACCGCGACAGTTATATGCAGTACATCCGCGACCACCAGATCAACACCTCGGTCGCCCCTGAGACGAAGGTTTTCATGATGGGTATTCAGGCCTGCGACATGATGCGGCAAGGCGTGCGGGCTGAGGAGTTTTCGGCGCCCCTTTCCATCGTTGACGTCCATGGGATCGTGAACGCGGCGCAGCACGAGCTATGCCCGGAAACCCTTGGCGGGCCGAAGTGAGGAACGCCATGTCGCTCAAAGCCCTTCTCGCCGTAGCGCCGACCGCGTTGTTCATCGCAGCGCCGGCGCCGGTTGTCCACGCTGATGGGGCGTGCACCGCGTTAGCTGGCGGCGACGGCAGCGCGTACGACGAGTGCATCTTCAAAGAGCACGTGTACTGCAAGGGTCGTCCCGAGGGCTTATATGCGACAACGATCTTCAGCACCTGCAAATACGCCGATGGCGGCCGGGATGAATGCGTCGTACACCTTGTGCCGTTTTCCGGCGGAAAGGTTGCCGACCTGACCTGCACGTACGTCCCGCCCGGCCCCGAGCCGGCATCGGCACCTGGCGCGGACCCGAGCTAAGGACGCGACTCATGTGGGGCAAACTGCTGCTCACCGCATTGGCCGTTCCTGCCGCTATTCTGCTTGCGTCACCGGCTCACGCCGACCGCGATAGTTTCATGCAGTACATCCGCGGCCACCAGATCAACACCTCGGTCGCCCATCCGGACAGGGTCCTGCTGTTTGGCATTCAACATTGCGAAATGATGCGGCAAGGCGTGAGTCCTGAGGAACCTTCGGACACCATTTCGCTCCTTGACATCCGTGGCATCGTCGATGCGGCGCAACACGAGCTGTGCCCCGACACCCTCAAGTAGCTCAGGACAGGTCGTTGTTGCCGGATAGGGCAGCCTCGACTTCCGGGGTCAGACCGACAGATCGCGCCGCAGTTTCGCGACATGTCCGGTGGCCCGCACGTTGTACTGGGCCTCGGCGATCTTGCCCTGCTCGTCGACGACGAACGTCGAGCGAATGACGCCCTGCACGGTCTTGCCGTACATCTTCTTCTCGCCGTAGGCGCCCCAGGCCGTCAACACCGACCGGTCGGGGTCGGACAGCAGTGGGAAGGTCAGTCCCTCGGTGTCGCGGAATTTGGCCAGTTTGGCCGGCTTGTCGGGGGAGATGCCGACGACGTCGAGGCCGGCGTCGTTGAAGTCGCGCAGGTTGTCCCGGAAATCGCAGGCCTGCTTGGTGCAGCCGGGGGTCGACGCGGCCGGGTAGAAGTAGACGACGACGCGTCGTCCCCGGTAGTCGGCCAGCGACACGGTGTTGCCGTCGGCGTCGGGAAGGCTGAACGCGGGCGCTTCATCGCCGGGCGCCAGGCGTGCGGTGTCGGTCAACAATTGCCCCTTTCGGCTCGCCGGAGCGTGAGGTCAGCCCCGGCTGCTCTAGGGTAGTTCGACAGGGGCAGCATCGGACAGGGAGGACGACAGTGGCGGAACGCGATCCCGACACGATCAAGAAGGACATCGATCAGGCCCGCGAGCAGCTGGCATCGACGGTCGATATTCTCGCGGACCGGGCCAACCCCCGTCACCTGGCCGATCGAGCCAAGGCCCGGGCGGTCGAGATCATCACCCAACCTGCGGTGATGGCGTCGTTGGCGGGCGTTGGCGGACTCATTCTCATCCTGGCTATTCGCCGAATCCGCAACCGCTGAGGTCCCCGCGCGCCGGCGCGAAAATTGGGTCTGGTGGCATGACGCTGCCGGGGCGAAGATATTGCGGTGCGCGCCCAACAGCCCCCGGCGCCGCGGCCTGACCCGATCGGCTACACGCTCAAGCGGCTGGTGCTGGGACGGCCGCTGGTCACCGGTGCGCTCCGTTCCGAGCGGCTGTCGAATCCGGTTGCCCTAGGCGTACTTTCACCCGACGCGATCTCTTCGAATGCCTATGGTGTCGAAGAGATCCTGATCGAACTGCTGCCGTTCGCCGGTCTGGCGGCATTCGCACTGCTGCTGCCCATCACCGGTGTGGTGCTGCTGATCCTGGTGCTGGTCACCGCGTCGTATCGCCAGGTGGTGATGACCTATACCCGGGCGGGCGGCTCCTACATCGTCTCTCGGGAGAACTTCGGACCCCGGGTGGCGCAGGTGGCCGCCGCGGCGCTGCTCATCGACTACGTGGTGACCGTCGCGGTGCAGTCGGCGGCCGGCACCGTCGCCGTCGTCTCGGCGATCCGCCCACTGGGGCCCTACAGCCTGGAGATCACCGTCGCGGTGGTGATCGTGATGTGTTACGCGAACTTGCGCGGTGTGAGGGAAGCCGGCCGATCCTTCGCGATGCCGACCTACTTCTTCATCGGCATGCTCGGCCTGATGATCATCACCGGTGTGGTGCGCGAGATCTTCTGGGGCTTACCGGTTTACGACGCGGCGCATCTCCCCGGCGCGGTGCCGGTCCATCAGGGCAACGGGCTGATCATGGGGGCGACGGTTCTGGTGGTGCTGCGCGCGTTCGCCAACGGCGGGTCATCGCTGACCGGTGTGGAGGCCATCTCCAACACCGTCAGCGTCTTCCAAAAGCCGCAGGGAGAGAACGCCCGACGAGTGCTCACCACGATGGCGTGCATCCTGGGCTTCCTGCTGGCCGGGGTCACCTACCTGGCCTACCGCACCCACACCCCGCCGTACGCGGTCGGATATCCCTCGGTGCTGTCCGAGGTGGCAAGGGCGGTGTTCGGCGGCGGCTGGCTGGGCCAGGTTCTGTACGTTCTAGTGCAGACGGCGACGGCGTTGATCCTGTTCACCGGCGCCAACACCAGCTTCAACGGGTTTCCGATGCTGGCCAGCTTCGTCGCCGAAGACCGCTTCCTGCCCCGCCAGTTGACCAAGCGCGGGCATCGCCTGGTCTTTTCCAACGGGATCATCGTGCTCACCGTTCTGGCGGTGACTCTGCTGGTGGTCACCGGTGGTTCGGTGAACGCGCTGGTGCCGTTCTACGCGATCGGGGTGTTCACCGGATTCGCGATGGCCGGCTACGGCATGGCCAAACACCATGTGACGCATCGGGAATCGGGGTGGCGATACAAGCTCGTCATCAACTTCTCGGCAGGGCTGCTGTCCACCGTGGTGGTGGGGATCTTCGCGGTGGCGAAGTTCACCGAGGGAGCCTGGCTGGTGGTGGTCGTGTTCCCGCTACTGGTCGTGGTGCTGATCCGGCTCAACCGGGAGTACCGGGCTGAGGCCGCGATCCTGGAGCGATTCCGCACCGATCGGCCTGACGTCGTCAAATACGCCCGCCACCGGGTGATGGTCTTTGTGCATTCGCTGGACCTTGCGGTGCTCGAAGCCCTGCGATACGGCAAAGGGCTCTACGCCGACGACCTGGTCGCCGTGCACCTGGTGCTCGACGCCGTCCATGCTGCGGCACTGCAGCAGCGCTGGGAGTACTACGGCCTGGACATCCCGCTGCGGGTGGTCGACTGCCCGGACCGCCGGCTGACGCGCACCGCCCAGCAGCTGGTCGACACCGCGCGTGCCCAATATCCGGACTGCCACGTGACCGTGCTGTTGCCCCGGCGCACCTACGCGCCGCTGCTGGGGCGCCTGCTGCACGATCGCACCGCCGACAAGATCGCCAAGGCCGTGAGCGTGGTTCCCGACGCGGCGGCGACGATCGTGCCCTACGACGTGCAGTCACGCGTGCGACAGGCATTCCCGGACCTGTTCGAGCAGCGCGTTGTGCGCGAGGTCGGGAAACTGCAGCAGTGGGTGGCACGCCACGACCAGCAGGACGTGGACCGCTACGAGCACCCGGCGCCGCCACCGGACGCCATCGCGGTGGACGCCCTCATCGTCGGTCACCTGTCCACCGTCGAGGGGCGGGTCAACGAGGTCGACGACACCCTCAGCCGCGGCAAGCCGGTCCGTGTCGCGGTGGTCGGAGACGGCACCGGTGAGCTGCGCGCGACATTTCACGCGGGACGTGGCACCGATATCGGCCCTGGTGATGTGGTTGCCCTCACCGGCAAGGCGCGGCAGAACGGTACCGGCCCGGTGTATATGTCCGACCCGAGCTATCGGATTGTCGGGGCGGCGGAGGAGTCGACACCGTCGCAATAGGACGAAACGGTTGTTCTATGTGCGCCGTCAGGGTTTCGAACCCCGGACCCACTGATTAAGAGTCAGCGTTTCTTGCTATCGTGATCATGCCCAACGCCGGGCGATTATGCTGGTAATCAGCATTTCGCTATACGGTAGTCATCCAGTAGGTATCCAATTGGGTGTGTTAAGTAGCGAGTACAGCGAGGGAGTGCAGTCTTGAGCACGCGGAAGCGTCGCAGCCCGGGCGACGGATCTCTGTTCAAACGCTCATCTGACGGACTCTGGGTGGGATCGGTGGAAGTCCCGACCGCCGACGGCAAGCGCCGGCCCAAGCGCGTCTCGGCCAAGGACTATAAGACCGCCAAACGCAAGTTGGATGAACTGCGCGCCGCTGTCCAGTCCGGCAACATCCCGATCAGCGACAACACCACTGTCGCGGCCTGGCTGAATCGCTGGCTGGAGATCAAACGCCGCCAGGTCCGTCAAGGCACCTACAACTATTACGAGGAATCGATACGGCTGCACATCGTTCCGCACATCGGACACCTGAAGTTGCGGCAGCTCACCCCCGAACACGTTCGCGGCATGCTCGAGCAAGCCACGACGACAGCCAACGCGCAGCGCTCGCACAAGACCCTCAAGCTCGCACTCAAGACCGCGCTCACCGACGGTCTGTTGGCTCGCAACGTCGTTGAGGCCGTCGACAAGCCCGATCATGCTGCGCGGGAACGCGGCGCGCTAACCGCCGACGCCGCCGCACTCGCGATCAAGACGGCGATCGCCCTGGAAGAGTCCCGCGGCGGCACGAGCACCGATCCTTGGCTGGCGAGCCGGTGGGCAGCGGCATTCCTCACCGGAGGAAGGCCGGCGGAACTGCGCGGCCTGGAGTGGGACCGCGTCGATTTCGACAATGCGGTGATGGATCTGGCTTGGCAGTTGCAACCGTTGAAGAAAGCTCACGGCTGCGGCGAGGCCGTCGACAAGACCTTTCCCTGCCGGCGGACAAGGCCCGGCTGGTGCCCCCAGGCGCGCTGGGACTTCAAGCCCGGATTCGAATACCGGGACTGCCACCGCTCGACGGTGTGGACGCGACCTAAGACGAAAGCGGGAACCCGCATCGTGCCGATCGTGCCGCCGTTGCTGGCGATGCTCAACGCGCACCGGCTCGCCACCGCCGGCCAGCCGAACCCCTACGGGCTGGTTTGGCATCACGTCGACGGCCGGCCCATAGCGCCCAAAGACGACGCCGCGGACTGGGGAAGAGTGCTTACGGCCGCGCAGCTGCCCGCGGTGGAGGTGTACGCCGCACGCCATACCGCGACGACCTTGTTGCAGCAGGTCGGCGTCCCGGAAGATGTTCGAATGCAGATCACCGGGCACTCCAGTGCCGCTGCGCACCGCGAGTACGTGCACATCGACCAGTCGCAAACACGGTCTGCTCTGGGAAAACTCGAACAGCTACTGCTCGGCTAACAGTTGTGGTCACGTGTCGCTGCCGGTCACCGGCCAGATTTAATTCTGAATTTCCCCTAGATTTTTACCAAGCATTAACTTACAGTATGTGGCATGACCGGTGGCGCTCCCGATGTATTTGACCGCATCCACGCGGAGTTCGATGCCGTCCCGCCTGAAACCTGGACCGAGACCGAAGCCTCGCTAGTGCTCGTGGCGCTGACTTGTATCCGCCGAACGCGGAACCCGCTGGGTAATATCGGCTGCGTTTCGAAGCCGCGACTTCACCGTCGGCGATCCGGAGTCGCGGGCTGACCCGGGCTTACCCCCTGTTGGGGCCTCATCGTCGGAACCACCTTCGATCACCTCGTTGAACGTCCCGGCCCAGGCCGACTCGTTGACGTCGATTCTTCGAGCCAGCTCTTGGATGAGTTGCTGGTCGGTGAGCAGCTTCGCGACCTCTTTCAGGGACATGCTCGAGGCTTCATCGGAGTCGAGATAGCCGGTCTCGACGAGCGCGACTATCGGGTTAGCGCCATAGTGGCGGGCTATCGCGATGATCGTGCCGGCATCGAATCGTCCTTCGTCGGCCTGACGGTTGAACGTGGTCTGCGGTCGACCGATCGCTGCGGCGATTTGGCGGCGAGACGCACCGTCTGTGACGGATTGCAGCCAGCCCTCCTGATTGGTCATGTGAGCCATTATGGCTCATGAGCCAAAACGGGTCAAGCAAATCCTTGCCCATTACCTGCAATGTTCAGCGTGTTTACGGCATTCTATTGACTACGCGAAGTTGGTTGTGTCAATCTGGGTCGGGTGAGTCGGAAACGGCTTGCGTGACCCGGAAAGGACTCAGCTGGGATGCGAAAATACAAGCTTCGTCCAGAGGTCATCGACCGGGCACGGGATCGCTGCGGCTGTACTTCGGATGAGCAGTTGGCGGTCAAGTTGGGACTGGCGTCGGGGACGCTGTCGCGCATCCGCCGGGGCGAGACCCCGTCGTTCATCACCGCGATTCGGCTGCTGGATGCCGCAGACGCGGGCATTCCGGCCGGTGTGCAGCGCATCGACAAGGACTCGGCTGCCGCTTCCTAGCCCTAGAGGCGTCCCCGCCGTGCTGGGCGAGGGCGCCACGACGAAAGGTGAGGTTTCCCAGTGACGCGCCTGCTGTACGACGCCGAGGGAGCAGCCGAGCTGCTGTCCACGACCAAGCGCCGTATCCACGAACTCCGGAGAGCCGGCGAGCTGGCCGCTGTCTCCGATGGACGCGAGTTCAAGTTCCGGGCCGACGACTTGCAGGCCTACATCGACGGGTTGCGTGTCTACGAGCCGGGAATGACCGCATGAGCCCTGTTTCGCGGCTCCGAGGCGACCAGCGTGGCGCAGCGCAGCCGCATTAGCGCTCGATCGCCTCAAATCTCGGAACGAGCTGGTGGCACACATATCTTGACTAGGAGCGACACCATGAAGTGGTTCGACAGGTTTTTGGATGTCTTCGGGTTATCTGGTCTGCGCAAACTCAATGAGCGCTCGCGCGGTTCGTGGCCAACGAGCCTTGTCGACCAGTCGGACGTTGCCGAGTCTTCCTGGGGCGTATCCGACCACCCCGGTCAGTGGCCGGCGATCGATCGTGAACATCTCGCCGAGGTGCGCTCCGCGGTCGCGTGCGTTCTGGACTGGCTCGACCGCCTCGACCCCACGCCGCTGGGCCTCGCGCAGGCTGCGGCCAACGTCACCGACATCAACACACACCGCAAATGAAGGACCGGCCCCGTCACCGGTGGGAGGTGCGGGGCCGGACACCGCCACCATGAGAGGACCAGCGGTGCCAAACGATCACCCTACTACCGCGGACCGAGACGGCACGCACCAGATTGCCGTAGTCACGTTGCCCGCTGGCATCACCACCCGACTCGGCGCTCCCGCTGTTGCGGCCACGTTGTCCCGTCTGGACGTCGCGTGAGCGTCGACTTCCAGGCTGAAGACGACCTCGACCGGATCGCCGAGATCGCCGTCGGCCTGTATGAGCGGATGCTTGAGAGCCCCGACCGGCTCTACGCCGAGCTGGTCGGCCTGTGTGCGCAGCATCCGGCGAAAGCGGCGCAGGTGTTGATGTGCCTGGTCGCGTGGTTCGACCCCGACGTGCCGTGCACCCGACTGTGGCAGCGCGTCGAGCACCTTGGCCGGCTGGCGGGCCGGGCAGCGTCGTGAGTGTGCCGTGACCTCTGCGTCAGAGCTGCTGTGGAAATCCCACCCGCACATGGACTCCACACTTATCGCGCTCGGTGTCCGCAGCGTCTACATCGTCTGCCGGCTCGGTTCGTGGTGGTGGCTGGAAGAGCGCGGCCGCGAAACGGCCAGCGCGGTGCCGAGTCTGCGGGCGCACATCCCATGACCTGACTCGGCCCGACGGCCGCGGTGCCAAGCCTGACATCGGACATTCATCGGAAGCGGACACGAAGGGAGCGGTGTAGTGCGAATCCGGTCGACCAAGCCCGAGTTCTGGCGTTCCGAACGTGTCGCGTCCGTCAGCTGGGATGCCCGACTCGTCCTCAAGGGCCTCGAATCCTATGTCGATGACAACGGCGTCGGGAAGCATGCTCTGGCGTTGATCATCGGAGATCTGTTCCAACGCGACCTTGTTCGCGAGCCTTCGCGAACTCTCGCGAGAGTGTCCGAGGCGATCTCCGAACTCAATCAGGCGGGAATGTTGTGGCTCTACGAGCACGACGGCACCGATCTGCTGTTCATCGCATTCTGGGATCAGATCCAGCGAGTGGACAAGCCGCAGTCTGGCCGTTTCCCCAGGCCAGACGGCACGATGAACTACAAGGAGTCGGTCATTCGCGAGTGCGTCGCGAATCCTCGCGAGCCCTCCCGAACCGTCGCGAGCTTTCCTGCCCGGAACAGGGGAGCAGGGGAACAGGGGAACAGGGGATCAGGCGACGACGACGCCCCGCCACCCCGCGATTCGGAGCACGGCGCCGCGGTCGTGGTCGAGAGCTGTCCCGACCACACCGACAACGCAACACGCCCCGCTAAGCGACACCCCAGCAGCGCAGCCACGGCCGTCGTACACCAAACCCTCGGTGACGCCGGCTATCCGCGCACCACGATCGACCGACTCGCGGTGCAGGTCGGCGAGTTGGCCCGGGAAGGACATCCCGCCCCCCGGATTCGCGAGGCCTTAGTCGAATGGGATCGGCGCTCCGGCGACATGAAGCCCGAATACCTGCCCACCGTGTTCGGAGACATCGTCAAGCGTTCCCGTGCCGCGCCCGGCAACACCGGGTGTCCCACGAACAAACTTCGCGCCACCGCCGAACTCGCCGAACGTATGCGTCACGAAGAAACCCAGGCCACCAGAAAGGAGCTCGCGTGACTACCACGCCGGCCGACGCTATGCAGGTCCTGCTCATCGTCCAGGCCTGTCACCGCCGCACTGCGCCACGTATGGACGACGAACAAGCCGCCCGCGCCACTGCCACCATCTGGGCCGAACTGTTCAACATCTACCAGCTCGAGCTGCCCGATCTGATCGCCGCGGTGAAGAAGCGCGCAGCCACGCATGCTGATGCTCCTGAGCCTGCCGAAATCATCAGTGTCGCCCGCGAGATCCGACGCGATCGCGCCGAACGGGAATCCACCGCGGCGCGCCGGCACCGCGAGGACCGCCGCGACAGGCAGCTGGCCGGAGGCGCACGATGAGCGAGACCCGCCCGTGCCGTTACCCCGGCTGCCAAGACCCCCAAGACCCCGACGGCAATCCCCACATGACTTCCGAGGGCATCTGCACCAACCCCGGCAGGAACGGCAGAGATCAAGGCTGCCAAGACAAACTCCAGCGCGACATCCGCTATCTCGTCGCCGACTGGGTGCACCTCCAGGCCCTGCCGGCGCCGATACGTCGGGCCGACGCCAAAGTTCGCAGGACCACCCGCGAATATGGGCACCCGGCCGAATGGGCCAGCGACAAGGCAGCTCACATCGCCGCCATCCTCAATGACACCCATGACGCTCTCGCGGAGGTGTTGGGCCACGAACCGCCGCCGCACCCTGGAACCAGCGAGAAAGTTCGGGTGCGGGCGGCCTGGAGCTATCTTGTCGCCCACCACCCCCAACTGTGCCGCCAATACTGGGTTTACGACACAGCTGTCGAGATCCGCGAGCAGCACCACCACATCCGTTCGCGCCTGGGCCTGACCCGTCCACGGATCATCCTCCCCACTCCCTGTCCGCGCTGCGAACACCTCACGCTGGTCCGCACCATCGACTATCAGCGTGATCAGATCGACTGCGGCAACTGCCATCACACCATCACCGGCGATCACTACGCCTTCTACACGCGTCTGCTGCTCGGTACGTTCGCCGCCGAAAGTGGTGCGCCTAATCCGGCGGCTGGATGATCTGTAGTTGTGCTCGGGTGGGCATGTTGGCGACCTCGATGCCCACCTCGTCGCAGGCCTGCACGCCACTGATTGGGTCAGGGTCGAGCGGCCAATCGAGTAAGCCTGCGTCGTCGAATAAAGCTATGGCGTTGGGGCGAGGGCCGGTGGTGAATCGGGTTTGATAGCGCAGTCCGCGGTGGCCGTCGTGGTGGAGGGCGGCGGCCCAAGTCTGGGGGATGTCGTAGTCGGGGCAGGTGCCTAGTTCGCGGGTGAGGCCGAAGTGGGTGGCGTTGGTGTGGCAGCAGTCGGCGATCCATTTGGCCGTCGGGACATGGAGGGCGGAGACCTGGTTTTGCGCGGCGGTGGTGAAGGGGATGGTTCCTTGGTTGACCAGTTCGTGGCCGAATTTCTCGCGCAGCGCGGTGTCGGTGTCGGTAGCTAGATAGCATGTGCCGAACGGACTGATCAGGTCGAAACGCCCTGATAGGTCTGAGGAGAACCACCAGGGTGAGTTGCCAGCGCGGTGGGCTCGCTTGAGTTCGTGGTGTGGGCGCAGCCGCCACCGGGGGAAGCCGACACGTTGCGGCGGTGGATTGTCCAGGGCCTGTTTCTGGCGGCTCATACCTTCCACCGCGCCGCGGTGTCGCGGGCCATGGCCAAGACGCGCTGCGGGTCTCCGCCCTTGCGCAGCCAGTCGCTGGGGCGGTCTTCGCCGAGCAGGTCTGAGGGTGCTTGCATCCACAGGGCGAGCATCCAGGCGTCCTCGGTGCCCTCGGCCAGGGTGGACAGGACCTCGGCGAGTGCGGGGATCGTGGCGCCGCCGGGGAGGAATTGCCAGGCCGGGTAAACGGTGCCGCCGTCGGCGGTGGGGCATGCCAGCAGGGCGTGCTTGGCCACTTTCTGGTGTACGGCCTGGCGTGAAACTCCGAGCCACCGGGTGAGGCCGGCGGTGTCATAGAACGGCCCGGAAATGTCGTTGTAGATGTGGCTGGCGGGTAGTGATGCTGCCATTTTCTCGGCGAGGGTTGCGGGATCGCCGAAGAGGATTTCGATGCTGAGTTCGGCGTCGCTTGCTCGCTGGAGCCGTTCGTGCAGTTTCGGGCCCAGCTCGCGCATGACCTGGCGTTCAAATGCGGCGATGTCGGTCATCTGGCACTCCCGTCGTCCGGCCAAGGCTAGCGCCGATGCGTCAAGTGCGTCAAGTGGAATTCGGCAAGCGCGTCAACTTTCGAGTCTGGTTCCGTAATGCCTCACGTCAAGATGCCCGCGAAAGCTGATCCGATGTCCTGCCCGTTGACCCTGACCGCGGTCTGACGGCGATCTGGTGCCGTGGGCGGGCATGTCCATCGCAAAATATCCGAGCTGGCCGGTATATCTTCTGGCATGTTCCAATGCCTGGATCAGCAGAAGGTCATCGACGACCTCGGCGAGGTTTGGAGTTCATGACCAGGATCGGCGACGTCATCCTCACCGCCCGACGTGCCGCCGGTCTGACGCAGGAAGAACTCGCCGTACGGCTGGGTATCACCCAGGCGGCGTTGTCTCGTTACGAGAACGACTTGCGTGACCCCGATGACGTGGCTGTGGCGAAGATCAGCGCTCAGCGTTCCTGCTGCGCCGTGTTCCGATCAATCCCACCAATCACATTCCGACGTTCGATCCCGACGACACGACGCCGGCCGATGCGGCGAAGATGGTCCGCGCCCAGTGGCGGATGCCGATCGGCCCGGTGCGCAATCTGACCAGATGGATTGAGTCGGCCGGGGAGGTGGCGCGACTTACCGGACGTCGGGAAGCCTCCGGCGAGGCCATCTTCCTGCCGCCAGAGACGCGCTTGCGAGCTCTTTAGCCGCGTTTCCGGCCTGGACCATGGGGATAGTTGCCCGCCTCTGAGCGACAAGCCGCAGCCGGCGCAGCCACGCCCCGGCAAGTGTCGCTCAGAGGCGGGCAACTGTCCTATCTCCTCAGTCGGATCGAACCCTGACCCGCCTTATTCGGACCACCACGGGCCGATGGCCTACAGTCTCGGTTGGAAATTGGGGATGATGGCACCATGACCACGCAGCAGAAGGAAGCCGTACTCGCAGCGGTTCGGAACGCGTTCGCACCCCTGACCGCCGGCTCAGGCCGCTCAGCTCATCAAGGAGTCGTACGCGAGGTTCGAAGTACTTCCTTGATAGCTTCGATCTTATGATGCGGCGGACGCCGCGAAGTTCGGCGAACATCGCACCGACCGCTTGATCCTCGACGTGTACGACAGTCTGGGAGGCTGAGCCATTGCCCCGCCCCATCCCGGCCACCGTCGCCCATTTCACGCACCTCGATAACCTGGCACGGATCGCGGTGGAGGGCCTGCAATGTGACAGCGGGGCACCGGGCGGGCCGTGCATCACCGAGGTAGGCGAGCCATCGATCAAGGCCCGGCGCCGCCGACGCCGGGTGCGGGTCGAACCTGGCGGAGTCGTCGCCGACTACGTACCGTTCTACTTCGCCGCCCGCAGCCCGATGCTGTTCGCCATCCACGCGGGCGGCGTTCCGTCATTCGTCGGTGACTCCCACGACGTCGTCTACCTGATGTCGACAGTCGAGAACCTTCAGGAAGCCGGGCTGTCGCTGGTCTTCACCGACCGCAACGCGGTGCTCGAACTGGCACGGCACTCCGCGCAGGTATCGGACTTGGACACGCTGGTCGACTGGGAGTTGATGCGTGCCCGGTACTGGGCGGACACCGATGCCGATCCAGACCGCAAAGAGCGCCGGATGGCCGAATGCCTGGTACACCTTGGTGTGCCGTGGTCAGCCGTCACCAACATCGCGGTATTCGATGATGCCCGAGCGGCCCGCGCCCGCCAGATCCTCGATAGTCTGGCGGTTGACGGCACGCCGATCAGTGTCAGACCGGACTTCTATTTTTGACCGCATACCGCATGGAGACAAGCGCCGTGATCACCAGTGAGGAAGGCAATCTGCTGCAGGCAGATGCCGAAGCCCTGGTGAACACGGTGAACACCGTCGGCGTCATGGGCAAGGGCATCGCCCTGCAGTTCAAAAAGGCGTACCCGGCCATGTTCACCGACTACGTGCGCGCGTGCAAGAACGGCGAAGTGCAGCTCGGGCACATGCACGTCTGGGAGACCGGTGCGCTGGACGGCCCGCGGTTTGTCATCAACTTCCCGACCAAAGGCCACTGGCGGGCACCCTCACGGCTGGCGGACATTGTCGCGGGGCTGGGTGACCTCGTTGCCGTGGTGCGGAAGTATGGGATCAGCTCCATTGCGATCCCCCCGCTCGGCTGCGGCAATGGTGGACTGGACTGGGCGGATGTCGAGCCGCTCATCATCAGTGCCTTCGCCGATCTGCCCGGCGTCGCCGTCAAGATCTATCCACCGCAGGGTGCACCGGCCGCATCGGAGATGCCCAACGCCACGATTCGGCCGGAAATGACTCTTGGCCGCGCGGCGCTTGTGACGTTGCTGGCGCGGTACTCACGCCTGGCGGTTGGAGCGACGCCAATCGAGATTCAGAAGCTGATGTACTTCCTGCAGGAAGCCGGCGAGCCGTTGAATCTGAAGTTCCAACCCGGCCACTACGGTCCGTATGCGGACAATCTGCGACACGTGCTGTCTACCGTCGAAGGGCATTTCATCTCCGGGTACGGCGATGGAAGTTCTCGGGTACTCGACGCTGAGGCGATGACGCCCCTGCCGGGCGCCGAGGATGAAGCAGGGCGCGTACTCGCCGACCACCCCGCGACCAGCGACCGGGTCGAACGGGTGATGAGGGCGATCGACGGGTTCGAATCCCGATACGGCATGGAGCTGCTGGCCTCGGTGCACTGGGTGACGTCGCACGATGCCGCGGCGGCTGAGAGCTGGCGTGAAGCCATGAAGCGGGTACATCGATGGACCTCTAGAAAGAAGCAGACGTTCACCGCCGAGCACATCGAAGCCGCCTGGACGGTGCTGCGCGAGCGGGATTTGATGGCGCCGGCGTGATGGTCAGGAGCGGCTGCCGACCTGGCAGCGTTGAACTGGCCCGATAGTCGCTCGAAGGCGGGCAACTGTCCTATGCCTTCGCAGCGGGACCGCCAAACCCCTTGCGCGGCCCCCGAACCTCTGGTAGTTTCACACTTGTTGTTGCGGCACTGCTATGCCCAAAGCCTCCCCGAGATACACACTCGCTGGGGGGCTTTCGTCATTCCCGGGGGGTGAAACACATGCTCACCATCAATGGCGCGGACGAACTCGTGACCCCCGCCGAAGCCGCGTCCGTACTCGGAATCTCGCCGGCGCTGATCCGGAAATGGGCTTCCACCAACAAGATCCAGGCCGCCGGTCTCAATCGCAGCGGCCACAAGGTCTACCGCTACCTCGATCTGGCCCGCTACGAACACCAGACCCGACGCGCGGCGGGGCGAGCAAGGCGCCAAAGCGCGTCCACTGACAGCCGAATTCACTCTGTAGATCAAGTGACACCCAGTAAGGGAGAAAAACAATGACCGAACCCACGCCGCCCGCTGACACCTGGGGCGATCTGAGTGACCTGTTCGCCGGGTCCCCGTCGGGATTCGACGTCGCGGGCGGCCTGTGGTTCCGGGCCTACGACCCGACGTTCGACCCCCAGGACGATGTCGACCTGGACACCGATCTGGCCGACGAGGAGTCCGGGTGGACGAACCTGGGCTACATCTCCGCGGATGGCATTGTGACCAAGATCGATGACGTGACCAGCCCGGTGCAGGTCTGGGGTGGTGACGAGATCGCCCACCTGCGTGACAAGTTCGGCATTGAGTTCACGGTGGAACTGTTCCAGGTGTTGTCGCCTGCGGTCAACGCCGCGGTGTTCGGCGGTGACACCGTGTCGACCGCCGCGGCGACCGCTGAGCACGGTAAGCGGATGAAGGTCGCCATCACCTCTGCTATCCCGCCGCTGTGCACGCTGCTGATCGACTCGTTCTACGACGACAAGCACATGCGGCAGATCGTGCCCGGCGCGCAGCGGTCCGCCATGGCGGACCTCGCCCTGGTGCACAACAAGCCGCTGTCGCTCAAGCCGACGTGGCGCACCGTGCGGACCCCGTCGGGCAAGCACCTGATCATTCACACCGATGACGGCGAGGTTGTCGCCGCGTGACCGACGACACTGCCGGCCGGCCGGAGGTCGGTGACTATCCGGCCGGCACGGAAGTGTTCTCGGCGAGCTTTGACGCCGAGGACTTCCAAGACCCGATGTGGCTGGAAGGCCGGGAATACCTTGGCGGGGCGGTTATCTCGATTCGGCGGGAGAGTGCGCCGCCGCAGGGCTGGATTCTGCGGCACCTGCACCTCTCGGATCTCGAGCGTGCCGAGTTGGTGTTTCGGATGCACGCCGACGAGGCGTCCTTGACCGCCTTGTACGACCTCAAGGATGAGGCGTTCGAGAAGTTCATCCAGGATTGGGATCGTGACGGGGGCGTGAACCCGGGAAAATTGCCGGCGTCTACGCGGCGATAAGGGAACACGAACAAGCATTACGTCGTGATCTGATCTGCGCCGGGCTGCGTCTTGATGACGGCACGCTGTCGTGGACCGATCTGCACGCGTTCATCTACGCCGCGCCGCCGGGGTCGGCGATCTTCAACGCCATCGAGCAGGGGTGGTCGACAACCGATCACCTGCTTGCCGGCGCGGTGGACTTGCTGGCGGTGCTGGCGTGGCAGAACAGTGCTGACGCCGTGAGTTCATTCCCCAGGCATCGGCCCAAACCCATTCCGCGGCCGGGCGATAACAAGAAACGCCGGGCAGCCTCAGCGCCACTCATGGGTGGCATGTCGGCGTCGGTGATGAGCATCGAAGAGTTCCAGAAGCGTATGCAGGAAAGGAGGGCAGCCCGTTGACCGAGCAGGGTAGTTCCAGCGCGGCGTCTCAGCTTGCCACCATCGCCACCGCACGGGCGGCCCTGGCGTCGCTGGTGGCGACCGCTGGTGGTACGACTCCGATCCGGATCGACTGGTACGACCACGGCGGTGGGGCGTCCAGCGCAGACTCTTCGGACGGCGACAGCTGCACATGCAGTGGCGATAAAGGCGCCAGCGTGTTCGAAAGCCTGTCATCGGTTGTCTCCCCGGCGCTGGACATGACCACCTCACTGCTGGACCTGACTTCGACCTTGCTGGGCCTAGGTTCGGATTCGTCGTCGAAGTCGCGGTCCTTCGAGGGCATGTTCGACGTCCTGAAGCCGTCGAACAACGGCGGCGACGGCCAAGATGTGTGGGAGCCAGTAGCCAGGTACATGTTCGGGGGCCGTTATAGCGAAGGTGAAGGCGGCGGTGGCGGCGGCATAAATCCGTGGCAGCCTTTCGCTCCGCTGCTCGGCCCCCCCGGCATGAACGGAGGCCTCTTCGCCGACCCGGGCGCCCCAGACCAAGGTGGCGAAAATGGTGAGCGCAACCATGCCGTGTTGGTGTCGGACTCACGTGGTGTGGGACCGGGGGGATTGAATCCGGCTGCCGGGGCGGGTGGTTTGGGCGGGATGCCGGGTCTAGCCGGAATGCCCTTGAATGCGCTCTTGGCTGGGTTCGGACCGGGTGGAATGTTCAGCGGACTTGGTGGCTTAAATGTGTTGACCAATTTCTATGGGCCGGTCATCGACCCTGACAAAATTGGGAACAACCTTCAAAAGGCAAACCTGATGAGCGTACGGAAAATGAACACAGCTGGGGTACTGGCATGACTCTCAGCCCAGAAGATTTCGAGTACCCGGACATCGGCTACCCCGATGACGCGTATGGCAATCCGCGTTATCCGGAGCCTGATCCGCGTCATCCGGCGTGGCAGCGCCTGTCGAACTGGTTCGACTTGGGCCGCAACGGTGAACAGCTGCGCAGCATGGAGACCTCCTGGGTGTACGTGCACCCGAACAACTGGCGGATCTGGCATCTGGCCGGGCCGCGCATGGGCCGCGAGGGCGTGAACCTGTCGACCGCTCTTGACGGTGTCATGCAGCCGGCCTTTGAGATCAAATATCAGTCCGGTGTCTACATGGTGGGCGCCTCACCGGAACGCGTCGACTACGACAAGCGCGAAATCCACCTGGGTGTCTGGGTGGCCGGCGGCACGGCCGCGGCGAACATGCCCGGCCCGTTCCGGTATCGGATGATCGACGACGCCTGGTGGTCGTCGTGGTCGGAGACGGTGCCCGGCTATCTGGGATGTTTCACCCGCACCCATGGTTGGCGCTGGATCCAGGTCCTGATGGGTGAGGCGACCAAGGGGGCGCTGAACCATGACCCGGCCGCGTTCGGCAACAACGCGGTGCTGTGGAACATCGTGGCGCACGCGCCGTATCCGATGTATGCCAAGCGGTCGCTGACGGCGACGTGGAAGGCCACGCCGGAGTCGTTGGCTATCTGGGGGGATCGGGCGCGGGGTTCGATCGCGATCGCCAACCGCGGCACGTGGCGGGCGTACCCGAAGTTCCTGATCACCGGGAAGGGGAACGTGCGGATTCAGAACGGGATCGACGGGACGATGGTGAACCTGCCCCAGTTCTACGACTCCGATGGGGCGTTCATGATGGTCGACACCGACCCGACGCGCCAGACCATCGTGACGGCCAATGATCCGGTCGACTCGACGTTGGCGAAATTCCTGCGCAATTCCCAACTGCTGGAAGCCATGTTCCACGATCAGGTGCAGAAGTCGATTTCCGCGCAGCGGCGTATTCCGGGTGGGGTGTTGTTCGATCAGCCGATTCCGGCGCGCACGGTGGCGCATCTGCAGGTGGAGCACGACAATCCGCAGGGCAGCGTGACGTGTGTGATGCCGCAGCATTATCGGATGGCCTGGAGCTAAACGGAAAGGCTATCGACATGACCACGGTCACGGTCCCGCGTATCGGACAAAACGGTGTCCCCGATCCTTTGCGGGAGCCCATCGCCGCCTACCGCTACGCCCATGCCAAACGGCAGGTCATCGATGCTGAGTCGCGTGCTCAGCCGTTGATCCGGTTGTGGGATAAGGACATGGAGTTCATCGGTGTCGTCGGTGGCGAGAAGTCCGTCGATGTTCAGCAACTCCTGCACGACACCGGTACCGGCTCCCTGGTGTTGCGGGGGTCGGATTGGCTCAACACCTTCCTGCGTACCGATGTGCGGGCCAATGAAGACTTGAACATCACTATCGACCCGTATCCGAACAACCGCAATTGGCGGTGGCGGTACGGGGCGAAGGTGACCGCGGTGCGTCAGGTGCGCACCGAAGAGGGCCTGCATGAGTTGCATTTCGAT